>Ga0180433_10001051_pt1 | contig 46622 bp, 50 predicted proteins | sample SS_ome_8_FD_132980 | JGI IMG/M metagenome (GOLD analysis project Ga0180433, IMG submission 132980) | Hypersaline lake sediment archaeal communities from the Salton Sea, California, USA - SS_1_D_1 metaG | ecosystem: Environmental > Aquatic > Non-marine Saline and Alkaline > Hypersaline >...
CAGGGAATCGTCGATATTATCCAGTCGCCCCAGATGGACATTCAGGGAGTCATCAACATTGTCCAACCGCCCAAGGTGGACCTGAAGGGAGTCATCGATGTTATCCAGCCGCCCCAGGTGGACCGCCAGGGAATCGTCCAGGTCGTCCACGGTTAAAAGTTCTGCGTCACTGATCGACCCGTCACTCCCATAGGCCGTACCAGAAATCTGAACCCAGTTGGCCAACACCCCTCCAATGGCGGTCCCTGTTCCGTCTGTCAGTGTGTCCGCGGTCAGTTTAATGGGTCTCAAATTGCCAGTGGGAGTAATATAGGCCCTGACGTCAGAGCCAGGCGTGACGTTCTGTCTCCACTCATAATTGTCGTTATTATCCCCTCCGGCGTCATGGTTCGGCCCTGCGTACCAATGGCTTTCCGACGCAGTGCTTGGATCAAAAAAAATGAACCCATCATCACCAACAATCTCTGTAAAGCTATTCACCTCCAGGGTCCCTGCGACGTCCAGCCCGTTGGCTGACAGGCTGATGTACCCAAGAGTCATGTCAAGCTTTATGATTTTACCACCGTCATCGGTCATATATATTTCGTCGTTATCAATCATGACACAGGCGGTATCAACGAGTTCATTGAGTGTGGACCGATTAAGATTGACGGTGGTGTCCACAATGGCTATCCAGGCCGTATTGTTTCCAGACCCTTCGAACGTGGCCATGTGGGACGTTAGGGTGTCCACATCCAAAGACGTAATAAGGAGGGGATCCCCGACCATAAAAAACTGATCCCAGGACGTGCCAGTGCCCACATAGCACCCTCCTGAATAGCGCATAGTAAAGCCTGCTCTGTGGGTCCAGGGACCACTGGAAGAGTCGGCCACAAGGGGAAAATTGGGCATTCTGAGGCCGAACGGCCTTATATCCTGCTGCGCGAACAGCCCCGACACCACCAGGAGGAAAATCAGAGAAAATAGCAGTTTTTTCATAATGCCCTCCATTAAAAAATGACGTGACCGATTCCCCGGAGCCTGAACTTATTGTCTCCGGTCTGGATCCGGTGGCCAGTCAGTGCGATTATTTCCATGTAATAGTACCTGTACCCGGGATAGGTAAAGTCGTTGGCCATGGACCAGTAGTACCCGTCAGCGGTGATATTGGTCGCTGTCGTGCCGTCCTTTCTCCAGCTCAGATTTCCGATATAGTCAAAAGTCGAAGTGTCGGTGGAGTGTCCAGCGTAAAATTTTGCATACAATTTAATGCTGTCCGTGGCTGCCGTGTCCAATGCCTGTCCTTCAAAGAACTGATAGGGCCAGAGCCGATACACGCACGTTGCCAACGTGTCACCAGCATTAATATCCAGAAACCATGTGCTGTCTGAGTAGGCCGTATGCCCATATAAAAAATGATACCAGTCGTCCTTTGGCCAGCCCTTTTCGTAGGCATCTCGGTCCTGTTTGATGTTTGACTGCCCCAACGCACCGGCCATGGTGGCCAGCATAAAGACCGCCATAACGAACAGGGTTTTGATGTGGTTTCGCATTCCTTCCTCCTGTGAATTGTCTGTGTGTCTTACTTAAAAGACATACGATTCCCGGCGCTTCTCCGTACTGCTCCGCCTGGCCGGCACGTCGGGCTTCTTACTTTCCATGTGATCAACTGCTTTTTCTATCAGCTCCATAACCTTTTTGTCCTTCCTCTCGTCCGGGTAGTTCGATCTTCTGCGGACCGCTACAATCTTCTTATAGGTATTCTCAAGCAGATTATGGTAGGGATGCCTGTTCTCTGAATGCTGCCGTTTCATGGCGTCTGAATAGGCAGAGAAAAACCGGGCCGTCAGCCGGTTGTTCATGGTCGAAGGCCGGGCGAACAGATCTCCAATAATGGGGATGTCCCAGAGTCCTGCAGGACGATCCTTGACGTTCTTTCCCATAAGATTTTTGATAATCAGTCGATCTGCAGCCCCAATTGTCCTCCGGTAGAAACCTCCGGTGGTCTGGTTCACAAAGTATTCAAATTGAGCAGGAGAGATGCCCGTACTTCTCAGTGGTTTAAACGCCATGATTGACTTTGATAGTTCAGTGGTCCATTCATTCGCGATGGTCCAGGCTTCCTGGGTTTGTCGGGCATACTTCGGTTCGATGGGGCGACCACTCCAGGATCGATTTGCCTTGATCTCCATGATAGTCGAAACAAACGGCCAGCTGGTGGGGAGGGGAAGCAGCTCAGAAAAGTGTTGATCCCAGAGAAACCGCAGATATTCCTCGTCTGCCTGCCGGTCTCCGATCCCCTCGAGCAGAGCAGCATGTAGACCTCCATGGAAAACAGCGCCCAAGAGGAACGGTGTCACGACCTTTAGATGGTCGCCATTGACCCAGAAATGGAAATAATTGGCTCTTTCCCAGTCGTTTAGCTTCTCCCATTCCTCGTCATCTCGGAGAAAATAAGAGAGAAGGGATAGTCCGGTAATCCACCCCAGGGCCTTGGCCATACGCTTTCCGGCGTTCTTCCTGGAGGATTCCGCCTGGTACTTGCCATGATATCCTGTTATTTCCTTTCCGAAGAAGCCACGAATAAACTTGCTGAACCCCTGCACATTCGCATTATAGAAGGGAATGATCTGGTTCAGCTGCCTTCCCCAGTATCCGGCCCGGGCAAAGTCTGTCGTAATATCCTGACTGGCCCTCGCTGCCCGGATAAACGCCTCCTCGGGATCTCCGGTCTGATTCATGACCTTTTCATAGACAGCCTTGAATTCCGGGATTCTGTTGGTGTTCTCAAAGGCAGAGAATAACAGGCGCAACCCTTCAATGGGATGCTGCAGCCCGAACTGGATGGTTTTACCTTTAATATTGGATTCTGCCAGCCTTGCCATTTTTTCCAGCTTTGTCCGGTCAAAACCGGCCATGGTGGACACGACGCCTCCGGCCTTCATATACAGATCTGCATACTCGGGATCCACTCCCAGTTTTTTTAGGGCTACAGGTAGAATGTCTTTGTCCTTATAGATCTCAGCCAGAAGTCCTTGAATACTACGGAACGGATGTGCTTTCCCGGATTCACTCATGACCGTTGCTTCTATGGCATCCCGGATTACATTTCGAAGAAGGATGAAATTCGGGTTCAGACCAGTGGCGCCCAGGCGGATCCCCCTACAGAACGGAGCCATTACCTTGGCAATTCCGACCAGGGGAGCAGCTTCAATAGATTGAATGAAGTTGAACAGATCCGGGTGCAGCTCGTAGAATGCTCGTTTCCCATTCCTCCAGACAGACACGATGGGACGACCTTTCTTGACGTGGACGCCATTATGCCAGAACTCAACCAGGGTATCGCCCTCGATCTCAAGCATCTGATTCTTATTAGAAATGTCTGCACCCATCTTTGTAAGGAGGCCCACGATCTCTTTCACGCTATGTTTGGTCACCTCGGGAGGTGGATCTGTTTCACGGATCAGCGGAGCCATGCCCTGTAGGTGAGCAAAAGAGGCGAACGCATTCATGACCCTGGCCTTGGTAGCCCAAAGAACAACCCGTTCCGTGTGTTTGATCCATGCATCCATGTAATACTGCCATGGATAATCGGATCCTTTCGCTCTCATATACGGTTTATTCTGATTGGCCATGCCTTTCTTTCCGTGTCGGCTCTCCCAAACTACATCGTGGGCGATTTCCCGGAGGAAAGGTACGTAGTGGGGATGACGCCAGCGGAAATATTTCAGAGTGGCATTAGAGACTCCACCTTCATGGTACACCAGCTGCATGAGCTGGTCGAAATAGTTGTTGATCTCGTCTCCCCAACGTTCAAAATGAGAATTCCCTAACCGTTCCACCACGGCCTTGGCCTGAGCCAGCGAAATACCCGGATTCTTCGGTTTGAGCATTTGAACCTTACGCCTCGCCTCCTTGAAAATCTTAATTCTTTCTTGCTCGTCGAGAAAGCCAAGGTCCGTGTCACCGTTGACAATATCCACATTCTCGTCCAGCTCGGGGTGGTGGATCCAGTCGATCGCATGTCTGGCATACAGATAGGTGATCAGGTCCTGAATTTGATACCCCTCCTGGTCGCATTCCCGCAGCGTCTGAACCGCTCCTTTGGACAGATCCATGCCCATGCCGGTGCGAATGTCATACACACCATGGTTCAGCATCTGTTCGGCCATAGCGCCAGCCTTCATGTTATAGGCTCTGAATACGGTTATAGGATTCAGCCTGGCCGGGAGAGAATGATATCTGTCTCCCAGGGTGGATTTCAACAGGTATTGAATCTCCGCTGCAGAATCAGAGAATTTCGACTTAAACTTGGACCATGCTGAACCGACCTTCTTTTTCCGTACCTCTGAAGGCGCCTGCTTGAACTGCCTTACTTTCTCTTTGGTCCTGGCAGCATTCGTTCTCGGCCGGTGGAAACCCAATTGGGACTTGGTGAACTCAACCGCGTCTTGAGCCACGAAACTGCCAACCATCTGCTTGGCCTTCCAGAATCGTCCACTCTTGTCGTATTCAGGGAGAACAGACGTTTCGAAATACCTTGTAAACATGGGAGCAAAGGCCTCGGCTCCTGAATCCGAAATCCAGAGCCTGACGAACTCCGCAAATCCTTCTCCTGTCCGGCGCTTGTTCTGGTCGTAATCCAGGTCCCGCAGTTCGTTCATCATGTCCGGGGTGGCTCCCTTTTCCAGCCACCGGAGTTCATTATCTCTGTAATCTCCGAATATTTGATTTTGGAACCAGTGAGCTGTTTCGTGAAAGTCAGCGACAGGACTGGCAAAATTCCGCCCTTTTATCATGTTGCGGTCGCTGTTGATTTCACCCATTTTGTCCCGCCTCCACCGGTCCTGCATCTTAGCCCTAAAGGTGATTTCAGGAAAGAGGGCGCGAAATCCACCAGCCAGGTCATTGCTGCTCATTCCCTTAGCACCAGTTCTGTCCTGGTGATAGTCGATCAGCTCCGAAGATCGATACATATCCTGCCGCGGCTTTTTTGTTTCCATGTCACTATGCCGCAGATCTGAAGCCCCTTTCGGTCTCGGCTGTCCCTGTCCCAGGTCGGATGCGGGGATCCGTAGCATCGATGTAGAACCAAAGGAGGGAGAGGACTGGTTCGCAACCGCCCACCGATCAGTGAGTTTTTTAATGATGTCCAGAGCCTTTTCTTCCACTCCGGGGATATAGAACATATCCTTGAACTGCACTCGTTCATATAGAATGCCCAGTTTGCGGAGGGTATCGCGCATAGGAGTTTTTGTCCCGATTAGCTCGATGATGTCGCCACCCTGCCAGTATCTCCGCATCAGCTGAATACCATTTTCCAGCTCCACCGGCTTCCTGGAATTCATAACCGCATTATAGACCTGTTCCGGCGTCTCCAACTTCCGGTTTACTCCAATAGCTGAGAGAACCGCGTCTACGGCCTTGTTTGGGATCCGAACACCAACAAATCGCTGCCCATCTACGGTCGTGGCCCGGACGATCTTTAGAGGCGCACCGTGTACATTACTCTTCATCCGGTTCCACAAGGGGAGGATCATGCCTGCAATCAAATGAACCTCCTCTGTTCGAATGGCTGGATACTCTTTGACGTGTTTCTCCCACCAGGCCTTAAAATCCTTGTTTTCCTTCTTAACGGGTTTGAACTTAGCCTGCAGGTCTGCATGGCTTGTGATCTCGCGGGCCCCCGTGTATCGATATTCATAGAACCGGCGCTGGATCCGGCCCGTCTCCGGATCCGTCTTTGTGGCTGCCTCCTTGGTGATGACATAATGGCCAGAGTGTGTATTTTTGTGTACATCGAAACCGGCCTGCAGCATCTTTTCTGCATCTTCCCACTTCAATGGAGTGGTCTGAACGTCCCGCTCCATTTCTATGTGTTCGGTTGTGGCGCCCACGGCTTTGTCTTTACGGATCTCCGTGCGGTTGATCAGCCGAATTTGCTTCGAAACCAGATCCTCTACGCCATCATCAAACACGCCCTTCTCTTTGGCATCCTCCACCAGGGCAGAAAAAATCTCATGATAATGTTCATGAAGCGCATTTTGCTCGTCTGCATCCAAAACAAGTATTCGGTTTAAAAACTTATTTATATTTGTTTTATCTCCTTCATTTATTTTGTATGATCCATATTCATCCATGTAAACAACATTCATATTGAGAAGGGTCTGGATCGGATTATCAATACCGGGAACCTCCTGGCCGTTCAACAGGCTTGTGTATAGGGCAGCCACGGCCAGAGAACCATAATCGGAACTGTAATCATATTTATCCAGAACGTCACCGCTACCTGCGGATCCACGCTGGCCTCGGGTCAGTGCGCCCAGAGATCCCAGGCGCTTGGCGATTGTAGAACTAAACCGGGATTCTCCGCCCAGGTCCATAGTCAGAATTATATATTCCGGGGGTTGAGCTTGATTGCTTCGGTGACCACGGCCAAACTGTTGCATCTGCTGATCTGCGGACCAGGACAGTTCCATGGTGATAAACACACGCTTCTGCTGGTTTTTCGCCCTCCTGCTGGCATGGAGAGAAATACCCTGGCTGGCAGCTGCAGAAACGATGGCAATTCGTTTCTTCCCACTCTGAAAGTTTTCCTCCTCCCATTTCGATGCACTCTGGCTACCGGCAGGTCCACGCCGTACCCATTCCTTCTTTCCTGTGTTTTTGTTTACCCGAAGGACCTTCTTCCTACCTGTAAGCTCAGCCACACGCCAAGTTTCATCCCCTGTCTTGTCGGCTTTGTCGTCAAAATACTTGATAATCTGATCCATGGGGTTGTCTGGAAGATTGAGGTCTGACAATGAATCCATAAGTCTTTGTCTCAGCTGTAAAGCCAACTTACTCTGTACGGGCTTCCCGTCTGGCCCTATCACTGGTTTGTGGACCACGTTGCCATTTGAGTCTTGTTCCTCTTGGAACAGGTTTACAGGAAAACAGTTTTCCAAATAATTGCCGATCATCTGTCTGGGAGTCAGGTCCAGGGCTTCAAGATCTTCCCCCTGCTCCAGGCGCTCCTGTACGGCTCTTTTCAGGGCTGCTTCACCAGTCCCGAACAAACCAATAATAACAGAATTCTCCTTCTTTAGCTGGGCTTCTGTCTGTTTAATGATAGTTGGAACCTTAAATGCCATAATCATCTGCCGGGCAAATCGCTGGTGGTTTCCCCATAACATTCGTATGGCCAAGGATCGCTGCTTTTTCCCTGCATTTGTGGCCTCGATAGCTGCACCAATATTATTTACAATGGTTCTCCAAATCTCTGCTGAACTATTCCAAACCTCTCTCTGTTTGGGGGTCATTTTACCTTTAACTTCAGTATATTTAACACCTTCGTAGCTCAATGACCGGGCCAGATATTTGCCTTGGGCCTTAAGATCCCGGGCCACCATTTCCATGGCGCCCATACCTCCGGTGTTCACTTCACTGATAAAGTCCTCAAATGAATCGAACTGAGTGCCTTCTCCCCAGAGTCCCAGGCGAACCATATAGCCCATATTGGCCAACTCTGTGGCGCCAGTAGCAGAAGCATAGAGGACACGGGCCTTGGGGAGCAGGTTCTCCTGCAGATCAACCACCGTAAGACCGGTCTGGGTAGGCTTCTTCAATCCCTTGCCAGTGAACGCATTCTTGGCCTTGTGGCCTTCGTCGAAAACAATAACACCATCCGGCCCGAGCCATTCCACCAGCTGATCCAATCGATTCTTCTTGATGAGAGTGGCGTAAGTACAGAAAATACAACCGTCACCCATTTGTACCGGGCCCTTGGAAGGCGCGACTTTTTTATCATTCAGGACGCCCAGGGGAATGATATGGTCAATTCCCAAACCTTCCTTTTCTCCAAAGTCTCTCGCTGCGTCATCGGCCAGGTCCTTACTGTATGACAGCCATACGGCACGACGACGACCATGATTCCAGTTATCAAGGATTGTGGCTGCAATCTGAATCCCTTTACCTACACCGGTCCCATCACCCAGGGAAAAGCCCATACGGTGCCCGCTTGGAAGCATAATATCGTGACATTGGCCAGCCAGAGACACGGCTTCTAACTGCAGGGCAGAAATAATGGGATTTTTCATCCCTTTCAGGTCGGGTTTGTATTTGATGTCCGGGGTTTCAATGGCAGCCATGGAAGAAGATTCCACGATCTTGCCAGGGTGGGCTTTACCGCCTTTTAACTTGGAAGGAACATAATCGACGAATTTACCAGCGGATTCCTCTTGTCGCTTCTGCCTGCGCTCGTAATCCGTCTCAAACTGTACATTTACTCCAGGCCCGCCAGGGCTGCCAGTAGGTTCTGGGCCAGGCGCAGCTGGTTCTGCTTCTGGTTCTTCAACAGATTCGGATCGTTCAGCGGACTCTGATCCACGTTCTGTGCCAACTGCAGGACTTGGCGCTTCAGGGACGGATCGTTCTCCAGGTTCTCGATCCACCTGTCCACCACGTCCAGGGGAGGTAGTTGAAGTTCCTCCGCCTCCGCTTCCAGCTGTGCCGGATCCTCCTCCGCGACCGCCTGATACGCGCTCTTTAGGAGATGCCACAGGTTCTGTTCCAGCCTTGTCAGTGTCACTTTCTTCTGTGGCTGCTGTTGCAGGCTGGGCTGCAGCGGAGATGGCGGCTCTTGTTGGGATGTTTTCGATACTTTCAAGGACTTCCTCCAGACTCTGGTGTTCAGCGACATAGGTTTCGTCAGATATTGCCTCTGAGAATCTTGAACGCTGAACTTTGTCGATTACCAGATAAATTGTACCAAAATTCGTGCCATATTTACGATACGCCTCTTTGGGATTTTTTATCATCGCCTGGACGGTGTACTCTTTCCCCAGGTTGTTATACCAATCTTGTGCGATCTGTCTGTCTGGCCATGCGGATTCACCCAGAATGGCCACCAAACGGCCCCCGGGAGCCAGTCGGCGCAATGCTTGGTCTATATGGCGGAATCCATACTTGGCGCTGTTTTTGCTCTTGCTGAGACGACCACCAGTAGAGGAGAAGGGAGGATTCATAATAATGGCCGTTGGCCGAACATCATCCGGAAGGACATCGTCAAGAATTTCTGCGTCGAATCCTGCGTTCTTTTGGTAAAGCGGTTTCAAGTTTAGTCTGTCCAGAACGGCTGTACGTGATTCGTCAATCTCGTTGGTTATGACATCGGCAAACGGCTGAACGGTTACGGCCAGATTCCCAGTACCAGCTGAAGGTTCCAGGATAATATCGTCTTTTTGTACGTCCAGCATAAGACCGGCTGCATAGGCCATGGCCGGGGGAGTGCTAAACTGTTGAAAATCATCCTTTTCGGCTGTCCGGTGTGTTTGAGTTGGAATGCGTTTTTGTAGATCTATCAGTTTGTCAAGAAGTTCTTTTCTTTTCTCTGGGCTTATTTTCTTCCGAATCCGGTAGAAAGTATTGTCCACTTCTTCAACACTGGGTTCATGTTCGGTTATCAGCTCCCGGACATACTTATTTACCCCTTCTTCCAGGGCATTATACATATCCTGGCTCTGGAAGATGCCGTCAGCTCTCTTTCCTCCGAATGCTCTCTCGGCCATTCTGTTGAGAGCTGGATTGTCTTTAATGACGCCTCCGGCCTTCATCAGTTTATAAACTTCGTCAGCAAGGATGCCTTGAGGGTTATTGTATTTGTCTATCAGAGCTTCACCCTCTCCCTTCTTCGGGATCACAGATCCACGATCCTTTGTCAAGTCGGAAGGTTTGAACCCTTCTTCTGGCTCTTGGCTTTCTCCCTTCTCAACATTCTTGACAATGTTGTTTATTTTCCCCTGGGAACCCCAATCTATATTGTCCCAATACTCTACTGCGAGTTTCATTGCTTCATTGGACGTTTTTGCTTCCCCAACAACTGTTTCTTTGTCGCCTTCTTGGTGGATAACCTTAACGACTTGGTCTTTCGTTCCGGCATTAAACTTGGATATATAAACCGCATTATCAACTATCTTAGGATCAAAATCATCCAGCCACGCATAGGGAGTCTGAGGTAAAGCCTGGGGGTCGAACGTAAAACGATGCTTATAATTCGTCTCTACCGGCGCCTCGGCTTTCACTTCCGGGATCTGTGGACTTTCTTCCTGTTTCGGCTGCTCGGGACGCTGCTTCTGTTTTTCTGTCTCCTGGGCATGCTGTTTGGCCTCAGATAATGAAGACAGCCAGTCCTGCATGGCTGTTTCTTCTTTTTTCTGGCCTGTCTGCTGGAATGCTCCGGCCAATCGCTGCATTACAGAGGTGTATTCTTGTTCACCATATAAGATTTCGCCTAATGCCTCTGCTCCCTTAAAAAACTCTCCCCTGCCTACATTTCGATGATGTCTATACATCTGCTGTCTGGCACTGGGAATCATCTCGTTAATCTTGCGCTGCTCTCTTGTCCCTTTCTTTTCCAGGTCTGCAAGAATACTATAAAGCCTATCTTTAGCCTTTGGATCTCCGCGCCATCTATTGTGAAGCTGTTGGAGTTCATTGATGGGATTCTGCTCCTGGATGGTCATAGCTTCTTCCCACCAGTCTACATATTCCTGTCTCTCTGCAGGAGACATTTCATAAAGAACATCCCTAAGAGTATCCCAATCCTCCTCTGACGGCTCGATTTCCTCCCATTCTTCACGCTGGTACGCATCGCCCAGGACGTCCTGAATATCCGCATTGATCTTCTTTTGTGAATTCTCCAGAATCTGTCGGGTTATTTCTTCCGGAACTCCATGCTGACGCAGGTCTGAGACACCCTTGTCGATCGCGACGGACGTGCCACCACCGACGATCGCGCCGATCAGCCCTTCGTAGAGTACGTTTTTGATGATTTCCCACGCAGATTCCGATCGAATCCCGGCAAAGTTGGCAATTCCTGAGTCAGCTGCAGACTGCAGCATTTCCTGAATAGCCTCCTCTGCCGTCTTGATCAGAGTACTCCGCAGTACGCTTCCGTATGATTTTAAGAAGATATCCAGGCCGACCTTTTCCAGAGCGCCTTCGGCAAAGCCAGAACCAGAAGATATGTCTCCGGCCTTCTCAGGATCCATGCCTGTTGCCCGGGCCTCCTGGTACATCCGTGATTTCTGCATCACACCGAACAGGGCAGCTGCAGCCATGGGGCTTTTTGTGGCTGCAGAAATACCCACGGCCATGGCCAAAGACGCGCCTCCAGATCCAATATCCTCAAAAAATCGCTGATATCGTCTGTCACCCCTGGGGAACATAGAGGAGACCTTTTCCAGGTTCTTCTGGGCCACTTGAGTTCCCATCTGAACCATGGATTCATCCAAGGAGGACCGTTTCGCAAGGGAGGCAATGCCCTTTCTGGCCAGAACGTAGCTCTCTCCAATGAACGGTACGACTTTCGAAACTGCAGATGGAACGGCCGTGTCCGGATCCAGCTCCGCACGTTCTCCCATTTCCTGCAGGATCCCACCGGCCACAGAGGGGAGGGAGGCGAACATTCTGCCTGCGCCCCTGCCGAGACTGGTTCCGGCTTCTCCTACGGTCTTGGCCACATCCGCAATGCCCCTGCCCATCTTCCTGGCCATCATATTGAGTGGACCGCCTTCCGGCCTCGCCTGCGGAGAAAAACGGGTTTCCAGAGCCTCAGAGAGCTGCTCATCGTCATATTGCGCATAGGACGGATACTTAGTCCTGATTGCCTGCAAGATCTTGGCATCTGGATATTTAGAATACTCTGGATGCGCGTTTTTGAACTGGGTTAAAGGCTTCACTTAGTCTCCAGCAGGTCCAGGATCCCGAACGGATCCTCCTCTTTTTGTTTGGACTTTGATTTTTTGCCTGCCATTCTGCCCAATGAAGAAGGCTTTGTTTTTGGTGCAGCTCCGGTGACAGCGTCAAGCTGCAGTTTGTTTTTTCCTTTTCGGCCCTTAGACCCTCCATAGTCGGCCATGGTGGAATTCATGGGCACAGACATTGGAACACGGCCTTGATTTTCTTCGTGGTACAGCATAAAATTACTCAGATCCCGGAACAGCTTCTCGTCCTCCTCCGTCCACTGGCCGGATGCAATCTGTTTTTCCAAGTGGTCCACGGCCTTTAAATACTCTTGGAGCAATTCTTCCTTATAAGGTTCCAGGCTGGAAATCTCTCCGAATTCGTCATAAGTGGGGAACCCGCCCTGGTTGGCTATGGCTGCAGCTCCCTGGCGATACCTGGCTAAAATCTCTCCACGTTGTTTCAGTCTCGGTTCGTCTGTTTTTGAAGTACTCCGGCCTCTGTTTTGGCTATTGATCCTCGCCACTTTTTCCCGGGTTTCCAGCTCTTTGCCTTTGTATTCCTTCTCCCATTGCCGGTCTCTCTCTTGGTCATACAGCGTCTTAAAACGCATATACTGACTGGCAGGAAGGTGGGATTTTCCGGATCTGGAGAAAAAACCTCCCATGGCCTTGTCCCACTCCGGAGGAACGGGATACATCTCCCTCTCAACATTTTGTGGATTGATTTCCACGTTCGGATCAGCAATCAGGTCCATCATTCGACCCATAATGTTTGTTCGGGATTCGGGAGTAATATCAGGGGTGTTGCCCATGGCCTCCAGAACACTGAGCTTTCGATTGGTCATGTCCCGTCGATCCTGGCGTTCCACGGTATTCTGGTATCTCTCATCCTCCCTTTGCCATGCCTCGTCTCTCCACTGCTTTTGACGCATTTCCTCTTTTCGACGAAGGATGTCACCTGCAATCATGTCAGACGCCTGGGCCATCATGGTCAAGGCTGAATTCTGCCAGTCTCTCTGTGCCATGGATAGGAATCCTTATTTCGGTAGTTCGGCCTGTTGCCCCTGTTCCGGTGTCAGCATCCCGGACTGATACAGCATCATAGCCCTGGTCAGAGATCCTATTTCCGGGGTAAAATCAAACTGGCCATGCTGGAACTGTGCCTGGGCATTCTGTGAGCCCATGAGCATATTGTGATAATTTAGCAGCTGGTTATGACGTTCCTTTTCCAGACTCACGTCCAGGTCTGCTGTGGCCCGTCCTGCTTTACTGGCAAATCCATGAAGGCCGGACGTTACCATGCCAGCTGGCATTTTATTCGCTGCAGCCCATGAACGGAAGGAGGCCATTGGAGCTGCCATGCTCTCCTGGATCCGGCGCTGTCCCTGTCCGCGGAGCTGCGCCATGTCTCCCGGACTCATAACCAGTTCGTCTTTGTGCTTCCTGGGATCATACATTTTTCCACCGCCAAAGCCCAGGACCTTGTTCAGAGCGCTTACGCCTGTACCTATGGCCATCATTGCAAGCGGTCCCATAAAATTCTCCTTTTAAAGTGGGTGACGGACCCCTGCGAAGCCCGTCACCCGGGGTACTGGAGGCAGCGTGCAGGGTCCGGCGTTAGCCGGGTAATTCGGGCAGGGCGAATCCGCCTTCCTCTGCGGCATCCTCACACTGTTTGATAAAGAGATTCAGAGCCATGTCGTCGTACGGCGTTGACGAACTGTGGACCAGTTTTTCGAGCCAGATCTTGGCCTCGATATAGCCTGACTGAATGGCCTTGATCTGGGTTTCATTCAGTTCTTCACCCTTGACAATGGAGTCCAGGGCTGCGGAAGCCAGCTCTTTAATGCTTCCAATGACCATCGGTAAAAATACGGAAAAGTCCATTTTTGCCTCCAATCTGTCTGTGTGCCTTAGTTGTTCTTCTTTTCTTTGCGCCGTTCCCTTCTTTCTTCCCGGCGTTTTAGACGTTCTTCTTTACGGAGAGCCTTTATCAGCTCCCGTTCGTGTTCAGTTACTACTGCGACCATCTTCGTGCCCTTTGGCGCCTTCGCTGCGCGGATTCCTTTTGCCACCAATCCGGCAGCTGACAGTCCCAGTCCGGTCTTTACCATAAAGGCGCTGACCGGCTGCAGGAAGGGAACTTGTCCAACGGCGCACCCTGCAACCGCCACTGCGATACCTCCCAAGAACTTGGGGATCCGCTTCAAAAATCCCAGTTTCATGACTCTGCCTCCTGTAACTTTTGTGCTTTAAATGGATCATATATGCCCAGAAGATCATCCCTTCGATCAACAGGACGGATCTTCATAAACGCATTATATTTACTGGCCTCAGACTCCGTGTCAACTGAACGGCGCCCGTCTCCTGCTTCGATCATTAAATCCATGTGATAACAGATTCCTACGTGTGTAGCCCTTCCTTCTCTGCCATAAAAGACCAGTGCGCCTTGTTTGGGCTCTGTAAGAACCAGATGAGGCTTCCCAAACTTCTTGAACAGCTGGTTCGCAGTCAGATAGGCATAAGGCCCCAGTTTTCCCACAGCCCGGAGCATTTCACACGCCAGATTGGAACAGTCAAATCCTTCCATAGGATCGTTTCCTCCCCAATGATAGGGGAGGCCGATAAAACGGGAAATATAGCCGACTGCCAGAGCTGCCAGCTGGTCATTCCTCGAAGAAGTCTGATTCATCATACAATACCTCCACTCCCAATTTTTCAGACATGGCCTTCATCTGCTTCAAAAGCGCCCGCATACATTTCCGGGTTTGAACCATCTCTGTGCAGTTTGCTTCCACCTTACTTACTACACCGTCCCATTCCCTGTATATCTTCCTGGCCTTACCGAATGCAGAGGCAATGCTGAATACAATAGCCACGATCCAGAGAAGCGTACCCAGCCCCAAGGTAATTTTTACGGATCCGGGCTTGAACTTGGGCAGATGAATGGTAGATCCTCCATTTCCGTCAGCTGAGAGCTTCATTTAAGCACTCCTATGCACTTTCCAGGGTTTGAATTCTGTTTTCAAGGGCATTTATCTGTTCTTGTAGCGATCGAATCGATTGCTGAAAAGCAGAAAATTGGCGCTCCAGGTTAGAAGCGGATATATCGCTGTCCTGCTCGAACCGAAATGCCCGTTCTGCTTGTGACTCGCTCATGCGTTCACTCCAAAGACATTGATTGTGGGAGTCAACCTACGGACCTGTATCGAAAGATCGTCTGCTGAATCCGTTTCCAGGATCAATAAGAGATTGCGGAACAGATATAGAGGCCGATCGATTTTCAGGTCCACGGCTGCAGAGTTCAGGGTCATGGTAGACGTGGTCTTGTCCGCTACGTCGGCTGCCCATAACACAGGATCCTTGGCCGAGATAGTCACATCACAGTTGCCTTTTGCCATCAACTCTAATGATTCCAGTTTGTTATACCGTTCCGGGTCAGACATAATCAACTCTGTGATGAATGACGCCTGCACGGTTTCGTCGAACGTCGTCTGGTCATGGTTGAACCGGAATAGCGTGGATATAACCATTCCCATAGGACCGGATTCTTGGGCCAAAAGAATCAGATGTCCGTCGTACAGGTTAAATGCCTGTATCGGCGTAAGTCCAGTGGACCGTATATACCAGTGTTTGTAATCCACTTGAAAGGCCATGATCGTGTTAGACAGGACCAGCCATAATTCCCGGTCGATGCGGTTCCATGCGAAGAACGAATCTGTATCAACATGAGCCTGGTAGTATTGTCTCATGCGATGGGATCCAAGCATAGGCTGAGCTGCGCCTCCGGAGAAAGTGTAAACCTCATCCTTGTCCATGAAATACAGGACGCCCTCAATAACGATCCAGCCATTATCGGTATAAAGGCCAGCCTGGGTGAGAGCTACGTCTGTATAGAAATTTGTGCCTGAATACTGCATCTGAGTGATAGAGTGCCGTTTCAGGAACATGATCTTATTGTCTCTTTCACACACAACCCGGACGCTATCAGCTCCTCCGAACTGGGTCTGAGCAATATTCCCATTGGGAAACACGTCATATTGACTGGGGAGGCTGTATCTCGCTGCGTCTGCCTCATTGTTCTCTGCAGAATTACACCAGGCCCGGCCCTCTGCAATACAATAATGGGTATAGTCTGGGTTCGTGTCCAGGGTCCCGGTCGGAATCCCTGTATATGATTCAAATGTCGTGGAAGGAAGATCCAGCAGATTGACGCAGAGAGTAAAGACCAGATAACGGGTTCCTGAATCATAGGCCTCGACCGGCTCCATGTAAAACTTCAACCATACCCAGTCTGACGGAGCATTAATGGCCGAAGATAAATCATCTTCAAAGTAATACTCGTTACTTATGTCGTTCGGATTTCCTACTGGATCCACCTTGCCGTAATAGGTTTCCTGTTGGTGTACCCGGGTAGAAACAACTCCATCACTTCCAATTACATCCACTCGACGACCAGCTGCAGCCCTGGCCCGGATTATCATCTCGCGACCCAGGTCGTCCACTTGTGACTGAATTGTATCGTCAAAGGTGTTGCCAATACACTGTTTCCAGTAAATATTTGCGTTATCTTCGTGATAATTATCGTTTGTTGCTGTTCCTGCATTATAAGCAGCTACGACCGTGTATGCTGAAAGCAGCTTTTTAGGATCCACATCCTCCATGACATCGATCACATCGGCCACAATCCATGGGATTTCTGGATCCGCTGGATTATTCCCAGATGCAGACTGATACACCAGAAGCCCTACGCCTGTAACCCGGACCCCTTCATTCCCGTCGAACCAGTTGGAATCTTCCAATTCAACCTGGAAGCGCCTGGCCAGACCCGTATAATCGTCTACATCGCCGATCTGGTCCATGGTATCAAGAGGGATGGGGAGAGAGTATTGTCCGTTATCGAATATGAAAAATATTGCATAATAATAGCTGGACCGATCTCCGCCTCCTGCTCCTTCCTCACATTCGAACAGTTCCGTAGTCACCGAATATGAGGGCCAGTCAGTGACTTCGGCCTTAAACAGATACCATTCGGACGAAAATATCCTTTCTCCGTCCTCCTCGATGATGATTAAGTCGAAATAGCCGGTGTTCGTGCCGGACCCAGAGTCTGGGGAGAGAGTAATAACCAGAGATTGTGCAGAGGCCGGAGTAAAGGAAACCTCCAGCTCTTCCCAGGACCCACCGGCCGTATTGACTGTGTCACTGCCAAATGCCGAACTATCCGCAACAGCTCCACACTTTAGAATCGGATCATAGGCAGGACCAGATGGAAGTAACACCCTGGCTTTGACTGTGTAAGCATAACCAGCCTTCATGGTGAATGCCGTTCGATAGACATACCCGGCGCCGGTGGTCTTGATAACTTTCAGGCTGTACTGCCCCTCTGCAGCTGCGACACCCAGGCCGTCAGCATCTGCCTGTTGATCATATTGCGAAATAGTCGCATTGGATCCGGTGTATTCTGCAATCCCCCCGGAGAGGTCGTCATATAGGGGATAACACGCCAGGTCTGAGTTGATCGTCTTGTCACAATACCCGTACCACATGGGATGCGAACCGCCAGTGATCCGCAGCACACCCTTGAAGTAGTGAAATTTCAGAGTCACGTTGCCGATCGTCACGCCGGAAGGGAGGGTCAATGTCGTGGGTGTTTCGTTCTCGTAGCCGTCTCCGTCTCCGTCGTCATAGAGCAACCGTTTAACACAGTTGGCTCCGTAGCCGTCCTGATAGATGATACACCGGCCTCCGTCGTCGTTGGAAATCTCGATTGCTGTCCGAATCTCACAGAAAGACTTTGAGAAAGACTCCACATAGCCCCGTACGGACTCAAACTCGCCCTCCTTGCCCATGCGAAAATTTACCACTTCCTTGAACCGATTGTGTCCCAGGGCGTGTTCAGCGATATCCGAATACATGCTGCCAGGGAGAATGTCAAATTGTGCCCGCGGCATTAATACTCTCCGTAGTCGTCCTCTCTTGGTCCGGGAGTCCCGGATCCTCCTGCAAACAGGGTAGTAATGTCCTGATCACCGGCGCCCAGTTTGAATAGCTCGATTTTCAGCTCCTCAAATCTCAGCCGGTCCTCCTGGTACATGGGATATTCATTGCTTAACTCTATGGCCGTCCCGTAAAGGAGAATCTCATGAATATGCTCCCATGGCCATTCAGGAGACTTGGCTTCCGATGCTGCAGCGTCTCCATCCTTGTCCACCAGGGTCAGCCCTGAAGCGTAGTACCAGAGAGTGATAACCGTATCGTCTGCGATGTTCGCGAAATAAAATTTCCCTCCGAACTGGGTGAACGTCCGGTAACCAGCGTTCAGCTCCTCGTCGTCCAGGTTCATTTCGTCTGGGTGTTTGTACACATACACAGGCTCGATGCGGAATGCCTTGACGTAGTCAGTCGGCACGGACCAGTATTGAACCAGGGGATCCAGTGTGGAAAAATCCATTTCCAGCTCTTTGACCAGGGCATTTGTTTTCCGGTTCAGGTCATGATAGACCCGGTTCATGGCCCGGATAATGGCTGGCTTAATCGCCCTGGCCTTATCGATCTCGTTTCCCAGGCGAAAAGCCACATCGAAAGCCAGATCTTTTACAGTCATTCCACCAATCCGTTTGTTTTCAAAATAGCAGCCAAACGATTGTCCAGGGCGCTCAGATCACTTCCCCCCTCTCCTTCAATGGCCCTGGCCTTTTTCAGCTCGATCATCCCTGCATCCACGATCAAGTTATGATATTCCTCGGGGACAATAGGGATAATGGCATAGTGATATTCCTTTGTGTTGTCGAAAATACCAGATCCTTCCAGGGTAATAACTTTGGTGGATCCGACATAATCACTGCACTTATAAATCCCCTGAAGCGTAAACGTATTGCCTCCGGTGATTTCGTATATCGCCACATCGTAGCTGTTATACACATCATTGTCAGGGGAGGAGTTACCAGCAAGCGTGGCCGTTGTCGCGCTGGCGTATGTGGCCTTTCCCATGGTCAGATCCACCACACGACGACGATAACGGATTCTGACATCTGAACTGCTGGGCGCAGGATAAATGTAAATTTCCCTTCCTTCCAGGCAGTACAAAGGTTCGGACGCGGCAGATTTAGCGTTAGGATCCGCATCGATATGGCTCCGGTCCTCTACTTCGATCTTTCCGGCAGGACGCCACACATCCCCTGAATCTTTCCGCTCCACTGAGATTAAGCGTAATGCCTCGCCGGGAAAGTCAATAGAAGCTGCCGACACACTGGCTTCCTCGACGGTTGTTACCAATAATTCATGGTAGATTGGATAAAGAACCTGTGCGACATAGTGCATCCCCATATTGGCATACCTACGGAGAAGCATTGTTGGAATATCGCTTTCATTCTTGAGTTTAGCGTAATTCCTGATCGTGGATAGGATCTCAAAGGTATCCATGGTTTATTGATCCTTTCGCTTGGAGGAACCAGGAACCAGGCGTTCAAGCTCCTCCTGATAATAGCCGAAAAATTCTTTCTGCAGCCCCAGAGAGTTGCCCTCGATGGTGGCAGACAGAGAGGTGGCATAGAAAAGCAGCAAGTTCCGTAAATTAGGCCAGAGCAGACAAGGCTGCGTGTTGGATATGTCCGGGAGTTGATACACGTACCTGCATCGCTGTCCGTCTATCACGTCCGCGGTCGGAATAGGGCGTATATGATAGCCCCCTTCCAAGTCTGTGGCTACGGCTGGATAATCAGTCGTAGGAAGCAGGTCCACGTTGGAGTCATCGAACAGAGCAGCCGACTCTTTGACTTCCCGGGCTGGTCGGCCAGGATTTGTTTCAGTGATGGGATCTGAATAATTCAGTTCCAGGGAAACAAAGCGGATATAGTCAGCTGGCCATTGATACTGTGCAATGTCTTGTACCAGCTTCCATCTCCACGTCCGTATGGCGTTGGCAACCAGGCGCGTGGGAAGAATATTGAGCAGGTGCAGCTGTGCGCGGTTTAGGGCAGACAATGTCTGATATTTGTCCGTATCGCCGGTGTTGATCTGCAGAAAACCAGTAATTTCAGCCTCTAATCCGGCTTTCGTCATCGTAGCCATGCCACCTCTCTAACAGGATAATTATTCTGGAAAAGGTCCGGTGTCGTCAAACTCCGAACCATCCTCGTCCTCCGTATCCGGGGGAGGAGGACCGTCATCATCCTTGCCATTACTCCCGTTGACCATGGCGTCCATGGGGCTGGTCCGGGGTGGTCTGGCCGGTTTTTTGGCCTTGTCGTTGCCGTCATCGATCTCGGCGTTCAGGTCTTCCTCAACGATTTCCTCTTCCACGATATCGGTATCGGGAACGGACACAGCTTCTTCTCTGCGTTTGATTCTGGCCTTGCGCCCGAAAATGGGCTGTTCTGCAGGACCGGACTGAGGAACGCCGGACGCACCGGACATACGCCGTTCCTCGTCCCTGCGCTGCTGTTCCTTCCTTCTGGCCCGGGTAATGACCCGATCCTTGTCATTATCGAAATCGCCGATATGATCAGGATACTTCTCCCGGAGCTTTGTGGCGTCGGGTTCATTAACCTCTGTTCCCCGGTCAGGATAAAGCCGGGCAACGTGCCGGACGGACTGCTTGGGACCCTCTCGAAGCCCAAAGGTCTGGCCTGTGGGCAGCCATTTCTTCAAATACAGTCGAGGCATGGTTAAAACCTCCAGTTTGAAATAAAAGTAAAAGGGGAGGGGGGGTGGTATCCCCCCCTGAAACCAGTTCAATCGTTCAATCGGTTATGTGATGTCTCCGATTTCCGCCCAGGTCGTACCCGTGACGGTCATCATATAGATCATGGGCGTACTCTTGTCCACCAGGAGGGATCCGCCCATAACGTTGGTCCCATCGTCGTGTGCAAGGAAATGGGCAGTATTGACGGCATCCTCAGCAATGAGAATGGACCAGTCAATAGTCCTGTCCTGGGATTCATAGCCCAAAAAGCCCACATTGCCGGTATGGCTGGAGAAATCTGTGGGACCTTTCTCCAGTCGGGTTTTCTGAACCATCAGTTTCATGGTGGCCATATGATGTGTCTCCTATGTTCGAACCAGACTTAGATCTTGTTCTTAATCCGGCTCTGTTTGCTCAGGACACGGCCAACTTCGGGCTTGGTAAAGGTCATAAACCAATACACATCGACCTCATCCATATTGGTGGCCTGTCCATCGAATTTCAGTCGGACCCAAATCCCACCCTGGTAAAGTGGATCAGGAACGGTATCCGCGACGTTTAGTGAATCGCTCTGCAGCGTCCCGCCGTTCAGGTTGTCCACAACCTTCCCAGAGTTGATCGTGGCCAGCTTCCAAGTCTCCCGGTCAAAGCTGTACTGCGCGTACACGTCCACGTCACACGTACCGCCGGCATTATCGTATGCGGTGATAATCGCGTTGTACACGGAATGGCAATCAGCGATATAGATACACTGGGTATAAAAATTCCCAGTGCTGTCCGTGGAGAAGTCAATGGTTCCATAGGCCAGAAGGGAGTAAGGATCCTCCCGAACGCTGACGGTCTGATCGTAGGTATCCCCTGCAAAAACAGGCACGGAGAGCAGAATCAGAGACAGCAAGAGAAAGCTGAAAACTCGTCGGATCATTGTTTTTTTACCTCATGTTTGATCTTTCTCGTTACCAAGGCCCGGAGGCAGCGTTTAAGCCGCCCCCGGGGTCAGTAATGGAGGAGAAGATGATTACATGGACGGTTCTTCCGCCCAGGTCACGAATACGGCGGATCCGTAGTTCTTGACATAGGCCCCACGGGTTCCGTCGTCGTCGTTCCAGGAATCAGCCCGGGAGTAGCCTTCGACCACACGGTAGGCAATACCCAGGATTTCCTCATAGTCCCGGGTGCGCTGCTTGTACTCAAAGGCGTTCCCGGTCGCCTTGTACAGGGCGTTATTGCCGATAACCACACCTGCGAACTTCTGGTAGGTGCTGTAAGACCGGAAAGACTGGAGATTGGTGATGGTGCTGGGTCCCCAGATCGGCTTGCCGGTCGTCCCGCTGACAGACACGGGCCAGGCTGCGGTATCGCTCACGAAAATGGCGAATCCTCCCCAGAAGTATTTGCAGCCGGTGATCATCGGGTTGTCCTTGGCCATTTGCTGTGCATACACCGTAGCAGCTGGCACGTTGAACTTGGGATCCTGCTCCAACGTGTGGATCTGATAGGGATGCACAACCATCAGCCAGAACTCATTCCCGTCCTTGGCGATAATGGGATCAATCTCCTGCATGGTCTGGTGTGACTTGAGACCGGACAGGAAATTGGTGTCATAGATGTTGGTATCGTTCATGGCATTGAGTGCCGTGCCGATATTCGTCTCGTAGTTGGCGGTTCCGGGGTAGTCCGAGACGCCATAGCTGACTTTCCCCTGTCCGGCCAGGAAAATGTGGGGATGGCTGATCGCCTTGATCGTCGAATGGCCGGAGAAACGAACAGACCCAAGGATATTCCGGCTGAAGCCGTAGAATAGGGACCATCCGCAGCCGAGAAATTCTTCGACCTGCGCATAGTGACGGACCAGCTGAGGTTTGGAGTTGAGAATAAACTGGTAATCCTTGGTGGTCTGCGTCATCATAATGCCCTCTTGGGGCTGGACGGCATGGCGAACGATGTCGATAGGCACGACGGCATGATTGACAAATTGCTCCTCTTCGAAGCCTTCCATCTGATCGCGCCCATAGGTGGGCAGATTGACAAGGTTCCGAAGCATGGGAATTTTCATTTCGTCGCCCATCGTCCGTTCCAGTTCGTGCTGCATGACAATGGGAGAGGCAATAGGCTTGGGGATATTGCCTTTGCGGACCACCACTTTGGCCTTGGGCGCATTGAACTTGGCGAATTTGCCCCAGAAGTGATGCTCCAGCACTTCCCACTTCATCTGTGCAGCCAGTATTTTCGGAACATTCCCGGTGAAGGAACGATCTATAATGGCCATGAAGTGTCCTCCTTACGATTTCGAACGGGAGGACAGAAAAAGGCGAAGGGGGATGAAGCTCCCATATCTGTGTGCCTTTCTTTCAGCTGGCGGTCTGCCAGGACGGACCAGCTGTACAGTCAGAGACTATCCTGTCTCCCCGTTGAGTTCTTGTTTGAGCCGTTCAGCAAGCGCCTCTGGCCCCAGGCTGTTTATTTCTACCTGAGAGAGGGATGCTGTCGGCCTGAATTCACCACCCTTCGGGCCTTCACCTGCAGGAGCGCCTTCTAACTTGGATCCGGCTCCGGCTGCATTATTGATAGAACTGATTGCCTCCTGTCTGCCTTGGCGTATTTTGCCGGACAGAACCTTATTCTTGTTGTATCTCAGATACAGAGTTGAGAAGGTGTCGTAGGTTACGGATCCGTCCTGTTCCTGAAACCTGGAAGGATTCGCCTCGATCGCCTGACGCACCTTAGCAAATTCAGGAGAATTGAAGACTTGTTTCACGTTCTCCGGCTGCTGGTCCCAGGGAATACCGGGATCCACTTGAATACCCAGGTCGTCATTGACAAATTGCAGGAAGCTGAGAGAAGTGGTCTGATAGGCCAGCTGTGCAGCCTGAGCCTCCTCCTTCTGAACTTCTGCATCATAGCTTGCCTGATCGACCTTGTATTGGTCCATCGCACGGACAGCCTTTACGTATTCGTCTGGATCCTCGTCTCTCAGTTCCTGCAGCTCCGCTTCTGAATATTGCCGCGGCTGCACCGGCTTTTTCATCTCGCGCATCTGTCTTCGAAGCTCGGCATTCTCCGCTCTGACGGTTGCCAGCTCCTGTGATCTGGCATGAAAAGCCCGTTGGGTGTTGCTCAGCCTATCATCGGATTCTTCGCCGGGTTTGCCTTCGGGAGTTCCTTCCGGAGCCTCGGGCGTACCGTCACCAGAGGGCGAACCTTTGTCCGCATCCGATTCCTCTGGCTCTTTAGGAGCCTTTTGGAGAGTTCCATCGTCATTGATAACCATGGAGTCCAACGTCTCCTTATCCAAATCGTTGACATTCTGCCCTTCCAGTCCGGGAGTTCCGTCTTGTTCGGAGCCGGGCTGTTGCTGGTTGTTATTTTCACCAGACATTATTGCCTCCATCTTTGCGGGTCCACGTAGGAGAGTCCGCTTATGATTATGCAGGAATACTAATTCTTGTCGAGATTGGCCTTCTGGCCTGCTGCACCACCTCCTTGTCTTCCGTTCGGCGTTCCGACCGTCGCCGGATCTCCTGCAGCATTGGCCATGGCCTGACCAGCCTGCATGATCTGTTGCATCTGCATGGCTGCCCGGTCTTCTTCTGAGGCAATGCCCATGGATGCCTGAACGGCTTTGATTTGATCTATGAGAAGTTGAATCTTTTCGTAGGGAGCATCCTCCAGCCAGAATTCTACATTCACACCACCAGGACCGAACAGCTCAGCCACCAGACGGATCAATTCCGTGTTTTCTAAGAATTTCGCTGCCCTCATGGTCGGGTTTGCATCATCCGCGATGGGAACCACCTGGAAATCACCATGGAGGATGTTATTGAAGACCTGATCACCAATACGCATATTGACAATCAATTGCTCTGTTTCCTGAGAGCCTATCTTCGGGAAATACCAGGCTTTATCGTAGGGAGTGTATCGCTGCAGCAGCTTTAGGGATCGTTTACACACTTCTTTGCCAACTCTACGGAATACCCGTTCTGTGGGGATCAGTGACTTGGACGCCTCCTGTACTCGCTGCGCAAACAGAGTAGCATTCTCCTGGGCGGTCTGGGTTTCGCCTCTCATGTTCTCCGTCACGCCAATGATCTGCTCCAGGAGCATCTTGGACGTTTCAGAGAGCTGTTGGTTGGCATACGGATTCTTGGGAGGATCAAAGACCTTGATAGAGTCCTCGATCTGGGCGTCTTTATTCACCTTTACGACCAAACCGGGCTCTGAAATGTGCCGCTCAACGTGCCGGACGTTCTGTATGTTCTGAGGTTTCATGGCTGTCAGGGCGCTGGCAGCCTTATTAACGATATCCAGCATCCGGTTGCGTTGATCATTGAAGTCCTTCTGTGGTCCCATGGCATTTTGCATCAACCCGAAGTAGTCCATGACACGCTTCATGTTCTGGTAGGCAGACATCACGAAGTAGTCAAAATTCCCGTCCTGGATCTCCTGGTCCTTGGTTTCCAGCAGGAAATTCAACCCCGGGACGAATGTGGCAATTCGGATCAACTCCGCCCGGTTTGTGTGGACCAGCTGTACATCGGGATTCGTCCGGAGGAACAGCTCTCTCTTCTTTCCTTCCAGAATGAGAATTTCGCTCTCATTGGCGGTAACGTTGTAAGCAACATCTGCAGACTGATCATAATCCCGGTAGAGGAATTCCACCACTTTGTATTGGCCATGGTACTCGTCTGAGAAATGGGGGCTGCGCATCATGTCAGCCATTTCAGTGTCTACACTGGACCAGAATTGAGATTCATCCTTGTCCTTCATGATCCCCTTGAGCTTGGTGCGATGATTCGGCCAGATTGACAGGATCTGTGGAACAGTCATCCACCGCATACGGGCTTGATACTGGGCGTCGCGTAACAATTCGTGCCTGGCCCTGGAATCAAACAGGATATCGAACTCGTCCACGTTCGTAATGGCCAGATCGCCTTCCAAACTGAGAGAATTTGAGATATGGGGATAGATCACACCACGACGGACCAGTGTAGCGAAGATTGTTTTTGCGAATTCATCCCGATATTCGGAGTGTATGGCCACGGCCTCCCATTTCTGCTGCAGGGCTGCAGCTCCATCGGGGCTGGCGCCATTAATGGGATAGATGCGCTCAGTCAGCTGGTTGAGATAATAATCTCCCAGTATACGGTTGAAAATGGGGAAAATGAGGTTCCAAACATTGGTGGGCCTGCGAAGTCGTTTGTAGTAGGCTTTTTGGGAGGGAGTATACTGTTCTCCGGCATACCATAAATAGCCTTGCCGGTATTTCTCATACTCTGACTGAAATACGTCCAGCTCATTGCGGACAGTGGTGGTGAACTTCTTGACTATCTCGTCGCGCTTCCGCTGGCTCGATGGGAGCATAAAAACCCCTTGCGATTCACTACACAAATGGCCGGATTTACGCCATATTATACGCTATATGTAGTATAAGCGCAAGGGGACGGTGCTACATTTGGACAACTTTACGAATTTCTCGCCATTTTGTCCAAATGTGTACCTTTTATTCGGTCCACACGCTCCTCAGTGGTGAATCTGTGGCCACATTCCAGGCAGCGCCGGTATCTTAGGACCATGTGCTTAAACTGATAGAGCCGGGTTTTATATACCTTGGTCTTGCCGTCACACTTTGGACAGAGCATCTTGCTCCCCCTCGTCCTCGACGATCAACTCGTACCAGATCCCGTATCCTGGAGGAATGACTGAATAATGAGGATTTTGTGCGTCTCTGGCTCTGATCGTGCCGTCAGGATCGATCTCCACGTATAGGACGTGCATTTTTTTGGCTTTTCTGTCCTTTCTGAAACCGTACAGGTCCGGCCACGTCGGAAGGCTGATCCGCCGGTACTCTCCCGTCTCCTCCCATGGATCCGGCTTCATGGATGTCTTTTTCCGTAGGTTTGAGACGAGACTTGAAAGAAACACCAGGAACCACTTCCATGTCTTTGACGACCAGGTCGCGAATCGTCCCATCCTTAATTTCCTCCAGATATTTTGATATAATGAGTAGCTGCCGCTTCACTTTGTCTCTGCCCTCCTGTAGCAACCGTTCGCGCCTCCGTTCCCTCCGTTTTCCTTTCTTGCAGAGGCGTTTTGGGATATCAACCTCAATGTACGCTCCGCTGCCAACACTGACCTGTGTCTCTCCTTGAAAGTACAACAGGAAGCCACGGACCATGTGCCGGATCTTCGGTTTTTTCTCACTCAGATAGTCCGGTGTCTTAAACTGGGGAGACAGAACCAGGGTGTCAATCTTGATCTTTTCGATTATCATTTTCACCTCTTTTCAGTTGAAAACACAGATCACACAGGTAATGACCGGCCCGTTTCGGTACAAATTTCCGTCCACAGCGACACGTCTTGACGGCTGGTTCGCTCCGGCGTCCGGCCAGGGCAGGAAGAAAAAGCCTTAGAAAGTCGATGTTTGGATCCATGGCGTCACCCTGCCACATCGATATACTCATCATCGCCGAGCCAGTGGCCATGAAGGATAGCCAATATCAACTGACGCTTCTTGGCAAGGTTTGCCATGCTGAAGTTTTCAGGAAAGATCTCCTCCTTGATTGTGACCATCGTTTCAGCGGTGGTAATTAAATACTTTGGTTTTTCCCCACCGGTCTTTTTGGCATAACCTTCCATAAGCTTCGTAATTGTTTGGCCGAGTGCAATCCGCTTCATATCTCCCTTTGAGAGTTCAAAGCCTCCGTGCGTTTCTTTCTTGGCAGCATTTTCTCTGGTATACTGCCTTTTCATCTGCTCGAAGGTGTGGTAGAAGTGTCTCAGGTCTGGAATAATTGCCTTGGTAAAACAACTGCCAATTCTTCCATTTTCCAGATTTGATATCGATTTTAGGGAATAGTGTGTGATTTCGGCCACAAGCTTCTGGGGAAGCCCCAGGTTCAGGCGTTGAAGTCTCAGCTCCTTGCCGATCGAGATTAACCTCTCCCTGGTGATATTTTTGGTCAGACTTGGCCTTGCCATGGTTCTGCCTCCATTGGTTTGAACGTTATACAACCTTACACAAAATCAGCTCCTTCTCCTCGTTCTCCTATTGCCTGGGAATCCCTCCCTTCGTAATCGTAGTCGTCGCCATACGGGGATTCCCGTTCTGGCATTGGGAACCACTTATAATCCACTACTGCAGCATATCGCAGTAGATCCGGAAAGTCCTTGCCGATCTCCCGGACCTTAAGGGACAAATCTCTCTTCTCTGCTGCTCTTCCTGTTGGCTCTGGTTCGTAGGCGTAGGTCCTCATACCCCAATCGCAATTTCTACAAGCCCTCGATATTGCCAGCTGGCTATCTCCATATTGATTAGGCTTTAACATATCCTTCACCGCCTGGTGGCCGGTGGCCAGATCATCAACGGCATCCAGAATAAACCCTCTTGGTCTGCCGAACTTCCTGAATGCTTCCTCATACTCCTGGAACAGCTTCTTCCCGGTTTTTAGGTTTGGCTTTAATCCATAATTGGGATCTATTATTGACTGGATCCTGTCAATGGGTATTCTTAGCTCCTCCTCGATCTCACACCAGAACCGAACAAAATCGTCCAGAACGTAGGGCGCTGCATCCTTGATCTTGTGGAAAGGAAGATGATGATACTGCGGATCAGACCTGGACGGCCATTCGCGGATCACTCGATGGCGCTGCCATTGGTCGATACGGATCCAGACACAGGCCGGAGGTCTCCGATCATGGGGATCCAGGACGAACTTGTACACGAATCGCCTGGGATCATGCTGCACCTTGAGGTTGACAAAATGCCGGGCCGAATCATAGGTCTTATAGACCAGACCGGATAGATGCTGGAATTTACCATGGATCCGGGCCTCCATCTCGTCAGGATCACAGTTGCGGATCATGAACTCGATATCTCTCTGGAATAAGACGCCCTTCGGCTGCAGGCCATAATCCGGTCCCAGGTCCCAGTTTCCGCACGTTTCCCGGCAGTTGTCCCACATGGACACAGTTTGGTGATATTTGTCATTGTCCAGCTTGACCCGGTCGATGATCTCATCCACGAACCAGGCTGCAGTAATCAGAGGTGTAGCCGGTATGATGATGATCCCGCCCTTGCGCAGCCGGAATAGAGCTGCACGGAACAAAGCCAAGGGAGGAGGTTCGTCGAAGATGACCATGGAGATATTGGCGCTTTCAAAGGTCTTTGAATCCTGGTCGACAGTCTTGAAGTAGAGCCGGAAGTCAGTCCCTTTGAATGCCACTTCATCCACATGGGTCTTGCCGTTCTTGGACCACTTCATCAGCCTTTCAGGGATCCAGACCTTGAATTCATCCCAGATGGCAGACAGAGAGTCCCGGTTGGACACGTACCAGATGTTCTTTGGCCACCCAGAGGGAAAATGCTGGTATAGGGGATAATCAAAGAACCCAGACGGGAATTCGTTTCCTGTGTCTGGGTCCTTTACGTTCCTGAATATGTTTTTGGCGTCAAATACTATATTGGCGATGATATTGATCGTGGCCGATGTCTTGCCGGTCCCGTTTCCGGATGTCATGAGAAAGATGCGCTTATCGTTATACTGCTCTCCGATCACACGGATAATGTCTGCCTGTGGCCGGTTCGGGACAAAGAACAGCCAGGGGAACCGCTTTCGCAACCACATTAGTTTCCATCGTTTTTTCAGGCTTAGGTTGGTACGTGTGATCAGAAACATGTAGTATAAAAATCCCTTCTCATCTTATATACAGCTCTCCAGTTAATTATTTGCCATTTAAGTTTTGCGTCTATACCAAAAAAACAATATCTCCAACGGAGTTCTCTCTCATTCGGTTCTCCATATCCCCTCAACATCTGTTCTGCGGTCGGACGTCTGAAAAATCGCCTCAATACCCCTCGTTTCGATAACCCCCATTTGATAGCTAAAAGACACACAAGGTTTCCGTGGAGAGGAGGCGGACACCTTGTAGGTCGTGGATCATCCGCTGGCCATGAAACCATCCATTTCGCCGTTGGATGTCGCAGCCAATCAGCTACAACGGGCTTCCGAATATATCTCCTTTGAACACCACACAAAGGGCATTTATGAAAATTTCGATATAAATAGCGCCGTATTTTAACCTTTAAGAATGCTCTTAACGCAGGATCCACTTTCTCCTCCTTCTTTTTACTCAGCCGGCAGCAGGTTTGTCTTTCCCGGGGCGCTCTCCGGGTAACATGGGATTGATTCCTTCGATGGGGTGAATAAAAAGAACACGCTGCCAGCTGTTAACCAATGTTTTTAAATTTGGGATAGTATTAAGAACCAGAGAGCCAGCCAAAAGACTCCAAAAACGGCGATTGATACAATAAGTTTTATTAAATCCTTGTCTGGGACTTTTTTAATTTTCTTCAATCTCTACTCCTCCTCTGATTCGAGTTGCCTCCGAATCTCGTCTTCGTCCGGCATATCTTTCAGCGGATCATCTGCCTTGTTGCCTGATTTATCCCACATACCCAGATAGACGCCCAATTTCTCCAGGGCCGGAATCTTGGGCTGCAGCGTGATCTTGATGCGCCCGTCCTCTGTCTCGTGAAAAGTGGCCACAGCACCAATAATGTGACGGGGAATCTCCTTGGGGTCTCTCAAATACATCCTGGTGACCTCTTTGAACTCCTGCTTTTGCCCCTCCTTTGGTTCCCCCATGGGGACCATGGGGACCCTCTCGGTGACAAACTCCACATAATCGTCGAGATTGGCATTGGCGATAAGAAAGAGCTGCTGCAAAACGAACTTCTGTTCGATCTTCAGCTCCTTGAGTTGCTGGTCCTGTAAGAAGGAAATGCGGTCCTGGATGTTAACATACGTCATCAGCCTACTACCTTGAGACCGTGCCGAATCTTTGCTATATCCAGCCTTAATAGCAGCATAGGTCATATTGGCCCTTATCAGGAAATGTTGACAGAACAGCTCCTGTTTCCGGTTTTTGAGTGGCTCTGACCCCGGTTTGACGTACTTTGGATCCCCTGGAGAGACGTTTTTAGGGTCTTTTTTCGGCACAATAAGCCCCCTCTTACACTCTGCCCAGGGAAAAATGCGCCAGATCACAGGCGATACAGGCAATCGCGCATCCTTCCCAGTCGCCATCTTTGACCCATAATCCACACTTATCCTTCATACATGGAACCGGATCCTGCAACAATGTTCCACCACCCAGGAATGGACAGTATTTCTTTGTTGGATCATAGTTCGGCTGCACAGGCGATTCGGACGCCAGTTTTTCTTTCTTCTTTCGCGCCTTGGGAGGAGCTGCAGCCTTCTTCTCCTTTTGTGGAACATACTGCAGTGGAACATACTGCAATAGGGCTTCCGCGTTATATTCCAGCGCCTTGGAGATACGACGAAGCACCGAATTCCTCGGCCGGAGGGTTTCCCCTTTTTCAATGTGCATCAAAGTGGCATACGAGATACCAGCCAGCTTTGCCAGATGATTGAGACTATAATTCAACTCCTCCCGTCGATGGCGAATTTTCTCTCCCACTGTTTCAAATTTCATCCTCTCCTCCATCTGTTGAATTCTGATAGTATGGCTTCAGACTGTATTCTGATTGACTGAGGGCTGAACATAAACAGCTGACTGTGTCCTTCGATCAGCCGTCTCAAATTCCTGCTCGTCACCCGGCACAGATTGACTCCAGGCATAGCAGCCAGTACATTGGCCAGATGATCATATTCCTCAGATTCAGTAAAATCCCTCAGCATGATACGGGCTGCCCGAATTTTCAGCTTCCAATGTGACGGCCATTCAATGTGGGGGAGGCGCCAGAACAGCTTGTAGAGTCTGGGATGTCTGGAGGCTTTGATCCCAAGGGAATGGATTATGCCTCCTCCGATCAGCTGGAACTCTCCAAGACAATCACCCTGCTCGGGACAGACTTCCCGGTCCACGAACCAGGTTGCCGGTTTCCTGGTTGGATAGCAACAACCGAAATAATATGCGATGATGTCAGTCCTCATGGCTCCCTCCCTTCTCGATCTTGGCCGGTTCAACAGCGTCACCATGACAACGGAAACAGAATGCGTTCATGTACGGACCACCCACAAATCCACAGTTCAGACAGACGAACGTCTCCGGCTGTTCTTCCAGAACGGCCAGATCCTCCATGTAAATTGTGATTTTGTCCTCACACATGATATCACCCTCTTCTATTTTTCTGGAAACCTCTTGTCAGCAGTCACACGTATACCACGTATCACCTTGTCAATGTCCTGTTCAGGGACAAAGACGTTGGTTACAAACTTAACTCTCTCAAGGCCCCCATTGTCATTGCATACCCTGTAAGTGTTCGTACACACCCACCCTCCGGGGACACGCAGGAAGTAATATTCTTCATCACGATCAAAATATTCCCCTTCAAACATTTCCATAGTATAGAGCAACTCAGCCTTTAGCACTTCCTCCTCGATCCACTGTTTTTTTGTTAAGGTCTCCATTCTTTCCTCCGTTTTGTTGCGTGATCCATCACCCTTTTCCTTAAAACAGCCCCATTTCGATTTGAGAAGTATCCGTTGCTCCTACGCATTTCAGTACATCCTCTTTCGAAATGTGCACAAACCTCCAAGCCCCGTTATCTCCCTTGGTCTTTCCGAACTTGGCCAGAGTCTTGACCTCGCTGCCCTTTGGCTCCCTCCCCAGGGCGTCCCTGAGAATCACCGCTGCAGCCTGGTAAAAAAAACGGATATCGTCACTGCCGTTGGGATAATCCTCCGGAGAAAAGTCGGTTTCGAAAATTGTCTCGATCTTTACCCCCGAAAAATCATTCGGATTTCGTCCAACAGGCCCTGTTCGCCTTGTGACGTCAAAATGATTCATGCCAGGCTGAGGTCTGTACATCCACCCACAACCATAGTGTGTTTCAATCTCACTACTCATAGATTTCCACTCCTTCCGGCAGGGCCACGATCTTCCATGGTCCAGGCTTCGCGGTCAGGTCAGTGGAGTAGTGCCATACGCTCTCAAGGCCGTTATGACCAATAGCCCGGATCCCCACAACACAGGTTCCGATGGTGTCAGGCTTTATGTAGTACCAGCACTGATTCTCCTTTACCTGGGCAACAACAACATTGTTCAATGAAATTTCAAAGCCAATAATGGCCATAGGCTTTCCGGTAATATCCCGGAACGAATGCTGCCAGGAGATTTCAACCCCTTGGCCATGCGGGACATAAATCAGCGCTGAGTGACTACATCCGAGGAATATTACCAAAAAACAGCACAGAACGAATGATGCCCATCGATTCATTGTGTTCCTCCATTGTCACTTTGACAATTCGAATTTCTGTACGCGGAGAAGCTGGATCCACGGCCTTATGCAGTATCGCGGTCACGATCTGAGAGTCATCCTTATAGGCCAGACCGACCAGGGCGTCCAGAATAGGCTTATCGTAGTTGGTCACATCCCGCCAGCGCCGGTCCGGGAAGTAATAGGTAATTTGAATGGCCAGTGGTCCAGTTAAAGGCTCTTGATCCCTGTATTTAAGGAAATAAGCGTCTTTAACTTGGAGCTTCCAGATCTTCCCTTTACTGGTAACGACCCGGCCATGATAGGATTTTCCAGTTTTTTGAGACCGTAGGACCTGTGGGCGGTAGAGTTTATTCACGCTGATCGGAGAGCCGAACATGACGATTTTTCTAACCTTCACTTTCCCCTCCGTTTCTTTTTCTTGGCCTTAGCCTCCCGAACCTCTTTTCGAAGGTTCAATAACCGTGTAGTGTTCCACTTAACGAGGCGTTTCTTTTCTTTGAGCTGTTCTTTATTTCTGTCAAGTAAAAGAACGAGGTTTGACGCCTCCTGCCTCAGTTGTTTCAGGCTTTCAATTTCATTACAGTATTCTATTACATGGACAGGGGAGAGGAAAGCAGGAGTGACCATCTTTCTACAGTGAGCGCAAAACAGCTCATACCTGTAATCAGACAGACGGTTTCCGTTTGCCACTGTGCAGCTACGCATATAGGTGCCGCCAAAACCACACTCGGGACAATTGGGTTTGTGCTTAAGCTTAATAGGATTTACCATCAGCGATCCTCCCATGACGGAACAGCGTTTGCTAAATACATCTCCGGGCTGTCCATGCGAACATTAAAAATGCCTTGCTGACCACGATAGGGTTTAAATGGCAGCACCATGGGGTCCTGCAACCAGAAACCGAACGGACCCTCAAACCATTCACTGGGGCAGGTTTCCAACACATCGACCATATTCACCACACCAACGATTCCACCTGTCTGCATGGTTGAGATCTGAGGGAGGCTGGGGAATTCGGCCAGGAAGCGGTGAAACGCCTCCTTGTCTATGGTTTTTGACGCATGAATCAAGAGCTGTCCACGATGTTCGGTGTTCCAGGACCGGTTTTCTATGTCCTTCCCGGCATGGAGAATAAGCCATGCCCAGGGCTGCTTAATTGACAGTGCTTTTAAGACCATGGATCTGCTCCTTTAATTTGTCAGGACTGTATCCCGAGTTTAAAAGTCTGGAAATTAATAAATTCATTTCCCTGGTCAGATTTGCGGGATCCTGTTTCTTACGCGGAAGATCCCCATTGAAGATCATGACGATCTGTTGGATCCTACGGATTGCATCCTGTATCCAGGGCTGTTCCAGCTGGTGTTTCCTCCGTATTTCCGGTATCAGGTCCGGCGTACGCTTCTCCTCCTCTTTGAATCTCTTGGACATCCACTCCAGATATTGCAAGGCAAACCGGATCCGCAGCATGGGAAACGCATCAGTCACCTGTTTTCCAAAAAAGATAGAAGGATCCAAATCTTTGAGTGCCGCGATCAGAAAAGGCTGGGGATATAATTTCAGAAATGCTCCGGCCATATTAGACCATCGCTGCTTCTTAAAGTCGTCGTCGATGTGGGCGACCTTAAAAACCAACAGATTGTAGACTGGTTGAATGTTTCTCCATGTGATTTTTTCAGCCATCCCGTAGGGATTTTAAGAAAAAGGCGTTAGGCTTTTTCTTAAAATCAATCCTTTCTTTGAATATGTAGTAGAAGATGAATATGAAGATGAAGGCCATGGTTTTGCCAGGATGTTTGCCATGGTGTTTGCCATGAATTTTGCCTGCAGGCTGCCAAGATGTTTGCCATGGCCTCCATCTCTCCGCTACTCCTTTTCCCATCGGGAGTCCGCTCCCTTTTTTCCAGCCTCGGATCGGACACGGCTCTTGTGTTCGAATTCTTTCCGGTGGATCTCCATCCGTAGATTCTGGAGTCGGGAATTATTGCCATTCACACACTGGAACTTATCGGATAGACGTATATCTTCTCCTTTCCACATCTGTAGAAATAAATCGAGTGGTTCTCCTGTCATAGAAGCCAGGCGCTGAGGATCATTGGGAATAGAGCCTTTATTCCATTGAAAAAGTAAGAGTTTAAGATATACGCCAAAGGCATCGTTCGGCAGCTCTGCTGCAGAAACAAGGACGTCTCCGATATAGATCGGACAGTATGGCCACTTCTTCGTATCAGTGGGAGGCATGACGCTCCTTTAAAACGGATAGACAAAAGCGGTGACGTGGATTGGATTATTGTAAAAAAGGGCAATCAACAACAACGTAACCAGGCCTATGGGCACGTAGCGTGTCTCGTATTTGTGATTGATTTGCCACCGCCTTTGTCGTCCGTTTTGTTATAGTTTTGTTAAAGAGAAATCGCCAATTGAATTCCGGTTTTGGTGGATCCGAAATTAAGGCGATCGTTCTTTAATTGTCTTGCAAGATATTCCCATGCCATGCCGATGACACAGCCGACAGCAGGAACAATGGGGTCGCCCTTGTGGTCAGCGCCTCCGGGATCCGGCGCCAGCCAGGATATGCCGATATCTGTCTGGTATCCATCGATCACAACTTCCCACAGCTGAAAGAGGGCATAAGTGGCAACAGGGCGCCAGACTGGACGCATCCCCACTGCTTTCCATACCCAGTTGAAAGTCATGCCGATACCGATCCGCGGAAATGTCCACTGGTCTACCGGATCCGGGTCTTTCTGTATCCTGTAGTCCGCTGCCTGCGCAGACCAGGCAGCCAAGACGATCAGAACAACGATTAAAATCTTTCTCATGATCTTATCTCCTATGCGTTACCTCCCCGCAGGCCCGGGAAGCAGCCCCAGAAAGCACTGCTCGTCCGAACTCACTGCTCCTCCGGGCCACGCGTACAATCAGGAGGGATCCAGGGGGGAAGGGGGCTAAAAACCCTGGATCAATTCTCGATGGTGTCCTCGTCGGATCCGAACGGATTATCGTCGTCAGTGTCTGGCGGAGGAGTATCTTCCGACTCTGGCGATTCCCCGTCACCATCGGCCCTGGATTCTTCGTTCAGGTCCAGCCCGGTCTGCCGTTCACTCGGATGCAACTCACGGCTGAACAGGACTTCACCTGTATCCTCACGGACCCGGGTGAATTCGTTGTCCTCAACATTGATGGTCTCTTTCACTGATACCGGACGATCCTCTTTCTTTGTGATCAGTTTCTGCCGGAGAGTGGACGCCTCCTCCTGCAGCAATTTGATTTCTTCTTTCCGGGAGGAAGTGACGGACTTCAGCTCCGCAACCCTGTCATGTATCTGTACCTGAATTTGCGAGAAGCGTATGGCCACATCTGTCAGTTCGGAATCGGTCAACTGACAAGGCAGCATGGCCATCTCAAATATGACCTGTGGAAGAACTTTCTGTTTTTTACTCGGCATTCTCCGGCCTCCAATCTTCTTTGTGAGGACCGTTCTCGACCTCTTTCAGATCCTCTTTGATACACTCGATCACGGCAGAAAGAGATCGGAGATCATACGTGAGGCCAGCGGTCCAATCGCTTCCGATGGAGAGAGAAGCTTTTAGGTATAGATACCCATGGATTCGAATCAAGCTTTCCAGGGTGCTTTTTCCAATCCGCACTTCTGAACCATCAATTTTGATCCGCCTCCCCAGGAACCTTGTAATGAACTGATTGAGAACGTTCATATATCACTCCTTCAAATTTGTAGTGAGAGGCTTGAGGCCTTCAGCAAGGTTGCTCTCATGGGGGAGGCCAGGTCGCTTCTTTGCAGAGTCTGGCTTTCCGGCTTTTACCGCATGGACATATGTGGCCCATTCCCTCATTTCTCGAAACGCACGAGGATTGAGATTCTTCTTGTTCCGGGTAAACTCCTTCATGGGATGCAGATGAAGGGCCAGCAAAAAGATGTAGAAGCAGCTGTCCATTTCGGTATTAGCCAGCGGATGATGGTTGAACGCGCCGGTTTCCTTGTCAAGCTGGAGGATATGGACTTCGTTGAGCTTCTCCTGGAAAAAACCCTCATAAAGACGCCGATAGGCAGCCACCTGGATTTTATGGTCGATGTACACACCCTTGGAGGTTTTCAAATCCAACAGACACAGCTTTCCGTCAATCCGAGCGATCACATCGATCGTACCGCCGTACAAGAGCTGGTCCGATACGATCTGAACCTCAGAGTGAATGTATTCCGGCTTGAACCGTTTCTCCCAATCCAGAAAACCAAGAAACCCATTTTCTGCCTTGTCGATGTCGTTGGGAGCAAAATCACCGAGATCCGGCTCCCATCCGTTGATATGGCATTCCACCAGGAAGTGGGCAATGGATCCCACGTCGGCTGCTTTATCACGAACAGCGAAGGGATCCCTACCAGCTTTGGTTTCCTTCACGGCCCAGTACATCAGCACGTTTTTATTCCAACCCAGGTTGTTGAGAATCGTGGTCACACCGGAAACACGAAGCCCCCATGACGTTTTGTAGATCTGGTGAGGCTTGGTTTTGTCCAGCTTCACGACCTGTTTTTCTGTGGTCGTAGCCGGGGCGGTGATAGTGGCTCCGCTCATGCTGCCCTCCCTTCTTTCGTTCCGCCATTACGCTCAAAGGCATCAATCTGAGTCTCCAGCTTCAAAAACAGATGGTGCATATGCTTGGGCGGCATTCCGGTTAAGTTGTTATGGAGTTTTTTGGTCTGTTTCAAGAGGATCTGGGCAAACTTTTTCTCGTCACCGTCAGAGAGATAGAGCAGGTAATCAAAGATACGATTGTGTTCGACTTCCAGCTGCTCTTTGGAGGGAAGGGCTGACGAATCGGACGAAGCCGAGGCGCTGTCCTGTTTGTTCCCGGCAGAGGATTTGTTCGAAGCCTTGGAAGAACCCTCAGATCCCTGTTTGTTATTGGAAGACTGTTTTCCTTCCCCGTCATCATCGTCGGCAGGAGCCAGACAGAGAATGCACATGATGGAATATCTGCGGAGATAGGTAATGACTGATCCCATCTTCTGGGGGTCTTTAGATGGGGTCCACTCCCGGGAATTCTCTTTACGATAACCGGCGTGCCCCTTCACAGAGCAATGAATATTCTGGCCGGATTTATGCCCCAGGATCGTATGGACCAGAACAGTGCCGTCGTTCGCATTCACTACTGACGGAAGCTGAATAATACACAGGCCGTTATTGGACAGGGGTTGCCGAACAGCTCGCAGAATAGATGCCGTATCCGCATATCTGCTGTGATAGAACGGATTTTCATTGTCCTTTTCAACCACTCCAAATTCGCCCTGGGCTTTAGACATGGCCTCATAGAGCTTATCCAGCTTGGTGTTGGAAAAAGTTCCTTCTCCCAAAATGAGAAAGTTCTCCCCTGTGCCATAACGCTCTTTGATTTTGTCCAAAGGGGAGGGCTGAAACTCCTGAATATGGACCTCCCGGGGTCCGCCATCATCTGACGGCTCTGGGGGAACCTGAACATCTGCCCCTGATCCCTGGGGTTCGGGCTGTTTCTTCTGTTCTCCTGGCATAGATCTGCCTCCTTTTTACTGTGTGCCTTGGTTGAGAATACGCTCTGCTTCTCGTTCTATATCGAAAACAGGCTTTATTTTCTGTCCAAAATGGGTTAGGAAATGATCCACGGCTGCCTTGGCCCAGTACCTGCCTTTCCCATTGACCAGGACCGGATCGGGAAAACAGGGGAGGGCAATCATCTGGTCTGTAATGGCGAACGACTTGCCAAAATATACTTTAAGGTCGTTTCTATTCATCAGTGCAGGCAAATCCATGGGTTCCTCTTATCGTTTTTCCAGCTCTTCTGGGCCCTTTGGGTATTTTGGGGCCCCTTCTGGGCCCTCTGGGTATTTTGGGGCCCCCTCTGGCTCCGCCTTCCATGGAGGAGGAACAAGACAGGGGCATGCCCCGGGAAAGAAGCCTCGATCGATACATTCAACTAAATAACCACAAGTCATAGGGTTGCCAGCTTTGAAGATCCGGCGAGCAACATAGTGGGCCAGAGGCAGGAAAGGATTCAAGAAGATCACCACCAGGGCAATGAATAAGTGTTTGTTACAAAACTCACGTCTTGTCATAACAAGCTCCGATTTATACCCAAACAAAAAATATTACCCAGGATTGGAGAATTTTAAAGAAATCATCAAAGAAGGTCTTGAATTTGGCAGCAGTGGATTTTGGAACCACATAGAATCCATAAGCAGCACCCAAGGTCCGCATTAAACGAAGACAAAACTCCTCTGCCTGTTCTGCCTTGGCTTCGTCTCCCTGGTCCCGACAATCTGAAATTAAAAGCCTGGATTCTCGACCAACCCGAACGGCCGTTTCAATGAATGATATCCGATGGTTGTTTGAATCACCTTTCTGCATGTCCGGAGGAGTCTTCATCTTGGAAAAAGTCGACAAAGCCGTCTCCCCCTTGGGAGCTTTGATCTGAAGAATCCGACAGGCTTCTGAGTTACCAAACATTTCACCCATGAGCCTTATGATTTCCTCTGGTGTGGCCGTTTTTTTTGACGCTGCCATGTCAAAGCTCCTCGATTTATTTCTTTGACTTTTAGCTTACACTTTGTTATTTTGGTACTGGAGTAGCGGCCTGAATCACATCCGAATCATTAAAACGAATCGTAAGTCCACGCTGAACCATGACGGCATTGATCGCGCACAGGATGGGAATGTAGTATCCGCGTATCTGGCTTTTACCGTTATCGCAAAGGATATCACTCAAATGCTCGGGAGAAACATGACCGTTACCGAATCGTTTGGGGATAAACCGGACCAGCTCTGTCCGCCGGATTCCGTGCGTTTTGATCAGTGCGAGCAATCCCTTGCGAAGCACATCATCCTTGTTTTGCATCTTGACTCCAAAATTTTCTTGACTTGCAGAAAGAAAATCAGTACAATACAAATACAGGCGAAGGGGCCTGAAACGACGAAGGGAGAAATCTTTTTGTCGTCATCGCCTCCTTTAGTCTGTGTGCCTACTTCCCGCTGCCGGTCTGCCAGGACGGGGCAGCGGGAAGGCTTTATTAACAACATACCTTCAGTCGAATATAATCATTTTCTTTTGGGAAGTCAAGAAAAAAAACGTAAAATAGGAAAAAATGCGTATGGAAGTGTGATTAAAGGAAACATCAATGGATAAATTAGCGGAAAAAATTCTGCTTTACAGAAAAGAGAAGAAATTAAATCAGAAAAAATTCGCTAAGCAGATCGGAATAAGCGATAAAACCCTAAGTAAAATTGAAGCAGGAGAGTCAGTACATAAAAATACTTTAGTTTACGTTGAAAGACAGCTGGAACATCTTTTGTCACCTCGTAAAGAACACAAGAGAGGGCAAAGGGACGGTGCTTTTATTAATTTTACTGAGGAAGAAGCGTTATTCCTCATACAGCTGAGAATGATTAGTAACGGATCGCCAGAATTATCGCTTACAAAGGAGTCAATAACACGACTGACAAAAATTAGCCGGTCACTTGAAAACGATAAAAACTTACAGCAGGCATTTTTTGACTTTGTGGAAAAACTACATGGCAAACGTAGTCCAAAACAAAAGTAGGTTTAAGGATTATTCAGATATTGCTCCCTCTGGAATGTGTTTTGTCTGCGCTTTTTTAGGCTGGTTCATTGGAGTCTATATGGCTCTTTATCAATTTGATAATGGGAGCATTTATTTCTTTTCTTGGGGCAGAATACTTCTCTCTCTTATGGTCTCTATTCTTGGAACTGCCACTTTTTCAGGAATGATATTTCTATATTTAATATTACGATTGATAACATGGTGGCAGGTACGTTTTAAGTCCAAATTAATAATTCTATGTCTTGGCCCAGGACTCTCTTTTATCATCCCATTATTCTTCTGGGTGGCAATCATAAAGATCTATGGATAACCATAGTCTTCCAAAACACGTTTTCGTTCGCTGTGACAGGAAAAAACACCCAGAGATCATTCTTGTCTGGCCGGACAAATCTCGAAAGAGCTTCACGGTCCGCACGGATCCGGAGACGGCTAAAGAAGTGGCTGCGGAGATCCGTCGAAAAATAGCGCTTCGCACCTTTGATATCACTTCATACATCCAGCCAGAAGGCGCCCGTGTTTCCCTTGAACATTTCTATGGTCTGTATCTGAAGTACCGGGAGCAGCAGCATGAGATCGGTCACCTGGCCAAGAATACGATCAGCACGGACAGGTACGCCCTGCAGCTCCTGTTGTCCGAAATAGACCCTGCAACCAGGATGTTGGACATTACTCCGGCCACCGCGGAGAAATTCGTTCATGGGCTGAGACGGAAGAAAAACAAGTACAGGGAGACATACCGTCCTGGCGCGATCAATTCGTATGTGAAGCACATCCGCGGAGCCTTTAGCTATGCAGTGAAGGCAGGTCTTATCCCATCGAACCCGTTTGAGAACATAAAGCCCTTGCAGGTCCGTAGAGAGATTCGATATCTAACCAGCGAAGAGATCCAGCAGCTGAGAGATTATTTCTCCCAGGATCCCGCAGCATGGAAGCTGGATTCTTTTAATTTTGCCATCTGGACCGGCTGCCGACTATCTTCTATTGTGGCCATCAAAAGTTCCGATCTGGGATCCAGGATGGTGGAGGGTAAAGAGTATCCGGTGTTTCGATTTTTGGAGAAAGGGGATAAAGTACGCTGGATTCCACTGTTTCCAGAAGCTCTGCAGCTGATCCAAGGACGAATGGAAACCTTGCGAGATCCCGAGAAAGCCCTGGCCATGGTCTCTCATCCGGTGCATTACCCCATGGCTGCAGGCCGGATCCAGGACGGGTTTATCTTTTGGGAGGTCCGGGATAGATCCACGATCACAAAGGCATTCACAGAGGCGAAAAGGGCGCTCGGTCTGGATCCTGAATTGACGTTCCATTCCCTGAGAAAGAGCTATGGGACCTACGCTCTGGAACAGGGGGCCAGCCTTTCTACAGTTCAATATGTCCTGGGCCACTCATCGATCCGAATCACAGAGGAGATCTACGCGGACATCACCATGGAGAAGGTCTTAAAGGAAATGGAGCCGGTAAAGGGAAAGTAAAGAAGTGTCAGTATCTGAAAATAAAGTTGTCTATATAACGACACTTTAATATAAGGAGAGGAGAGGCATTATGGAAAAACAAATTGTCAAACAGGACGGAGCAACGGAGGCAGTGGTGTTTGAAGTTTTTAAATATATCCGTAAGATTGCTGAGGATTACAGGGGGGAGACGCCAGGGACAAGGAAATCGGCCACGAAAGACGACCTCCTGAAGCTCTACCATGAAGTGGATCTGGTTGTAAGGTCGGGGAGGGATCCGACAAAAAAGTGACAAACAGGTGACAAATTTCCATGACAAACAGGTGACAAATGCAAGCTGGAGGAAGCTAGAGGAAGGGGATCCAATTATAGAGGACGTGGTCAATTTACTATACTGAAAAACAGGCATTTATGAGCTGATCAAATTGATCAGCCGAATAACTGGGGGTCATGAGGTCGAGAGTTCAAATCTCTCCGCCCCGACTAAAAAACAGGCAGTTAAGTACACCAACTTGACTGCCTGTTTTCTTATGACAAACAGATGACAATTGGTTAGTTTGGATTTCTGGCAATGCTCGCATTTGCCCACATAACGGCTTCTTCCAGCTTCGTAAAGGCCAAAGCCTTTTCCCTGGTCTTCGGGGGACATGAATGAAGAAATAAATATGCCAACTCCTTGGCTTTCTCCTGGATCCTCCGATATTGTTCTGTTTGCTCTTCGTTCCAACGATGATAGTTAAAGTTGTTTTCGATTGTTGGTGTATCCATTATTGTCCTCCTGTTTTATTGCTGCAGCAGCTCCTCCAGCGCCTGGATCCGGCGTTCCAGATCCTCAATTTTTTTCTCTTGTGATCGGATTTTTTCGATCAACTCTTGAGTCACTTTCCACTGTATGGCCATCACCTGATTAAAGTTGATACTCGTGCCGTCTGGATTTCCATTAAAAGCTCCATTAAATTCCTGAGCCAGGAATCCCCATCTCACCTTGGCGGAGGCCTCCGCGGCATGGAGGGAGTTTCTTAAAACAAACTTACGTTCCTCCCGGGAGATGATCCTGTTTTTCAGTTCGGCATACGCCCAGTCATATAATATGTAGATCTTGATTTTTTTGCCATTTTCAAGGATTTGTTTTTTCCATTTCCCATAGTCTTTTTTCTTTTCGTCTGGGATCTGATCAATCACATACTGGCGATCCACCAGCCGGTCCCAATAATTCCAGTCAAAATCCCGCAGGAAAGCCATCTTTTTATAACAATAAGTCACAGGCGAAACCTGTAGAAATTTTTCGGTAAGGATAGGGAGAGGTTTGATCTTGTTTTTCAGTGATGAATCTGAGGAGGCTGTCCATGCTGCATCTCCGGCGTCTATGGCAGAATAAGCCGAACCGTCGATCACTGAGAAGTCTGCTGCCTTTGGTGTGCCTCCAACAGCAACTCTTTTTTCAGCCCCATCCATATAAAGAGTGGTGTCAAAACCCGATCCATGAAACAGAATATCCATGTCGATCTTCTCTACATTAAAATCGATCTGAGCCTGGCCAACGCCTGCCTCCATACCGTCCAGCCTCATGAAAGTCCGCAAGGTGTCGTCTACCATAATCTGGACTTGTTTCTCTCCTGCTGTATGGCCGTCACTGGCATCCTCTAAAAACCATCGCTCCCGGGTAATTTCCTCTTCTTCGTCCCCGTCGTCCTGGGCAAAATTGCTGAGTTGACCTACAGCGTCATCGTCTGCGGGACTGGCAGAATGTCGGTCAAAAATAATGCGCGGAGCCGTGTTACCGGCCTCGGTGTTGGAGAGCCTCAACCTGGGATGCCCAGCATAGGCGCTCATTAAATTCATCAACCCCTTTGAGTTCATGGAAAAAAATGGCACATCAACGCTGTCTATTATTGATTCCCACCATACGACCGCCTCGTCCGGATGCGGTTCCATAGCCCTAATATAATTTCGTCTTGGGCTTTTAATGGTACGATAAACCGAAGAGCCCGACCTCGCTGCAGGAGGGGCGTCTCCATGACCGCGAATGTTTGGGAGGCTGTCACTGGTCATGGCCTCTGCGGTAACCTCAAACACCTCTCCAATGGGGAACACTTTTAGGTCATCTACATAGAGATCGTCACCAAAACTTACACCGTTCCCAAAGGATATGCGAAGGTTGTGATAATTTGATGTGGCCACAGTATAAAACTCAAGGTACAGCTTCTCCCATGTATCTGTGGTGCTGGCCGTGTTCGATGTTTGAGCCCGTATTTGCGCCACATTCCGCGCCCACCAAGACTGGATCTCAACACTATCAGGATCTATTCCTCCCGAAGGAATATAAACCCAACATTCTGCTCTGTACCTTTGGCCAGGGATAAAACCATTTCTGGAGCTATCCTCACCGAAGAAAACATAGCTGACCCCTGCTCCTCCACTGGCAACAAAATGCATGGCATTACTGCCACCATGGGCCTGTGCTCCAGGATAAGTGACCACCCCATTCTCTGGATCGTCTTGTGGTGTCCAACCGGCAGATTCGCAATCCCCATCTGTTACAATAGACACACAGGAGCCATGATGCAGCCAATCAGGTACACCGCCACCCGCATGGACAAACTTAATCTGATCTGCCGACAGAGGCATGTTGTACATTGAAATATTATTCCACATCCCATAAAAATATCCGCCAAAATCTGAGTCCATGCCAACCTGGAGTCGGCTCGTCACCGAATCATACATTGCCGTATAGTTGGCCGTACCGCTGGTATCAAGCTCTCCATTGACATAAGTTGCCCAGTCTCCCTCGTCGAAAGTGAGGGCAATCCAGGCCGGTTCCAAATAGGCGCAGTGCGCTGTGGTTGTTTTTGGGTATCCAATTGTGTCGATAATTGTGTCTGTCCCATCCGGACTGAACCGAAAGCTCTGTCTGTAATTATTCAGGCCCCATGTCCATTCAACATTAGGAGTACCCGTGCCTTTGTGGAGTAGCGGGCAATAGACAGCGTTAAGCCCCTCGACCAGTGCAATCATAGTGAATCTGTCGGTAATATTAACAGCACTGTCCGACGTGCTGAACGAATAGCCTCCCGTTCCCGACCTTATCCAAAAACTCGGCTTGCTGGCCATCTGCCACCTGTCCATCTCGTCATTGTGCCGATCAATTACCGCTTTTACTGTATCCTTAGCTGACGTGGCCAGGGCGGTTCCATACACACCGGCAGCCTTGATTCCAATGGTGTCGCCTCCCTTGTTCTCCAGGGTCACATCGTCCGGGTTATTTGTAACTTCGCCTCCAGCTCCGATAAAATTGTAGGCTGCTGTGGTTAAGTTATAAAGGGCCACAATCGAATCCTTCAGTGCAGTAGAGGTTACACTCGTATCCCCCAAGAAGGCACTGGTTGCCGTCCAATCACCAGAATTAAGCCGGTCCCAGAAGTAGGTCATCCAATCTTCACCCAAAATAATCTTCCCGTCTGACACCCCCGCTCCATCGAATGTAGCATCCTGAATATAGGAGGATCCACCGGCTGGATCATAGTAAAGTTTATATGGCCCTGACTTGGTAACCTGAAATTCGTGCATCCGATAACTGGTAATATAGGTTCCCTGAAGTACTTCCCCTGCGGTCCTCGTTCCTGTTACTCCCCGGAGTTGTGCAGTATAAGAGCTGCTTGCCATGCGGATTCTGTACGAAGTCTGGGCAAAAGACAAACCAGACAAAAGTAGCAGAACCAGAACGGCCTTATTCTTCTTCGACTTCATCAATGTCATCCACATATCCGTCTCCTTCTGGGAAATACTGTGTTTTCCATGGGCATTCATCATCGCCGGTTGAAGCTGTAGGCGATTCCTGCTCCCCGTCCGGTTCGTTCTCTATGTAATCAATCCCCATGATCCTACTTCCTCTTGCCGTTCACCGACAGTATTTTGCCAGCATCTTTGCCATTAATTTTGCCAGGCACCTTGCCATTCATTCTGTGGGCCCAGCCTTCCTCCTCCGCCCCTGTACTCGCCTCTATTGTTACTGATTTTTGATAAACCCGATCTGTTCCGTCTGCATTGCAATAAGTGACGATTACATTATAAGCTGATCCTGCGTGTCCCGTTACTGTAATCTTGCCGGTCGTACAGGCAGACCCCTCGAACTTGAGACTGTCAACAACGGCTGAGATTACACCGGACTCGTTTACCGTGCGCGTTTTGAGCCACCCATAGCCATCACCGTCTACACCAATATAGGCAAACACGTCACCGGCAACATGCTTCAGATCGTGGAGGGTTTCCGTGACGTTGGTTACCAGGGTATCGACCGGAGGCCCGTCTGCGCCCCCTGTTATAACCCCAGCATTCGATATTTCAACCGTGCCGAACTCAATAGGATTGACCGCAACATAATTTGATCCAAACAGATAATAGTCTGAGCCTTCTTTCCAGTCGATACAAGTATTTGTAGGAGTGTAGTCGTCTTCATATTTAAGGGTATCCACAGCACCTTCAGACGCACCCGTTCCGTGGGTGAATCGCCACGTATAAACGACCCCATTTCCAGAGCCAGATCGACCCGCTATTATTGCCGTAGAGCTGGTATCTTCTGCGACACACAAATCGCTTGCTCCATCCACAGACCCAGAAGAATACTCCACAAGAGCATTGATTGTAAGGTCGCCTGTTGTTCTATTATAATACCCACTTCGAAGCCACCCATCACCTCCGTCAGACTCATTCTGCCCCTGCACAAAAAAGATAGTATCGCCCTCGACCTTAGCCAGTTGAGAATATCGCCAGTCATCTATTGCACTAATAGCCAACTGTTCAACGGTTCCGCCCAACGTTCCGGCAGCTGAGTCCGTTTCGTAGCACTCGATATAAGAAAGGGCATCAGTATCATAGCAGACAACCGAATAATCACCGCCCTGGATCGTGAAGGCATCATATATCTGCTCAA
>Ga0180433_10001052_pt1 | contig 46591 bp, 46 predicted proteins | sample SS_ome_8_FD_132980 | JGI IMG/M metagenome (GOLD analysis project Ga0180433, IMG submission 132980) | Hypersaline lake sediment archaeal communities from the Salton Sea, California, USA - SS_1_D_1 metaG | ecosystem: Environmental > Aquatic > Non-marine Saline and Alkaline > Hypersaline >...
AAAAACAGATCGAGGTTGATCTTCACCTGCGAAACCATTCTTGGAAATACCAGTACCATTGTCTACGACTAAAGCCTTAGCGTTTAAAAAACTTTCTTCTTCTGCCATATTTATCTGCCTTATTATTTTTAATTTTTATTGGTTTTATGATTTATATTCCAAATGGTTTTTTTAATTTTTATATTTTTATCAATAATATCTTTTTTTATACGTATAATAATATCGATAAATTATAACAAATTAAAATTAAAAATATAATAAATTTCGCATTTATAAATTTTTTTAATACAAAAACTAAATTCAAGCATTACAAAAAGAAATCTGTTAATTTCTTGAAAAATATAATCCTTCTAATTAAGTATTTACATTAAATTTATTGTTCTAATGTATGCCACATAATTTTTGAGCAAAATTTGTTATAAAAAAAAAAAAGAATTTTGAACACCAATTGCATTATTAATAAAAAGATCGCATTTTCAATTATAAGATTCAAATGCAATTGCGAATTATATTAATATAAGAACTATACCGCGTTTATATTCATGAGATTTAGAAATGGGTTTTAATCCTCAACGTCTAAAAGAGAATATAGCTCAGATTGGCAAAAAAGAAGCAAAGACGCACTTGAAGAAATGGATTAGCAATTCAAACGATCCAGCCCTTAGAAGAGAGGCTTTACAGTTATATGGGGAGTTAGAACAAGGAAAAGATTATAAATTTTTAGAAGAAATCTTTTTATCGGATGAGGATATTTCCCTAAGGATATTATCGGGACAAATTTTAGGATATAATTATTTTCAGAATAGAAAGGTCATAAATCTTCTCGAATACGTTTTAAATAATGAAGAGAATATATATCTAAAATTTTTAGCATTAGAACTTTTATATAAATTCAAATTGAAAAAAAGCAATAGTATAATCCATGCTTTCTTAGAAGAGATGACCAAGAAGATCGATAAAAATAGAGGAGCAAAAAATACGAATTTATCATCTATTTTCGATCAGACATCAGAAATAAGCAAAAAGTTGTTAGAAATTTGCTATAATCTCATCCTTTTTATCTATTATAAAGAAATTTGTGGGTATAATGTAACTTTAAGAGATGGCATTATCATTTTATTGAATTGTGAGGGATCAAATTTAACCGATATAGCCAATATTCTAGGAATAGAAAAATTGTATAAGTTAGAGCATCTTATACTAAAAAGAAATAGAATATCAAAAATTGATGGCCTGTATATTCTAAAAGAGTTAAAATATCTTAACCTAACCAGCAATCAAATTGAAAAAATTGAAAATATTGATCATTTGAGCAAATTAGAGGAACTCAAATTAACTGGGAACAAGATTAGTAAAGTTGAAAATCTATCTTTACCAAGTCTTAAAAAGCTCCATATCGATAAAAATCTAATTTCTAAGATTGGTGATCTGAGCGGTGCACCGTATTTAGAAGAATTAAACTTAAGTTCAAACAAAATTAAACTCATCAAGAATCTTGGAAAACTCAGAAATTTAAAAACATTAAATCTGTCAAATAATCTTATAGAGACTATTTCTGGGCTTGATAATCTTATAAATCTAATCTCTTTAAACTTGAATCGGAATATGATTTATAAAATTGAAGGATTGGGACACCTGATAAATCTTAAAGTACTTAATCTTTCTAATAACAATATTTCAAAGTTAGAAAATCTTGAAAACGTTTATAGTCTTACACATTTAGAAATTTCGAGCAATAGAGTTATTAAAATAGAAGGATTAGACTATTTAATTAATCTGCAGGAACTTTTCTTAGATAAAAATCATATCAACAAGATTGAGGGCTTAAAAAATCTTAAAAGTCTAATTATTTTATTTTTAGAACGCAATGATATTACTAATTTTGATTTAAAAGATATTGAACACTTAAAAAACTTAAATTTCATCTTTTTAAATGATAATCCTCTTGATTCTGAAAGTAAAGAGAATTATGAAAAGAGAACACGATTCCCATGATTCTTATTGGTTTTTTGTGAGATAATCATCAATCCAAAGCTCCATTAAGACCTCGTCATAATATTGAGAGTTCATATAAAATTGCTTTCTTCTAATTCCAACCGTTTTAAACCCCATTTTTATATAAAGATGAAGCGCTCTTTTATTTTCTGTGAACGTACTAAGAATAATTTTTTCTTTTTTATTTAATCTCTTTGACTCTCGGATCGCAAAATCAATTAGATGATAACCTATACCAATATTTCGAAATTCAGAATTTACGATAATTCCTAATTTACCAATATGAGCAGCAGCATCCCATTCCGAGTTTGAAACTTCACATTGACCCAAAATATTTAATGGGGCTTTTATTTCAGGGTGAACAGCGACAATGCATATCTCGTTTTCTTTTTGTAATGAATTGAACCAAGAGTGCTTTTCATACTGAGATCTTACGGGTAACAAAACGGGAAGATAAATTGCTTCGTCTATGACTTCATTAAAGTTATTCCAAACACCATCTATATCTGATTCTTCAATGTGTCTAATAATAATTTGTTCTCCGCTTTTGGTCTCAATGATTTTTTTCATTATTTAAATATAACTTTTTATTTTTAAATTCCTTATGGTATTATTATGGAAGAGAAAAAAGATGAACGCCCTTCAAAACAAGAATCAAGTGAGCGAGATAAAATACGGAACTATATTGAAGAGATGGCGAAAGATAAAAAAGCACCGGTTGCAAAGGATCTTGTACAATTAAAGCATGTGGATGTGAAAAAACAAGAAGTTAGTCAAGACACTCTAGATTTAGCAGAAGCTCTCAAAGAGCAATATGTAAAACATGATCAATTTGAAAGACTTTCAAATGATGAACTTACCATACTAGAATCCTTTATTGGTGGGCGAATGTTTCTCTCACGAATTGCAATTGTTGCAAATCAGAGTAGAATCCCTTTGGGAATCGAACCTTATAAGAAAGCAGATTTCGAACGGATTTTAAGTAATTTAATGGAGAAAGGTTATATAGAGTCCGAGAAAGTGGGAGATAAACTTGTATATTTCCTTACAGAAAGGGGAAAATACCGTATACAATAAAAAAGAATAGTTAATCTTTTTTAAGAATCAATTTGCTAATAGGGATGTCTTGATATTCACCCGAGGGTAATTTCCTTCGGATTGTTAACGGTAATATACCTGCTCTTAATTCTAAAAGTGCAATTTTAATAGGATCAATCATATCCCGAGGTTTATCAATTAATATAGGTGCCCCGTAGCTCAACTGTAATGCTCTTGCTCCCGTGATTCTTGCTTTTTCGTACCTAGTTAGGAATATTGAACCAATCTTAACATATTCTCTAACTTCTTTATATTTTTCTCTTAGTTCACGAGACTCTAAAAAAGAAGACATAAGAAATTCCAAAAATTAGTAATTAATCTGTGAAATGTATTATAAAATAAAACTTTTATGATTCTTGTTATAATTAAAGGGATTAAGAAATAAATATATAGAACAGATGCGCAAGGAGGGATTCGAACCCCCGACCTACACGGTGTGAGCGTGTCGTTATAGCCACTAAACCACTCGCGCATATTTTAATAGAGTATTGACTACTAATGACTAAAATTTGAAATTATATTATTAAAAAGGTATTAATATAATTTAAGAGATTTGATTGACTCATTAAGTTTATAACATCTAAAATTTTGAACATTATATAAAATGATTCAGAATACATTTTGGTGCTTATGGACGTTCGGGAAGAGGATTTTATCTCTCATCCACTCATAAAAGAGAATTTAGTTTTAAGAAGGGCTTATCAAGAAAAAATCTTTATAAATTGTTTAAAGCATAATTGCTTAGTGGTCATACCGACTGGTTTAGGAAAAACTATAATAGCTTTAATGTTAGCGGTACAAAAGTTAACAGAACATCCTAATTCGAAAATAGTATTTTTGGCACCTACCAAACCACTTGTTGATCAACATTATCAATCGTTTGTCGATTTAACAAAAATACCTATCGAATCCTTACACTCGATAACTGGCACTATATCTCCTGATAAGCGAAAGGAAATGTGGAGTGGGGTCAAGGTTGCATTTATGACCCCTCAAGTACTTCAAAATGATATAATATCTCAGATATATCCTATTGAGGACGTAAGTTTAATTATATTTGACGAATGTCATAGAGCAGTAGGAGATTATGCGTACGGATTTATCGCTCAAAAATATATTGAATCTGTTAAGAATGCACAGATACTAGGTTTAACCGCAAGTCCGGGATCTACGGAAGAAAAAATCAGCGAAATTAAAAATAATTTATACATTGACCATGTTGAAATTCGTACAGATCAAGATAAGGATGTAAAGCCATACATTCACAAAGTAGATAATGAGTGGATTAAAATCAAATTACCTCAAGAGTTTATTGAGATTAATAATTTACTAACTGAAAAGCTGCGTGGTATTTATCGGTGGTTAAAACAAATTGATCTATTAGGAACTTATGATGTTAGTAAAGTCACTAGAAAGGATTTGCTCTCGCTTAATAGAAAAATTAATAATAAAATCTCAGTTACGAGGGATGATGGTGAGAAATTTACATTATTTAAAGCAAAAAAATTTGTTTCAAATGCCATTAGACTTTCCCATATGGGGGAATTAATCGAAACTCAAGGCGTTAATGCGTTTTATGATTATCTTCAAAAAAATAAAGAAAAGATAAAAAAAAATACAGCAAATAAATCCCTTAAAGAACTATACAACGATCACGATTTCCAGCGTTTAATTCGTATGACTGAAGATATCAAAGCAAAAGGAATTATACACCCAAAGATTGAAAAATTGAAATCAATACTCAATATCCAACTTCAAGAAAATGCGAATTCGCGAATTCTTGTATTTTGTCATTTTAGAGATTCAGTTAACAATATTGTGAAAATTCTTCAGAAAGATGAGTTAATAAAGGTACATCGCTTCGTAGGACAACAATCAAAAACTTCTGATAAAGGATTGACACAAAAGGAACAAATCCAACTATTAAAAGATTTTAAAGAGGGTATTTATAACACTCTAATCGGGACAAGTGTTGCAGAAGAAGGCTTAGATATCGCTGAGTGTGATTTAGTGGTATTTTACGATGTCGTACCAAGTGCTATTAGATCTATTCAGAGACGTGGTCGAACTGGAAGAAAGAAGGAGGGAAAAGTATACATTCTCGTGGCAGAAGGTACTAGAGATGAGGGTTATTATTGGGCAGAAAAAAGGAAAGAAAGTAAAATGAAGGAATCACTTAAAGCGATTAGAAACCAAGAAGATAATCATAACAAAGGACAAGCTAATCTCTTAGATTTTATAAAAAAAGAAGATAAAAGTTCACAAGAATCGGATCAGATCCAACCAGAAAATGATATGGAAGAGAAAGAATCGATTAGTATTACTTGTGATCATCGCGAAACAGCTTCCGCAGTAGTGCGAAATCTTTCTCTCATGGGAGTTAAACTAAATTTAGAGCGGTTGGAGGTGGGGGATTATATAATCTCTAATAGAGCTGGAATTGAAAGGAAATCTGCTCAAGATTTTAATGATTCGATTAAAGATGGTCGTTTATTTAAAGAATTATTCGATTTAAAAATCAATTTCGAAAGAGCTATTTTAATAATAGAAGGAAATCCTTTTCTAAATTCAAATCTGAACGAAAACGCGCTTTATGGTGCCATTTCTTCAATAATATTGAATCTTGGAGTGGTTATTTATAAGACTCGAGATCCCGAGGAATCTGCTCAATTTCTTTATAATTTAGCGAAGAAGGAAAATTCATTCTCAAGAAACGAACCCAAATTGAGATTTGATAAAAAACCTATCGACACTTCTCATTTATTAGAGTATGTTGTGGCGGGTATCCCTGGTATAAATTCCCTTCGCGCGAAAAACTTACTTAAAGAATTGAAAACGTTACAGAAAATTTTTAACTCAGATATTGGTGATTTAATGAAAATTAATGGCATTGGAAAAAAGATTGCCCAAGAAATTTATAAAATTGGTAGATATAAATATAAGCATGATTCATAATTATTAATCAAGAAGAATCACAAATTATATTTTTATTGTTAAATCTGATAATATATAATAGTAATAATTTTTACAGTATATTTGAAAATCAACGATTTTATTTGTATTGGTGGTTAAAATAATCAAATTCAAAGTGGTCGTAGCTGGAGCAAAGAATGCTGGTAAAACATCTTTAATTAGACGTTACGCAACAGGAAAGTTTAATAAATCGACGCTTTCAACGATTGGGGTTGATTTTGAAACAAAAAAGGTAGTTGTTGATGATACAGAAGTTCTTTTAAATATTTGGGATTTCGCGGGTGAAAAAAAGTTTCGTTTACTTCTACCGTCTTACGTCTCTGGTGCGTCAGGAGCATTAATATTATATGATATTACTAATAAAGATTCTTTAGAAGATCTTCATGATTGGATGAACGTGATCTCTTCCGTACCAAACAGCCCTAAGACTAAGATTTTAATTGAATCTAAAATCGATTTAGACGATCAAAGAGAAATCACTTCAGAAGAGGCTCAAAAAGTACATCAGAAATATGATTTTAAGGGAGAGATCATTGGAACTTCCTCAAAAACGGGGAAAAATGTCGAAAAAGTATTTGAAATGCTTGGAAGGCAAATCCTTGAAAATTCTTTAAAAAAATGTGTAAATTGTGGGAAACATTACCCTCTAGAATTGAAGTTCTGTCAATTTTGTGGAAATCGTAACGAATAGAACTGGGTTTTTTTTCTTCTTTTAATACACTACTACGTTTTTATATCCCAACGAATTTCTATTAAATAGCATAATCTTAAAGAAAATATTACATTACCATATACTAAATTTATACTCATATAGTAAGCGTGGTTTTTTAATTTGAATTATGATATTAGCCAAGATATAAAGGATTTATCAAACCGTTTATCTAAGGAGAATATAAGTTTTAAAAATAAAACCATTTTAGTATCTGGCGGCGCTGGATTTTTAGGATCTTGGGTTTGTGATGTATTAGTTAGCCAAGGGGCAAATTGTATATGTTTAGATAATTTTAGCTCTGGTTCAGGAAGTAACATTACCCATTTAATGGATATGAAAAATTTTCGATTTATTTATCATGATATATCTAATCCCATTTATTTTGGGTTCAGTAGTTATCCGGAGAATGTGTGCATAGGTGACATTAAAAAAATAGATATTGTAATGCATATGGCGAGCAGAGCTTCACCATTCGAGTTTAAAGATCATCCAATATCAATACTTAAAAGTAATACTCTTGGCACCATGAACGCTTTAGGAATTGCAAAAGCGCATAATGCTTTGTTTTTTTATACAAGCACCTCTGAAGTTTATGGAAATCCACCAGATGACGCAATTCCAACATCGGAAGAATATTTTGGGCACGTAAATCCCGTTGGTCCTAGGAGCTGTTATGATGAATCAAAAAGAGCGGGAGAAGCTTTTGTGAAAGCATACGAGCTACAACATAAGATCAGAACTAAAATAGTTCGAATCTTCAATACATCCGGTCCACGAATTAGATATGGTCCCGAATTTGGAAGAGTAATTCCAAACTTCATTCATCAAGCTTTAAATGATGAGGATATCACTATTTTTGGTGATGGTACGCAAACTAGACCATTTATATATGTCACCGATGAAGTAGAAGGAATTTTAAAGATGGTATATAAAGATGAAGCGCTTAGAGAAGTGATAAATATTGGAAATGACAAAGAATACAGTATCCTTGAATTAGCTCAGATAATTAAAGATTTAACAAATTCTAACTCAAATATTATTTATATGCCATTACCTATCGATGATCCAGTAAGAAGATGTCCTGATATATCAAAAGCGAAAAGAATCTTGAATTGGGAACCAACCACCTCATTAAAGGAAGGTTTAAGAAAAACTATTGCTTGGTTTAAAGCATATGAAGGAAAATAAAAAAGAATCAGAAAATAACTCTAAGAATCAGTTTGCAAGAATCGTAAAAATCTCATTATTAATAGGAATCTGTGTGGTTTCTGGTTTTATTATTTATTATAGTTTAACCCCTGAACCAGGGTATATCTATTTTGGAGTTTTAGAAAATGGAGAGGAGTTGGAAAATTATACTATAGATGCAAAGATTGATGAGCCAATTAACTTTTCAGTGATAGTAGGTAATTATATGAATAGAGATTATCAATTTCGCGTCAAGGTTTTAAAAGGAGATAATAATACTATATTATATCCTGGTCCTTCGAATGGAACATTAGAATATACTTTTGAAAATACCAGCTTAGCTCATCGAACTACCTGGATTTCCAATACGATTAACGTGTCTTTCAGTGCAATTGGTTCCAATCAAATTATAATTATGGAATTATGGGAAATAAAATCAGAAGTAGAATATTTTTTTGATATTCTTTGGCTTCGTTTGAATGTGACTTTCAGCTAACACTACCTACAATTTGAACCTCATTAATTTTTACATATGGTGCTCGAAATGACCCATAGGTCTTTGATTCTTTTGAAACGGCCTCGATTTTTTTAAATAAATCCAATAGATTGATTGCCAACATTGTTTCATTTAAGGGTTCTTTTATCTCCCCATTTTCTATAATATTTCCTTGAAGAATTAATCCTGAAAAATCACCTGTCGTTAAATTAGGTCTGTCACCAGTATAATTTAGAAGAATCCCATACTTTGTATCATTAAATAGATCAGCTTTACTTAGACTTCCCTTTTTTAGTATAAAATTAGAAATTCCAATTTTTGGAACTGAACTATATGAAGAACGGGCAGCATTACCGGTGCTTTTTACTCCTTCTTTACTTGCGGTATAAAAATTATGAAGCAATCCCTTTTCATGGAAAGTTCCTCGTGTAATTATCCTTTTATTCTGACAAGGTACGCCTTCTCCATCAAATGATGATGATCCTACAGCTCCATCATAAAGAGCATTATCTTCTATGTTTAGATGTTCAGATCCAATTGTTTTTCCTCGTAATCCAACCAAAAAACTTCGATTATATTGATATGTTTCAGCATTAATTGCAGAAGCTAAAGGTTTTAATATCAAGCTATTTGTTCCTTGGGGTGATAAAATTAAAGGTACTTTCATTTTTTTTATTTTTCTACGATTTAAATTTAGCTTGGCTTTATTAAGTGCCATTTGTGCTACTTTAATAGCATCGATATCTTTTAATGTCCTACTTATTTGATATTCAAAACCAAAGGAGGTATCATTTGTAATTTTATCCTTTACAATCATATGAGATGAAATTGAACACATTGATTCTTTGGAATACGCTTCTAAGCCATTAGAATTAAATATATATGTTTTTGAGATACTTGTTGAAAAACCTCCTGATTGTGAAATAGCAATATCATCGCTATCGCACATCTTAATAAGGTCTTGAATATAGTTTGCAGAATCTTCTATCGATAGATTTTTTATATTCTCGTCATAAAGTAGTTTTATCTTAGGATATTTAGTGAATGATGGAGGAATATCTTTAAAATCAGGATCTGGAGTTCCAGAACTCATCATTTTCATAGCATTTTTTATTGTATTTAGGAATTTCTTTTCCTCGATATTATTTGCAAAAGAAAAACCTAAAGCACCGCGATTATCAACTACTCTTATACCAAATCCTGTGTCATACCCAAACTCGTTATTTTTAATCGAATTTTCTTCGATTTCGACATCCATATCTTTATTTAAAGAAAAATAGAGTTCAATTGCTTTGAGATTGGAGTTGGTTCTAAATGCATATTTAATACCTTTCTCTGCTAAACTATAAATGTTAGGTTTATTCTCCATTTAATTCAAACCTCCCAGTGTTAAATTTTCAATTCTGATATAAGGCCCACCATCACATACCCTTACTCCTTGGCCCCCTTTTCCACAAACTCCATCTGAATAATCGAATGTGTTTCTATTTCCAATAGCTGAAATTCTATTTAAAACTTCCAACGTCATTCCAGAGAGTGATACATCTCGCAAGATTTCCTTCTTTTCCCCATTTTCGATTTTATAGGAGATTCTACATTTAAATTGGAAATTTCCAGTAGTGGGATCAGTATATCCGTATTGAAAATCCTCACATAAAATACCTAATTTTGTATCTTTAATCATCTCTTCTAAAGTCCAGTCTCTTGGCTCTAAATATGTAAATCCCATTCTCACCTGTGGTTTTGAAATATTAGAGTTTGCCCTTCCATGACCATTAGGATTTTGATTCATACGAGAAGAGGTTTCTAAACTATGTAAATAATTTTTTAGAATCCCATTTTCAATTAACTTCGTTTCTTGGGATAGGACTCCTTCATCATCAAACGGATAGCTTCCATATAACTCATAATCTAAATTAAATTTCTTTCCTTGCCCCATAGTTGGGTCGTCAATGATATTTATCTCTTCCAAGGCAACTTTTTCACCAATTTTATTTTCCAATATGCTTTCTTTATTTAATACATGATCCGCCTCACAAGCATGTCCAAATGCTTCATGAATAAAGGTTCCTGTTAATTTGGAGTCCATTATTACCGTAAATCTTCCACCAATTGGTGATTTTGCTTTTAATAGATCAACTGCTTGGTGTGCGGATTTGAAACTTATATTGCGAGCTTCATCATTTTCAAGAATTTCAATACCACCGATTCCACCTACAGAATTAAGCGCATTTTGAGTAATACCATTGTCATTTGCATAGACGGAAGAAAATAATCTTAACATTTCAAATTCTTGATATAAATAGCTACCAAAGGAATCTAAATAAAGAGAATGGTTACCTTTGTCGAAGTAGACTGTCCGAGTATTTTTTATTAGTTCTGAAAAATCAGATGCATTTTTTTCCTGTTGTTTTATAATATTAATCTTTTCTTCGATTTCAGTATTCCTAATAGGATTTTTACTATTAATTTTGTATTCTTTAATTTTTGGTTTTCTATCTTGAATTTGGAACTTTATTTTAGATAACTTTTCTGATTGTATTGCTAATTTTATCGCTTTTGAAAAAGCTTGTATTATTGATGCTTTTTCAAGGTCATTTAATACATAAAAGCCCCATCCTCCATTTAGAAATGTTCGAATCCCACAGTTCAATATCTCATAGGAACTAACTTCTTTACTTTTTTGATTTGTAAAATCAATATTTGTTCCACGAATTGACCCCGCTCTGATATCCCAGTAGTCTATTTTATTTGAGGATATTTTATTTAATTGGGAAAGGAGATTGTCATCAAAAACCTTTAACTCTTCAATTATTCCCATATAAAGTTGCCAGATAATAAATTCTTTCTAATATAAGCTATGAAAACAGAATATAGAAAAGACAAGAAAGTATACTTAATTAATTTTTATATTTTAAAAAATGAACGATATTTTCTTTCTGTTTTTGTGCTTTTAATTCTTTAATTATTTTAATGGCAGTACTATATAGGCAGTTTTTCGAGAATTTAGCTGAATTCTTAAACTGAAAAGAACGATTGCATTTCAAACATTTTTTCGTTTTTATTTTTTTATTAGAATAGTGCCAGGCACCACAGTGATAACATCTAAAAAAATAGAACTTTTGTAAATAAGGCATTGTGTTCCTTTAATATATAAAACAACTTATAATATTTCTAAGCAATATGATTTTCTAATTTATAAATATAAATTAATCGATTTCGGCTTAAATTAGTGCTTCATAATATATATAGGAAAATAATAATAGGTAAAGATGATTTATTTTAATTAAGAGATTATAAAAATAAGAGTTATAATGAGCCATAAATTTGTAAATCCAATCGAAACTCGTTATAGAACTCCAATTGCTGATTTATTTACAGAAGAACAAAAATTAGAGAATTGGCTAAAAGTAGAAGCATATTTGGCAAAAGTTCATGCACAATTAGGAAATATTCCAACTGAAGCGGCAAATGAAATTCAAAGAAAGGCTAATTTAAATTATGTGAGACTTGCTCGAGTTCAAGAAATCGATAAAGAAATCCATCATGATCTAATGGCTATGGTTAAGGCATTAACAGAGCAGTGTGAGGGGGATGCTGGTAAGTATATCCATCTAGGTGCCACTAGCTATGATATTGAAGATACTGCTCTTGCTTTACAATTACGAGAAGCTCTACTTGTGATAAAGGAGTCCTTGAAAAACCTTATCAAAATCTTATTATCCCTTTTAGATAGAACTAAAAATTTAGTATGTATTGGAAGGACTCATGGTCAACATGCAATCCCAACTACTTATGGAATGAGATTTGGAATTTGGGTCTATGAAATTGACAGACATTTAGACCGGCTTGAAGAAGTACTCGAACGTATTTCATATGGAAAGATGTCAGGAGCCGTTGGAACAATGGCGAGTTTCTCTGATAATGGACTTCAAATTCAAGAAAAATTAATGAAAGAACTGAAATTAAATCCTACCTTAATCTCAAACCAAATAATCCAAAGAGATCGCCATGCAGAAGTCATATTCCTAACAGTTTTGATATCACAAACTTTAGCTAAAGTTGCACGACAATTCCGAATTTTACAAAGAAATGAGATTGCTGAAATGTTTGAACCTTTTAAAGAAAGTCAAGTTGGAAGTTCTACAATGCCTCATAAGAGGAACCCACATAAATCCGAAAGAATATGTAGTCTAGCACGAATTATCAAATCGAATATAATCCCCGCACTGGATAATGTTGTACTTGAAGATGAAAGGGACCTTACTAATTCAGCTAATGAAAGAGTGATTTTTGCTGAAAATTTTACATTTTTAGATTTTATGATAAGAGAACTAAGCAGCAATTTAGAAAACCTAGTTATTGATGAAATCCAAATTGAAAAAAACTTAAATCTTACAAAAGGAGCATGTTTAGCTGAAAAAGTCATGGTAACTTTAGTTAATAAAGGATTTGGAAGGCAAGAAAGTCATGAAATTCTCAGAAAGGCAGCTATAAAAGCAAAAAATGAAAAATTATTACTTAAAGATGTTTTAGCACAAAATGAATCAGTAAACTCTATATTTAGTCTTGAAGAGTTGGAAGATTTACTAAATCCACATAATTATATTGGTGAAGCAGTTAATCTGGTTAATAAACTTATTAGATATATTAAAAAGAAATATAATTTTTAATCATGACGGATGATCGAGATATATATTCCCAATTAGGAGTCTCATCTAGAAAAAACGAGGTTCATGAAGCAATAAAAACACTTAACAAGGGTTTATTCCCCGGTGCCTTTTGTAAAATTGTAAGAGATATTGCGAATCGGAGCTCTCATTGTTCGATATTTCATTCTGATGGTGCTGGTACAAAGTCAAGTTTGGCATATATGTATTTTAAGGAAACTAACGATATTGATATCTTTAGAGGGATCGTCAGAGATGCAATTATTATGAATATCGATGATGTTCTTTGCGTTGGTGCAACAGGGGACTTTTTTATTTCAAATAATATAGGAAGAAATGGAAAGATTATCACTGGAGATATAATATCTGTTATTATTGATGAATATGATAAATTTTGCAAAAAATTAACAACTTTTGGGGTCAATTCGATTTTATGTGGAGGGGAAACAGCTGATGTTGGAGATATTGTTAAAACCATTTTAGTAGATGCATCTGTTTTTACTTCTATGAGGAGAGATAGGGTAATTAATGCTGAAAATATATCAAAGGGAGATGTAATTGTAGGATTAGCAAGTTTTGGACAAGCTAGTTATGAGGAAGAATACAATAGTGGAATAGGAAGTAATGGTTTGACGTTAGCTAGACATGGAGTTCTAAACCATGAATATTATAATCAATTCCCAGAATGCTATGATCATAATATAGACGAGGAGTTACTTTTTTATGGTAATTATAAATTGACTGATTCACTTAAAGAATTAAATCAAACTATCGGTAAAGCTTTGCTGTCTCCAACTAGAACTTATAGTCCGATTGTTTTAGAAGTATTAAAGAAATATGGATCTTCTGTTCACGGTATAATCCATAATACGGGGGGAGGGCAAACGAAAGTTTTAAATTTTGGGAGGGCAATTAAATACATCAAGAATAATTTATTTAAAATTCCTAAAATTTTTGAAATTATCAGCAAGTCCTCTGAAACCAGTTGGAAAGAGATGTATCAAGTGTTTAATATGGGACATAGAATGGAATTCTTTACTGATGAGGAAACCGCAAAAGGAATTATAAACATCGCTAAAAAATATCAAGTAAAAGCTAAAATTATTGGATTTTGTGAGTTAGCACCCTCTAAATCAAAAAATTATTTAGAAATCAATAGTGAATTTGGTTCTTTTAATTACATTAAACATATTTAAATGGTTTTTTATATTATCAATTTTAATTTATATTATTAAAATCGTAGAGATAATCGATGAGTAGGTTTTTAACTCCAAGAAATAAAGTTTTTAAGCAAAGACTCTACTTTTTATTAGAGTCATTAATAGTATTTTTAATAACGTTTTTGTTATTGCTATATCCAACATACTTCCTTCTTATTATAGATGAATCAACTAAGAATATAATCTCCATTGTATATTACTTTTTACGTGCACTAGTAATTATCATCGCAATAGTTTTAGCGTTAATCTTTAGCAATTTCATCCTACAATCTCAGAAAAGAAAGATAATTCTTAAAGAGGATATAAATCCTTCGGTTAAATTTGCAAATTTATTTGTGGTTAAGAAGAAAAATTTAAAATATCAAATTTTATATGGTCTTTTAATCTTATTTCTAGTCTTTATTCCTCTTGATTTTTTCACGTATTTATTAATCCCAGAAATGCTTAATTATCAAGTTTATTCTTTAGGTGTTTTTACAGAAGCATCCATTAATTCCTATTTATTAGAAAGTTATTTCGTTTTTTTAATTTCAGTAGTGATCATACAAATATCTGTCGCATTATATGAAGAGGCATTGAATAGAGGCTTTCTAGCCAATAGAGGGAGTGAATATTTTAACAATATGTCTGCTGTAATAATGTCAGCTTTCTTCTTTGGCTTAGGTCATTTCTCTTATATTTTGTATCCATCCTCGGTGGCAGTCTCAGTAGTTTTTCCACTTATCTGGTTTTTCCAAACATTTTTCGTAGGAATAATTTTAGCAATGATTCTTATTAGGAAGAGATGGATAATTCCCGGCATCATAGCTCATGCTTTGAACAATATTATTACCGCTCATGCGATTTGGAGTTATCTACAAGGGATTGATTTTATTATCGTTGCTTTTTATCTATATCTTCCTTTATTGGTAATTAGCATTATTTTATTAATTTGGCAATTTTCTCGAATTAAAGAAGGATTATCTATTGGTTTAAAAGAGTTTTCGAAATATTTTAGGAACGATCCGAAAATCAAAGAAACGACGACAGATAAAGTCATTCGAATCTTATTAGACTTCCTTTTTGGTTTAATTATCTATGGAGTGGGAATTATTTTAATTTGAAGGTAATTTTAATTAATGGTTAAGTATGGGATAATTTCTGATACTCATTTCACTTTAGAAACTGATTCTAAGAGCTCGGATTTTGTATTTAGCCAATTAAAACAGATTTTTCACAATGTAAATGCTATTATCCATGCGGGAGATATCAGTATTAAGCCATTTTTAGACAAACTAAATAGTATTGCTCCTACTAAAGCTATCTGTGGCGAATCTGATTATATCATAGATTTACCTCAGTATTTAGAATTAAATGCAGGTAAATATAAAATTGGAGTGATTCATAAAAGACCCTCAAATTTAGAGATATTTTTTCGAGAAAAAAAAGTTCACATTTTAATTTTTGGTCACACCCATCAACCATTAATCGAAGGGACACCATTTAATACTTTATTAATCAATCCAGGAAGTCCAACTCTACCTAAAGCACCTCCAGAAAAACGAGGGTTTAATAAACCAATCGCTAGACCGAGTGTCATCACTATGAATATAGATGAAGATGATATCTTATCAACTTATATAATAAATTTAAAAGTATAAAAACAATTAAGTTAAAATTAAATACTAAATAGGAGATATTATTTATTATTTAATCAAATTAAGAGTTGTTTTATTTATATGGTTAGCAGACTCGAGATGGTTCTTAAAGAACTCAATGAAAATGGTAATTTCAGGGCTTCGTTATTCGCAACCTCCACGGGATTAGTATTAGCTTCGCAAAAATCGGATGAAATTGATGAGAGAGTAGTAGCTGCAATGGGATCCCTATTAAGCGATTCTGCTTATAAAGCTTCTGAAGAATTAGATTTATCGCAATTAAGTAGTCTTAAAATTAAATATCAGGATGATTTTATTGTGTGTCGCAATATCATTATGCCAGATGAGAAAACACAATTCTTATTAGCAGTTTTAGCAAAAGCTCCTGACTCAGATGATGTTGAGAAGTATTTTGATCAACTTTTAGACTGGGCTGTTGAAAACTCAGCAGAAGATTTGCGAAAATTATCATCTATATAATCAAATCTCAGATTTATCGCATTATATTTTTTATAATCCAATTTCATTTTAATTTTATAACTTAGAACTAGAATATTTAATAAGATTAATGATATTGAATATTCTATGAAAGCCGCATTTATAGAGGAGCATGGAAATTTAGACCGATTGAAAGTTGGAAATGTAGAAGAGCCAAAAATTAAATCAAATGAAGTTTTAATCAAAGCTGAATATGGTGCACTTAACCATATTGACATATTTATTATTAAAGGTTGGCCAGGGTTGAACCTTTCCCTTCCACATGTAATCGGGAGTGATGGAAGCGGTATAATTAAAGAAGTTGGAAAGGAAGTTTCTCTGTTTAATGAAGGTGATCGAGTTACTATAAATCCTGGGTTAAGTTGCGGGAAATGTTTTCTTTGTCTCTCAGGAAAGCAAAATTTCTGTAAAGATTTCTCTATTTTAGGAGAGCATAAATGGGGGACATTTGCAGAATATTTTAAAGTACCTCAGATTAACGCGATAAAGATTCCCGATAAACTTGAGCTAGAGACTGCTGCTGCAGCACCTTTAACATTTTTAACTGCTTGGAGAATGTTAACCACTCAAGCGCACCTGAAATCGGAAGAATTTATTTTTATACATGGGGCGGGAGGAGGGGTATCTAGTGCTGCTATACAAATTGCAAAATATTTAGGAGCAAAGGTTATTACATCAACTAGTACTAGTGAAAAAATGGATCAAGCAATGAAATTGGGGGCTAATTATGTGGTAAATTACGTTGAGAATCCTGATTTTGCTAAATATATATACACAAACATTACAAATAAGCTTGGAGTTGATGTAGTTATAGATAGTGTAGGAGAAAAAACTTTTCAAACAAGTATTCGATTATTAAAACCCGGAGGGCGTCTAATTATTCCAGGTGCTACAACAGGCTCTATTTCACAAATAGATCTTCGCCAAATCTTTTGGAAACAACTTAAGATAATTGGTTCAACTATGAGTAACCAAAAAGAGTTTCGAGAAGTAATGAATTTAATTTTTCTAGGTAAATTGAAACCTGTTATAGATAAATTATATCCATTTGAAAAAATACGTGACGCTGAACAACGTTTAAGTGATCATAACCAATTTGGGAAAATATTATTGAAAATTTAATAAAAGTTAATTGCTCAATACAAATTTGTATAAAATTGATAAACCAATTCCGCAACTTGTTTTTCATAACCCCAATAGAAATGATCTGCGCCATCAATAATTTTATATTCTTTAGGATGATCATAGTCGTCGTAATGCTCTAGAAATTTACTATAATGGGCTATATTATCCTTGTTTCCTTGGATGAATAATTTTGGTTTATTAGTTTGGGCGTTTTTTTTATATTTATTTCCCATAAAATCCCATGGAAATGATATTGCCACGAATCCGTTAATCTTGTTTGAATAATTAACAGCACTACAACCAATGGCGGCACCATAAGAATACCCACATATCAATATGGAGTCTATATTAAGATTGTTAATCAAAAAATCAATACATGCTATCACGTCACTTATCTCACCTTGACCACCAGTATGACTCCCAGTAGATTTACCAACTCCTCTAAAATTGAATCGTAAAGTCGCGAGGTTATGATCAATTAATGTTTTAAAGATATACGAAACTACATTATTATACATATCCCCCCCAAATTGGGGATGTGGATGGCAAATTAATGTGCAAGGTCTAATAGTTCCACTTTTTGCTGGAAAATATTCTGCCTCAAGTTGAACATCATTATTGGGTATGAGTAGCTGTTGTATATCTTCCATAATTTTAATTAAATAACATAATATAATAATAGTATTCAAAATAAATTCAAAGAAGTGTGTTGATGAGCCATAATAGAATCTTAATTGAAAGAAAAATTAGGGAATTTCTTGAAGAAGATTCTTACTATGAAGATGTAAGTTCTTCTACCATTCCCTTAGATGCCATATCTTCAGCCAAAATTATTTCTAAAAGCATTGGTTTTATATCTGGATTAGAAGAATTAAAGATTCTTTACGATTTGCTTGGTGTTAAAATAAATTTTAAGAAAAAGGATGGTGATCCCATTAAAAAAGGCGATGTTATCGCAGACTTAAACGGATCTACTCGAAATATCTTATTAGGAGAAAGAGTTGGATTAAATCTAATAACGCATATGAGTGCAATTACATCAACAACACGTAAGTATGTTTCAATAATAAATCAATCAGAGAGATCTGTTAGAATAGCGTGTACAAGAAAGACAACCCCGGGTTTAAGGTTTTTTGAAAAAAAAGCTACTGTAATCGGGGGTGGAGATCCCCATCGCTTTTCATTAGATGATATGATTCTTCTAAAAGATACACATCTTAAGTTTTACAACGGTGATATCGTAAAACTTTTATCAGATGTAAAGAAAGTTGCAAGTTTTTCAAAAAAAATTGAGATTGAAGTAGAGCAAGTTAATGACGTTTTAATCGCTGCAAGGAATGGAGCAGATATCATTATGTTAGATAATTTTACCCCAGATATGGTTATAGATGCAGTTAATCAATTAAAAGAAAATAATTTACGTGATAAAGTATTAGTTGAGATTTCAGGAAATATAACACAAGAAAATGTTCTAAATTATGTGCATTCAGAACCGGATATTATAAGTACAAGTGAAATAACCCAGAGACCATCCGAATATGTTGATTTAACTTTAAGATTCTGAATTGAGAATTAATCTATTAAAATTTCATGGATACTGGAAATGACTTCCCGAATTCGTGCTAAACTTTGATATAAATCTTTAATCAATCCAAATTCTCCAACAACTAAAATATTTTCGATTTTCTTTTCTGCTATCCGCCAATCGGTTGCCGCTTTAATTATTGAGTGAAAGTTATGATATAATTCTGAAATTTCATCAACAATTTGTTCTTTAAATGGATATACTAAATTAATAGCCATGATTTTATAACCCTCTAAATTTTCAAACTTTTCATGGCTTTCAATAAATATGGTAATAGCATCTCTTAATGCTTCACTTTTAGAATTGAATCCACTTTCATTTCTAACTTTTTCAAATCTATCGTACAAATCATCAGATACTTGTAAAGAAATGATTTTCATTATAAGCTCTATTAAAGATTATTGATTAATAACATTTAAGAAATCTTTCCAAAGAAAGGAAAGAAATTTGAGTATAGTCATATGTATCTTTTTATATATTCTACACTTTGGGTTAATCCTTTAGCAGAAGATAATTCTATAATTAAAGAACCTTTGTAATTGAAGCTATTAATGATTTCAATTATCCATTCAAAATCAATTTTGCCTGTTCCAAGTGGGGGATGCGGATCTGCTTCCTTAGTATAGTTATCAACAAGGTGTACGTTTTTTATCTTTTCATGAAATTTTTCCCAAAGAATATTGACATCTCCCGAATTTGTGTAAAAATGACTAGTATCATAGGTTAAAAATAGTTCTTCTCTATTTAGACTGGAAATTATGTTTGAAATGTTAATATCGTTTAGCACTATGTTAGTATCTTTTGGCATGTTTTCTAAACAGAGAATAAACTCTTTATCATTAATAGAATCAATTAAAATATTTAATGCTGATATTAATTGTAATTTGTTATATACTCGAAGAGATTTTATCATTGAATTGGCGATACCGGGATGGATAGTCATTAAATTAATCCTTAAATCTTTACAAAGAGTATAGGTCTCAGTATAAGCATCTATTGAAGCTTGAGAAATCGTGGGATTATGAGAACAGAGACTAATATCGATATATGGACCATGGATTTGTTTTTTAACAGAATAAGATGAAAGTAGATCAATAAAATTTTGTTTATGCTCTCCTCTCAGAAAACTCTGAGGTTCGATAACTAGTTCAATTACTTCAATTCCATTTTCTTCAATGTAGTTTAAACAGGATTCTGTTGCCTGAAATAAACTTCTTGGCAGATCAATTGCTTTATTAGAGGTTGTAAAATCAATGAGATGTCCAAGTGTACTAATCCCTAACTGCATGATTAAGCTTAAAATTTATTTTTATAAATCTCTTAACATGCTTCGTGGACAAGATGAGAATAATTTTTTAAACATATCTCTAAATTTGTCCAAAGGTTCATTATCAAGTGTATAAGGTTTGCCAACTTGAAGTGCTCCCCAATAGACTTTCGCAAACTTTTCTACTAATTCTGCATTTTTAATCGCATTTTGTATAGATTTTCCGCATACTATAACGCCATGATTCGCTAGTAATGCTCCATTTTTATAACTCAATGCGCTTAATGCTGATTCACCTATATTATTAGTATGAGCCTCCCCATATGGTGAGATCTCTATTGAACCTCCAAGATAAATTAATTGTTCTTCCATAATTATTGGAATACTTTTTCTAATTATAGAAAGCATTGAGGCATAAGTGGAATGAGTATGAATAATACTTTTAACTTTAGGACGTGATTCATAAATTAATGCGTGCATTTTAGCTTCTGTTGAGGGTAATTTACCTGAGCTCAATGAAGTCCCGTCAAATTTCATATGCACTACTTGATTAGCAGTAAATATTTGATAATTATTCCCGGTGGGAGTTATTAACATTTCATCTTTTTTGGATACTCTCAGACTTATATTTCCTTCATTATTTTCTAATATACCTTTATTAAAAAGATCTCTTCCAGCAGTAACGATAGCTTCTTTCATATCAATTAAATTCTCTTCTTCCATACTCTACCATCTCAAATTAGTAAAATCATTGAGATTAATAAAGTATGAATGTAAATAAAATATTCGATATAAAGGATTTAAGAAAATTACTCAATATTATAATAATTAAAAATTCTAAAGAGCCTTTTTTTTTAAAAGCTTTATTGCCATTATTTTTTTGATGTTTTAGATACCTATTGTCAATTTGATTTATAATGACTCGTATAATCTTCCATTGCGATTTAGATTGCTTCTTTGCGGCAGTTGAGATAAGGGATAACCCACAATATAAAAATAAGCCCGTTATAATTGGAGCTGATCCGAAAGGAGGAAAAGGCAGGGGTGTAATCGCAACTTGTTCATATGAGGCACGTAAATATGGATTACATTCTGCAATGCCAATATCGAAAGCCTATAGATTATGTCCCGATGGAATTTTCATGAAACCAAATCATGAGAAATATTACCAAATTTCTCGACAAGTTATGAAGATTCTTAATTCTTATTCCCTAATATTTCAAAAAATGGGTATTGATGAAGCATACCTTGATATGACAGACATCTGTAGTTCATTTGACCAAGCAGAAGAAGTAGCTAAGAAGATTCAAGAAAATATATTAAATAAAGTGGGTATAAGCTTATCAATAGGTTGTGCTTCAAGTAAATCAATAGCTAAAATTGCTTCAGATTTTAATAAACCTAATGGGATAACTATTGTAAAAAATAATGAAAGAGTGGAATTCTTAAGAAATATGGACATTAAAAAGATTCCTGGTATTGGAAAAAAATCAAAAATATATTATAATAAAAATGGTATTTATAAAATCGGGCATATTCTTCAAATTCCATTATATCAAATGATTGAAAAATTTGGAAAAAATGGAGAATGGGTTTGGAAGATTGTTCATGGTTTAGATGACAGAGAAGTAAAAGAATTCCATGATGAGAGAAAATCAATTAGTAAAGAAAGAACTTTTTACGAGGATACAGATAATTTTAGTGAAATAATATCAAAATTAGAGGAAATTAATAATAAAATTCACCTTAAGCTAGAGAAGGAAAATATTTTTTATCGCACTATCACATTGAAGATTCGATTTGAGGGATTTACAACTTATACACGATCCCATAGTTTGAAAAGTCCTATAAATAATAAGGAAAAGGTTCTTCGAGTCATTATTGATCTGATTAAAGAATTTAAAAATAATAAGAAAAAAGTACGTTTAGTGGGGATTAAACTATCAAACTTGGAATTAAATGTAAATTATATTCAAACAAATATTCTGAATTTTCTTGAATTATAATGCTCAAATTTACTGTTTTAATTGAAAAGAGTTGGGTTATTCCTAATTGTCTCGATTATTTCTTCATGAGATTTTCCATTTGAAACCACTAAACCTGGTCCCGATATTATACATTTATCGTCAACATATTGCGGAATTTGCCCCATTAAATCAGTGACAATCCCTCCCGCCTCAGTCACTAATAAGTGCCCAGGCAAAAAATCCCAGATGAAGGAACGATCTTTATTCATTGGTTTTAAATAAAGGTCAGCAGAACCATCCGCTATCATGCAGAATTTTGCCATACTATCTATTTGTATGTACTTATTTATCCCTATTATTTTGGCTAATTTCATGACCCATGGTTCGTCATAATGAAGTGAATAACAAAGAAGATAATCTTTAACATTTTTTTTATCATTTACACTTATAGATTTAAATCCTCTATCACCATATGAAGCATTCGCACCTCTACCTTTATTGGCATAGAATATTGCTATCTGATTATTAATATAATTCGGAACTCCAATAACACTAAAAACCATCTTCAGATTGTCAATTAAACCTATACCTATGGCATATGACAAGCCCTCTTGATAACCTTTAGTCCCATCAATTGGATCGATTGACCATCGTGTTTCAGAAAGCTTACCTCGATAGTTTAAGATATCCTTAAAATGATATTTAATATCAAGATCTAATTCATTGTAACATGAATAAATTAATTTTTTAGAAGCTAAATTCACCTCAGTAGAGAAATTTTCTTCTGCTATAATCGAGTCTTCGGGAAAAATCTCTTTCAATTTACTAATAATGTAGATTTGTGATGCAAAATCAGCAAGCGTGACGGGAGATTGGTCTTGTTTTATATATGACTGGAAACCTTTTTTTTTAAACCATTCAGTAATTCTAATAGCATTCCTAACTATTTCAACAACTAATTTTATTTCTTGATCAGTAATTTTCATTTTCTAAAAATAATAACAATTAATATTAAAATTAAGATGAAAAATGATCATTTCCTTAACAAAATTTATGATCTAAATTTTTATTTTGTAAACTGAATATATAAATACAAATTCAATTTTTAGTTTGGTATGGATCCTCAATTTGTAGGAATGGTCTTTGAGTCCATTATTATTATATGTGCAAGTACTATTTTAGTCTTGATTTTGTTAAAATACATGGAAAAAAGGCATCGATTAACCTTATATTTGCTAATTATTTTCCTTTTCTACACCATAGCTATCATATTTTCTTGGTTATCAAAGGTATTGATATTATATTCTGGGATTGATTTTATTATCGATCGAAATCTTCCAGATCCCGGTACTGCTTTTTCTTGGATTATATACCGAATAATTGATTTTCGGATTAGCTTTTTATTACTCTCGATTGCGATTTATCTTTCTTATGTATTAAAAGTGAAGGTGTTTGAGAAAGGATATAATTCTATTGAAAGGATTATTGTTATTCTAACATTCGCCACTACTTTTCTTTGTTCTTTGTTTCTATATGAACCGGGTAATGTTTTATTAGATGCGATTGCTTTTTTGCTAATCTTTATTTTTATGGCTATGATATATTTCCCTTTCATGTTCCGTTCATATCAATCATACAAATTAGCTAAGCAAGATTTATTTAAAAAAGCATTTCTTTCATTATGTCTAATGTCTTTGTTTTTCATATTAGTACCTTTTAATTTCTTAATCGACAGGTTAACAATTTTAGCGGGAGGACCTGGATTTACAATATTCTACTTTTTAGCGTGGATATTTGTATTTCTTGGTATTATAGGCGCATATTTTGGGTATATAAGACCGAGAACCGATTAAATAAATAATAAAGTAAAAATTTATTTTATTTTTTTTTCCTTATCTTTATATTGATTATATTGGTGTAATTTATTGAAAATTTTGCAGGATATTTGGATTTTATCAGATGCTGGAATTGTGTTATTTCATCGGAAGTATGATGAAAATCTTGACGATCAATTATTTGGAAGTTTGCTTTCAGCATTAAATTCTTTTGCTGAAGAGCTTGTAAAAGATGGGTTATCAAATTTTGAATTAAAAAGTAAAAGATTCACATTAATTAAAACAAATAATCTAATATTCATTGCTGATTCTTCAAAAAAAGTTAAAGAGAAAAAAGTGATGGAAGAATTAAAGGAGATTGTAGATAAGTTCTTTAAATTATATCCACCAGAGATGTTAAAAGATTGGGATAATGATGTAAGTATTTTTAAAAAATTTGAAAATGAAATTGAGGAAAGTTTAGAAGATACGATAGATAGATTTCGCAAAGCATTTTGGTAAGTCTTGTTTTTTATTTTATGATTAACTATACAAAAAATTATTATTTTTTAAATAATAGATCTTTAGCCAATCCTATTCATATTAAAAATGAATTATTTGATAATATTTATTTTCTATAAACTAAACCTATAATTTTATTTGCCAATTTGTAATTAATAGACAAACTAATTTGGATTAGATGGATATGAAAGCATTAGGAATAGTATTTTTATTTGATAGAAAATTAGGTACTCCTGAAGAAATGGCTAGAAATTTTAGTGAGCATTTTACATTAGTAAGTGAAAATATTGTATTGGAGAATTTAGTTCAATTAGTCGATTTGAAAGATATCATGGATAATAATAGGATTTACTGGGCTGGAATTAGAGAAAATTTTGATATCATTATCAATGATGAGGAAATAATAGGTAAACTAGCCTGGAAAATCTTTAAAGACAATTCAACTCTTGAGGCTTCTGATGAAGTTGAATCCCTAATTTATAATAGCGATAAAGTTCCATGGAATTTTCCATTGATGGTGTGTGTTCTATATCAATAAACTGTTAATTAGATACTATTTTTTTTAATTCACTTAGATAATAATCTATTTCGTTTAGCCTTGATTTAAATAACTGATCCGTTCCCTTTTCAATTAAAGATTTATAATTTAACATTCGTAATAACCAAAAAGCTGTATAAAGCTCAATTTGGCTTTTGAAGTCTTTTTCTATGGTTTGATGATTTTTATATCCGCTGAGAAAGGAATTTAGGATATCTGAGTTCTTGACTACATTAAAAGTATAAAAATAGAGTTGTACAAAATCTTGAGCTCTCACTCCAATCCTTAATTCATCAAAATCAATTATGCCATTTATTTTAATTTTACTCGATTCCTCTTTCGCTATTATATTAGTTAGTTGGTAATCATTATGAATTAATACTGGAGTTTTATTATCTGTGAGGAGAGATTCATGATCTTTGAAATAACTTGTAATTTCTTTATCAATATCGAATTTATTTTTTTTAAACTCTTGAATTTCTAAATCCAATTGTGGCTCAAAGATTTCTTTCCAATTATCAATACCTTCTTTACCGATATCATATAAACTTTCTTGAAATGAATTAAATTTTATATTATGGAGTTTTCCTAATATTTCCCCAATATTATAGAAAAGTGTGATAAACTTTGTTTTTGAGAGGTTCTGGTTCTCCTCCTCTAAAATTCTCCTTAGAGGTTTTCCACTAATATATTCTTGTATACTGAAATTATATGGAATTTTTTCTTTAGTTTCATCATAATATAAGAATTTACTTACAGGGATAATTGGTGGTTTATCTTCTTTAAAAAGATATTCTCCTTTATTGGAAATAATAAGGGATTTAACTTTTTCTCTAACATTGAGAGAATTACTATTAATGGTACCATCTAATAGGGGGAATAATATTTTTTCTTTGATCATATCTTCGGATCTAAAGTATTTTGAGGTTCGAAATCGAAATAGTATTTTTGATTTCTCAAAATTGACACGATAGATTGTATTGATGTTTGCTGTGTAAGGTCCAATAATTTTCTTTATTTTTCCTTGATCTAATAAAAAATTGACATCAGAAAAGATTTTTATGATATCGTTTAGCTGATAAATCTGTTTTTTACCTAGCGAATATAATTTATAAATATATTTTTGATTAATTAAAAAATTAACAGTTGCTTTGATTCTTTCTATAGTTATTTTATCTAAATCTCTCTGAAGTTCTGGAGATATATTGTAATTATTTTTTAATGGAGTTGATATAATGTCTTTATAAAGATAGAGAAAGGCATATTTTAGACCTCTTCTTACTTTTCCTAGATCAATTTTAGGATCATAAATTTTATTATGAAGGTCATTTATCTCATCTTGATATTGGTGTAATTCTAATATTTTCTCCTCTAGTGCGCAATAATAGAATTTTGAGCATAAATTAACTAAGTTGCTTATACTAGGAACTAGACCACTTATATTATAACACTCTGAGGGTATTATTTGGTAATACTTTTGAAAATTTCGTTCTTCACAACAAAATAGTGAAAAATTATCACTAATAATGGAAGCATAAAATTTTGCATAATTAATATTTTCAAAATCATCGATGAGTCCTTTTAAATTTGAAAACGCTCTCATTTTAGTAATGATATCCGGAGTAATTTCATTGCCAAGATACTTAATCGGGTTATTGTAAAGAAATAAAGGACTTTTTATATTTATTGAACTTAAAATATTTTCAAAATATGAAATCAATTCAAGTGATGAATATTTTTCATGTAAGGGTGGAGCAAGGACAAATATTAAATTTGAATATCTTTTTCCTAATTCATTTAATTGATCAATTGCATTTTCTTCGTTATCTCCAATGATGTTTAAAAGAATGTTTGTCTTATTCCCAGTAACATCGTGAGTTAGATCGATTAAATTAAAAATTTGCTCTTTGTCCTCAGAAAAGAGTAGACCCTCCCCTATTCGACTGAGAAGTAGTATGCCATCAGCTCCATTTACGAGTAAGTGCTTAATTAATAGTGTCTGAATTTCACTATTTATAATATGGTTTTCATCAAAGAAAGTCAAAGAAGGAACAATAACACCATTTAAACTCATCGTTCATTTCTCCTTTTATTTGCTAATACTTATATTAAATCTATTTGCGGCGAAGATCTTTGTTTTGATTTATTCCCTCGTAGATTTATTAAATATTCACTTAACATTGTTTAATAATTTTTCATGTTTTATTTATAATTGGTTAATGTGTCATTATTTTGTCAATTGTTTGGAAAGTATATAAGAAAAACTATGAGGATAAACTAAATTTTTTTTGATTCCTTAAAAATTTCGAATATATCCTTCTCATAATCGATTGTATCCTCTGGTAACAAATTTGGATCCTTTAACAACTTAGCTAAATAATATATTTTCGCACCCCTTTCTAAATATTTAAGAACCATATACGCTCCCTCTAAATGGCTTCCACAACATAAATTTCCGTGATTAGCTAGTAAAACTGCATTTTTTTCTTCTAAACTTTTCACCACATTATTAGCTAGCTCTTCTGTTCCAGCTTCACCATAATCAGAACAGACAATTTCACCCCCTAAATAAGGAATTAATTCCTCAATGATCGGAGGTAATGATAAATTTAAAGTACTTAAGATTGTTGAATAAATACCATGAGAATGTATTATGGCAGTCACATCTTCTCTTGCTTTATAGATATTTAAATGCAGATGTTTTTCCACTGAGGGATTTCTCTCTCCTTCAATAACCTTGCCATCCATATCAATTATTAATATGTCTTCAGGTTTCATCTCATCATACATCACATTACTCGGTGTTATTAAGACATATTCTTCTTCAGCATATTTTAGACGAAGGCTTACATTTCCAGCAGATCCAATGACATGTCCGTCTGTTAAAAGTTTTTTACATATATTTACTAATTGTTCTTTTCTTTCAAATAATTCTTTAGGGAATTCAGATTCTTTCTGAGGTTTCTGTGTGAGAACCTCAGGATTCATAATATTGATAATGGGTCTATTATTTAACCATGCTTTTAAGTCTCGTAAAATTATCTCGGACTGTCTTTGAATTACTTCAGAAGTATTACCACCCATATGTGGGCTTAAGATTACATTATTAAGCTGTAGGAATTTGTTATCTTCATCGATTGGTTCTAATGGGAATACATCTAAAGCTGCACCTGCAATATTTTTATCCTTTAAGGCTTCAAAAAGTGCTTCATAATCCATTAAACTCCCTTTGGCTAAATTAATAATGTATGCCGTTTTTTTCATCATTTTTATCCGTTTTTCATCGATTAGATTATCATTTTCATCCGTTGAGCTCGCATGAATCGTAATAAAATCAGATTCTTTCATTAATCGATCTAAATCGACTTTCTGACCATAGTTTGCTAAAAATTTTTCTTTTACAAAAGGATCATATACAAGGGTTTTACATCCAAATCCATTTAAAATTTTTGCGACTCTTTGCCCAATCTCTCCCAAACCAATGATGCCAACTTTTTTATTTAATAATTCCACTCCCATATAGTTATTATAAACCTCAATCCAATCTTCAAAATCTATGATACTAAAACTATCGGAATGGATATATTTATCTAATGCTGTGATATTCCGTGCTAAGCATATTATATATCCAATAGTTAATTCCGCAACAGCATCAACATTCCTTAGAGGAGTATAAAGGATTGGAATTTTTTTTTTATTCGCAGCCTTAAGGTTCACATTATAAGGATCACCTCGGCAACTAACAATTAACTTTAAGTCAGTCTGCTCGAAAAACTCTTCATTTCTTAAATCGTCAGCAGAAGTGATAAAAATATCATATCCCTTTAGTTTTTCGAGCAATTCTTTAGCATCGAAATATATGATTCCTGTATCTCTCCAGCTTTCATAAGTCACTTCCATAAGACACTCTAACTCTTTTAGAGATTCCTGTGTTAAACTAGCTGTGATTAAAGCTTTCAAATTTCTGATACCTCATTTAATTTTAATCTATTTAATTGTATCCTATAAATATAAATATATAAAATGAATTAAATAAAAAATGAGTTACTAAACATCAAAACATTAAAGTTTTTAATTTCATTAAATTTCTAATTTTACCTTCAATAACTTTAATTTTTCCCGCAGAGTATGCTTTTACTGCTCCAATTTCTTTATTAAATAACTCAAGCATAATCTTTTCAGAACTAAATTCAATCTTTACTGGAGCATCCTCATCACTTGTATTATTTTTAATCTCTATTCCTTGATCTTTATTTATTAATAATAAAACCGATCGATGTGAATCAAGAAATTTAATTTGAATTGGTTCATCGTAATTAGCTAATTTTTTTTTCACTTTTTCATTCGTATTATAACGATCTTCAATTTCTTTCAAACATGATTCTATATTTTCAAAAGACAATCTAATATCACCTAATTCTATAATTAAGATTTCATATAATAATTGATAGATTACTACAAAGTATCAATCTTATTTTTAATATTTTTCCATTCCACGTATAGTTGGCTATAAATATCCCTAAGAGAAGGGTCATTTCTTATAGTTTCAAATTTAATGCATTCATCAATAATTGTTTTGTGATCTCTATACTGTTCTAAGGCTATAAGTACACTCATAGCGGCTCCAATGAAGGATGAATCCTTATATTCAGGCACCGTTAAGTCTGTACCTAAAACGTCAGCAATCAATTGAAGAATTACTTTTGATTTACTCATTCCTCCTGCGCAAAATATCTTCTTTATTTGAAATTGCTGAAGAGCTTTATAATTTTCATAAATGCCAAAGGCTATATTTTCAATAATACTGCGTGCAAAATCACTTATAGTTGGTAATACATCTGAAATCATCATTGGGGGGGGAAATACAAAAACACCTCGTTTAATTGATGTCTGATTTTTTAGGTTCATAAGTTCAGGACCTAAATAAGCAAAAGTCGATAGTGCACCAGGTTCCGAATTTTTAAGAAATTTGTTAATCAGAACATCAGAGTCTTCTGACAACATTTTTAGAAAACTTGTCTTAAACCAATTGTATAGTGCCCCAGTATTACCTGCATGGGCTTCAATTATCCACTTACCTGGAACTGAATGATAGGAGGTCCAAAAAGTCATTTCTGGATCAATGTAAGGTTTATCTAATATCAAATGTAAGGGAGCAGTAGTTCCTAAGCTAATTCCTAAGTCTCCTTTATTAATCGCACCCATCCCCATCAGTGATAATTGCGTGTCCGCACCATTTTTTATGATAGGAATTTCTTTATTTCTAATTTCAAAAGTACTGAGTAAATCTGATTTTAAATAGCCGATTATAGACCCTGTCTCTACTATGGGAGGAAACAAATTAGGATCTAAATCAAATTCTTCAAAAATCTCTGGACTCCAATCCTTTTTTTTAATATCGATTAACTGAGATTCTGCTAAAGAGGTTATATCTGTACAAAAAAATCCCGAGAGTTTATAAGCTAACCAATCATCGAGCATTAAGATTTTATGAATCTTATTATAATTTTCTTCTTCCTCTTCTCTAAACCATAATAGTCTCGAAAGGCAAAATAAGAGAGCAGGATTATGAGCCGTTATTTTAAATAATTCTTCTTCTGAAAAAGCATCATCGATTAGATAAGCAGAATCGATACCTCTTACATCAGTATTAGGTCCGCCATATATTGGTTTACCATCTTTATCTAAAAATACATTTGCAATCCTTTGGGCACAAGTGGATATTCCAATTATATTAAAATCAGTATTGTTATATTTTTTAAGAAGTTCCTTAATCGAAGTTTTTATCTTATTCCATAAATCATTCATATCAATTCTTTTCGCAAAACCATCAATATCCTCATTATATATTCTTAAATCTTTCTTAATGGTAAATTCTATCTTTAAATTATCTGAAACAATAGCAGTCTTTATAGAATTTGAAGATATATCGATTGATATAATTTTTTCGATAGAATTATTCATTATAATTCACAAAAATCATTGTAATTTATGGCAATAGATATTTTCTGCTAATTTCCCCTCGAGGTTCATTCTCTTCGAACAATATTGCTTGAAAGGAATAAATTTTAGTCTCCTTTTCTTTCCATGCATTATCTGGGAGATAAGCCTTATTACATGTATGTTTGAGGAAAGTTTCTACATCCCAGTCTCTTCCGTGGTCAACTGGTACTTGAGGAAGTAATAATCCTCTTCTTATTCCCCTCTCAACAATTAATCCATCTCTTCCGATTTCAATGAGGTTTAGATAATCCTTAGGATCGTCTACTTTAAGTAATTTAGGGGGAGTTAATATTGATAATTCTATCACAATCTTATCCAACTCATCTTTAGTTATGGGGGGAAAGCGAGGATCCTCCAAGGCTGAACTAATCGATACCTTATGAACGATATCAAATAAAGGATATGTGGGTTCTATATAGCCAATACATCCTCTTAAAGGATTTCCATCAACATCTATCCGATTCAGAGTTATAAAAGCACCGTATTTTTCTGAAAATTTCTTTTTAATCTCCTCAGGAATAGGAATCCTCCTATTATTTTCAAGATAATATTTTATATTATCTCGCGCAAAATTAATGAGTAATCTACCATCTTCTAAACTAAATTTCTCTTTTTCTGTCATTATTAAATGTGGATTAAAATTTAATTTAATATAATTATCTTTAGTCTTTTATATGTTTTTTTACATAATTCTTCCTTTTAATGGGGCTTTTTCAGAATTTATCTCATCCCCTCGTAAAAAGACTTTCCAGAGTAAAATGTGAGTTTTCTGATAAGATAAATCAGAATTTTCAAAAGGAGTGAATTTTGCTTTGGTTATAAACTGCTGTGAATCTATTGAATATTCTTTCTGCAATTTTTCTACAATTATAAGATCCGCATCTTTGCCTTCCTCGATTGCACCTTTATTTTTGAGATTGAACGTTTTTGCAGGGTTCTCAGATGATACCTTAACAAATGTTTTCAGAGAAAGCTCATTTTTGAATACCTTTTCTAAAAGAAGATAAGGATAGGTTTCAAATCCTGGAAATCCAGAAGGAGCTTCAAAAAAGGGCTTTGATTTTTCCATAATAGTATGAGGAGCATGATCTGTACCGATAAAAAATATATTTCCCTCTTTTAGTTGTTTAAAAAGATAAGTTGATTGAGCTTTATCCCTTAGCGGAGGGAGCACTTTTCCTAGCGATTCATTTTTTAAAATTATATTATTTGATAAAAGAAGATGGTGGGGAGTCACCTCAAATGAGAGATTTATGTTAGGAAACTCCTTGGTTTTTTCCTTGAAGCTTTGTATTAATTTAAAACTTTCCTTACAGCTAATATGACAGAAATGAATTTTAGGACATTTAGATTTAGAAGAGGATTTCTCTATAGATTTAACGTAATTATCTAGTACAAAATTCACATATTTAGCTTCATTTTTTTTAGAGTGTAATTTATTATGCAATTTTAAAAAAGATAATTTAGAATAATGCCGTTTTAAACGTTCCACCTCTTCATTTTTTAAAGGCCAATCAGGGTGAATAAAAATTGGGATTTGATATTTAGAGGAAATATGAAGAAGCTTTTGAATATTCTCGGAGATGGTCCAATCTATTCCATTTAACGATTTTAGAGGATAAATCTTAAATCCAATGACTCCTTGTTTCAATATTTTCTTAATTTCCTGCTCATCAATGGACTTAGGAACTCCCGAAATAAAACCCACATCAACATAAATGTTTTTTTTTGCTTTTTCCTTCCATTTTTGTACTTGTTTAGCATTTATGGCTGGTGGTTTAGTATTAGGCATTGTAAATACAGTAGTAATCCCAGAAAATGCTGCTGCTTTAGTTCCAGAATAGAAAGTTTCTTTATCAGATTGTTCCATGTCTCTTAAGTGTGAATGTATATCTATTATTCCTGGTAAAATATATCTTTTCTCACAGTCAATTTCAATCTGATCCGTATTATTTTCTATGAGTATATTAAAATTATAGTTATTAGATTCTTCATATATTGATTTAATAATCCCATTCTCAATTAGAATAGCGCCCTTTTTTAATTCTCCCTTGTAATATATATTTGCGTTTTTTAGGATCATTTTGAATGAACTTTATTATCCTTAAATCTATCTATTTGAAAATTAATATATAAAATTTTATCTTCTATGGATTTTAGAATCGGTAATTTGTAGGGTATAGCGTTTTTATAAGTACTTAATAGTTGAGGAACGTTTATCTTTTTAATATCATGAGCAACTGAAGTAAAAATAAATAGGCTTTCTTCTAATTTGTTCATTACATTCATGGTTTTATCCAAGAAATTAGGGATAAAATCAAAATTTTGAAAAAATATTATAACCCCATAAAGAGTAAGAGAATCAATATAGTGTTTTAGAGTCTGATTCGAAGAAAGCTTTTTTATAAAAATTCCAGGAGTCGATTCAATCCAATCGTACTGGTCTTTCGATATTCTTTCATTTGACAGACTTAAAGCTTTATTGAGAAGTAAAGATTGCGATCGTTCGTCTGGACCCAAATATTTTAATTTATTTCCATCAAATTTTATAATCAGTTGATTATTCAGAAGATACAGATAGATGTTATTCCTTTTTCTGATGGAATAGGAAAGACAAAATGTATTCCGGATACAAGAACAGATTTTATGCACATCTTGAGGGATTTTTCCTTGATCAACATCTAATTTGTTAAATTTTTTTAAATTCTCAACAATTATTAAGAAATCGGTCACTATGATCAAAAAGGCAAGTTTTATGAAAATTTGAAATCTTTTCCCATTTTATTCATGAATTGGGCGACATTTTTACCCATTCCTGGTATTCCTGGCATACCTTTACCTTTCTTTTGCATTTGCAAAAACCTTTTCATAAATTTTTTCATTTGATTGTACTGATCTAACATACGATTAATAGTGGAATAATCTGATCCACTTCCAATAGCAATTCTTCTTTTCCTTGCTTTTTTAATTATTTTTGGATTTTCTTTTTCCTCTTTTGTCATAGAGTTTAATACAATCTCCCATTTTTCTAAATTTCTTTCTGCATCATCTTTTAATGCATCGGGAATATTGCCACCACCAACCATCGCAAGAATATTTTTCATCTTCCCCACTTTTTTTATTGATTTAAGTTGATAATAAAGATCATCAAGAGTAAACTTTCCTCTCATCATTCTCTTTGCCATGTCTGGATCAAGATCTACCTCAGCTTCTTGTACTTTTTTTACTAATCCTTCAATATCGGGAATTCCTAAGAGAGTCCCTACAAAAGAAGTTGAATCGAACTCTTGAAATTCATCAATTTTTTCACCTACTCCAATAAATCTGATTGATTGATTAGTGGCAGCACAAGCTGAAAGAGCCCCACCTCCTTTTGCAGTTCCATCTAATTTAGTTACAATAATACTTCCAATATTTGTTGCTTTAGCAAATTCTTCTGCTTGAGAATAAGCCAATTGTCCTAAAGTACCATCAATCACGAGGATAACCTCGTTTGGCTTTAATGCAATTTCAATTTTCTGCATTTCTAACATTAAATCTTTTTCCTCTTTATGCCTTCCTGCTGTGTCAACCAGAATTATATCAAATCCTTCATTTATTGCTTTTTTAGTCTCCTTCACGGCGATTTTTATGGCATTTTTCTCATCTGGATTACCAAAACATTTAACACCAATTTGATCCGTAAGTTGAACTAATTGTTCATAAGCACCAGGACGATATGTGTCAGTAGTTACTGCTGCAACTTTATAACCTTTATTTTTATAGAAACGTGCTAGCTTTCCAACTGTTGTTGTTTTTCCAGAACCTTGAATACCAACCAAAAGAATAACATTACTCTTTCCAGATTTTATCCTAATAGGAGCTGGTTTTCCGCCAAGCGTTTTTATTAGTTCATCGTGAACAAGTTTAATAATAAAATCCTTTCGTTTAGCTTTGGTGAGTTTTGTATTCATTGCCTCTTTTTTGATATTTTCTGTCATCTCAAAAACTAACTCAACATTCACATCTGAACTTAATAATGCTCGTTGTAAATCTTGAATCAATGCATTAATCGCATCTTTATCAACTATGGGTAATCTTCTTACTTTCCTTATAGCTTGTTCCAAAGAACGCCCTAACTTTTCAAGAACCATGAGATAATCACAAGTAACTTTTAATTTTAAGTAACTAATATTGTCAAAAACTAATATTTTTTTTTGAATAAATATATTAATATATAAAAAAGATAAGAGAAATTTAAAAACATTCGAAAAGCAACATTTGAATTAGAAAGAAAAAAGTGATAATTTAAAATGAGTATTAGAAGAACTGAAATTCAGAAATTAAAAAGTGGTCAATATATTATGGTTGATGAGGAACCATGTGTAATAAAATCAACTGAAAGAAGTAAATCTGGGAAACATGGTCATGCTAAAGTTCGAGTTGTTTGTGTAGGCGTCTTTGATAATAACAAAAAATCAATTACAATACCGTCGGGACATATGGTTGAAGTCCCAGAGATTAATAAGGGGACAGCTCAGATTAATTTTATAGAGGATGCAATAATAAACATCATGGACCTAGAATCTTATCAATCAATGGATGTAAGATGGCCTACTGATGAGGAATTAGTAGCAAAGATTAAAGAATTGCGAGAAAATCCACAAAAAATGTCACAAAGTCAAGTTGAATATTGGCAATTGGCGGGAAGGACTTTAATAAACAGAGTAATTACCAATTAAAACCAATTATCTCTTTTTAATAATAGTATGATTAAATAAATTTTCTTTAAATCTTTATATCATATAAATCAGATTTTATAGAATTATTGAAGCAAATGGAGAAAAAAGCAATTTCACTAGCTTGTAGGATGGATTCAGAAAGGGCTATTAATCTAACTAAGAAACTTTTTGAATTCTTAGTTAAAAAAGGTGAAGTTGTCCAATTAGAAACGAGAATCGCCCCAAAAGTCTTTCCACATAATGGAAAGAATCTCGATGAAATGAATTCACAAAATACTAAATTTATAATTTCTATTGGTGGAGATGGAACAATATTACGAGTCGCAAATAATTTATCTCAATCAGATCCTCCCCCAATTCTTGGAGTTAATATTGGATCCTTAGGTTTTTTGGATGAATCGAATGAAAGAACTATTTTTAGTGATTTAAATCGAGTTTTAAAAGGAGAATTCATTCTAGAAAAATGCAGTAAAATTACACCTTATATCGTAAAAAACAACGAAGAGTACAAACTGGATAATGCTCTAAATGAGATCTTAGTAATTTCATCTAAGAATACTAAAGTTTTACTCGTATCAATAAAAGTTGATGGTGTTTTTTTAAACAGGAGTTATTTAGACGGTGTTATAGTTTCCACTTCAACAGGATCAACGGCTTATAATTTAAGCGCTGGGGGTTCAATTGTAAAATCTTCGTTGGATATCATGCAAGTAACCCCTTTAAACAGCTTCGCAAGATCTGGATTAAAACCGATAATTTTACCTATTAATTGTGAAGTAGAGATTAAATTATTAAGGCACCGTTTGGATGCGGATGTAGTGATCGATGGGCAAAAATCATTCCGAAATGTATCTCCAAATACAGTGATAAAAATTCGGAAAGCTAATGCATACTCACATTTTATTCGTTTTTCTAAAAGTCTTAGTGATAATTACTTTAGACGTTTAAGAAAAAAAATTATTGGCACTTTACGAGTTCCTTTAGATGATAGCCCAGAAGAAGATTCCAATTCTCATTTTTGATACAAATATATTCCTCAAAGGAATAGATATTAATATTTTCAAGGAAAAAATCTATACCACTCCAAAAATTATTGAGGAAATTGATGTATTAAAATATTCCGATAAAAATAGAAATATTCTTAATAGAATTGAAGTAGCAATAGCCAATAAACATTTAATAATTAGAGAACCAAAAAAAGAATATGTTATGAAAACAGTTAACAGATCAAACTTTACAGGAGACCTTAGTGCCCTTTCGAAAGCAGATATCGAATTAATTGCTTTAGCATTGGAATTAAAAGAAAGATCAGAGGAAGAAGTAATATTATATTCAAATGACTATTCCATTCAAAATCTCGCTTCAGAAATGAAAATCAAATATTCATCTATCCATAAAAAGGGGATAGAAGAACAAAAAATATTTGAATTTTTTTGCCCACATTGCAAAAAGACTTATGATATTGGCACTTTCGATGAAATCTGCGAGATTTGTGGGTCAATACTAAAACGAAGACCAAAAAAGAGGGAAAAAAATAACGTGTAAAATATATATGAATAATACTAACAATTATTGAATAAGAAGGTAAAAGATAGAGAATGGGCACTAAAATTAATGAATTAGTAAGCGACACTAAAAAAGTAATATCGTTTGAAAATTTGTTGAATAAAGAAATTGCTATCGATGCCTTTAATACCATATATCAATTTTTAGCTATAATTAGACAAAAAGATGGGACTCCATTAAAAGATTATAATGGAAATGTCACATCTCATCTTTCTGGATTATTTTATCGAACTCTTAACTTCCTTGAGCATAATATCAAACCGATTTATGTTTTTGATGGCCAACCTTCAGAATTAAAGTTAGAAACTTTAAGAGAACGAAAGAAAGTAAAGGAAGAGGCTCACGAAAAAATGGTCGAGGCTCAAGAAAAAGAGGATTTTGAGAAAGCAACAAAATTCGCGCAACTTACCTCTACATTAAACGAAAATATGATTAATGAAAGTAAAAAGTTAATTGAATATCTTGGAATACCTGTTATTCAGGCGGGTTCTGAAGGTGAAGCACAAGCAGCATACCTTGTTAAAAAAGGAGATGCTTGGGGGTGTGCTTCACAAGATTATGACTCGCTTCTATTTGGGGCAAAAAGATTAATTCGGAATTTTGCCGTAACTAGAACAAGAAAAGTTAAGGATACTACTACATCTGTGGATATTGAATATATATCTCTTTCAAAATTTCTAGAGGGATTAAATATTAACCGAGAGCAATTAATCGAAATGGCGATTTTAATTGGGACTGATTTTTATCCCGGAATAAAAGGAATTGGACAACATACAGCTTTAGATTTAATAAGACAATATGGATCCTTGGAAGAAATTATTAAAAATAACATAACTATTAGAAAAAAAACTATAGACATCAATTTAGATATTGTTGATGAGATAAAGAAAATCTTTTTACACCCTAGAGTAAATCAGAGTTATCCAAAACCAAAATGGAAGGGAGTTAACTATGAAAAAGTAGAAGAATTGTTGATAGAAGAGCATAATTTCTCCTCTCAACGAGTAAAGAATGCTTTAAATCAATTAAGAAAACAAGATCTTTCGAAAAGACAAGCTTCTTTAGACGACTTCTTCAAAAAGAATTGAGAAAAATAGGAAAAGTTTTTACAAAATTAATAATTCAAATAATTAACTAAAGTTGATTTAATAATGAGGATTTAATATGAGCCCAGCAGATGATAAGAAAAGTAATGACAAAGAAAAGATTTTCGACTCTGATTCAGAAAAGGTTTCTTTACGCGTTCAAAATGCTAAAAAAAGAGATTATGGAAGAAATATTATTCGTATTGATCGTCAAACTATGGAACGACTCAAAATACAAACGGGAGATGTTATTGCATTATTTGGAAAGAAACTAAGTGCTGGTATCGCTTGGCCAAGTTATCCTCAAGATAATGAATTAGGTATTATCCGTATTGATCATAGAATTCGGAAAAATACTGGGACAGCTATCGATGACATGATCGAAATTCGAAAAGTAAAGACACAACCAGCTCAGAGTATAGTTCTCGCACCTTCTAATATCAAAATAAAGACAAATCCAAAATTTGAAACTTTTGTCAAACGTAAATTAAACAATTATCCCGCAACTATTGATGATTTCATTTATATTTCTATTGGTATAAGTAGAGAAATTGTCTTTAAAGTAATTAACATGAAACCAAGTGGAATTTGCACAATAAAACAAGAAACAAATTTGCACATTAGTGAACATGTTACTGAAGACGAGGAAGGAGGACCAGAGTATGTTACATATGAAGATGTTGGAGGTTTAGACCGAGAGATTCAAAGAGTACGAGAAATGGTGGAATTACCTTTAAGACACCCTTCTTTGTTCAAGCGTTTAGGAATTGATCCTCCAAAAGGAGTTTTACTTAGAGGCCCACCAGGATGTGGCAAAACCTTGCTAGCTCGTGCAGTAGCAAATGAAAGTGAAGCTCATTTTATATCAATCAATGGCCCCGAAATAATGAGTAAATTTTATGGAGAATCTGAAAAGAAACTAAGAAAAATATTTATTGAAGCAGAAGAAAAGAATCCCTCTATCATTTTTATCGATGAAATAGATGCCATTGCACCAAAGAGGGAGACTGTTACTGGTGAAGTTGAGAGAAGAGTAGTGGCTCAATTATTAGCGTTAATGGATGGTTTGCATAGTAGAGGACGGGTAATAGTTATTGGTGCTACTAATAGACCAAATAGTTTGGATTCTGCATTAAGGCGACCTGGTAGATTTGACAGAGAAATTGAAATTAAAGTTCCTAATGAAAAGGGACGGAGAGAAATATTCCAAATTCACACTAGAAATATGCCCTTAGATAAAGAAATTGATTTAAAGAATTTTGCTAATATAACTCATGGATTTGTTGGTGCGGATATATCTGCGGTAGCAAGAGAAGCAGCGATGTCAGCATTAAGGAGATATCTTCCAAAAATCGATTTAGAATCTGAGATTATCGATCCCGAATTATTAGATTCTATTGAAGTAACTTTAGAGGATTTTGACAATGCACTAAAAGAAGTGTTACCATCTGGAATTAGGGAAGTGTTTGTGGAAGTACCTAACCAAACATGGGACAATATAGGAGGTTTAAACGATTTAAAGCAAAAGTTAATTGAAGCGGTTGATTGGCCATTATCAAATCCTAAAATTTTTGAGCGTATGGGAATCAATCCTCCAAAAGGAATATTATTATATGGACCGCCTGGCTGTGGAAAAACTTTATTAGCGAGAGCTGTTGCTAACGAAAGTAAGGCAAATTTTATCTCAATAAAAGGGCCAGAGCTCCTATCTAAATATGTGGGGGAGAGTGAGAAGGCAATAAGGGAAGTTTTTCGTAAAGCTAAAATGGCTGCTCCTTGTATCATCTTTTTTGATGAGTTTGACTCAATAGCACCTAGTAGAGGACGTCATACATCAGACTCCGGTGTTTCAGAGAAAGTATTATCTCAATTTTTAACAGAACTTGATGGTTTAGAAATAAAAAAAGATATAGTTGTAATTGCTGCGACCAATCGTCCAGATATTTTGGATCCAGCATTAATTAGACCAGGCAGAATCGATAGAATACTTTTGGTTCCACCTCCAGATGAGAAAAGTAAACTTGAAATCTTGAAAATCTTCACTAAAAATATGCCTTTAAGTAGTGATGTTAATATTGAAGAATTAATTAAAGATTTAAAAGGATATTCGGGGGCAGATATCGAAACTTTATGCCGTGAAGCTGCAATGATCGCACTAAGGGAAAACATTCGAGCAAGAAAAGTTAATAACGATCATTTTAAAAAAGCACAGGAAGAATTAAATCCTACTATCACTCCAGAAATGATAAAATGGTTTGAGCAATTTGGAAAAAATCTAAAAAGCCGAATTATCGAGAAATCTAAAGAAGATCGATTATTTGTTTGATAAGTAAAATTAATTAAAAATGTATAATATGTTACTAATTAGGTGAATTATCATCGAAACACACCGTTGGAATCAAAAACCAGTGATTAATTCAATTATTGATATTTTGATAAAAAATAAAGGAGAAATGTTGGATAAACGTATCGAAGAGCTACTTAAAAAGGAATATCCATTTGTAAATTCATTATATCTTGAAGAAATTTTCATGAAATTAGAATCGTTGAATATCATAAATGTATTTCGAGTATCGAAGAGTAAAAAAATGATTGTTTATAATAAACGTAATCAGAATATTAAAGATGATGCTCTTATTCAATCATCCTAATTTTTAACATTCCAGTTCATACATACACTTGATAAGCTTATTGTTTCCCTTTCTGATTTGAATTTCCTTTCCCTAACTTTTATAAACACTGGATAATTTACAGCATTACCCATTAGAAGCATCTCTCCCACCCCTAAACTAGATATCATATCTGTATACTCTTTTGTGATTGCTTCTGAACTATCCATTAAATGTTTTAGATCATAGGGATTTTTAATATTTAGAATTAATTTGGAATTTGTCTGAGATAGTGCAGTAGTACTTAATTTTTTGGGTCTCTGACTAATTAAACATAAGCAAGCCATAAATTTTCTTCCTTCTCTTGCGATAGTTTCAATTATATTTTTTGAGAGAGCTTTCGAATGCGCAGCTTCAGGACAGAATTGGTGAGCTTCTTCTATAATTAGTAAAAAAGGAGGAATCTTTTGAATTCTTCTTAAGTAAAATAGCCGATTGCATATATAATCAACTAGAATTTGTTTTTTTCTGATAGAGGTTTCACTCTCAAGATTGAATATAACTAATTCGCCTTGATTTACAATATTATTTAAATTTGGATTTTCTTGTGGACCAAAAATAGTAAGTCTGTCTAATTCCGATAACCAGCCGATTAAAGCTTGTTTGGTTGACTTACTTCCATCTGAAACATTTTCAATGCTTTTTATGATATCTTTTATTCCATAATGAGCTTTACTTTCACTTTTATCTTTTAATTGTTTGATGACTTTAGTTAACTCTCGTATTTGAACATGGGATATCTGATCTTGATATTTTCTAAATAAATAAGGACTCATTTGAGGGACTGAAACTTGAAAATAGGACATATCAATAAGTTTTACTTTTTCCTTTATTTTATTTATACCCTTCAAATAAGTATATTCTCCATGTACATCGATTAAAATTATAGCAGGAGTTCCAAAGGAGTGATTCCTATTAAGTAATTCTTCAATGATTATAGAAGTTAAATAGCTTTTACCTCCTCCCGATATAGATAGGATGGAAAAATGCTTATTTAATAAACGATCCATATTTATTGTCGCTTCTATATCTATTGAATTAAATCTTCCTAAATTCAATCCTTTTTGTTTATCTAATCCAATAAAGTCAATAAGAGTCTCTTTTTCTACAAGGTATACTTCTTTTCCAGGGCTCGCTGGATAGGTCATTCTTGAAGTGCGCTCAATAGTATCTGCTGAGCCCTTCTTAAATTCGATGATTCCGAGATTTCTCACAATCGCAATTGCATATTCAAAATCATCACTTGGAAAAAGCCCTTTAAGGATATTTGGATTGTTATTATTATTATATGCTTTTATTGTAAGGGCATCTGAAAAATATTCGTTTAATAATACGATTTTTTCGACTATGCCAATTAAAAAGCCTTCTATCGAGTGTGTATAGACAAAGAGACCTTTCTTAATCACGATATCATCCGTTCTTTTATTGATAACGAATGGATACTGCGCTACATCCGGTAATTGAAGATAGTTAAAGACGATTCCAACCTTTAAGGGCATTGAGTAAAGATAAGAATAGAGAATAATAAAAATGAAGGAAGAGCATAAATTTAGTGATTTGAATATAAAGAATGAATTAAAATTAAGGAAAAAATGAAGTGTTTATTTAAATCTACTTCTCTAATGTGCCCATTATTTTTAGAATAACATAATAACCGTTTTTCCAGAAATAGACCATAAAAAGGGAAATCGCAATAAAAGCGAAAGTTGCAATACCAATAAATAGTGTCCAATTACCCGATGTAAAAGTACTTAGTAGATTCGAAAAGGGGGCAGTACTTCCAGGACCTATTAGAAGATCATTAATTATAGCATAAATCAAACCTACTACTACTGCGATTATACTTATTAGCAATCCTCCCGCCGCAATTTTTACATCCAATCGATTTCTATATCGTTCTTCAATATTTCTCGTCTTAAATAAAAACCTTAGGACAAGAATACTTCCTTTTCTGAAAAGACCGAAGAAAAATATCAATAAAAAAAACAATCCAGCTAAAAAACCCGCGATGATTGCTATTTGATACCCTAAATTCAGTTCTAAAAAGGCTCCTAATTTCCCTGTCGGCATCCAGTAATCTGCAATTGACCATACAAGACCTCCGAGGGTTATAATGCAAGCAGCGACAATAAAAACATAATAAAGCTCACCAACCGCTCTTTGTCTTGGAGAGTAATCTGATTTCAAATCTTCTGTCATTTTATCTTACCTTTTTATCTATGTTTAATGAAGTTATAAAAATAAAACTATATAAAATTGATTATTAAAGCTATTCATTTAAATTAAATAAATAGAGATTGAATTGTTACCTACATTTTATTCATTTTCTTTATTTCTTAGAATTTCGTTGAATTTATTATAAATCTTTTTGTCTTGTAGGAGATTGTATAATTGATAGGAAAAATTGTATAATTTATCGTATTTAGCATGACGATCTTTATCTGGTAACCACTTTCTATCAACTTTACAGATATTTTCAGCTGCTTCGGCAATATCTGGAAATATTCCAGCTCCAGAAGCTGCTAATATTGCTGCACCTAGAGATGTTGCCTCTTCAATCACATTTCTTACACAAGTAATACCTAAAACATCTGCGATAATCTGATTCCATAGATCAGAACGGGATCCTCCCCCTGTTAGTCTTAGTTCAACTGGGATAATATTTAATTCTTTAAGTACTGCAGTATTTTTCTTTACTTCAAAAGCTACGCCCTCAAGAATAGCTCGAGCGAGATCCCTTCTTTTTTGTCCTAATGCTAAGCCAAATATTATACCTCTAGCAAATGGATTCCAATGTGGAGCTCCAGCCCCTACTAAATGAGGAATAGTTATTAATCCATTAGCACCAACCTTAGAATCACTAGCTTCTTTAGTTATTATATCATAAGGGTCCATATTCTGTTCTTCTGCTTCTAAGCACTCCTCATGTGCAATCTCGTCTCTAAACCATCTTAAATAAGCACCAGTTGTAAAAACACTTGCTTCTTGCACCCAAGTACCGGGGACAGCATGACAACTACATAATACTCTTTTCTTTGGATCAAAGTTAGGTTTTTCTAAATAAGCTAAGATAAAGCTACCCGTTCCTGTTGTTAGTTTTATTGTTCCAGGAGAAGTGACTCCAACCCCTAAAGCTGCAGATTGCTGATCTCCCGCCCCTGTGATGACCAATGTCTTTTTATCAAAGAGAGTTTCATCAGTAGTTATCTCGCCTATATCTATACCACTTTCTAAGGCTTCAGGCATTTTATCTAAATCAATTTCTAATTCTGAAGCAATTTCATCAGAATATTTTAACTTATTGATATCAAATAACATTGTGCGAGACGCATTAGAAAAATCGGTATAAAATTGACCGGTAAGCTTAAATAATATATAATCAGAAACTAACAAAAACTTATGAGCATTTTTATAGATTTCTGGTTTATTATCTTTAAACCATAATATTTTAGTAGCAGAAAAATAAGGATCTATAGTTAATCCAGTAGTTCTATAGATCGTATCAATACCAATTTTCTTTCTAATAAATTCTACTTGATCTGTTGTCCTACGATCTTGCCACACCAATGCATTATGTAAAGGATTACCTTCTTTATCCACGGGAACAATGGTTTCTCGCTGATTTGTAACTGATAAACTAACAATTTCAGATTTATCAATCCCACTTTTCTTTATTGCAGCTTCTATAGTTTTTTTAAGCGAGCTCCACCACGAATTAGCATCTTGTTCAACATACGAAGGTATGGGATAATAACTTTCCCACTCTTGGTAATCAGTCGCTAAAATTGTTCCCGCTACATCAAAAATGAAAGTTCTTACTCCAGTAGTACCAAGATCCAGACTTGCGATAAACATTTTAATTACTCTCTTTTAATTTTTAATATTAATATAGATTATTTTATCTAATAAAAATCATTTTCTTATTTTCTTAATATTATGTCTTTTTTTCATACCCACACTGGGGGCATATGAGTTTCTTAAGACCTAGTTTATAATCTTTTAACTCAGTCATTATACCATTACATATTGGGCATCTTGGATCAAAGGAGGGAAACCACTCCCCTTTAATATTTGGCATTTGTTTAAGAGTATTTATGAAATTTAATTTCTCGAGATCTGATTTATTAGCTTTAAGTAGTTGTTGCTCTTCAGCAATCGACTTTCCTTTAGGTAGAAGAACAATCACAAATTTCATCTTTCTAGGATTATTTAGTAGTGAAAAAGTTCTTAAGATCGCATTTTCTTTATATTCAGAAAACAATCGGCCTAATTCTGGAGGTGCAAGAGCAACTAATGCAGCTTGTGAATCTTTACTTTTAATTTCTGTTTTCTGAAGAAGAAATTGATATATTCGTCTCTCAGAATCCATGCCCCATAGGAAGACCCAAGGACCTATATCATAATCTTCCTTATTCGGTCCTATTATTCTTTTTATGGTTTTAATTTTTGTATAATACTGAATTTTAGAGAGATTTGACACTAAATCATCAAAAAACGCTGGTTCAATAACGGGGAAGCTTTTAAATATACCTTTCAGAGAAAGTAATCGAATTTTTGTTAATTTATCTTTGTTAAGCTTATCCCAGGGTGTATAAGTGTAAATTGAAAAGAATTCATCCATAATTCTTTTAAAATGGGAATAATATTTATACTATTTTAAATAAAAATTTTTAAAAGTTCCTAGTTTCAAGATATGAAAATGTAGATCAAAGTTTCTAATTTTCAAAATATAAAATAAAAATTTAATTAGTATTTTTGAACAATCTTTATCATGGCAAAATATAAAATAGTTGTAAAAAAAAGTTGTTTTTTTTGTGAAAAATTAATTGATTGGTTAGAGGATAAAGACGTTGATTATAAGGTTTTAGACTATCAAGATCCAAAAGACTTTGACGACCCTTTAATGAAAAATCCTACCTTTAATAGCCTATACTGTGATATGAGTGCTTGTGTGGAGAGCCTACCTCTAATTGTTAAAGATGATAGCAATTTTTATTATGGTGAAGTGTGGGATTTAGTAAATAATGAAATAAATGAAGAGAAGGCAAAAGAAATTTTTGGACTCTAATTCATCAAATTTTTTTCTAAATTTTTATATTTTATTTTTACTTTTATATTTTAAGCTCTTTTCTGGGAAGGTAGTCTAGCTTGGTATGATTCTTGGTTCGGAACACCATCAAAAGTTTTGATAGTGCGAAACACCAAGAGGCCAGGGGTTCAAGTCCCCTCTTTCCCATTTAAT
>Ga0180433_10001055_pt1 | contig 46575 bp, 50 predicted proteins | sample SS_ome_8_FD_132980 | JGI IMG/M metagenome (GOLD analysis project Ga0180433, IMG submission 132980) | Hypersaline lake sediment archaeal communities from the Salton Sea, California, USA - SS_1_D_1 metaG | ecosystem: Environmental > Aquatic > Non-marine Saline and Alkaline > Hypersaline >...
ATGCCCATGGCGGTGGCGGGACGCTTCGACCTGCTGGAGCCCCTGCTGCGCAAGATTTGCGATGACAAACCCCACGCCTCCTGCATGGTTATCACCGAGCCGTCAGGCGGGGCCAACGTCGAGGACCCAACGCAGCACTGCAGCACCATCCGCACCATCGCCAAGCTCGATGGCGACGAGTGGGTGATCAACGGCCACAAGATGTGGCCCACCGGCACCGGGCAGTCTGACATCACCTATATGACGGTGTGCACCACCGACCCGAACGCAGGCGACGAAGGGCTGGCCCTCATCCACGTCCCACCGGGCAGCCCCGGGCTGTCCTTCAGCAAGCCGATGCCGAAGATGGGCATGTGCTGGACGGACTGGAATGGCGAGTTATTCTACGACGACGTGAGGGTGCCGAAGGCGAACAGAGTGGCCGGGCCGGGGGATGACGCCAAGATCCTTCACGACATAGTAGGCAGCGGGCGTCTCGGGTCGTGCAACTTCGCCATAGGAGCGGCTCAGGCGTGCTTCGAAATAGCTCTGGAATGGACCAAGGACAGGGAGATAGCCGGCAGGGCCGTCAGGGAGCGCTCACTCCATGCCGCTATCCTGGGAGACATGGCGCAGCGGATCGATTGCGCCAGAGCGTTTCAGCAGAAGGTCTCCGAGATGGTGGGGTCCGGTCAGTACGGCCGGTCGGGGGAGCCTTTCCTGCTGGCGAAGTGCTCCGCGGCGCACAACTACGCCTGTGACACGGCGCAGTGGGTGACAAACAAGGCTATGGAGCTGATGGGAGCGTACGGCTACGCGTATGAGCTGAACGTCGAGAAGTACCTGCGAGACGTGAAGATAGTGCAACTGTGGCTCGGCGGCCCGCAGCGCCGCCTGCTGGACACCGCGCTGGGCTACTACTCCTTCGAGTGGTAGGCAGGTACGGGGCCAGACGTGGGAGACCGACAGGCGGCAACCGGCGGCGTTCGGCTGCGCTCCCGCCGTTGGTCTGGCCCGTCTCCATAGGTGGCATCTCAGCACATGATGGACTCTCCCTGATACCTGTATACCCTGGATGCTCTGGGGACAGGGAAGCGGGGTGCTGGGATGGCCAGGGTAGTCCGGAGTGGACAATAAACTTGAGGAGGGGCAAATGACGGCACTGGAAGAATTGGTGGAGCTGGCGAAGGCGCCGTACAACGATGCTATCAAGGATTGGAAGGAGAAGGGCGGGAAGGTAGTAGGGTTCATCTGCTCCTACATTCCCGAGGAGATCCTCCACGCCGGCGGCATACTGCCCTACCGGCTGGCTCCAACAGGCTGCATGGAGACTACCGAAGCGGACGGCTATATGTCTCACTTCAACTGCACCTTTGCCCGTAGCTGCCTGCAGCTTGCTCTCACCGGAGAGTACAATTTCCTCGACGGCATCGTGCTGATGAATAGCTGCGACCATCTCCGCCGCCTCTACGACAACTGGAAGTACGGGGTGGGCAGCCCCTACATGCACTACATGAATGTGCCTCACCGGGTGGGCGAGGGACCGGATGGGTGGTACAGGGACGAGCTCATCCAGTACAAGGAGAGTGTCGAGGAGGCCTTCGGGGTCAAGATCACCGACGAGAAGCTGGCCAGCGCCATTGACACCTACAACAGGATCAGAGGGCTGCTGAAGAAGGTCTATGAGCTGAGGGAAAGGGACAGGCCTCCCATCAAAGGCAGCGAGATGATGCAGGTCCTTGTCGCCGGCTACCGGTGCCCCACCGAGCAATATGAGAAGCTCCTGGAGCGGCTGGTGTCGGAGCTGGAGAAAGAAGAAGGCACATCCGACTACCATGCCAGGTTGATGCTGATGGGCGGCGCCTGTGACAACTGGGACTTCCTGAAGGCGATAGAGGACACCGGCGCGCTGGTGGTCGCCGACACGCTCTGCTTCGGGAGCAGGTATTTCTGGAACATGGTGGAGGGCGACGGTGACCCAATCTCCGCCCTGGCCAAGTCCTACCTCAGTAACCCGAGTTGCGCCAGGATGACGGGGAATGAACCCGAGAGATGGGACTTCGCCACGCAGATGATGCAGAGGTTCAAGGTCGACGGCGTCATCTACCAGAGGCTACGGTGGTGCGACCTGTGGGGTGGGGAGGCCTTCTACGTTGGGGAGAAGATGAAAGAGCTGGGTCTGCCGTTCATGCTCCTGGAGAGGGAGTACTGGCTCAGCGGTGAGGAGCAGCTCAAGACGCGGGTCCAGGCCCTGGCGGAAGTAATAGAAGGGAGAAGGAGATAACGTTGGCGGAGAAAATGGAACTGCTCAAGGTTCTCGCCTTTGTCACCAAGATGCAGAATGACGCGCAGCCCGACGAGCTCAAGTGGGTGGGCGCGGCGCGGGCGAAGCATTGGGCCAGGATAGCCGAAGCCCATGAGAGAGGGGAACCCATCAACTGGAACTCGTTCTGCGGTTCGCCCGAGATCTTCCATGCCATGGGCATTCCCTCGATCATGCAGGAGACAATAGGGGTCATGTCCGCCATGTTTCCCGGCAAGCTCAACGAGAAGTACATCGACATAGCTCACGAGAATCTTATCGCTGACCACGTCTGTTCCACTCAGAAGGTGATGATTGGGGCGGCCCTTTGCGGGGACCTCCCTCCGCCGACGACGATAGTCCACGCCGGCCAGCCCTGCGATTCGACCATGGTGACCTACTCGGCGATCTCCCACCGTCTGGGGGTGCCCCTGTTCACACTCGACATCCCCGGAGGGAAGAATGAACGCGTGGTGCAGTACGTCGCCGACGAGCTGGAAAGGATGGTTGCCTTCCTCGAAGAGCATACCGGGAAGAAGCTGGAGGACGACAGGCTCAGAGAGGTCATGGAGTACTCCAACACTGCCTATGAGTACAGCGCCAAGGTAAACGACTTGACCAAGCTGGTTCCTTCCCCTCTCCCCAGGATGCTGGCGACGCCGTTGATGGACTCAGCGGGAACTCCCGAGGGCGCGGAGTACTACAAGAAGCTGGACGAGCTTGGAAGAGCAGTTGTTGAGTTTGGGAAGGGGCACGTGCCCAACCAGAAGTACAGGGCGGGCCTGTTCTCCACGTGGGTTGCCGAGGATGCCGCGTTGTTTGACTGGCTGGAGAACGACTTCGGCGTGATGATAGTCAACACCATGCTGGGCACCGACACCAGCCGACCGACTGTCGATCTGTCCAGCAGGCGGAAGATGATGGAAGGTCTGGCCCGAAAGCAGATAAACGCGCCGATGTCCAGAGAATGCTGGGGAAGCCTGGATGACTGGTTCGACTACGCCCTGCCCACGTGCCGGGACTGGAAGCTCGACGTGGTTATCATGACGCTGCACATCGGCTGCAAGAACATATGGGCGTCCCAGAAGCTGTTCAAAGACAGGCTGGCTGATGAGCTGGGAATCCCCACCCTGCTGGTGGAGGTGGACTTCTGCGATGGGAGGGTCTTCTCATCTGAGAGCATCAGAGCCCGGATCAGCGACTTCTTCAACACCATGATGGCATAGACGAAGGTCGAGCCGGAGAAGACCGGCCGGCTCCATGTCGAGGACAACAGTTGGGGTTTCGGGGAGTAGCTAGGATGACCTCAAGGCTGGGGCGCAGGTGGTCGAAGGCGGTGGACAACCGCCAGAGGACCGGGTCCAGGCCCCGGCTGACGCAACCGAAGGTGGAAGGAGGTAGAAATGGCGGAGAAGACGGAACTGCTCAAGGTCATGGCCTTTGGCACCAAGATGCTGATGGAGGCGCAGCCTCCCGAGGCGAGGTGGCGGTTTGACACGCTGGTCAAGCACTGGGGCAGGGTAGCTGACGCAGTCGAACAAGGTATGCCGGTCAACTGGAACTCATTCTGCGGGTCCCCCGAGATCTTTCATGCCATGGGTATTCCCACCATCATGCAGGACGAAATCGGGCTCTTCTGTGCTATGCTTCCGGGCAAGCTCAACGAGAAGTATATCGACATAGCACACGAGCACCTGGTGGCCGACCATGTCTGTTCCACTCAGAAGATCATGATTGGGGCGGCTCTGTGTGGTGACATGCCTCCACCGACGATGGTAGTCCATGCCGGACAGCCCTGCGATTCCACTCTGGTGACCTACTCCACGGTTGCCCAGTACCTGGGGGTGCCCCTATTGACGCTCGACATCCCCGGGGGGAAGGACGAGCGAGTGGTGCAGTACGTCGCCGACGAGCTGGAACGGATGGTGGTCTTTGTCGAAGAGCACAGCGGGAGGAAGCTGGAAGACGACAAGCTCAGAGAGGTCATGGAGTACTCCAACGCTGCCCATGAGTACAGCCTCAAGGTCAACGAGTTGATGAAGCTGGTGCCGTGCCCTCTTTCCAGGATCCTGGCGTCGACATTGCTGGACTCGGCGGGAACTCCCGAGGGGGTGGAGCTGTACAAGAACCTCTACGAGTACGGGAAGTCGGTGGTGGAAACGGGAGAGGGGTACATCCCCAATCAGAAGCTCAGGGCGGGCCTGTTCTCGACGTGGGTCGCCGCGGACCCCGCGCTGTTTGACTGGATGGAGCAGGAGTTCGGTGTGATCGTGGTCAATACCATGCTGGGCACCGAAACCAGCCGGCCGACTCCGGATTTGTCCAGCAGAAGGAAGATGCTGGAGGGCCTGGCCCGAAAGCAGATAAACGCGCCGATGTCCCGGGAATGCTGGGCAAGCATAGACGACTGGTTCGGCTATGCCATCCCTGCCTGCCAGGATTTCAAGCTGGACGTGGTTATCATGACCCTGCACATTGGCTGCAAGAACATGTGGGCGGTGCAGAAGCTGTTCAAGGACAGGCTGGCCGATGAGCTTGGAATGCCCGTCCTGATCGTGGAGGTGGACTTCTTCGATGGGAGGGTCTTCTCGCCGGAGCGCATAAGAGCCCAGATCAGCGACTTCTTCAACACCATGATGGTATAAACGAAAGGCGGTTCGGCGCGGAGCCGGCAACTGAATCCAGACAACCCTGGCGACGGTCCCAGGGAGACTCAGTCCGCCTGGAAACGATGGGAGGGTGAGGGCACCATGTCGAAGGTAATAGCTGTAACCGGCAAGGGGGGCACGGGAAAGACCATGCTTTCCGCCCTGATGATCCGGCTACTGGGCAGGGAGACGGGCGCCAGGGTCCTGGCCATGGACGCCGATTCATCGATAAGCCTGCCCTATACGCTGGGGATGGATGTGGGCAAGACCCTCTCCGAGACCCGGACGGAGATAATCGAGGACCCGATGGCGAGAAAGGCAGTAATGGAGCGACATGTCGGCGCGGTGATAGGGGAAATCGTGGAGCACGGGAACGGGTTTGATTTGCTGGTGATGGGCCGGTCGGAGGGGCCGGGCTGCTATTGTGGCATCAACGACCTGCTGAGATACGGTATACAGAGCCTTTCGGAGGAGTACGACATCACTGTAGTCGACGGTGAGGCCGGGCCTGAGCAGATCAATAGAAGGGCGCTCGAGACCATAGATATCCTGGTGATTCTCACCGATACCTCCGTCAGGGGTTTCCAGACAGCAAGCGTCATTCAGGGGATTGCCGGCGTGCGCACCGGCGCCAGGCTGGGTCAGAAAGGTCTGGTGATCAACAGGCTGAGAGGGGACAGCCAGTCGGTGGACGAGCGCGCGCGGGAGTTGGGGCTGGAGGTATTCGGCCATATTCCAGAGGACGAGAACATAACGGAATACGACGCGGCGGGCAAGCCGATGGTCGACCTCCCCGACACCTCTCCCAGTGTGGAGGCGGTCAGGGAGATATTGAAGGGAATGGGCCTCTGGGGGGCATAGAGAGGTAAGGGTGCGTGGTGGCCGCCTGCTACCACGTGTGGCTTATGGCGTCCTGCGAACAGACTGCGTGGCAGTTGCTCTCTTCGCTGGCGCACCTGCGGTGGTATCCCCAGCAGACGAAGTGAATGGACTTCACCACGTCCTCTTTCACACGGGCGACAGCCTTGTCATAGTCATCGAGAGCTACTTCAAGGACCCCCTGGGGGCATACCTTGACGCATTCCTCACAGCCGTTGCACCTGTCGGTGTCGATGATGATGTAGTATTCGCCTGAACCGTCTGCATAGCCATAGTGAGCGATCATCTCTAGCTCCGGATAAGTGGCGTCTCACCTGCCCGCACGGGCTTTACAGGGACTGGCGGCACCGCGGCCGCATTACCTATGCTTGCTGCTCTCGCCTGAGCGACTCCTGGGCAAAGAGAGCGGCCCCCAGTGCTCCCACTACTTGAGGCTCGAAGGATATGCGGGGAGTCAAGCCCGTCTTATCGGTCAGCCGCTTCACTATGCCGATATTCTTGGCGATCCCGCCACTGATGACGAACTCCGACTCGATTCCAACCCGTTGCATGAGGCTGTGAACCCTGGTGGCCAGCGCCTCGCACACGCCCGCGAGAATGTCGCTCCTGTGCTTCCCGCGACGCAGGTGGGACAGGGCCTCGGACTTGGCGAAGACGACGCAGGTGTTGCTGATGGGCACCATGGCATCCACTATCTGCAGCGAGAGTTCGCCCAGGTCGTCGAGGGGTACCTGCAGCAGGTCCGCCATTACCTCCATGGACCTGCCGGCACCGGCGGCGCACTTGTCGTTCATGGCGAAGTTGGTGACCTTGCCGGTGTCGTCACATCTTATCGCCTTGCAGTCCTGTCCACCCATGTCCAGTATGGTCCTCACCTCGGGGAAGAACCAGTGCGCACCCTTGGCGTGACAGGAGATCTCGGTGACGTTCCGCTGGGCAAAGGGGACCACCAGCCTGCCATACCCGGTGGATACCACATAGTCCAAGTCATCGAGCGACATGTGCGCTTTCTCCAGGGCTGCGTCCATTGCCCTCTGCACCGTTACGCTGCTGTCGGGATTGGTCGGTATCAGACTCCACGCGACGATGTTGTTGTCTTCCAGTATCAGTGCCTTCCCTGTCAGGGAGCCGATGTCCACGCCTGCGGTAATCATTGGGCCTTACTCTTCTCCTGAGCGATGACGGCTGCTCCCACTGCGCCCGTAAGCTGGGGGTCCGGGGGAACAAGAAGCTCCTGCTTGATGAGGCTTTCCAGACTCTTCCTGAGGCCGATATTCTCAGCTCCCCCACCTATGAATATCACGTCCTTGTTGATGCCTACCCGGTTCGCCAGTCCATACACTCTGCTGGCAATGGACCTGGTGATACCGTTCAGAATGGAGGCCTTGTCCTTGCCTTGAGCGATCAGCCCGACAACCTCCGACTCGGCGAAGACGGCGCAGGTTGCGGTTATGAGAATATCCTCTTTGGCTTGCAGGGAGAGGGGGCCTATATCCTCGGCTGTCAACTCCAGCGCCTTGGCTATGGTGTCGAGGAAGGTCCCGGTGCCTGAGGCACACTTGTCATTGGTGCCGAAGTCCACCACTCGCCCGTTGGCACCGCATCGGGCCACACGGACGCTTTCGGCGCCCATGTCGATGACTGTTCTTGCCGAGGGGTAGTAGAAGAGAGCGCCTCTGACAGCAGAGAGCACCTCGGTTGCCTGGTCACCTTCGTAGGGCGTCTCGCTCTTGCCCGCCCCGGTGGAGACGAACCTGGCGACATCGCCGATATCCACTCCGGCAACGCTCGTGGCTCCCTGCACTGCCCGGGCAGCGGCTTCACGGCTGCTTTCACCGGTGAGGACCAGCTCGTGAGCTATGACCTTGCTGTCTTCCAGTACCACCGCTTTGGTGGTGAGAGAACCTATGTCTACGCCTACTGTAAGCATTACTCGTTCTACCAGTGATTATAGCTGCATGTCAGCACCAACGTCAAATGCTCGCATCCGCCGTGGTGGCCAGGTCCTCACCTGTGGATTGCATGTTCCCACCGACTGTTGACAACCAGGGCCGGTTGCGGGTTAATAGCGACGGCTAGCGGCCTGACACCATGCGAATCCTGCAACAGAAAGTGAGGAAGAAGCGCGATGTCGATGAGATTCGAGTTGCCAACGAAGATACTGTTCGGTGCGGGGAGAATGAGCCGGCTCGGCGAAGAGGCGAAGAAGCTGGGGCACAAGGCCCTCATAGTCACCCACCCCGAGATGCGAGGAATCGGGCTGCTGGACAGAGTCATTGAGACCCTGAAAGAGAACGGGGTGGATGCCGTGACCTTCGAGAAAGTGGAGCCCAATCCGCGCAGCTCGACGGTGGACCAGGGAGCCGAGCTGGCCCGCAGCGAGAAGGTCGACCTCATTATCGGCCTGGGTGGTGGCAGCGCCATGGATACGGCCAAAGGGATAGCCCTGGCCAGCAGCGGGACCAAGCCAATCTGGAGCTATGTGGGGGTCAGGGATGAGGCGGGTGGTACCGTCCCGCCGATCATTCAGGTGCCGACCATGGCCGGCACGGGCTCCGAGATAAACAGCGGGGCCATAATCACCAACTGGGAAACCCACGTGAAGACCAGCGTGGACAGTCCCCGTATCCAGGCCAGGGTCGCCGTCATTGACCCGGAGCTGACGCTTAGCGTGCCGGAGAAGCAGACGAAGGCGGGAGGCGTAGACTCCTTCACCCACGTCGTGGAACCCTATGTTACCGACGAAGCGCCGACCCCGCTCACCGACGGTATTCGCGAGACCGTGATGAAGATGATAGTGAGCTACCTGCCGCAAGCAATGGCGCGGCCGGATGACATTGAGGCCCGTACCCATCTCTCCTGGGCGAGCACTATGGCCATGTCACAGTTCGTCAGAATAGGGGGCGGCAGGGGCTGGCTGACCCTGCACGGCGTCGAGCACGCGCTGAGCGGGTACTACGACGTTACTCATGGTGAGGGTCTGGCCGCTCTGCTGCCGGCGTGGATGAGATTCACCTGTCCGGTAATGAAGGACAGGTGCGACCTGCTGGGTAGGAGCGTCTTTGGCAAGGCGGATGGGATAGCCGCCACCGAGGAGTGGCTGGAGAGTGTGGGGATGCGGCTGCGATTGCGAGACCTGGGTTGCGAGCTGGAGCGTGCCGACGAGATAGCGCAGCTCGCCATCGAGTCGTCCCCCTGGCTCAGCCGCCACCCCGGGGGGCTGGATGCCGCGGGCATCGCGCAGATCTACCGGGATTCGTACTAGAACACCGGCGCTGGTGGGAGGTCATAGTGGGAGGTCATAAGAGAACGGGCTCCGACCTGCGGAGCCCGTTCAATGGAGCAATGCCTACCTCAGTTCTCGATTGTAACCTCGACCACGTTTTCCCGGGCAATGGTGCGTTCGACGTCGCCCTCTCTCACGAAGACGTGCATCAACCCGAACACCTCGTATTGCCCGTTCTCCAGCGTGGACGTGTCCCATCTCACCGCGAAGTTCTCGCTCTTGTCCTGGGACTCCCCGATCTTGATCCAGGATTCTGAACCCTTCTTGCGGTAGTACCAGGGATTGGTCACCTTAGTGACCGGGCCGCGTATCCCGAGTTCCTGCAACTCCTTGCTCAGCAGGTCCTCGTCGTACTGCTCCCGCAGCCGCACAACCCCCGAGAAGTTCTTAAGAACCTCGGAAGGGACTATGTAGTGTGGACCCCAGTCATGTGACATGGCTCACCTCCCTTCATAAATCTCGTTAACCCAGAAGTACACTCCAACCTGGCCGGAGCCCCATCTACAGTTTTGAGAACTCCGTCAGTTGGCTGTAATCTATCATGCCGCTCTCGGCGACGCTCTCGACCTCGATCCCGGCTTCCGCCGCTGCCGCAATTGGATTGAGCCCACCGAGCAGCACCAGCCCAATCCGGTTGAGGCCGACCGCGATCTGACACACCGGCTCACTGGTGTTGCCGATCACACAGACCCCGCCAATATCAGCCTCTCTCAGGCCGGAAACCATCTCCTCGATCACCAGTCTCGCTGCCGCGGGGGCCTCGCGGAAGTTGGCCAGGATGCGCCCTCTACCGGTCCTGGCGGCGTCACCCACTCGCGTCATCTTGGCGCGGATGTACTGCTCGGAGGGGTCGAGCGAGGTACCCGAGTAGTAGATTATGGCGACAAAGCGCTTCGGCTTCGAGTTCTCGATTTCGAGCACTCCTCCGAACCTCGTTTCAATGGGGATGCCGGCCTTCAGCAACACACCGTTTATGGTCGCGGCACACGGCGTGGCAATACCCACCTTGCCCTGTGGTATGGCCACGTCGCCGAGCTTCTCACCCGCGTGGCCGATCGCCACCAGACGACTGACGCACAGGTCGGCGTGGAAAGCATCCTTCATCGCACTGAGGGCCTTCTTGAGCTTGTTCTCGTCCAGGAGCGAGGTATTGATGGCCACCTGACCGGTCCGCTTCACCGGGTCTAAGGTGGTGCGAAACGCCAGCAACTCGATCCTTTGCAGGATGAAGCCAATCTGGTCCGGCGCCAGGGCATCCCGCAGCTCCTCCAGCCCTCTGAAGGTAATCATGCGGCCGTCCGCACCCAGAGGCTGGGTGAGACCCCTCTCGTCGGTTATCCTCAGGTGGTACCTTACAGCCCTCTCGCTCATGAAGACGCCGTGACGCCCCAGCTCACGGGCGATGGTAATTGAACCCAATGGTTCAGAAGACTCGCTAAGAACCTTGAGGATGGACACAATCTTCTTTTCAGTATCAGGTATCGCACTCTGCAATGTCTGGACGCTCCTCAGTTCCGTTGTGCCAGCGTCATTATATCATTCCCCTAACTTGGCCAACACAACGCTTTCCACGCTACCCCTCGAATCGATTGGTGATGGGTAGCCTCCTGTCCCGGCCGAACGCTTTGGGGGTTATCTTGACCCCTGGCGGCGCCTGGCGTCGCTTGTACTCGCTTCTATCCACCAAATGGGCTACCCGCCTTACCACAGATTCGTCGAATCCCATAGCGACAATCTGCTCGACGCTCCTGTCCTCCTCAACGTAGGCGACGAGCACCGGGTCCAGGACCTCGTAGGCCGGCAGGCTGTCGGTGTCCACCTGGTCAGGCCTCAACTCGGCTGACGGCGGCTTGGCGATGACGCTCGACGGAATGAGTTCGCGGCCTGCGGTCGCGTTGCGGTACTCGGCGAGCCGGTAGACCATGGTCTTGGTCACATCCTTGATTACAGCGAATCCTCCCGCCATGTCGCCGTAGAGCGTCGCGTATCCAGTGGCCATCTCGCTCTTGTTGCCGGTGGTGAGGACGAGCCAACCGAACTTGTTGGACAACGCCATGAGCAGGTTGCCTCTGATGCGGGCCTGGATGTTCTCCTCGGCTACGTTCGGCTCCGTCCCCGCGAATGGTCCAGCCACCACATCCAGGTAGGACTGGTAGACCTGCTCGATGGAAACGGTCATCAACTCGACGCCGAGACTCTTGGCGAGAAGCTCAGCATCGGACCTGCTGCCTGCCGAGGAGTATCTGGACGGCATCGACACGCCGACGACGTTGCTCGGCCCCAGGGCGTCGACGGCGATAGCCGCCACGAGACTGGAATCGATTCCGCCAGACAGGCCAATGACAACCTTTCCAAAGCCGTTTTTCCGAATGTAGTCCCGTGTGCCGAGCACCAGCGCTTCGTAGACCTCGCCGGGACCGTCGCGGACCTCGGCTCTTCTCTGCGGCAGCGGTGGTCTCGAGACAGTGTTACCGGTCTGAGACACCTCCTTTCTGGGTGTATTCCACTCCTTATGACCCAGCAGTAGTGTTTCCTTTCTCAACCTTGAGTCGCGCAAGCGGCTGCGGAAAACAGCTTCGACATCGAGGTCCACCACAACGAGGTCTTCGTCGAAATGCTTTCCTCTTGCAAGCAGCCTGCCCAACTGGTCGAACGCCATGCTATTGCCATCGAAGACCAGCTCGTCTTGACCGCCGACCAGATTGGTGTGCAACACAATGGCCACATTGTCGGCGGCGCGCGTGGCCAGCATTCTCTGCCGGAAATCGCTCCGGCCAAGGTGGTACGGCGAGGCGCTTATGTTCACGATGACCTCAGCGCCGGCATATGCCTGCGCCGTGGCGGGCCCGGCCTCGTACCAGATGTCCTCGCAGATGTTGACGCCTATGCCGATTCCACCAATCACGTACACCGGACACTCACTCCCCGCGCGGAAGTAGCGGTCCTCGTCGAAGACCCCGTAGTTGGGCAGGAACACCTTGTGGTAGACGTCAGCGAGTTCGCCGTCGTGAATGATGGCCGCAGCATTGTATATGTCCTCCGCGGCATCGACGAATCCGACGACGACGCCAATGCCATGCGATTCCTCGACAACCCTGTGAAGGCCTTTCACGTTCTCGCCGATGAACTGCGGCTTGAGCAGCAGGTCCTCCGGCGGATAGCCGCATATTGCGAGCTCAGGGAACGTGACGAGGTCGACTCCCAGGGCCTTCGCTCTGCCTATGACCTCAACAACCTTCGCTACGTTGCCGGCGAAATCGCCGACAGTGGTGTTGATCTGACCCATACCCACGCGCAACTGCCTCAACTATGAACCTCCTGAGCCGGCGGTAGAGGCCGCGCTACAGCACTGGCAGGTATCGCCTGAGCTCGTAGTCGGTGACTTGCGCCCGATACTGGTCCCACTCGATCTTCTTATTCTTAACGAACGCCTGGAACAGGTGGTCGCCAAGCGCCTTTCGGACGATCTCGCTCACCTCCACCAGCTCGATAGCTTCCCAAAGGCTGCCAGGAAGCGTGCCGATTCCCCTCTTGACCCTCTCGTCCTCGCTCATCTCGTATACGTTCTCTTCAACTGGCTCCGGTGCCTCGTATCCCCTCTCGATGCCCTGCAACCCGGCTGCCAGCATGACGCTGAAAGCGAGGTACGGGTTGCACGCCGGGTCAGGTGACCTGAACTCCACCCTGGTCGCGTTCTCCTTGCCGGGCTGATACTCGGGCACCCTGATGAGGTCGGAGCGGTTGCGGCGTGCCCACGTGAGGTAGACGGGGGCCTCATAGCCGGGGACCAATCGCTTGTAGGAATTGACCCATTGATTGGTGACCGCGGTTATCTCAGGTGCATGATTCAGCAGGCCCGCTATGTAGTTCCTGGCTATCTGAGACAGGTGATACGGGTCCTTGGCATCGAAGAAGGCGTTTCTCCCGTCCTTGAACAGGGACTGATGCACGTGCATGCCGCTTCCGTTGACCCCGAAAACGGGCTTGGGCATGAAGGTGGCGTAAACGCCGTACTTCATGGCTATCTGTTTCACCACCAGACGGTAGGTCATGACGTTGTCCGCCATGGTGAGCGCGTCGGTGTATCGCATGTCTATCTCATGCTGACTGCCGGCGACCTCGTGGTGAGAGTACTCCACGCCGACGCCCATCTCCTCGAGGGTGAGGACTGTCTCCCTCCTCAAGTCCATTGCCGCGTCGAGGGGAGTCATGTCGAAGTAGCCACCCTGGTCCAGCATCTCCGTTCCACTGGAGTCTTTGAAGTAGAAGTACTCCAGCTCAGGCCCGACATAGAAGGTGTAACCCATCTCGGCGGCACGCTTCAGGTTCTTCTTGAGTACATACCTTGGGTCGCCCTCGAAGGGTTCGCCCCCAGGCTTCACGACGTCGCAAAACATGCGGGCCACGGCGTGATGCTCCTTTGGCCTCCACGGCAGAAGCCGGAAGGTCTCAGGGTCGGGCAGGGCCACCATGTCGCTCTCGTCTATCCTGGCAAACCCCTCGATGGATGAGCCATCGAAACCCATCCCCTGCTGCAAGGCTCCCTCCAACTCCTCCACGGTGATGGCGAAGCTCTTGAGCACGCCAAGAATGTCGGTAAACCACAGGCGGATGAACTTGACGTCCCGTTCCTTTGCCGTCTTGAGGACATACTCGTTGCCCTCGGTTCTGCTTTTTGTCACCATTTGAATCTCCTTTCGTAGGCTTGTGCCTTGTACTCCCTAGATCGCGTTTTGGTCTTCATCGCCCGTCCTTATGCGCACCGCATGCTCGACGGGCAGAACGAATATCTTGCCGTCTCCCCTCTCGCCGGTCCTGGCGTTGCTCACGATTGCGTTGAGCGCACGGCCCAAGTCCTCGTCAAGTACGACGATCTCTATTTTCAGCTTGGACACGAGCTCGACGCGATAGCCACCAGCCCTCCACTGCAATGTGATCTGCTGCCGTCCCCGGCCGCTCACCTCGGTAACCGTCATGCCGAGGATATTGTACTCCGCCAGAGCAGCCCGTACCGCTTCCAGCTTCTCCGGTCTGATGATTGCCTCGATCTTCTTCATGACGAGAGACCTCCATAGGCGCGTTCACCATGCTGTGATATGTCCAATCCGACCATCTCCTCGTCTTGAGTGACACGCAGCCCTATGGTCTTGTCTACCAGCTTCCCCAGGACCCATGTGGCGCCAAAGGCGAAGGCCCCGACGGCAACAACAGAGGCGAGCTGCTTGGCGAGAAGCATCGGATTGCCCGCGAGCAGGCCGTCCGCTCCGCTCGGGTTGACGGCGACTGTGGCGAAGATGCCGGTGGCCAGCGCGCCCCAGACTCCACCCATGCCGTGGACGGCCCACACGTCCAGCGATTCATCAACGCTGGACTTCGTCCTCATGAGCATGAAGTAGAAGCAAATGACGGAGGCCACAGCCCCGATGGGAATCGCCGCAATGGGCTGGACGAATCCGGCCGCGGGGGTGATGGCTACCAGGCCCGCCACCACTCCGGTGGCTACCCCCAGGGCGGACGGTCGGCGGTGATACCAGCCGAGAAGCATCCATGTCACGGCAGCGGCTGAGGCGGAGACACTCGTGGCCACGAAAGCGCTCGATGCCAGTCCGCCGGAGGTGAGGGCGCTGCCGCCATTGAAGCCGAACCAGCCGAACCACAGGAGCCCCGCGCCCAGAACCACCATTGGTATATTGTGAGGCTCCATGGCCTCCCTCTCCTTGAAGCCACGACGGGGGCCAAGCAGGAAAGCCAGAGCCAGTGCCGACATACCGGCATTGATGTGGACTACCGCTCCACCGGCGAAGTCCAGAGACCCCAACTGTGCCAGCCAGCCGCCGTCGCCCCACACCCAGTGAGCGATGGGACAGTAGACAACGGTGAACCACAGCACCGCCAGTACCAGAAAGGCGCTGAACTTGGTGCGCTCCACCACCCCACCGGTCCACAGCGCAACGGTGATGATGGCAAACATACCCTGGAATATCATGAAGGCGATGTGGGGCACTGTTGAGGCATAGACGCTTGATGGGTCCTGCCCCACCCCCATCAGGCCAATCCAGTCAAGCTTGCCAACAAAGCTGCCGAAGTCCGGGCCAAAGCCCAGGCTGTAGCCGTAGAGCACCCACAGCACTCCGATGACCCCCAGGAGCGCGAAGCTCATCATTACGGTGGACAGCACGTTCTTCCTTCGTACCATGCCCCCGTAGAAGAGAGCCAGGCCCGGTGTCATCAGCATCACCAAGGCTGCCGAGATGAGGATCCATGTCGTGTCTCCAGCACTGACCATTTCCAAGAATCACCCCCGGTCTTCTATGTGTCCCGGGTACTATGTTAAGGTGCTAGTGTTTCCAGCGGATTTCGCACGCATTACGTTTGTGTTACATGTGCCTAGTGGGTGTGCTTGAGGTCACCATCCACCGTGCCCCGCACCTGCTCTCTTTCCTCGGCGAAATCGAAGCCGGTCCATATTCCGATAGAGCCGAGTATCGAGTCCTGGGGATGGAACTGACGGAAGACCTTGAAGTAGTAGGCCGCCTCCTTGCTGTTGATCACCGCGTTCGGATTCTCGGCTTTGACGCGTTCGTACTCGTCGTCACTCATCTCTCTTTCGGCCATCTTCTCACCGAGGCTCTCGCACCCCGCTCCCTGAGTATACTGTACCTTGTATCGCCATAGTATCTCATCAGGCAGGTAACCAGTATCCTGGAAGGCCATGCGTAGAATCCACTTCTCGATTCTGTCCCCCACCTTCTCCGATTCACGGATCTTCAGCTCCGCAGGGATCTTCATGGAAAGGTCAATCAGTGCCACATCGAGGAATGGCACCCTCAGTTCCAGGCTGAAGTACATGCCCATGCGGTCGGCCCGCTGCAGATTGATGTTGTGCAGATTTCCTATGCAGCGTCTCGCCTCCTCGTTGAGCACGTCCATCGGGTAATGCTTCATGTAGTGGTAACCGGTGAACAGCTCGTCGGCACCTTCCCCGGTGAGCACCACCGTCACGTAGTCCGCCGCCAGCTTGCAGGTGAAGTAACAGGGGATGGCGCAGCGCACCAGCGATGGATCGTAGCTCTCCAGCTTGTTGATTACGGTTGGCAGCGCCTCGTAGTACTCCTCCTCAGAGAAGATCAGCTCGTGGTGCGTCGAGCCGATGTGTTTCGCCGCGATGCGTGATGCCTTGAGGTCATCGCTCTCGTTGCCGTCCTCGTCCCGCATCCCGACGACGAAGGTGTGCAGGTGCGGGATTTCGTCGGCGGCAATGGCGGCGACGAGGCTGCTATCCAGTCCTCCGCTGCAGAAGGAGCCGACATGGATTTCCTTGTCGGCCAGCAGCCTCTTCTTGACCGCCTTGATGAACGTGTCTCGGATGATTCCGCAGGTCTCGTCCACGTCGGTTAGCAAGTGGTCCTGGATGGGTGGGATTTCGTAGTACTGGACGAAGCCGTCACTTGCGGTGTAGTAGTGTCCCGCGGGGAATTCGTGGACCTCGTCCACGCCGGCCAGAGTCATGGCACCGAGTTCAGAGGTGAAGTAGAGGGTGTCTCCCACGTAGCCGTAGTAGAGCGGCTTGATGCCAATGGGATCGCGCGCCAGCATGAAGTCGTCGCCGCTGAAAATAGCGAAGGCGAACATGCCGTCCAAATCCCGAACGCATTCAGGCCCCTTCTCTTGATAGAGATGCAGAATAGTCTCCGTGTCTGAGTTCGTCTTGAAGTGGTACTTGGAGGTGAGCTTCTCTCTCAAGTCTCGGAAGTTGTATACCTCACCGTTGCAGACGATACCCGCCCTGCCGCCGTTGGCTAGAATCGGTTGATGGCCGCCAGCTACGTCCACAATAGACAGTCTGGTCTGGCCGAACACCATGCCGTTGAGGCTGTGGATACCGCGGTCATTCGGCCCGCGGTGGGGCAACGCGTCCAGCATACGGTTGACCGTATCTACGTCTTGTCGTCCGAAACATCCTGCTATTCCACACATCTATAACCTTCCTTTCGTCTCTACCCATGTCTGACTGCGTTCGAGTCCTCTTCCCCTGCCTCGGTGCTGGTGAGGCTGTTGACGGGGGCCGTCTGTGACTGCCGGCTCACCGAGCCGGTGTAGGGGGCAATTCAGGTGGACCTGAACTTGTAGCCTATGTATCGCACCGTCTCAATGAAGCTGTCGCCGGAGCCTTCGATCTTGCTCCTCAGCCTTCTTATGTGAACGTCTACCGTCCTGTCGCCGCCATAGTAGTCATAGCCCCAGACGCGGTTGAGCAAAGCGTCGCGCGTGAACACCCGACCTTTGTTGGACGCCAGGAGCTTGAGCAGCTCGTATTCCCTGAAGGTCAGTGTCACGATCTCGCCGCGGAGCCGCACCTCGTAGCGGACCGGGTCTATCAGCAGGTCACCGCATTCGATGACCTCCTCCCCGTCGCTGCCGTTGCTGCGCTGCAGGACTCGCCTGGCTCGCAGCGCCACCTCGGATGCGTCCCAGGGCTCAACTACGAAATCGTCCGCGTCAGGAACGGCACCCGGGTCGTCGAGGGCATGTCGAGGCAGAAGGACGATGGTGGACACATCGACGAATGGTTCGTTTTCAGCCAGTTGTCGTATCGAAGGGTCCGGGGCCAAGCCATTCATGGCTACCAGCACCAGGTCCGGCGCCTGCCTGGCGACCCGTTCCAGCAAGCCCTCATCGTCGCGAGCCACGGAGCAAGCGAAGCCGTGCTGCGCCAGCGCCCGGCGCAGTCCTTCCATCTTCTCGGCCTCATGGCCTACGATAAGCACCTTCGACATAGTCATCCACCCGGCTTCGCCGTCTAGAAGTCGACGAAGCTTCTCAAGCTCCTCCAGTCGGCCACCCCACTCATAGAGTGGTTTCTCACCTCTATTCCCGCTTCCACCGCGGCAGCCACCGGGTTGAGTCCATGTTTGAGGACGAGCCCGACTCTGTCCGGGTCCACGGAAACCTCACATACCGGGGTGTTCACTCTGCCCATGACCGCCACGCCGTCGAGGCCAGCTTGCTTCAACCTCTCGACAGTCCTTTCCACAGCGGGTTCGCACGCGGCCGGCAGTTGCCACAACTCCGCCACTATCTCACCGTTGCCCGTTGCCGCGGCCGCTGCGGCGCTGGTCATCCTGCCTGCGATGAATACCTCGGCCGGGTCGAGAGAGCAGCCGCTGCAGTCGATCAACTCGGTGAAGCGGTGAGGCTTGCCGTCGCGGAGTTCGAGGAGACCGGTGAAGCTTGGATGCAACGGGACCCCCGCCCTGATGAGGACACCGGCAATGGCGATACTCGACACGGTCGACAGGCCTGCCTTTCCCGGAGGCACCGTCATTCCCGCCAAGCGGTCTGCCTCCAATGCCTGCAGTACCAGGTCGCTCACGCACAGCCCAGCGGCGAAGACCGGTCTCATGGCCTTGAGGGCATCGGCGTAGTCCTCCTTGTGGAAGAGAGACGTGTTCAGGGGGACCTCTCCGCTGCAAGAGTCCAGGTCGAGCGATGTGAAATACGCCAGTGTCTCTATCCTCGAGGTGACGGAGCCGACCCGGTCACCGACCAGGGCGCTCCTCAGTTCGTCAACTCCGACCTCAGTGATCTCTCTACCGTCCCTTCTCCCCACCAGTCGTGTCAGCCCACGTTCGTCCATCAGCCTGAGGTGGTATCTCACGCCCCTCTCGCCCAGTTGGACGCCCAGGTCCTCCAGCCGACCGGCTATTACCCTGGCGCCGACTGGCTCCGCGGAGTTGCGAAGCACCGTCAGGATGGCCATCAGCTTCCTTTCCGTATCTCGGTTTTCTTGCCTCAACATCGCCAACCCTCATCTAGTATGCGTAGAGCCTGCCGTAGGGCCTCAACCAGAGCGGGAAGAGCTTCACGAACCTGTGCCTCAGTATTGCCGCGGCGTCGTATTCGAAATGCTGGGCGAACTCATGGACATACTGCCGGATGACGGTGAGGTCCTGCTCGTCCGGTTTGGCCAGTCCCACCTCTTTGCCAAGCTGATAGTCCTCCACCTGCCCCCTCACATAGATGACGCCGCCGTGCATCCCCGTGCCGATGAACTTGGCCTTGTGACGCCCTCCCTGACCCAGGTCGAGGCCGAGGAGAATCACGATTCCGCCCGCCATATACTCCCCGAAGAAGTCCTGAGCGGTACCACCTATGACCAGCACCGGCTTCTTGTCCTTGTATTCCTTCATGTGAATGCCGGCCCGGTAGCCGACGTCCTCTTTGATGAATATCTTCCCCCCGCGTGCCGACAGACCGACGATGTCGCCAGCGTGGCCGTGAACGATGATTTCACCATCATTCATGGTGTTGCCGCAGCCGTCCTGGGCATTGCCACGAACAATGATGGTCGGACCGTTCATGAACGCTCCCAGGTCATTGCCGGGGGTACCGTTTATCTCGATCTCCACCGGCCTGTCCAGGTCCGTGCCGATGTACCTCTGACCGTACACATTGGTAAGCAGGATGCGGTCCGTGCCGTTGGCGACGACATCCCTCAGTCGCGCATTGAGCTCACGGAAGGTCAGTCCATAGGCGTCTATCTGCACCCCGCCATCGACCCTGCGTTCGCGTACTTGTACTGCCATTCTCAACCCCCTGCCATTCGTACTCCCAGTATCTCAAGCTCGGTGTCGCTCAGTCCCACGCCTCTCAGGTGCAAGCGGTTCCCCCGCAGGCTCTCCAGCGCGTTCACGCCCAGGCCGCCCAGTATTTCCTTGAGCTCCAGGTTCCACGCGCGGAGCAGATTGGTCAGCCTTCTGGCTCCGATGTCCGGGTTGATGCGCTTGGTCAACCTCAGGTCGGTGGTGCAGATGCCCCATGCGCACTTCCCGGTATGGCATTGCTGACAGAGACGGCAACCCAGTGCCACGAGCGCCGCCGTCCCGATGTACACAGCGTCGGCTCCCAGGGCAACCGCTTTGGCGACATCTCCGCTGTTGCGGATGCCTCCGGCGACGACGATGGAGGCCTGATTGCGAATGCCTTCCTGCCTCAGCCGGTCGTCCACCGAGGCCAGCGCCATCTCGATGGGTATGCCCACGTTGTCGCGGATGATCTTGGGCGCCGCACCGGTAGACCCGCGCAGGCCGTCAAGGGCGATGATGTCGGCCCCAGCCCGCACCATGCCGCTGGCGATGGCCGCCGAGTTGTGCACCGCCGCTATCTTCACCGCTATCGGTTTGGTGTAGTTGGTGGCCTCCTTCACGGCGTGAATCAGTTGCGCCAGGTCCTCGATGGAGTAGATGTCGTGCTGTGGAGCAGGGGACAGGGCATCCGTTCCCTGCGGGATCATGCGAGTCATTGACACCTCGGCGCTCACCTTCTCGCCTGGCAGGTGTCCCCCGATGCCGGGCTTCGCCCCCTGACCGATCTTGATCTCGATGACGCTGCCTGCGTCGAGGTACTCAGGGTGCACGCCGAATCGCCCCGACGCTACCTGAACGATGGTTCTGTAGCCGTATTTATATAGCTTCTGGTGAAGGCCTCCCTCACCGGTATTCCACAGAGTGCCTGCCTCGACTGCCGCCCGCGCCAGCGACTCATGAACGTTCAGGCTCACTGCGCCGTAGGACATGGCGGAGAACATCACGGGCACCTCGAGCCTGACCTGTGGAGCGAGCCGCGTCTTCAACGTCCCGCGATTCTCATCCAGCTCCACCCTGTCTGGCTTCCGACCAAGGTAGGTGGTCAACTCCATGGGCTCGCGTAGAGGGTCAATCGACGGATTGGTGACCTGGCTGGCGTTGAGCACCAGGTGGTCCCAGTAGATGCGATACCCCCGGTCATTCCCCATGCCGGTGAGAAGCACCCCGCCGGTCTCCGCCTGCTTGATGGTGTCTTCGATGATGTCCCGTTTCCAGTTGCAGTTGTCTCTATATTCGAGAGGGTGCTTGCGTACGTTCAGGGCATTGGTGGGACAGAACACGACACAGCGATGGCAGCCCACGCACCTTTCCTCCAGGCTCCTCACCTCATCATCCAGCGGATCGTAGTAGTGGACATCGAAGGAGCACTGGTCGACGCATACCTGGCACTGGATGCAGCGCGCTGCATCTCGTTCAACGATGAACCTTGGTGGCAAATAGGTCTTCATGGCAACCCTACCTCCGCACCGGTATTCCCCTGTCGCCGAGGAACTCCTTGGCCTGTGCGATGGAGTAAACGCCGTAGTGGAAGATGCTCGCGGCGAGGACGGCGTCGGCCTTGCCGTCGACGAGGGCCTGGTAGAGATGCTGGAGGCTTCCGGCGCCGCCGCTGGCGATCACCGGCACGGCACTTGCCTCACTGATGGCGCGCGTCAGCGCCAGGTCGTATCCGGCCCGCTGTCCGTCGGCGTCCCAACTGGTAAGCAGCAGCTCGCCGGCCCCGAGGTCCACGGCCCGTCCGGCCCACTCCAACGCGTCGACGCCGGTCGGTTTCCTTCCGCCATGGGTCAGCACCTCCCACCTGGGACTGCCGTCGCCGCCGATTCGTCTCGCGTCGATGGCCACGACGATGCACTGACAGCCGAACCTCGTCGCCGCATCGGTGACAAGCTGAGGATTCGTAACCGCAGCGGTGTTGATCGCCACCTTGTCGGCTCCCGACTCCAGCATGTGGTGCACGTCACCAACACTGCGAAGCCCGCCTCCGACGGTAAGGGGTATGAACACCTGTTCCGACACACGCTCAACGACGTTGGCCGTGGTGTCTCGAGCTTCAGGCGTGGCGCCAATGTCCAGGAATACCAGCTCGTCGGCCCCCTCGGCGTAGTAGAAGGCGGCAAGCTCCACCGGGTCGCCAGCGTCTCGAAGGTCGGTGAAGCTGGTACCCTTCACCACTCGCCCGGCGGTGACATCGAGGCACGGTATGATTCGCTTAGTCAGCATGACCGCCTGTTCCTCCTGCAACTGCCACTCTGTCCGCCCCGAGCGGGCTGCTGAGACTCCCGACTATGGGCTCGCCACCCATGGGAATCCACGCCCGGTCCAGGTCAGGGCATACCAGACGAATGGCCGACTCCTCGGACGCAAGGTAGAGCATGGGGCCCTTTGTGCCTGCCGTCAGAGGGCGCAGCCTGATGCGGTCGGTAAGGCCGATCATCTCGCCCTGGTGCGCGATGATTATGGTGAACGGGCCATTCATCAGCAGACTCCCATATACCTGTCGCAAGGTGACAAAGAGCTTTCGCTCCTTCTCCAGGCACCGCTCCATGTCGGTCCAGAACGGCGGTGCGAACACCTTGGCCACCATGTCTACCGGGAGACCGTGGCGGCGCACCAGAAGGTCAACGCCGTATGCCAGCACTTCGGTGTCGGTTTGCATGGTGCAGTGGTACCCGTACTCCTCCAGGAAACGCTTGTTGATGCCGTAGGATGAGATCTCCCCGTTGTGCACCACGGTCCAGTCCAGGATGTTGAAGGGGTGGGCCCCACCCCACCAGCCTGGGCTGTTGGTGGGGAACCTCCCGTGCGCGGTCCACAGATAGCCCTCGTACTGGTCGAGGCAGAAGTACTCGGCTATCTCCTCAGGGTATCCAACGCCCTTGAACACCGCCATGTTCTTGCCACTGGAGAAGACGAACGAGTCACTGATGCCCGCGTTGATCTCCATAACCCTCTCAACGACGTAGTCATCTTCCGACTGAAAACCGCATTCGTCTGGGTTCACGTCGAGGAAGTAGCGATACACCATCGGCGGGTTCTTGATAACCGGTATTGGCTGCGTTGGAACCTCCTCGCCAGCTACGACGTGGAATGTACGCTCAAGGAAGGACTCCACCTCCGACTTCGCCTCTAGTGAAAGGTACATAATATGGAAGGCGTACTGCTCGGCATACCGTGGATAGAGGCCGTAGATGGCGAAGCCGCCTCCCAGTCCATTCCCGCGGAAATGCATGTTGGCGATGGCCTGGATGACCCCCTTGCCGGAGAAGCGCCTCCCCGTGGTGTCCATGGCACCGAACAGGGAACAGGCGTCTATCACCTTCGCGTCGTGGTGTGGGTTGTTCACCTTGCTGAGCTCTCTCATGTCCACGCTCCATACGGCTGGCTACTCGCCACTCACGTACTCCTCTGGATGTTGACGTTCGGTCTCTTCCGCCACCGGTCTCCCCGCCGGCGCAGTCAATCGCCCTTCCCACCGGGCGCGGGGCAGCGTAATCAGGCCGAAGTCGTCGGCGAGAAGCTCCTCTTCGAGCCCTTGCAGGGGCACTGCCTCTCGAATGAGACTGCACAGGATGCCCGACCGCTCTATGTCGCCTATGCATATCATTCCAACGACACAATCGTCCTTGAGAACCACACTCCGATACTGACTGTCGCTATGCCTGCTGAGGACCTGGTAGCCGTTGTCCTCCGGCGGCACCGTAAGGCCTGCCGCGGCGATGTCCAGTCCGAAATAGTTGAGGGAGTTCATGGGTGTGCTGCCGGGATACTCCGTCTCGATCCCAGCCATGTTGTGTCCTGCGGTCATGCCGCCTATGTAGGCATTTGGCCAGGTGGGAGCGACCCGATGCGTCCCGTACACGACGTCATGCGCTTCGACCACATCTCCGCAGGCGTAGACGTCCGGGCGGTTCGTCGCCATGGTGCGGTCCACCAGTATCCCCCGATTCACCTTGATGCCGGTGCCCTCGATTAAATCGAGGCGCGGAGTCACCCCAACAGCCACCACGACGAGACTGCAGGGCACCATGTCGACGCTGTCCAATATCACCCCGCTCACTGCCTCCCTGCCTAGGATGTCGGCGACGGTGCACCCGTTGAGGATGGTAACACCCGCCCTCCGCAGCACCTCCTCAGCGATGAGCGAGGCCCGCTCATCGAGGATGGTGTTGAGGATCCTGCTCTCCTTTTCGACCACCGACACCCTCACTCCACGCTTGACCAGGGCCTCAGTCACGCTCACGCCAATCAGCCCACCACCGACTACTACTGCTTCCTCGGCACATTCCAGGTAGGAGTCGAGCGCCTTGGCGTCGTCCAGGGTGTTGAAGGTGAAGACCCCTCGTTTGTCCTTTCCCTCGATGTGCGGCACGATGGCGGCGCCACCCGTCGCTATCAGGAGCTTCTCCCACATGATGCGCCGCCCGTTCGCCAGTTCGGCCGTGTGGTCTTCCGTCGACACTCTTGCTACTCTGACGCCCAGCAGGGTGGTGACGCTGTTCCGCCGGTAGAAGTCTGGAGTGCGGAAGAGCATCCCCTCTAGGGTTCGCTCCCTGGCCAGATACTTGGATATGAGGGGGCGGGAGTAAACCGGATAGGACTCATCGGAGACAATGGCGATGGAGCCGGTCCGGTCTATCTCACGGATGGCTTCGACAGCGCCGATGCCGCCGGCCGAGTTCCCGATTATCAGATACTTCGCTTGGACTATGCCTTGCCGCGCCATAGCTGCTTCCTCGTCATCCTATTCCCGCCATACTCAGGAAGTTGGCGTACATTCTCAGGCCATGCTCACCGCTCTTTTCGGGGTGGAACTGGGTTCCCACCAGCGTGCCGTCGATGAGCACGCTGCACAGCGACACCCCATACTCCGTTGTACCGGCAACGGTGGTACCATTCTCGGGACGGGCGTAGTAGCTGTGCACGAAATAGAAGTACGATTCGTCGGGGATGCCGGCGAAGATGGGATGGGAGATCCGCTGTTTCACCTGGTTCCATCCTATTTGAGGCACCTTGAGCCCGGGCGGGAGTTTAGTCACCATTCCCGGAGTGATCCCGAGGCATTCATGCCAGCCCCCTTCCTCTGTGCCGGAGAGCAGCACCTGCATCCCGATGCAGACGGCGAAAAGGGGCCCGCCCTCGGCGACGCGACGACGTATTGCCTCAGCCATTCCCGACTCCGAGAGACGCCGCATCGTATCGCCGGCCGCTCCAACGCCTGGGAAGACAACCGCCTTCGCCCCGAGCACGTAGCGTGGATCGCTCGTTACCGTCGCGTGGTGTCCCAGGCTGGCCAGGGCGTTGGTGACGCTGCGCACATTCCCCGCTCCGTAGTCGACCACGGCAATCACTGGCTCAAGCCCTCCTCCACCAGCATCAATGCTTCATTGGGACAATTGGCGACGCACACGGGCACGCTATGTTCAGGACAGAGGTCGCACTTGGCCACCACATGGTTCCCCGTGTCTCTTGTCAGGGCGCCGTACGGGCAGGCCACGATGCAGGTCCAGCAACCGACGCACCTCTCCGGGTCGACGGTCACCAGCCCGGTGACAGCGTCTTTCCGCATGGCCCCGGTCAGACAGGAGTAGACGCACCACGGCTCATCGCACTGCCGGCATTGGACGGAAAAGGACATCTCTCCCAGCCTCTCCACCCGCACACGGGCGACCGGCCGGGGAGTCTCTCTCTTGAATGCCTTGACGATGTCCTTGGTGTGCGAGTGCTCGGTCACACAGTAGACCCGGCACAGGCCACAGCCCATGCAGACCTCTTCCTTCACATACACCCTGCGCATTCTCTTGCCTCGGTATACGGCAGGCGGTGACCGCTTGCCGTATACCGCATGCTACCATGCCTGCCACGGTTTGTCAATACCCCAGCCTTGCGGGAGGCGCAAATAGAAGTGGCCAAACATACTCTGGCTGACCCGCGTTGCCGGGGAGACAGCGGCAAGATAGGGCAAGATTGTGGCCGCTGGGCTGAAGCATGCGGCGCAAGTGGCTCCGAGGGAAGACGGATTCGATGGAGAGTCGTGGCAGGTGCTTGGCGGGCGTCTTGACAGATGGCGACCAGAGGCCTTAGCATAGCGCCGCAGCCGATACGCATGATTTGGACGGGGGAGTCCGCTGAATGAGTGCTTTGCTGGATGAACTCAAGGAATACATCGGCGCCGAATCGAAGCCGGTGGTGTACTCCATCGACGCGGGCGCTATCAAGTTCTTCGCCGAGTCCCTGATGGACCCCGACCCGCTCTACTGGGACGAAGACTACGCCAAGACCACGCAGCATGGGCGAGTCGTGGCCCCGCCCACCTTCTACGGCGGGGCAACCGGCGCACGCACCATGAAATCGGACGACCCGCGAATGATCTCAGCGGTGTACGTTCCTGTGCCGCCGCGTTGGCTAGGCCTGTATGCCGGGGACGACTTCGAGTTCTTCGCGCCCATCGAGCCGGGTGATACGCTGACCTGCCGTGAGAGAGTGGTTGACATCTACGAGAGGCAGGGGCGCTCCGGTCATCTCATCTTCGTCGTCAGAGAGAAGGGCTTCACCAATCAGCATGGCCACCTGGTGCTGGTGCGACGGGGGACCATAGTGTATCGTGGGCCGGCGCCCGAGGAGGAAGGCGATTAGCGGGAGATTGAGAGCCCAGGACGTGAGCGAGGGGCTGGAGCTGCCGGTCCTGGCCAAGGGGCCGGTCAGGGTGCGCCACCTGGCCATGTTCGCCACGGCCACCTCGGAGTTCGCCGACATCCACTACGACCGTGACTACGCCCAGTCGATGGGCCTTCCCGACGTCATCATTCAGGGGTACTACAAGACCGCGACCATCGCCCAGATGCTCAAGGACTGGGCGGGCGACGGCAGCGCTCTCAGGCGGCTCACCGTGCAGCATCGTGGCATGGACGTGGCCGGCAACACCCTGACCGTCGCGGGAAAGGTGCTCAAGGTCTCTGAGGAACCCGATGGCAAGCGCGTCGAATGTGAGGTGTGGGTGGACAACCAGCACGGCCAGCGGACCGCCACCGGGAAAGCTATCCTGCTTCTTCCCTGACTTGATGCCGACGCCTGGCTCGCTTGACATGGGGAGTCTCCTGGTGCTATAAGTCCGCTCGCCCGTATGCTCCTGGGCGCCTGGTCCCGTGAGAGTGTCCCCAGGGGGTCTGCAAATCTCTGAAGCCGGACTGTCTCTTCAATGCCTGGTGCATTGGGCCGAAGCGGTCCGGCTTCTCCATGTCGGGTGCGAAACGAAGGCGGCGAGGCACAGCGCCTGGCTGGTTGCCGGCCAAGGGCCCGCTGCTGAGGAAATCATAGGGCAAACGTGGAGGTGAACGATGGACATAGAGGAACTGAAAGCGGCGGTTACCGGTGAGGTGGATGCACTGCGTGCGGAGCTGGTCGAGCTCAGCCTCCGGATTCATCAGAACCCTGAGGTGGCCTTCGAGGAGGTGAAGGCTTCCGCCTGGCTGGCTGAGTACCTGGAGGGGCACGGGTTTGAGGTTCAGAAGGGGATTTGCCAGTTGCCCACGGCCTTCAGGGCGACCTACGGTTCGGGCAAGCCGGTGATCGCCTTGCTCGCCGAGTATGATGCTCTGCCCGAGGTTGGACATGGCTGCGGGCACAACATCATCGGTACTGCCGCTGCCGGGGCGGGATGTGCCGCCCGCAAAGCCGTTGACGCGCTTGGCGGAACGGTCATGGTGGTTGGCACCCCGGCCGAGGAAGCGTACGGCGGGAAGGTGTTTCTGGTGGAAAGGGGTGCCTTCGCGGGTGTGGATGCGGCTATGATAGTGCACCCCCATGTGGTGGACAGGGCCAGCACGCGAACGCTGGCCCTGATACGCCTCGAGGTCGAGTTCTTCGGCAAGGCGGCTCATGCCGCCAGCGACCCCCACCGGGGCATCAACGCGCTGGAGGCCCTTATCCAGGCCTACAACGGAATCAACTCCCTCAGACAGCACATCAGGGAGCGGGACCGCGTCCACGGCGTCATCACTCATGGCGGGGAGGCCGCCAATGTCGTCCCGGCCTATTCGGCCGGGGTCTTCTTCGTGCGTGCTGAATCGGAGGCCGGGCTCAACGAACTGAGGGAGAGGGTGTTGAACTGCTTCAAGGCAGCCTCTCTGGCCACCGGCGCCCGCCTGGAGTACAACTGGTCGTCATACTACGCGCCCTTGATACCGAACGCTGCCCTTGCGGAGCTGTTTGCCGTGAACATGGGGACCCTGGGGCGCACCGTCCTGCCGCCCATGCGGCGGGGGCTGGGGAGCAGCGATATGGGCAATGTCAGCGCTCTCGTTCCCGCGATTCATCCGGCGGTGGCTATCGCGCCTCGGGATGTTACCGCCCACTCACCGGAGTTCGCCCGGGCTGCCGCCTCGGAAGAGGGACATCGCGGGCTCGTCGAAGGCGCCAAGGCGATGGCGATGACGGTGGTTGACCTGCTCGCCCGGCCGGAGGCGATGCAAAAGGTGAAGGAGGAGTTCGCCGGCGACAACCGCGCAGGTGAAGGGGCTGGAGCGGCAGGGTGACGCTGGCGGCAGGCCATTGTGCGGAACCGGGCGCTGACCGGCACCTGCGCCGCACGTCTGAACTTACGTCTTGACGTCCGATTTGGCCCGCTATATCATGGTGACGGCAAGACGCCCGCCGAGCAGGACATGGCAAGAGGGATGTCTCCGCGGTGAGCGGTTCCTTGCCGGCTTCGAAACGAGCGGGTGTAACTCAGGGGTAGAGTTCCTGCTTCCCAAGCAGGCTGTCGTGGGTTCGAATCCCATCGCCCGCTCCATTCTTCTGTCCTCTTGCTTCCCACCTTGCCTAGTTCGTGGCGTCTTGCGCTTTGCTTTCGTCCCGGCCAACGGCCGGTCCCACTGCAGGCAGGGGCTTCTCCTTCCACGAACTCCACCACAGGACTCGCAGGTAGCGGCCCTCGGCGTATCGGACGTTGCCTGTGCTGGATTCCGCAGTCAATGGGGCGACGTTTCTCCTGGCGATGGCCCATTTGTCCTTCACAATCCCCTTCTGGAGCCAGTATTCAACCATCTTGAGGGTGTTGTACCGGTAGAGCCCCATTCTCCTGTATTCCGGGCTGGTCCAGGAGCCTCCGGCCCATGCCTCGCCGTTGGCGAAGTCCACCCTGGCGGGAGGCTCGTTCAGGCTGTCCTTGGCCTGCTGCGTGGTGCAGAGCCACCCTATGTTCACAAGCTCATGCCCAACAAAGACGCAGAACGCTACCGCCCCCTCGTTCAGCCGTCTCCTTGCTTCGGCGACAGACTCCGTGAACTGGAACCCCTCAGCTTCAAGCGCATCGGCCTCTTCGTTGCCGCAGACCACCTTGAAGGACAAGCCGTCCACCCCGGGCACGAAATCGGTATCGGTGCCCCTGCTGTGACGGCTGCCATCGTTCTCGTACAGGTAGTAGGTCTCGTACCAGAACAGCCGTCCCGTTGCGTATGTAACTGCCCGCCTGGCCAGGGCCAGGAGCCCTTCAGTTCGATAGACCAGTGCGGCTCTTCGGGCCAGCTCCGTCAGTCTGTTCACGGCACCTTGCGGTCTCCTCCTGCCGCTGCGTCGACATCGGGCAGGGGCCTCTCCTTCCACGACTTCCACCACAGGATTCTGAGGTAGCGGCCCTCGGCGAAGGCCGAGGGTTGGAAGTCTGCGCGACCACTGAATGCGAGGACGTTCTGCCTGGCAATGACGCCCCGCCTTGCCTTGACTCCGCTATCGCGGAGGAACTCTATCCTCTTGAGTCTGCTGTAGCTGCGGAGTCCCTTTCGCCGGTACTTCGGATTGCTCCACAGTCCCCCCGAGCATATCTCGTCTTTCTCGTAGTCGACCGGGTACGGAGGCTCGCCCAGGCTTCTCTGGGCGTCTCTGTTCGGGGCGTGCCACGTTATGCTGGCCAGCTCCTGTCCCACAAAGAGGCAGAACGCTGTTGCCCCTTTCTCCAGGTTCCTTCTGGCGTTGGCCACCTGCGAGCGAAACGGGAAACCCTGAGCCTCCAGCTCGTCTGCCTCCTCATTGCTGGAGACAATACGGAAAGCAAGGCCCTCGATTCCGGGCACGAAATCAGCTTCTACGGCTTCTGCCAGGTCTTCAATGTACTCTCTATATACGTAGTAGCTCCGGCAGAAGAAGAAAGGCCCAACCGCTCCGCCGTCCAGCATTGCTCGAGCGTTGGGGACCTGGGAGCGGAACTCTAACCCTTCAGCCTCCATCTCGCTGGCCTGCTGGTTGGAGGATACAAAGCGCTCTGTGATATCGGCAATGCGGGGCAGGAAGTCGGCCTCATTAAAGTGGCGCATGCTCCCTTCTGGCTCCGCGTACAGCCAGTAGCCTCTATGCTCCAGAATGCAGAATGCGAGGAATGAGAAGGCGCGCTGCAGCAGGCGCACGAGTCCCTCAGTGCGACGGACGCGGCTGGCTTCTCTGTATAGGTCAGCTATGCGGCTCATCACTCTGCCTGACTGCCTCCTGTTCCGAAGTGCTCAGCGGCCTCTCTTTCCACGACTTCCACCGCAGGATTCTCAAGTAGCGCCCTTCCGCGTAGACGGTCGGTCTGAACCTGTCATTTGCCTTCAGAGATGCGGCATTGTCCTTGCCGATTGCCCCGCGCATCGTGGCTATGCCCCTGTCCAGCAGGAACTGGCGTATGTGCAGGCCCATATACAGGTTGAGGCGTTTCCGCCTGTGTTCTTGCTTGGTCAGAACAGCTCCGCACAAGGCCTCGCCCTTTGTGAAGTCCGTCCGTACCGGTGGCTCGCTGAGGGTCTCCACCGCCTCCTGACTCATTGCCACCCACGCTATGCTGGCGAACTCACCCCCAACGAAGACGACGAAGGCTGCCGCCTCTTTGCCGAGCCTTTCCCTCGCATTGGAAATCTGGGAGCGAAACTCAAGGCCCTGAGTCTCCAGCTCATCAGCCTCCGCGTTGGTGGAGACTATCTTTAGGGAGCAGTCTTCGGCCCTGGGCATCAAGTCAGCCGTGTCCATATGTCTGATGTTCTCTGTGGCATGATCAACCAGCACGTACGTTCTACGCTCGAAGAGGCAGTACGTGAAGCCGGCAGGGGCTCGTCTCAGCGGCTGAGCAAGTCCTTCGGTCTGGTAGATGCGCTTTGCCCTCTGCAACAGGCCTCTCATAGCGTGCACATCCCTAGCGTGGGGGCAGCGGCCTCTCCCTCCACGACTTCCACCACAAGATTCTCAGGTAGCGGCCTTCGGCGTAGGGGGCTGGACCGTACAGACGGTGCGCCTTCTGGGCAACTAGGTTCTGCTTGGCAATGGCGCCACGGCTGATTGCGATGCCTCTGTCCCTCATGAACTGCATCCTCTTGAAGGTATTCCATCTGTGGAGGCCAAGGCCGCGGTACTTGGGGTTGGTCCACACGCCTGCCCTCATTGCTTCCCCGTTGCCGAAGTTGACCTTGCAGGGTGGCTCGGCAAACGCGCCGCAAGCTTCTTCACTCATGACGACCCACCCGATGTGGGCCAGCTCTTCGTCGACGAAGGTGCAGAGTGCCACCGCGCCTTTGTCCAGTGCCTCTCTGGCATTCCCCATGTACGAGCGGAGCTCCAGTCCTGTGACCTCCAATCTGTCGGCCGCCTCATTGGATGAGACTACATGGAATGTGAGATTACGAATCGCAGGCAGCACGTCGGCTTCGTTCACCTCCAACACAGAGTCTGTACTGTGCTCATAGAGATAGTAGACGCGGTGCTCGAACAGGCAGTAGGTGAGGAAGCCACGGGCTCGCCGCAGCAGAGAGGCCACGCCCTCGCGCTGGCGGATATGCCTGGACCTTCTCCATAGTCCAATCAGCCCGTGCACATTTGGCCCCCGGTCAAAGGCTTCTCTTTCCACGACTTCCACCACAGGACTCGCAGGTAGCGGCCCTCGGCGAAAGGGCCCGGAAGGAACTGGGGTCGGCTTCTGTGCGCGGCGATGTTGTCCCTGGCAATCGCGGTTCGGGTCGTCTGGATTCCCCTGCTGAGCAGGAATTCGAGGGTCTTAAAGCTGCTGTAGCGGCGAAGCCCCATTCGCCGGTACTTCGGATTGGTCCACAGACCTCCCGACCAGGCCTCTTCCCTTGAGAAGTCGACCGAATAGGGCGGCTGTCCCATGGCATCGCATGCCTGCTGACTCAAAGCGACCCACTCTATGCAGGCGAGTTCCCGTCCGACGAAGGTGCAGAGCGCCACAGCCCCTTTGTCCAGCCTCTCTCGCCCATTGGGAACCTGGGAGCGGAACTCGAGCCCTCGCGCCGCCAAATCGTCCGCCTCCTGGTTCGACGAGACCGCCTTTGAGGTGTGATTGCCGACCCTGGGCATGAGGTCAGCCTCGTTCGGCGGTTGGAGCTTCTCCAGTGGGTCGACATAGATGAGGTAGCTGCGGCGAAAGAAGAGGAGCCCAACCGCGAATGCCAAAGCCCGCCTGAGCAGCGGCAGGAATCCGTCGCTCAGGTACACCTGCTTCGATCTCGTCACCAGGGCGGGCATTCTCTGAATTCCAATGCGGTGCTGCGCCGCGAGCATGAAGGACTGGCCAGATTCAGCGGGCACTGCGGTATTGTAGCACTGCGGAGGAGGCAACAACAAAGGGACAGGCCACAGGCATTGAAGCACTATGGAGAAGTGCGCCGGCACAAGCATCATGGTGTAACTCGGCGTGGGGTCGCCTGCCTTCGCTCTGTGAGATCTCTGCAACGCTGCGCGGACCGGGGGAAGGCACGGTACGGCTTCCCCACACTCAGCCGATGTATGAAGCCAGGCGCTGCTGGAGCATCTGCTTCGGCTGTGCTCCTACCATCTGGTCCACAAGCTGCCAGTCCTTGAATACGAGCAGGGTCGGTATCGACATGATGTTGTATTTGGCCGCTACCGACTGATTACGGTCCACATCGAGCTTGCCGAAGGCGATAGTGCCGTGGTACTCCCTGGCCAGCTCCTCGATTATCGGGGCCACCATACGGCAGGGGGCGCACCACTCCGCCCAACAGTCAACCACCAGTACGCGGTGCTTGCGCACCGCTTCGTCGAAATTGTCGGCGGTCAACTCGATTACCATGCCATCCCCTTCCTCCTCGACCGCTGCTTCAGCCTCCTCTTCCTCAAGAAGACGTACCGTCAATCTGCCGGCACCCACGTCATCAAAGGCTATCCGGGATTCCTTCTCCTTGAAGGAGCCCTTCAGCCTGGCCTGTGCCTCCTGAAGGAGGAACTGCTTGTCCTGGTCTTCGTATTGCTTCAACCGTTCATACAGCCCTTCAGGATCGACCGCACCTCCGAAGAAGTCAGCAAGAAGGGAGTCCAGGTTGCTCAATTCCTTCATTCTGGCTTTCTCGTCGGGGCTGGCGTCTCCGATCCTGGCCAGCTTCTCTCTAACCAACGGCGGTAGATCGTCTTGCCACTCTGCCATTTTGGCCACTCTCCTTGGTGGAGTCAGAACAGTGTCAGATAGACCTTTCCATCCTCCTTTGTCCCGCGGATGAGCTCGCAGTGTCTGAGGATGGCCGCCTGATTCTGAATCTCGGAAGGAGAAAGGCGGAAATGCTCCATCAGTTCCTCACCGGTTACCTTCCCCCGACTCTTGATGAACTCGTAGATGGCCTGCTGCAGTTCGGTCAGGCCCTCAGCGCCGGTTTGCCCGGCGGTCTCGCGACTTCGCGTGGCGATGTATACTGCCCACGGGTCGCAGGCCTTCGACGGGTAGGCGGCCTCTATGTAGCAGTCCTCGCACAGCGTCTCACCTCTGAGGACACGGCCTTCGTCGTCGGCCAGTTCCTGCCTGCAACGGTCGCACTTCATAACACTACTCCCCTCCAAGGCTCCGGGCCTTTCGCCACAGCATGTGTTCTGAGTGGAAGCCTGCTATACCTGGCCGTTCCATTCTACCGCAGGGGTGGGAAAGCCTCAAGAGGATGGGGGCAGAAAGAAGTCTGGCGCCGCGACTCATCGCCAGATGAGTTCGCGGCGCCAGCGGCAATCCCTCGCGCGGTTGACAGGAGACTCCCCGGTTCGTAAGGGTTCAACTGGCCGCGCCTGGGGCGCCGTACTTCATGGTGTTCAAACTAGATGTGCAGTGGGCACACTCATATACTGAGGCACCTCTGGACACAGAGATGCCTGGTTGACACGGGAATCGGGGTCACCCTCAACGCCGATGACCTCCCCTTCCTGCACTGCCATGATGATGCCGCATTGCACCCCACAGTAGGGGTAGATGGCGGTTATCTCTCTGGTCTTGTTGTGCAGCGGCATGCTGGGTGCTGGAGAAGCGGAGGCGAGAAACCTGGTGGGCCCGGCAAATCCGCTGAAGAGGAGTAGCCCGCAAGCACCGGTGCGTGACGGCTTGAGGGGATCGCTTCGGCCAACCTTCAGCGCTCCGTTCCTCCTTTCGGACCAACCCACATACCAGTCCGTGAGGCTACGCCTCGGGCCTGTTTTGTGGTAGAATGAGGTGCAAAGTAGGCTATCACCGATTATACCGTATAGGGGTATGGTATAGCAACCCCCAGGCAAGTCAAAGGCGGAGGACGTAATGCCTCAAGAGAGTGCATCGCAAGAGGCGCTTCTCAAGCGCTTGAAGAGGATTGAAGGGCAGGTGCGGGGGATTCAGAAGATGATCGCCGATGGCCGTGACTGTGAGAGCCTCATAACCCAGTTGGCGGCTGTGCGGTCGGCCATCGACAGTGCCGGAGCTCTGGTGCTGAACAACTACATGAGGATCTGTTTCCCCGCGGGAACCAAGTCCGAGTCTACCAGTGTCGACTCCCTGGCCCGTGCTGTGTCGATATGGGGCAGGGTACATGTCGGCGACAGCGGCCGCTAGGCCGCAATCGCGTGGTGGCATGTTGGTTCGGGACGTTCGCCGTGCCGGTCGCTCCTCAACCCAAGGTCTTGACGTTTCAACTGTTCCCGTTCTCGGTAAGAAGCGCTACAGGTTGCACCCTGGGTGCGTATCTTCAAATGCAGCCCGCCCGGGCTCCAGTTCCTTTACCCCCCTCGGCCTCTGAAGATGAGTTGACATAACTATATCAACGGCGAAGTCAGCGTGCTTCAGAAACGCCGCTGGCGGCCCCTATCTCAAGCCGTGCTCTGGAGAGACCGCTAGACACTTCCTGGAAGGCTTTGACCTCTATGGCAAAGGCCAACTAGCCTTCCTCATCGAACCACGCAGCGAACTCGGAAGCCGGCGAATCGAAGTCCACTATGGCGCGTTTGACCCAGGGCGCAATAGTGGGCTAGCCGAGACCGGCCTGTTCGATGATGTCAGGCACGAGTTCATCCCACCCTAGAGGCATGATGTGCACGCCCTGGCACAGCGGCTTCAGTTCTCGGATGAGCCGTGCTGATATCTGCACAGATTTCTTCTTGCGGTCCTCCTTGGGTGTGTCCGCCATCTCCTGAACTAGAGCATCGGGGACATGGATACCGGCCACGTTCTCATTCATATATCGAGCCATGGCGGCACTCTTCAGTACCACTATACCGGCGATAATCGGCACTTTGAATGTACTTGCCTGGTTCACAAAGGCTTCGAATTTGTCTGGCTCGTAGATGGCCTGGGTCTGGAAGAACCTGGCTCCAGCATTGATCTTCTTTTCCATCTTGATGATCTGCGGCTCAAGCGGGTCCGCAGCCGGGGTTACCACCGCCCCGGTGAACAGGTCGGGCTTGCCGTCGAGGTCATGACCAGCCAGGTCATGCCCCTCGTTTAGCATGTTCGCTGCTTTGAGGAGTTGCACGGAATCGAGGTCGTAGACTGGTTTCGCCTCTCTGTCGTCACCCAGGACCGGGTGATCGCCAGTGAGGCACAAGACATTCTTGATACCCAATGCCCACGCACTCAGGAGGTCCGACTGCAGTGCAAGCCGGTTCCGGTCGCGGCAGGTGAGCTGGTACACCGGTTCCAGGCCCCGCTCCACCAGTTTGGCGGATACGGCCAGTGACCCTATGCGCATCACTGCACTCTGCAGGTCGGTAACGTTGATGGCAACAACCTTGCCTCGCAGGTGCTCCGCGTCATGCAGGCATGTCTCTATGTCAACGCCTTTGGGCGGTCCCACTTCTCCAGTGATCACGAATTTCTTGCCTTCAAGGGCGTCTTTCAGGTTGCTCAATTGTGGCTCCTTTCTCGACAGTTGGCTTGGCTAGTCCTTGTTGGTGACCATGTGGTCGCCGCTGAGGGACTTGAAGGTCGCGTCTCCGGCGTGAACGACAAGAGAGCGGGGGCGGCTCCATTTCGCATGGTTCTTGGGCTCCACGTAGTCCTTCATCTGCTCCAGCCGTCCAAGCTGCTTGAGCCGGTCGTAGATGAGTTGCCATCCGCAATCCCGGTTCCTGTCCACCTCACACTTGCCGTCCTTGGCTCCCCCACAGGGGCCGTTGAGCAGGCTCTTGGCGCAGAGTGTCACCGGGCACAGCCCACCGGTGTACTCAACGATGCATTCGCCGCACAGTGAGCAGTACTCGGTGATGAAATCATCGGTCACGGTCTCGCCGCCGAAGACGGTGTCACATCCGGGGTGCACCATCTCGCCATCGGTGGCATCCATCACCGTGTGAAAACCCTGGCCGCAGGCCAGCACCAGAAACGAATCAGCCTCTTTGATCTGCTCGCCATACTGCTCTTGAAGGACTTTCCTCGTGTTGGCAAGCTTGCAGAGCGAAACGCCTGCTGGCTGGGGCACGCACCAACCGATCACGTTCACGCCTCTCGTCTTCAGGCGATTCGCCATCTCCTCGGTCTCCGGTATTCCACCGGAATGGCACTTCGCGGCGCAGTTGTCACACCCAACGACGAACACCTTCTCGCCGGGCTTGAAGTACCCGGTGATCTCGTCAATAGGCTTCTGAATTGTAGCGTGCATTGGCTACCTCTCCTTTCTTGAAATCGCATACCTTACATCGTGGACGCCTTCGAGTGGGCGGCCCACGTTTGTAGCGCCATCTCCTCATGTATTCATCAAGTCCCGATTCTATGTCCGCCTGTGGCCGTGCTTCGTGCCTGGCGTTGCTTCATTTCGCACAATCCCGCACGGGAATCCGAATTGTCGGGGTAATGGTCACGCAGCACGGGCGCAGCAACAGAGCATAGAAATAGCCTGTCCCCCCCGGGGACAGGCTTCTCAAACGGTGCACGGCTCTTGGCAGGATCAGCCCGAACACCCCAAACCCTTCACCGGGAACAAAGCTCTCTGTGCCCCCACGATTACAGCACTCGACTCTACGCCTGCCAGGTTCATATATCTTAGTGATCACACAGGTTGTCGCCTACTGCGAGCCCGCCTCGCAGGTGGTCCAGGACTATCTGCTCGGGGTCCTCTTCCGTGGCGCCGACAATGACCTCGATTCGATTCTCCTGGAACAGCGCCTGGGCTCGGGAACCCATGCCGCCGGCGATGACGGCGGCGACTCCCTCTTCCGCCAGCCATACTGGGAGCATCCCCGGTTCATGGCCCGGTGAGGCAACAATCTGCTTGCTCACGATCGCTCTGGTCTCCGGGTCGATGTCGATGAAGGCGAAGTGCTCACAGTGTCCGAAATGTGCTGCCAGCTTGCCGTTGGTTACGGGTATAGCGTATCGCATGATGATTCCTCCTTCATTGCCTGCGGCAGGTGTCTCCAGTGGAACATGGTGGAGCCTCGCAGCGCTCCTGCCTGCCACAGCACGTGTGGCCCGGCGTCGGGCCGTCCATCCTGATCACGCTGGCGGCGGCGACAAGCCTCTTGACGTTGACGCTGCCGCAGCCAGGACATTGCGTGGTGTCGTCCGAATTGCGGACAAGTATCTCGGATACCTGGCCGCAGTCCTCGCATTTGAAGTCGTAGATTGGCACTTCTCCCTCTGTTCCTCCATCCAATGGGTGTCCGATGAGGCCACCGGCCTCACAGCCTCACGCCTCAGGTAGGGCTGCTTGGAGCACATGCCATACCGGAAGAGCCCGTACCGGAAGAGCCGGTGGCGAAGAGAGACAGGACCCGCCGGGCTTCCGTGGCGCCGCACTTGGGGCATTCCGTGTCGCTGTCGCTATCGGCTATGCTTCGACGCAGTTCAAACTTCTCGCCGCACTGCGGGCACTGGTATTCATATATTGGCATGGCTTGTTACCCCTTCATTCTCCCACTACCCGCTCGACGTGCCGCCACAGCGTCTCTATCTCGCGACTGACCTTGCCGTCGGAGTACTCCACCACCGGGACTCCTCGGATGATCGCTTCGGTGACGGCATTGTCAAAGGGTATCCTTGCGGCCACCTCCACTCCCTGCTGGTGACACTGGGCCTCGATTTGCCGAGAGTTGTCCTCGTTTATGTCGTACTTGTTGATGCAGACCAGGGCAGGGATACTGAAATGGCGGCACACGCCGAGGACGCGCTCGAGGTCGTGCATACCGGATAGAGTCGGCTCGGTTACAACGAGAGCAAGGTTGGCCCCCGTCAGAGAGGAGATCACCGGACAGCCTATGCCCGGAGGGCCGTCGGTGATGATGTGCTGCAGACCTCGTTCTTCAGCCATAAGCCTGGCATTCTGCCGCACCACCGCCACCAGTTTCCCCGTGTTCTCCTCGGCAATCCCGAGTTTAGCGTGGATGAGGGGCCCGTATCGAGTCTCCGATATGAACCAGTGGCCGGAGAGGCATTCCCTCATGGCGATGGCCTCAGAGGGGCATACCTGGAAGCAGAAGCCGCACCCTTCGCAGGCAATGGGGTCGACTTTGTACTCCTTGATGGCATCGTAGCGGCATACGTCCTCGCACAGGCCGCACTGGGTGCACTTGTCCTCGTCTATCACCGCAACCTGCCCGCTCCAGAACTCGTTGTCCTCCTTGAGTGTGGGCTGTAGCAGCAGGCACAGGTCGGCGGCATCGACGTCGCAGTCGGTCAGCGCCTTGTTCTTGGCCAGCACGGCGAAGGAACCGACGATGCTCGTCTTCCCCGTTCCGCCCTTGCCGCTCAATACGACGGTCTCTTTCACCCAGCTAGCCTCCTTGCCCGAGCATAGTGTGCGTCGGTAGGGTGTCTATTATTGTCATATGCTCATAATTATGTTAGCATGCGCCCCGTTTCCGGTCAAGGGGACACAGTCGGGGCTGAGTCACTGCAGGTGCTGGCATCGACCAGGTTGGAACGGGCCGCCGACCGAGTGGCCGGTTCGGGATGACGCTGAATGCGAATCACCATTGTCTACGATAACGCAGTGCGTGAAACGGGGCTGCGTGCAGACTGGGGGTTCTCCTGTCTCATCGAGGGCTCGGGGATACCGCAGATTCTGTTTGACACAGGCGCCAGCGGCTCGATACTGCTGCACAACATGGAACGACTGAGGCTCGACCCCAGCGATATTGACATCATCGTAATCTCACATGCCCACGGGGACCACAGCGGCGGCCTGGCCTACCTTCTCGCCGAGAACGATGACGCTGAGATCTACCTTCCGGCGTCGGTCGGCGGCGCCATACCGGGCAGGAAGGTGACCAGGGTGGGAGAGGGGCTTCAGGTCTGCGACAGGGTGTACAGCACCGGGGAGCTCAAGGGCATAGAGCAGTCCCTTGCCCTCCACACCGACGATGGGATTGTCGTGGTCACCGGTTGCTCTCATCCCGGGGTAGGGGAGATCATAGACGCTGCTTCAAGGTATGGGGAGGTGGTGGGCATCGTGGGCGGACTGCATGGGTTCCGCGACTTCGAGCGGTTGGAGGGCCTTTCGCTGGTAAGTCCGTGCCATTGTACCCAGTACAAGGCGGAGATCAAGAAGCTCTATCCGGACCAGTGTGTGGAGTGCGGGGCCGGACTGGTTCTCGACCTGTGAAGCGACGCGGCCGCGACTAGGGCGCCGTGGTGAGTTGCCTCTTCTTCGAGCCTTCCTGCTGGTCCTTTAGCGTCAGGGCGCCGGTGGGACAGGCGAGAACACACTCGGCGCAGCCGGCGCACCCTGATTCCCCGATAGGCGCATCGCCGAAAGTGGTGACTACCCTCTTGAAGCCACGGTGGGCGAACCCGAGCGCTCCGATGCCGAGGCGCTCGCGGCATATCCAGACGCATCTGCCACAGAGCACACACTTGTTCGGGTCGTACTCCAGCACTGAGCTGCTGCTGTCGATGGGCAGTTCCTTCAGCAGCTTCTTGAAACGCTTCGGCTTCAGTCTTACCCGGAGGTGGCGGGCGATTGTCTGGAGTTCACAGGCGCCGTTGGCGGTGCAGTGGGCGCAGTCCACCGGATGGCTGGCCATGAGCAGCTCGAAGCCGGTACGGGCCAGCCTCAAGGCGTCGGCGCCTTTGGTGTTCACCACCATGCCTTCCTCGACCGTTTCAGTGCAGGCGGTGACCGGCCGGCGATAGCCTTCTATCTCAACGAAGCACAGGCGGCAGGAAGCGGCGGGTTCGGCGCGGTCGTGCAGAGCACACAGGTTGGGGATGTAGATGCCATTGTCGAGAGCCGCCCACAGGACCTTGGTGCCTTCACTGGCGGTCACCTTCTGGCCGTCGATGGTCAGGGATACGGTGCTCATGTCTCCGCCGTCTCCTTCTCTGCCCTCGGCACCTCGCTGGGGGGCGACACCTTTATCACGGCGTCGTACTGGGGAGGACAGGCCACCAGGCAGGTGCCGCATTTCACACACTTGTCCTGGTCGATGACCTTGATTCTCTTCTTGTTGGGGCTTATTGCCTCCACGGTGCACGTTCCGATGCAGGCGTCGCAGGAGCGCTCACACTTGTCCGGGATGATGTAGAAGGTGATGAGGTCGATGCACATGAGCGCCGGGCAGCGTCCCTCCAGTATGTGGGCCTCGTATTCATCTCTGAAGTGGCGCAGGGTGGTAAGGACGGGGTTGGGAGCCGTCCTTCCCAGCGCGCAGAGGGAGCCCCCTTTGATGTCCTGGGCCAGATCCATCAGCATGTCGAGGTCCTCGATGCTTCCCTCGCCTTTGGTGAAGCCGCTGAGGACTTCAAGCATCTGCCTCGTTCCCAGGCGGCAGAACGTGCACTTGCCACAGGACTCTCGCTGGGTGAACTCGAGGAAGTATCGGGCTATCTCCACCATGCAGTCGTCCTCATCGAGCACTATCATGCCCCCCGAGCCCATCATCGCCCCCGCCTCGGTGAGGGAATCGAAGTCGATGGGCAGGTCAAGGGCCGATTCAGGCAGGCAGCCGCCGGAAGGGCCTCCTATCTGCACCGCTTTGAAGCGCTTGCCGTCCGGTATGCCGCTGCCAACGTCGAAAATGACCTGGCGCAGCGTCGTGCCCATTGGCACCTCGGCCAGACCGGTGTTGACCACCTTGCCCGCCAGGGCGAAAACGGCAGTGCCCGTGCTGCCCTCGGTGCCGATGCCGGCGAACCACTCGGCCCCGTTCTCGATGATGTGGCGTATCGAGGCCAGAGTCTTCACATTGTTGACGACGGTTGGCTTTCCATCGAGTCCGTGGGTGGCGGGGAACGGGGGGCGATGGTAGGGGAGGCCCGCCTTCCCCTCCAGCGACTCGATAAGGGCTGACTCCTCACCACAGACGAAGGCCCCTGACCCCTGGAAGATTCTGACGTCGAAGCTGAAGTCGCTTCCCAGGATGTTCTTGCCAAGGAGGTTCAGCTTCTGTGCCTGGCGGATAGCGATCCTTGCCCGCTCCACTGCCAGGGGGTACTCGGCGCGGACGTAGATGTGGCCGTGTCGGGCCCCGACGGCATAGGCGGCGATGATCATGCCCTCCAGCACCGCGTGCGGGTCGCTCTCCAGGATGGCGCGGTCCATGAAGGCCCCGGGGTCGCCCTCGTCGGCATTGCAGATGACGTGTTTCGGCCTGCCGGTGGCATTGCGGCAGTTCTCCCACTTCTTCCCTGTGGGGAAGCCAGCGCCTCCTCGACCTCTCAGCCCCGACCTCTTCAACTCATCCACGATGTCCTCAGGCTGGGCCTGGAGTGCTTTCGCCAGGGCCGCATAGCCGCCGTTGGCGATGTAATGCTCTATTTGCTCGGGATCGATCTGGCCGCAGTTCTTCAGGACGACCTTCTTCTCGTACTGGGAGCGAGGGAAATCAGCGAAGCTGGGAACGAGGTCGTTGGGCTCGGTCGCTGCAAGGACGAACTCGAGGCAAGGATCGTCGCCGAGGACGAACTCCTTCACCAGTCTCTCGGCTATGACCGGATTGGCATTGCCGTAGCAGATTGGCGGGTAGCCCGGCTTGAAGATGGTGACGTCCGGTTCGGAATAGCAGTGGCCCATGCACCCGACCTCAATGACGGGGCAGTCCACCCCATGCTTCTTGACCTCGTCGCGGAAGGCTTGAAGCACTTCGAGGGCGCCGGCCGCTCGGCCGCAGGTGGCGGCACCTACCGTGATCACTGGCTTGCCGCTGTCCCACAGCGCTGTCCATTCGGAGTTGGCGTGCTCCTTGATTTGCTCGAAGGCCGATGCCACGGTCTGCCGCTCCGCCGCTGTCATTCGCTCCCCTTGGCCTCCTTCTCCCTTTCGAATTCGAAGGCGAGCAGTATCCCATCCACCTTGGTCGGCTCAACGCTGCCTTGCGGCTTCTCGTCGACGACGGTCACCGGCGCCATGGTGCAGCAGCCCACGCAGGCGACGGTGTCGAGGTCGAACTCCCGGTCAGGGGTTGTCTCTCCGGGCTCGATGCACAGCCGCCTCTTCCAGGCGTCCAGGGTGATGTATCCCCCTTTCATATGGCAGGCTGTGCCCAGGCATACTCGTATCGAATGCTTGCCGGGAGGGTTGAGGCGGAACTGATTGTAGAAGGTGACAACGCCGTAGACGTCGATGTCGGGTATGCTGAGGAACCCGGCGACCTCCAGCATGGCCTCGCGAGGAAGATAGCCAAGCTCGCCTTGAACCGCCTGTAGAATGGGGATGAGATTTGCTCTTTTCTTGCCGAACCTCTTCAGGACTTGCTGTGTTCGCCGTTGGTTGTCGAGCTGTTCCTCAGTGGTGCTGTTGTACATGTTTACAGCCATTTACTATACAGGTTACCGCCGCCGCACAGCTACCCCACTTTATTGTACCCGTATCCGCTCACAAGATAAAGGCTTCGTGTGTGGGGCCCACCCGCCCGCCCTGATTTGTCAATCTGGGGGACACCCCCAGGCCCCCGCCAGAGGGAGTCCCCTCTGGACTCCCCGTGAGGCCGGCGGCGTGGCAGCAAACAGTCTGCCTCGTGACGAGCCTGTTGGCAGCGATTGAAGAGGCATACGCGCCGGCAGGCTATGGATGGTGCCGAGCATGCACTCAGCGAGTATGCTCTGGTCTTCGTGTTCCGTCTGCTTCCCACTCCTGTAGTTGCCTGATTCATCAGGCACACTTGCCCAATGAATTGGGCAACTACGGGTATGTCCGCGGATTCGGGGGCGGCCACGGGCTAGTGATTGTCATTCTGAGCGCAGCGAAGAATCTCGGCGGGGGAGATTCTTCGTCGCTGCATTCCTCAGAATGACATGGTGGTGGCGGGGTGCTGTAGGGGCGTTCAATTGAACGCCCCTGCCAGGATGCGGCACTGGTTGAGACACGTCGGGCCTAGCTCGGTTCACCAAGGCCTGCGGATGTTCACCATGTATCGTTCTACCTGAGCCTGTCGAAGGGCGAAGGAGTCCCCTCCGTCTGGCGCGCCGGCAGACTCTCGCAAAGCGGGGACACCTTGAAGGCGTCTCGGTGGCGGGAGGTTAGAACTGGTGGCAGTGACATGTTATACTTAGGGACGACGTGGTGGTGGCGTGGGGTGGGGAGCCGACAACTGGAGGTCTGAGCGAGCAAAGTGGTAGCCGCCTTTCGTGGATTCAGCCTGAACTCCCTTTGGCTCATAATCGGGATATGCGTGGTCATATTCATAGTCAGTGTAGTCAACCCCGGCGCGGTGTACTACTACCTCGGTCTGCAGCCTTCGGCTCTGGCATCCCGGCCGTGGACTGTCTTGACGAGTCTGTTCGTCCACGCCAGCTTCTGGCACATCATATTCAACATGCTGACCCTGTTCTTCTTCGGAAGCTACATGGGTAGGCTGGTCGGCGAGGTGAAGTTCCTCATCGTGTTCTTCGCCGGTGGGTTGCTGGGCAATGCCTTCTACATCCTGTACGCCCTCTTCCTGGGGTCCCCCTATTCGATGGTGGTGGGGGCATCGGGAGCTGTCTTCGCCCTCGGCGGAGCGCTCGCCGTAGTGGTGCCGAGGACGAAGGTCATCGTGTTCCCCATCCCGGCTCCTATCCCGCTTTGGGCAGCTATTATCGGGGGGTTCGTCCTCATCTCCTTCTGGCCGGGAATCGCCTGGCAGGCTCACCTTGGCGGTCTGGTGCTGGGCCTTCTCGCCGGCCTGTACTTCAGGAACCAGTTGAGGAAGCAAGGGAGAATGTACCGCCTATAGGGCTGCCGCTCCTAGCGCTTCGTGCCAGTGACCTGCGCCACTTCCCCGTAGCACAACAGGCGGTCTCCGGCCATGACCTGTTGCTCCCCTTCGGGGAAGGGAAGGACCTCATCCTTTCGTTCAACCGCGAGAACAGATACCCCCCGCTCCAGAAGTCCCGTGGCCTTGAGGGCCATGCCAGCGGCGGCTTCCTCGCCAACCGCCAGGCGGACTACGCCGTAGCGGCCCGCTTCGTGGAGAATCTCCTCGGTTTGAAGGTAGCGGTCTCTTGGCTTCCTTCGTGTCACGATGAGAACGGCGTTGGTCATGGCGTTGACCACGCCGAAGCGGATGCTGAGGATGAGCAGTATCAGGACGAGAACGACGATACCAATAAAGAGCGGGGACGGCGCTACAATCCCACTCCGCACGTAGGCAATCAGCAGAATGAGGAAGGAGATGATACCGGCGTTGCCCAGGAATATCAGGCACGTGGCGATGGTACGGCGACGCGGGTGATTGACCACCAGCTCCGCTTCCCCGGTGGTGAAGCCAGTCCCCGTGAGGGCTGACAGAGCCTGGAAGCGAGCCTTACCCCGTTCCAGGCCCGTGGCTTCAAAGGCGATGGAACCGAACCAGAACACCAGGAGCCAGACGGCGAGGAATACCAGCGCGACTACGATTTGCATACGTACCTCCTCCTTCCGGTATCGCTTTGGCAAGACATTATAGTGGTTGCCCTGACGAAAGTCGAAGGCGCGTGGTTGGCCGCGCGAGCGGGGGCGGGACCGGGCCAAGCCACATCCGACAACGGGTTTGAAGTGTATGGCGTCGCTGTGCTAGCATTGTGGCCCATAGAGACGTGCTGTCTTGACGCTACCGAAACGGGGTATGGAGGCTGAGGAATGAGCAACGGTGACGACGTCGATCTGATCGCTCCCTGCGGGCTGTACTGCGGAGCCTGCCCTGTGTTCAGGGCGGCTTCGGATGAGGCGCTGGCCAAGCGGATAGCTGAGACCCTGGGGCTCCCGATGGAGCGGGTGAAATGCCGTGGGTGCCGGGGAGAGCAGGGACACATACCATTCATGGGCGAGCCGCGATGTCCCACCTACGAGTGTATCGAGGGACGGGGCCTGCGCTACTGCTACGAGTGCGCTGACTTCCCCTGTCTCAAGCTGGCCCCCTGCGCCGACAAGGCGCAGATGCTTCCTCACAACACCAAGGTGTACAGCCTGGCAATGCTGAGGAAGCTGGGAACGGATGAGTTCATCAAGCAGGGGCGGCAGCTATGGAGCCAGTACTTCAGCGGCAAGAAGGAGCGGGGCGGCGATGAGCTGCAGGTCTGAAACAGTGCTTGGCGAACCACCGGGCCCCCGCGACTGCGGCCATTCCACGGCTTCGCAGAATCACCGCCGCGCTATGCCGGTACAGCTACTGCCTGGCCTTCCCTATCGTCTCCACTATTCGAGGCAGGACCTCGCCGGTCTTCCCCTGGATGAGGTAGTCTGAGACCCCCTCCTGGGTGAGTGGGGTCGGGTCTGCATTCACCTCGATGATGGTGACCGCCGCGGCCCGCTTCACCGCTTTCAGACCGCTGCCGGTTTCCTCTTCCCTTTCGACCATTCGCTGCCTGGCCACTCTGGGCAGGCTGGCAAAGGGATAGACCACGGCCGAGGTGCCGCAGATGAGCATGAGGTCGCATTTCCACGCTTCCTCCAGGCTCTTGCGGGCCACGTCTGACGGAATTGGCTCGCCGAAGCCAACCGTGTCGGTCTTGATGACTCCTGAACACTTGGGGCAGAGCGGTGGCAAGCGGTCCTCGGCCCTCAGCTTCTCCAGGTCGAAATCGTCTCGCGCCCATCTTTCCCCGCACGCCATGCACCGCAGCTTGATGGAACAGCCATGGTACTCGAGCAGATTCCTGGTCCCGGCCTTGGAGTGGAGGGCATCGACGTTCTGGGTGATGGTACATTTCACAATATTCATCTTCTCCAGTTCGGCCAGAGCATGGTGGCTGGGGTTGGGCTCACGTTTGGCGATGTCGCCCATGGGGCCCACTGCGGCGGACAGCCTCTCCTCCCACCATGCCTTGGGGTCCTCACAGAAGAAGTCGTAGCTGCGGTAGGCCCTGCGCTCCGCCTCGGGGTTCTTGGTCCAGACCCCTTGCGGCCCGCGGAAGTCGGGTATCCCCGACTCGGTCGATACCCCCGCGCCGGTCAGGGCAATCGCATAGGAGCTTTCCATCAGGTCCTTGGCTGCCCAGGCAATAAGCTCGTCGACGTTGTCCATATCAGTCCTCCACGCAGAACTCGATTGTTGCAGGCCCCGTGGCAATGGTATCTTCTCGTCCCGTCATGGTCAAGCCGCATCACGCCCGCAAGCGTGGCATGCTGGAGCCGACATGGGAAGCGGCGCGTCTCCCTGAACTGTGCGATTGTCGCGATATCCAAACAACCCTGCTTCCGTCTCGACGTGTGCCACGCGCATTCC
>Ga0180433_10001057_pt1 | contig 46565 bp, 46 predicted proteins | sample SS_ome_8_FD_132980 | JGI IMG/M metagenome (GOLD analysis project Ga0180433, IMG submission 132980) | Hypersaline lake sediment archaeal communities from the Salton Sea, California, USA - SS_1_D_1 metaG | ecosystem: Environmental > Aquatic > Non-marine Saline and Alkaline > Hypersaline >...
AAGTTCTCCATATAATGGGAAGCTCATTGGCAATTAGTTCCAGTTCTCGGGAATTTTGTTATGAAGCTTTAAAATTAGCTAAAGAGGAGAATCCCGACGTAATCATCTCTTTTGATCCAAATTTGCGCCCTGAAATGCTTGGTATAGAAAAAGCAATAGAAATATGCAAACCAATTTTAAACCACACAGATATATTATTGCCTAGTGAGGAAGAAGCTACAATGTTAGCTCAAACAAAAGATTCTGACAAAGCTTGTAAAGAACTATTAAAACAAAATATTCCTCTTATCATTTTGAAACAAGGTCAAGCAGGTTGCACTGTATATTCAAAAAAAGACGATTCAATTAGGAAAATTTCGAGTTATGATGTAAAAGAGCTTGACCCAACAGGTGCAGGAGATTGTTTTGGTGGAGCATTTATAGTGTCATATTTAGCTGGATGGGATCTAATTGATGCTGCACGCTTCTCAAACGCAGTAGCTGCGCTAAAAGTGAATCATTTTGGGCCAATGCCTGGAACAACTTATGAAGAAGTAATTGCTTTCATGGACCACTCCTAAATAGCTGCTGAATAATGCTATTCCTTTAAATGGATTGAATATATGTCCGCAGCTACGACTTGACGCTCCTTAATTTCGAAGAATCGAAATCCAGGAGGTTTAAACTTACTTTTAGCTGATATCGGACCGACGGCTTGGGTTTGAAATATAAATGGTTTATTTGCATCAAACCAAATCTTAAGCTCATCCTCCGTAAATTTATTAAATTGTTTACTATAATTCGATGCATACATTTCACAAGGAATTTTAATATAAACAGGAAAAAGCCAGAAACCTAAATTAATGATTTCAGCCTCTTTCGCTTCTTTTAGTCGATATTCTCTTAAAGTATGTGTATGACCACAAACAACCATATCTACTTTTCTTCTAATAATCTTATCAGAACCCGTAAATATCTTCAGAAGAGTACTCCAATTATACATAATTGTTTGATATTTCATATTTAGAATCTGATCTAATCTTCCCGTTTCATTATATTTTCTGAGATTTTCTTCATAGAAATGAGACCATTTTAAATTTTTTTTCTTAACTCCAAAACGCTTGGCAAATTTCCTTCTTTTCCTATAGGTCAAGTTTGGAGCTATAGGGGGAGTATGCATTACAATAATAATTTTCTTATCAAAACTAAGTTTAATATATGCACGTAGCAGATCGATCTGGTAATCTTTAATTCCTTTAGTGCTAGGACCTCCTTTGAGAAGATCATGTAAGTCAGCTATAGAATCTTCTCCTGTATCAAGAAATATGATACTATATGATTTTCCAATATTTATTTGATAATTAAGATTTGGATTTATATATCTGAAATAATCTTTCAAATATTTAAGTCGAGAACGAAGAGCGGTGATATAATTAAAAAATTTTATGTCATAATAGCCCTTAATATCTGAACGAGTCATCCCGAAAATTTTACGAATTTGCCCAAATCTCATGCCATAATGATCACTTCGATAGTCATGGTTTCCCGTAAGAGTAAAGATAGGAGCTAATATTTCCTTCTTGTTTATAAACTCTTGATCTTTTCCTAAATAGGGGGGTCTATCAAGACTTCTATTTTTGCCTAATAAAATATCTAAAAATACGTGGAAATTATTTTCATATTGATAATTACCTCGAGCTATATTGAGATAATCGACTAAATCCCCCGTCATTAAAACAAAGTCTAGTTCATTATCCAAAACTTTTTTATTAGTAAATTCTATTAACTTGCGTAGACTATAGTTAAAGTTTAGTTTTCCTTTTTGTATTTTATCCAGTTTTTGATGTTGAAAACCTTTTTTATATTCAAAATCTCGGTGGAGGATAAAATCATTAACTTTCCTCGACTTTTTTGGGTTATTTGCGCGATTTTTAAGCTTAATCCTAATTTTTTTTTTAATAAAATTAATAATGAAATCATTTCTCCGAGCAACATGAAAATCAGTAGATTGAATAAAATTAAAAGTAGCCCAGTCTTTATCGAAAATTGCAATACTATGATAATTGATTTTAAATTCCATCATATTGGGAATATCATGAATGATATCAAACAAAATAAAATCTCTATCTAAATCTCTCATTAGTTCCTCAATCTGATAAACATTTTGAATTTTGAAGGTAATCTTATGTAATTCTTTTCTTTTTCCAAAGATATTATCCACTTCAAGCAATGAGTTATAAATATCCCATATAATCCCATTTTCTTCCTTTAGCAGTTTAATGTCATTAAAATCAAAATCTTCTAACTTCTTAATCTCAATAGGCTGCAAATCAATAAATTTCCCCCTTCTTTGAGAAAATTCCCCCTCATCTTTTAAGATAGGTTGAATATAAAGGTTTGAAAAGAAGGATTGTAATATTTTTGTTGTTGGATAATCGGGTATTGTAATAATTATGGCATCGAAGGTTATATTTCCTATAAGAAGACCATTCTTATCTTTATGATCTTGTAAATTTATTAAAATTGGTTGCCCTAAGTTTGGTTTAATTATGATTGGGAATTTTCCTTTTTCGAGATTTAGCATGATTAGAATTTTCGGTGAAAATATAGTTGAAAGTAAATTTATAATTATTATTTGATTTTTGTAATTTAATTAATATATCTAAATTTTATTAAAATTCAAATTTTTGATTGTTATGGAACGTTTATATCAACCTGATTTCACATGTATCTTTGGAGCAGATTATGGCGATGCATTTTCCTATAGAAAAATAGATAGCCTAATATGGCCAATTTTTTCAGACATTGAACCTTCAGATACATTAAAGAATCTTTTAAAAATGAAGGATAATGAAGGAAATTCCCTTTTTTATAGACGAAATCTAAGTCTAGAAGATTTAAAAATTGAAATGAACTGCTCTAATATTCATTTAGGATTAATTCAAGCCATTAATACTGGTAAATCATATGGAATAGCAAATTCAGATGTAATTGAAATGGTAAAGAGAGACCCTAAAATGTTTAAGGGAATACTTTCATTTAATCTTACTCAAAAAACCTCAGAACACCATATTATTAATGAAATTCAAAAAATTCAAGATTTAATACCAGTTTGCGGTGTAGCAATTTATCCATCCCTCACAAAATTAAATCTAAAAGAAGAAGTGAATCAACAATTAAAGAATCTAATGAATTATTGTCGAAAAAATTCTCTTTTTCTTAAAGTAGATTTAGGTAATTTTAAATTTGTAGATAATTACTTACAATTTACCTCACTTGAAAGAATTGAGGATTTTGTCTCATCTAATTTGAATAATTATATCATTCTCAGCGGTTTTAGCATTAATAATGAATTTGAAAGTATTCTTCACCGATTTAAGAAGTACCCTAATGTATGGCTTGAATTCGATCCAAGAACGATTGGAGGTATGACTCCTACTGGCGCATTTACTAAAATTTTTAGAACAGAAGGTTTTATTCAGAATTTCTGGCAAAGAATGTCAATTGGAAGTGCTACTCCGACACTAGAAATCTCTCAAATAGTAAGAGGTTTTATAGAAGCAACGGGAAAACTAAATTTCAGTCAAAAAAACTTGTTAAGAACGTGGGCCTTCCGAAATCTTAATCGATGCAACCAATCAATTTTTAAGCCTATTAATAATGATAGACTTACTACTTATCTGAAACTAAAAGAACAATCTGACAAAAATTATAAAAATCAAATTATATCAACTAATATAATTCAATTAAGAAGTTATAGTATCACTCAATTGCTCTTTTTGACGAATATTATTAAGAATACCTTCGATAGAACTATAAAAAAATATCCAGAATTAAATGATGGCGAATTATTATTACGGTCCTATCATACAACTACTACACTACTTATTAATGAGCATGAAGTCGGTAATTATCTTGATTTGCATTATTATTTTGCAGAATTGAGTACCCAGGACAGCTCCGATTTCTTGCACACTGTTCTTGCAAAAGAAAATCGCCCTGATTTTAATCACACAGATCACAGAATTGCCAGCTCTTTTGGATCTAAGCAAATAATCATCCCAATCAGAAAACGAACATTAGATCTAGGATCAAGAGAAAACCTATACATATTAGCCACATTCGGGCCAAGAATTCTTGATTTATTAATACAAATAAAATTATTCAAAGAAAACTAAACATAATTGGAAATGCCTTCAATTAGCTCTGCCTCTCAAATCAAGAAGAGAACGATATCGTTCTTGCAGAAAATTCCTAAAGAAAATTTTCTCCAAAAATCTCAAGAACTGATAATACCATTAATAGACCATCTAAAACATGAATATGCTATAATCCCCGAACGAGAACGTATCGGAAAAGGCGCAATTTATATCTGTAAACATATTGCAAAAGAGTTGGTTTCATTTCTCATTAATACTTTGCATTTTGAGTCTAATAATTGCTTAGATCTATGTAGAGAATTTTATCGTTATGATATGAAAAACGATTTTTTGTTATTAAAATATCTTTCTTTACTAATTTTAGCTGAATTTTTGTCAAAAACCCCGCAATATTTGCACCGAGCAATAGATTTAATAGAGTTAGGGGCTACAGATGAAGAATGGAGTGTTCGCGAGACCTCAATATATCCTATAATCTCATGCTTAAAGAAGAACCCCGATACTACTCTCGAATATTTAAATAATTTAACGAACAGAAGTAATGAAAATCTTCGTCGTCTAGCTTCAGAGAGCTTAAGGCCATCAGGTGCAATCAAATGGATTAGAAATGCGAACAAAAATGATAAAGTCCTTCATCTTTTATCGAAATTACGAACAGATAATTCTATTTACGTAAGAAAGTCAGTTGGAAACAATTTAAAAGATCTTTCAAAATATATGCCTGAAAAGATACTTAATTTAATGGGAAATTGGATTAAATTGTCCAAAATCAAAGTAAAAGATGATTTAGCTTCCGAAAAAGGGCTCAATAAAGAACAGAAAAACGTAATCTGGACTATAAAGCATGCTATGCGGTGGATTCGAAAAAGAGATCCAAAATGTAATAAAGAATTAAAAGAAATCTTAGGAATAAATTATGTCCTTTACTTCGATGAAAAATCTAATAAGTATGCTAAACCAAATTAACATCAATTTCCAAGATTATTTTTTAAGAAAAAATCTATGCTCTTTAATCTATAAGTAAATAATATTTCAATTTAAGAAAAAAATTCAAGGGAAATTTTTACAGATTTTTATTGGAAAAATATTTGTTTTCCTATCAACACTCATATTTAAATCTATCGTTTAAATTTTTAACCTAATTTCTAAATTGAAAGAAAATATCAAAAGCTTAAATAGATTAAATACGTATATTTACTAAGGAAGTGTAGATGGATGAATAAAAAAGTCATCGATTTTATCAAAAAAAACCTTTTTCAAAATCCAATTTCATTTTCATATTTAAATAAAAATTAAACTTTATATTTCTATTACTACTTCTAATTTAATAAAACCAATTCAATACAAAAAGAATGAAATGACTGACGATCTAAAGGAAGAAGAGAAGGAGAATAAGGCAGAGGGTAAATTAGAAAAGGATGTTGAGAGAGTTGACAAAGAATTTTTATCTAAAGCTAAAAATTCTAGAGATATGATAGACAAAAAATTACGAACCTTCGAGAATAGCATTGAAGATATTTCTGAAACCATCAAAGAAAATGGTTCAGAGGAAGAGATTAAAGTTAAAGAGAAAAAGGAACTTGAGGAGATTAATCAAGAAATTCTTGAAGCAGAAGAGAAACTGAACACGATTAAGAAAAAAGTGAACGATAAAGATGAATATTTGACGGCTCTAGAAGAAACTACAAAACTCTTGGAAGAGAAGTATAATAAAAAAAATAAGGAGATGCAAAATTTAGAGGAGAGCTTTAACATAATTAAAGAAAGTAAAGAAAATCTCGAAGAGGAATATAAAGAGCTGTTGAAACAAAATGAACAATTAGTCAAGACTTATGAGGCAAGACAAGTAGATTTAATAGTTCTTACAGATAGTGTAAAAGAAAAAGTTGCAAGTCAAGAAGAGCTTAGAAATGAACTTTCCAGATTGAAACAAGAAATTCAAGAAAAAAATGATTATCTTGAAAAACAAAAAGAAGAAGCCGAAGCATTAGAAAAGAAAATTAAAAGTTTAAAAGCAGAAAATGATACTATGAAAGCCACAATTGAGAAGAACAAATTCGAATTAGATCATACCAACAAAGAAATCGAGGTTAAAGAAGAAGAAAGAAAACTCTTATCAGAACAAATTGATAAACGCGAATCAAGAATTAAATTAATCGAACAGCAAATCCAAGATTATAAAGAAGGATTTCCAGAAATGGAAGAGCAAAGAGAAACTTATGAGGAGTTACTTGCAAAATATAAAGTTCAACTTTCTGAGAAACAACAACAGCTAATTGAAATGGAATCAAAAATACAAAACTTAAATGAAACCCATGAAACTATTGAAAGTAAAATCGATAAACAAAAAGACCTAATAGAAGTAAATGAAAAACGCTTGGAAGACTTAAAACTAAATATCAAAAATACCAATAATGAATATACCGAGCGGGAAGAAAGATTGAATTCATTGTCAGAAAAATTAGAAGATTTACAAAAAGAGAATGAAAGACTAGTAAAATCAAAAGAGCTTATTGATAAAAGCACAAATGATTCAAAAACACTCCTTCAAAAATTAAAAGTAGAATTAGAAAGTCAAGAAGAAGAGATTCGAGACAAGGAAAGCCGAATTAATCGTTTAGAGACACTATCATTAATTTATAGGCTCTCTAAGTTTTTTGGTGGTATATTAATTGGAGTAGGGATATTTTTCATAATTTTAGCTATTGGTGATATTTTTAATTTCATCGATTTAGGGGGAATTAATTTTATTGAGATTGGTGAATTTGATATGAGCTTTATTAGCTTATTATTATTAATAAGTGCGGGATTTACGATTATCTCTGGCATTTTTCATCTGGAAAAATCTTAAGATGTGATACAAATTTCTGTATGAATTTTTTTTTCCTAAAAATTATACTAAAAGACTAATTATGAATGAAAAAAGAAAACAGGAAGCACCATCTGGAAGAAACGTAAAGCTATTTCAAGGAGTCCTCTATGGGATTGGTTGTGGTATTGGAGGTTCAATATTTATCCTGTTAGGTGATGCAATAAGAATTGCTGGTCCAGGAGTATTAATAAGTCTGCTTTTAGGAGGCATTTTAATCTTTTTCACCGCCTTAAATTACGCGGAATTATCTACTAGTCTTCCGATTGCAGGTGGCGCCTATAATTTTAGTAAAGAGGGTTTAGGTGGATTCTTAGCATTTATCATTGGTTTCTTCCTATGGATAGCCAATATAGCAACCTGTTCGTTTTCGGCTCAAATTTTCGCTTTATTATTTGATGAAGTGTTTAAAGAGTTTGGAATAACAATAATTTCTCCCTTTACTGCGCCCCTTGCAATTATTGCGATAATTTTTGTAAGTGTGGTTATTTTTCGAGCTCAAAGCATCGCAATTAAAGCCTTAATTTATTTAACTATAACCTTGATTGGCATTTTTGTATTTTTTGTAATCTGCGGACTCATTATATCCCCAATTATTAATCCCCCCACATATAATCCTGAGTTTCTTTTCAGTAGCACCGATTTCTTTAGCGTTATATCAATATTTTCTCTCTTATTTATTTTTTATACCTCAATTACTTCAAATCTTGCATATTTAAGTGTAAATTTGAAAAACCCAACTAAAAATATCCCAAGAATATACATGCTTGCAATTATAATTACTTTAGCAATCTATCTATTAGTTAGTTTAGTGGTCTTAATCAATATTGGAAATGATGCGAGTACTTTAGATGATAGCCCCATTCTTTTAGCAACTATTTTGATGAATATTTTGGGACCATTTGGGATGGTTGGCTTTTTTATTATGGCCTTAGCAATTTTAATATCCACACTAATAGCTATAAATGCTTCATTAGGATCCGCAGTAAGCATAATAACCGCCTTAGCGAGAGATCGGTATGTGCCCGCAAAGATTAAGGAAAAGAAGAGGGTTTCTAATTTCCCACCTGTGGCCTTGATAATTACGGTTGTAATTGCTGGTATTTTTACTTATTTTGCTGAAATTGGTTTAACTGCTGAAACCGTGAGTTTTATATATTTTTTTGGTTTAGCAACAGTAAATTACGCAGCTGTTAAGCTCCGTAGAAAGCGAAAATCTTTAGATCGCCCTTTTAAAGCACCATTTTTTCCCTATTTACCAATTCTTATCACTATCCTATTCTTATTCTTCTCCTTGTTCTTATCAGTTACCGCAATTTTACTTGGATTTATTATATCGATAATAGGTGTTTCTTATTATCTAATAACCATTGCTGATCGCCATTCGATCCGTTTAATATTAGCAGGTATTAAGTTTTTCCTAATTCTGATTCTAGGTGGATTTATATGGTTAATTAATAATTACGCTATAATTAATCCATCAATCGTTTTATTGAATCGAATATTAATTATAATCTGTGTTTTCAATATTGGACTACTCTTTTTCGATGTGATCTCTCTTAGAGAAATTGTCTATTATTTCGTAAAAAAATTAGATAAAAAAGTAGTTGCTATTCATTTAGGAAAAGCTCAAATAATCGAATTGGGGAAAAAAAAATCAAAAATATTATTCTTTGTTACTTTTTTACTATTTAGTGCGGAGCTAATCTTTATTGTAGTAAATTTTTTCATAATAGTTATCATATTAAATGATGTGGTTGTCCTCCAAGAAATAATTATTGGCTCTACTATTATTCCTGAATTAGCAAGTAAATTCCTTTTTAGTGGGCTTTTAATTTTTCTTGAATTAACCTTAGTCTTTAGTGCAATAATAATGTGGTTAAATTATAAAGAATTAAGATCATTCTAAATTGTGCTTCAAAATTAAAATGAAAGCCTTCCCGAAAATAAATCTTCACATCCATTCTACTTATTCAGATGGGACTAATTCAATTCGAGAAATTATAGATAAATCAGTAAAGCTAGGATTAGATTATATATGCATAACAGATCATTTTACAAATTCCTGGAAGGCAGATATTATTCCTAGTTTAGATACAAAAGAAAAAATTGAAGATTATTTATATGAAATCTCTGAAATTCAGCAAGAACTAACTAATAACCGCCAAAAATTAACTTTATTGAAGGGAATTGAAGTAGATATTACTAGTTCCTATGATTATATCACAAAAATGGTCTCTCCAAAAGATTTCGATATTATCCTCTTTGAATATCTTCAAAATAATGAGGGAATTGGATTTATTAAAAATATCTTACTTAGTTGGGAAAAAGGATTGAATCTTCAAAAGGATGATTGCCTTTTTGGACTTGCTCATTTTGATCCCTCATATTTTGAGTATAGCTCATTGGAAATATTAGTGAATTTTTTAAAAGAATATAACATTTTTTTTGAATTCAATTCAACTTATCCGCAATTTTATTCCCAACGGTATAAACGTTTTTTTACTGAACTTAGAGCAAATCAAATTCTTGTTTCAATTGGATGTGACTCCCATTCCTCATCTAATTTAGATAATTTTGAGGAACCACTAGAAATGATTCAATTTTACGGTCTTGAGTTAAATTTTGGACGATTTATTGAATTACTTAAATTAATTAAAATTTAAAGAACTTTTTAATGAGCAATTTCATTAATTACTTTTAAGTAGATCTTAAATGCTTTTTCATAAGCAATATCTAATTTCATTATATCTTCAGAATTTGGCTCTTTTAAGACTTCTTCTAAGATATGCTTGCAAATATCAAAAATCTCCTTACCAGCGACTATTTTACCTCTAATGTCTAGGTGATTTATTTCTGTGACATTCTTATTATTTTTCAGCTGCCATTCCTTTAATGCATACCATGTAGCAGCTCTTATGGTTAATATGGGAATATCTATTAGTTTGCATATAGCTTCAGAGATTTTTTTAATCAATTTTAATTGAAAAGGATTGCATTTAACTTGAATATAATCTCTCTGAATATGCCTAATGGCATTTTCTTCGAATTTAATTGCGAACGTCAAATATCCTCAACCTAATTATATTGGATAATAATTTAACTTTAATATATAAAAATTTTTGGTAAAAATTATCCAATTATGTATAAGATTACACCTTTAAAAAGTACGTGATCAATTTATTTGAGAATCTCAAAATTTAAACAGTTTCATTATATGGAGGAAGGATTCCTAATTTTAGTATTATTAAATATAATAACAACAAAATAATATTATGAATAGAACAACCGCAGTCAATAGCCAACAAAAGTCAAAACATTATTTCAAATACATGATCTTTATTTTAATGTTTGTAGAAATCCTAGATACGTATACTACTAATAATCTTAACGTCGTAGTATCGGACATCTCAGGAGAATTCTTTCCATTCTTAGCTGATGATGCAGCGATCGCGTTTTATCAATTATTTTTGGCTGTTGCCACCTTGGGGATGTTTTTCGTTGTAATAAATCAATATCTTACTGATAAATTTGGTAGAAAACTACTTTTAGTAATTACAATATTTGGGATGGGCTTCTTTTCTTTATTAATTTCACTCTCGATAAATATCTACATGTACACGATATTCCTGTTTTTCATGTACTTTTTCTTTAATTCTGACATTTGGGTTATATTTATCAATGAAGAGAGTCCTCCTCAAAAAAGAGCTTTTTACACGAATTTAGTGTTGATAGGAGGAATTATAGGAGCGCTATTAATACCGTTCTTTCATAGTATCATTTTATATTGGAGGGGCATGACATACTTTGCCATCGCTCTTGGAATCCCCTTGAGTATTCTAATTCTTTTTACATTTAAAGAAACCTCAAAATATCAAGAATATAAAAACTCTAAAAAATCACTAGAACAAGATAGGAATAGTTTTCGAGTAAATCTTAAAATAATTTTTGCTTCAAAACGCAAATCACAATATATCGCGATTTTAGTAATTAGTCTTATAGTAGGACTTAATAATCTCTTTATTTTAGTAGGTGAAAATTTTCTTACAAAAAGTGCATTATCAAAGGATGACGTGGATTTGATAGTATGGATAATGGGTCTCGCTTCAATAATAGGTTATCTCATTACGGGAATTGTTGCTGATAAATATGGAAGAAAGCCCCTATTATATATTTATTCCATTCTATTTCCCATTTCACTGTTTATAGTAGTTTTTGGGATTAATTTACCCAATATTGCTTTAATCGTAGTTGCTATAGGAGCAGGGTTAGCCAATCTTTGCTATTGGGGTTTTAGAATCTTAATTAGTATTGTTTCCTTAGAAATTGTTCCCACAGAAACACGAGGAACGGGTACAGGGGTAAAATCATTAGTTGCGGCTTCAGGGGTTACAATTGGCTTATTAATCAGCTTTTTCATTACCTATAGTTCAGGTTTAGCCCTTTCTTTCATTATTTTGAGCTCTTTATTTTTAATAAACTTGCCCCTGATATATAAATACCTTAAAGAGACGAAAGGGATTAACCTTAGCGATATTTACTAAAATCAAAAAACATATTTTTATATACGTTTTTTTTCTACTTTTATTATGGAAATAGATGAGAAAATTGAATTAGCCGCTAAATGGATTTCTGATTCAAAAAATTTAGTGCTATTTACTGGTGCGGGAATCTCAACTCATTCAGGATTACCTGATTATCGTGGTCCTGATGGCGTATGGACGCGAAGAGATAAGAATCTTCCTCCTCCTAAATCATTACCATGGGACCAAGTAAAACCCAACGCAGCTCACTATGCGATAGTTGAACTCTTAAAGATGGGAAAACTTGATTATGTCATATCCCAAAATGTTGATGGTCTACACGCAAAATCCGGAATTCCTTTTGAAAAATTGGCGGAATTGCATGGAAATCGACATTTTATGAAATGTCTAAGTTGTAATACCAAATTTACTTACAATGATGCAGGATGGGATAAAAATGTTTGGGGGAATGGGTATCGTACAGACAATACTCATAAAGATCAACCTAAATGTCCTAATTGTAATGGAAGACTTATATCTAGTATCGTAAACTTTGGGGATCCCTTACCTGAGGATGAATTAGAAGAGTCAATAAAACGATCAATCAATTCAGATGTTTTTTTCGTTATTGGATCTTCTCTAGTTGTACATCCAGCGGCATCATTACCTCTTTATGCCAAAAAAAATGGAGCAAAACTTATTATTCTCAACCGTGGAGAAATACCAATACAATATAATCCCGATTTACGATTTCATGAGGATATTTTAGATGTTCTCCCTCCCATCGTAGAAAAAGTTAAAGAAATGGAAAAAACGAAGTAAATTTATAATATTATAAGGTTTCTTGTTTTAAAAGACTAATATCACTTAGGCTATCTCCTAGTAATAAAAATCCTGATACAGCTATAAGGATTATAATACTAGGATAAAGTGCTGCCCAGGGAGCAATAGAAAACATATCAACTGACAAAGCAATATCAAATCCCCATTCAATCCATCCAATATTATTCATAATTATATAACTAGACGATTTTATTACATCACCAACTCTTAGAAAACCTAATACTGCTAAACTCAATATATTTCTCCCGATATTATAACTAGTAGCAATTGTTAAAGATTGTACGCAATTGGGTAAAATATGACGAAAAAGTATTCTTTTATCTTTTGCGCCAGCGACTTTACCAGCAGTAATATATGGAAGTTCCTTTTCTTTTATGACATTTGTTCTTATAATTCGAGCAAAATAAGGCACACCAATAATACTATAAATAATAATTAAGAATATAAAATCTCCCCCCCAAATAATAATAAAAATGATAGCAAAGATTACCCCAGGAAACGACAAAATAATATCCATAATTCTCATAAAAATTACATCCAACCACCCCCCATAATAACCTGAAATAGCACCTATAATTATACCTATCAATATGGCGATCGCTGTTGATGCAACGGTAAAGATTAAAACGGGTCTTGTTCCAAATACGATCCTAGCCCAAACATCAAAACCCATAAAGGTCTGACCTAATGGATGTTCAAGAGAAGGTGGAAAATACCATTCGATATCAACATTCAATCCTTCATAAACATATGCTTGTAGATAAGTATAAGGGGAGATCCAATGTTGAAATACAGCAAGGCTGATAAGAAATAAAATAGCCACTAAAGCATATATAAACAAAGATCGTTTATATCGTTTTGTTCTCCTCCTTTTCCCAGTTTTTAACTCGTATTGGCGTTGTTTTTCATACAAATCTTCTAAATGATAACCCGGAATAAATAGAAATTTTAAATTATGGATTACCCAAGAAATTACTGTCTTTGAGTGATTTTTCTCTTCTTTTTTCTGAGTTTTTAATTCCTCTGTTAATCTGGTTTCATACATATTGATTAAATTCTTTTATTTATACTTCATCGTAGGTTACTTAAAAATATTGATCTAATGAAGGGATGTTTTGAAAACATTTATTTTTATCCCATTCTACTAAATATTTGATCTTGCATGGGATTTTTAAAACACATAATTCGTAGATTATTAATATCTGCAATTTCAGTATTCGGAATTATTGTGATCACTTTTTTTCTTTCCAGAGCTTTACCAGGAGATCCAGTATGGCTTAGGCTGCCTGACAAAGCCACTCTTGAAGATTATTATGCAGAACGAGCAAGATTAGGCCTTGATAAACCTATAATTTATCAATTTTTTGTATTTATGAGTGATTTATTAACGGGAAATTGGGGTTTTTCTTATGTAGTTGCTAAAGATGCAGATGTTTGGTATTTAATTGGCTTCTTTTTGCCCAGGTCTTTAGAAGTTATGCTCATAAGTATGGCATTAGCAATGGGCTTAGGAATTTTATTTGGAAAAATATCAGCAAGAAGAATGAATTCAATTTGGGATTATATGATTAGATTTTTCTGTTATTTTATTATTTCAATTCCTGCTTTTGTACTTATCATTTTTTTTGTTACATTATACGTAAATACAGATTTCAAAATTTTTCCTCTTTATGGATACAAAACTAATTACTATCCTGATCCACCTCACGTAACTGGTTTTCCGTTAATAGATAGCCTACTCTCAGGTAAACTATATCTCTTTTTCGATATAGTATGGCATTTGATTATACCTATAGCTACAATGACTATAGTCCAAATGGTTGCCATTATTCGACAAACAAGATCAAGCCTTTTAGAAATAATACAAATGGACTTTATAAGAACAGCAAAGGCTAAGGGTTTATCAAATAAAACGATAATTAATAAACACGCTATGAAACTTGCTATGCCTCCAATAATAACAATATCAGCAATGGGATTTCCTATAGTTTTGGGAGGAATGATTGCGGTAGAAGCGGCTTATCATTTTGTTGGGATAGGATTTATTTTTCGATCTGCCCTAAATAAGTTTGATTATACAGTTATTATAGCAATTATATTTATTTTAGGAGTTACCGTAATTTCCTTCAATTTTATAACTGATGTGATAAATGGTTTTTTGGATCCAAGGATTCGATTTAAATAATCCTAAATTATTTTTCTTAATTCTTGTTAGAAAGTCAAATTATAATTTTTCATGCTTTAACAAGCCAATTTCACTAAGACTATCACCAAGTAGCAAAAATCCGAGTACTGAGAGAAAGATCATCATAGTTGGAAAAAAAGCGGCCCATGGAGCTTCATAGAGATGGTCTAGCATTCTAACTATGTCATATCCCCAATCCATCCATCCACCTCCGGTTCTCAAAAATGCTAATACTGATAAACTCAAGATATTCCTCGCCACATTAAAACTTACATTAACTATTATTGGCTGAAAACAATTAGGAAGAATATGTCGAAAAAGTAATCGATAATTTTTTGCCCCTGCTACTCTTCCAGCATCGATGTATGGGAGTTCTTTTTCTTTAATTACACTAGTTCTAACTATTCTAGCAAAATAAGGGATTCCGATTATACTGTATATCAATACTACTATTGTGAAATCATTTCCCCATATTGTGATAAATATTATAGCAAAAACGACACCTGGAAATGATAATATAATATCCATAAATCGCATAAAAATTACATCCAACCACCCCCCATAATAGGCTGCGATTGCACCAATAAAAATTCCTATGATACAAGCTATTCCGGTTGAATAAGTTGCTAAAATAAGCACTGGTCTTGTCCCGTAAATAAGGTGGCCTAAAACATCCCACCCACAAAAAGTTGTACCTAAGGGATGTTCTAACGAGGGTGGCTTATACCAGTAAAGACTTCTGGGTAACTTGCACACATTTAGATTCGACACCGAATAAAGCCAATATTGAAATACAGCTATAGTACATAGAAAGAGAATAATACTGACCCCTATAATAAACATTGGTTTTTTATATTGATGAATTCGCCGCTTTTTAGGATTCTTTAATTCATATTGACGTTCTCGTTCAGTAAGTTCTTTCAAATTATATCCGGGAATTAAAAGAAATTTGATATTATGAATCATCCAAATTGTAATCGACTTTAAACTAGCTGACTTTAATCTAGATTTGTCATTTAAGTCAATTTTATTTTTAAGGGATTGATACATAATTAATCAATAAAATACTTGATCACTTTTAATCAAAATAGATTTTTAATAATCTTTTTCTTTTTTCAATTATAATTTTTCATCATGGGATTACTGAAACACACAATTCGTAGATTACTAATTTCTCTCATTTCAATTTTTGGACTTATAATTATTATATTTATTCTCTCACGGGCTTTACCAGGGGATCCGATCTGGTTTAGATTACCCTCTAAAGCTACCTGGGATGATTATTATGCAGAACGAGCGAGATTAGGACTTGATAAACCTGTCTTATACCAACTAATGGTGTTTATAAGTGATTTATTGACGGGAAATTGGGGTTTTTCCTATGTTGTTGCAAAAGATGCTGATGTTTGGTGGCTAGTCGCGTTTTATTTGCCTCGCTCCTTAGAAGTTATGATCATTAGCATGTTATTAGCGATTGGGTTAGGGATACTTTTTGGTAAGGTATCAGCTAAAAGACCGAATTCTTTTTGGGATTATATTATAAGAGTTATGACCTATTTTATTATGTCTATTCCTGCATTTGTAATTATTGTATTTTTTATTTTGTTATACGTCAACACCCCCTTCAAAATTTTCCCTTTATATGGGTATAAGACGATATATTATCCAGATCCAACTTACATTACCGGATTTCCATTAATTGATAGTATACTTGCGGGTCAACTATATCTCTTTTTCGATTTATTATGGCATTTAATCATACCTATTTCTGCAATGATGATCATCCAGATGGTTGCTATTATCCGACAAACAAGGTCAAGCTTATTAGAAATAATACAAATGGATTTTATTAGAACTGCAAAAGCAAAAGGATTATCCAATCGGAAAATAATAAAAAAACACGCAATGAAACTTGCGATGCCTCCAATAATAACAATATCAGCAATGGGATTTCCTGTGGTTTTAGGAGGGATGATTGCGGTTGAAGTAGCATATCATTTTGTTGGAATTGGATATATGTTTAGAGAAGCAATGAAATTCAAGGATTATTCAGTGATTATAGCTTTTATCTTTATGCTTGGAGTGGTTGTTATTTCTTTTAACTTTATAACAGATATAATCAATGGATTTTTGGATCCAAGGATTCGATTTAAATAGATAAATCTTAATAAAAAAATATATAAATTTACGTGCTAACTATAATATAGAAACGAGAAAATCTTATCATGGATGTTACAGAATTAGTCGATAAGGGAAAGATAAGATGTGACAATATAATCTCAATAACCTTAATACTAGGTATTGTCATTTTGTTATTGTTTTTTAGGTTACTTACTTATATGTCTCTTATGATTTTTCCATTCTTTTCTCTATTCTTACATGGTATTGATTACATCTATAGGCTAGCTACAAAGAAGTATAAAACAGTGAGAACCAGAGTTTTTAGATTGATGTTAGGAATCTTTTATATCGTATTATCTTCGTTTGTTATTTGGCTAGTATTTTCACATCCTCAAGTAACGGCAAGTTATATAGTATATTTTCTTTCAATTTTCATGGTTTTTATAGGATTAGCGGGTATTTTAAAAGGTTATATGATCGAAGTTTATTCTCTTTTTTATAGAAAAGCCAACATTATAGTAGGTTTTACAACCATGATCATTATAATTTTGGCTTTATTTTTTGTTGAGTCTTTCTTCTTCCTTTCACTCACCTCATTGATTGCTCTGTTAGTACTAAATGGATTTATGAGATCGGGATTGTATTTAAGTGAATTTGGGTTATCATTGAGGAATTTAAAAAATTTGAAATATGTATTTTATATAATGGATAATTTTATCATTTTAAATCTTGAGGAAGACTATAAAAGGTAAATCTCAAGTCTCCTCAGAAATTAACAAAATTGTTACTTTAAAATTCCATAAATATTAGAGTTTTTCCTGACTTCTTTTAATACTTGTTTTGCATCACGATTTGAAAGCGAGAGTGAGATTTCAGCATTTCTACTCAAAGAGCCGCTGAAGATGATATTATTATCAGCGTAGATATTGATATTTCTACTCGCATATTCCTCATCAGCACGGATAATTAATTTTTTTTTAAATTCAATTATCTCTAAAGATATTTTTCTACCGCTATTTTGCCATTTATCAAGGCTTAAATCTGAGCTTCGCCCAAAGGATTTAGTTTTTGAGGGATTGATGGGGTTGACTACAATATCTTGCCCAAAAGAATACATTTCATATTCTAACTTCTTAGTTAGGTAATCTCTTACTTCGACTACAGGTCTTGCTAAATCTTTGTCTCGAAAGCCATGAGGAACTTTGACCGTCATCTTTATTGCAAGCACAGTAGAGACATCACCATTTTCAATAAAAATTATCGTATCGATGATTGAAGGAAGCATCCCAAGCTCAATACGTCCTATAAATCTCTGAACCGCATCAATAGCTGATGACGAGTGTACTACTCCTACCATACCTACTCCAGATAATCTGAAATCAGCAAAAATTTGGAAATCTTTAGTTGTTCTTACTTCATCAAAAATTGTGAAATCTGGTCTTACGAGTAAGAGAATGTCAGCTGACTTTTCCAAGCTTCCCTCTAATTTAGTATATTGTGTGATATTTGGATTTACTTGTAAATCTCTTACGCTTTCTAAAGTTTTTACAATTTTATTTTTTTCTGAATAATAATTTGCCAGTGCCGCAGAAAAAGTACTTTTTCCCGCTCCTGGCGAACCAGAAACCAAAATACCTTCCGCTTTTTCCAAACGTTTTCTTATCCTCTTATCTAGTGAATAATCTTCTAATGTTAAGTGAACAAGAGGCTTAACTGCAGTAATTTCGACGTCATTGGAAAAAGGTGGTCTAGTAATAACGATACGTAAATCTCGTAGTTGTGTGACTACAGCACCAAACTTTTCTATTTCTATGAAGGAATATGGATCTTCTCGTACGTATTCCACAATTTCAATTGCAATTTCTTCAATCTTTCTTTTATCAATGATTTCATGGCCAATTTGCTGCATGTACCAATTCCCAGGACTCCCTTTCTTAGCATAAGCGGGCAATCCTCGTTTAAGATGAATACTCATAGTATCTTCATCAAAAAAGCTCGTTATCTTTAAAGCATTTGGAGTAATTTCCTGATGTATTACCTTTTCCTTAACCGGCATAACTTCGATTCCTTCAAAAATTCCCACATCAGCTTGAATTTTATCGGCGGTTATCAAGATCGCATTGTTTTCCCCAGCACTTTCTCGAATTAATGCATCTAATTCCCCTCCGGGAGCCATCTTTATCTCCTCTCGAGTTGGTCGATGGCCGATAACGTGAAGGGTAAGCTTTCCTTCATTATGAAATTTTCGAAGCTTCTTTAAAACGTTTAATCCATAAAATCCAATTTCCTTTTGAATATTTGTGCGATATTCAACTTCGGCTACTACTATATTTGAAATATAGATTTCCGGATGGTCTCCTAATTCCCCATCCTCTATTAAATCGATAATTAATCCATTAAATATAACCGATGTATCACAAGCAAATCTATCTGGCATACTTTTCTCCATTCAAATTAACTTTGTTAATTATCTCAAATTTATTTACACTATAATAGATTGGTTTACTTAATCTATCCACAGTAGCAACGATTAAGCTTTTTCGGGAACTAAGTGCAACCCGAGACATTCGATCTAACTCTTTTAATTCAACAGGATCTCCTTCAAAGACGGGATAAATCAAATATTTCGCAGAATCTTTTTCAAAATCTGATCCACGTTTATATACAAGAAAATCGATTCCCTCTCCATATCCAGGTCTCACGATATATCCACGTTTGCGTAAATCCATATAGATAATATATTTTTGCCATAATCGGTGGTCAAATTGAGTAAAATAGGTTAATAATCGTTCGAAGTCATATAATGGCTTGCTATGATCATTATCTTTCCATAATAAAATTCGATTACGTTCAGATAATAAAAGAACTTCTATTGGATCTAAAACTAATTTTGATCCATTATTCTCTGATTCTTCTAAGGTTCCAATATATGAGCTATTGTAAAATTCTTCAATTGCACCCTTATCAGAAAGAATGACTTTCCCATTTTCTATGACTCCCTCAAATTGGGCTTTTTCACTGTTTTCATTTGCTTTTTCAGTCATCTTCTTCTAATATATAATCATACATTTCTAATGAATTTATTTATTGAGAATAGAAGGCGTTTTTATGGTATCATTTTTCTCTGGTAATAATGAAATCAATTAATTTGTCTTGGTTTTTAACCTTCTCGTAGATTTCTGGTGATTCCATTTTCAAATATTCCTGAAAATTATCCCAGTTATCTTTTTTATTCTCTGGAGCTTCCCTTAGAATTTTCTTTGTTTCCTTAATATCGTAAGTAAAAATAAGAGAATTATCTACTTTATTAGCATAATCGCTAAGCAAAAATAGATAATACTCATTTAAGTCTGATGGATCTAAAACGTGATCAGCTTTATTTCCATCACCTGCCTTTTTACCTCGTAATAGTTGAGTATCTACTTGGGTTGGTAGGACCATATTAAAATTAATATTTTCTCTTTTATATTCTGAAGCCATTGCCTTCTGCATACCTACCACAGCATATTTACTAGCAACATAGGCGGTCAACCTTGGAGGAGCATTGGGATAAGCCTCGCTCCCTGTTATTATAAAACGCGCCTTATCCTTTTTATCATCCTTCTTCATAAATTTATAAGCAGCTTTAAAAGTATAGAACACACCTAATATATTTGTGTCTAAAATCTCGGAAAACTTTTCGTTAATGAATTCATGAGTGGCCCACATCCGAGAATATCCCGCATTTGCAATAACTCCATTAAAAGGTCCTAATTCTTCGTAAAAGCCCTTAAATACTTTTGCTAAAGCATCATAATTCGTGACGTCTGCCACATTTATGACCACTTTGGAAGGGAAGCCCTTAGATTTAATAATGTCTTTAGTTTGGTTTATCTCTTCCATCGTTCGTGAGATCAGTCCTAAGTTCGCACCTTCTTTTGCACAAGCGATTGCAATCGCTCTTCCGATACCTCTTCCTGAGCCAGTAATTATAACATTTTTTCCCTTTAATAACATAAATAAATCAAACTATAGTAGAATAAAAGATTTTCCTTGATTTTCTCATGAGTATAATCTTAAGTAGGAAAATATATAATGGATTTTGAAATAACTAAAAATTAATTTGGGATGTTTAATTCCTAAAAAAGGAATGGAAGAATTATTTAAGAGAATCTTGGCAAAGGTTAAAGATGCTTCAAAGATTGTCTTTATGGGAATAGGAGAGGAGAAATTAAGTGATGATGGAGTTGGTCCCTATATTATCAGCAAACTACTTCACCTATCCAATCAGAAATTCTTGTTTATAAATGCAGGTATTGACCCTATGGCAAGAGTAGATGATATTGTGAATTTTCATCCTTCCCATCTGGTTCTTATTGATACTTGTACCCTAAAAAAGGAACCAGGTACCATAAGTATTCTTGAACGTGAAAATATGAGCAATTACATTCCTATATCTTCACACACTATCCCTATTCATATTGTTATTGATTTGTTAATTAATCAAATACAGAATCTTAAAGTTTTTATGATTGGTTTTGTACCTGAAAGTCTTGAAGGATTTACTGAACTACGACAATTCCGAAGTGATGAATTGAGTTTAGAAGAATTAGATAAAAATATCGATTTACCGTTTTTCGAAATTCATCTGACAGATACAGTGCAAAAATCAGCTGATATGCTTATTGAAATAATAAAAAAGTTGCTAGAATTGATTAAATAGGCTTTATTCGCTTTCAAAAATCTTTTTAAAATGATTAGTAATAATCTCTATTACCTCAATAACCTTTTTTTTTTCTTCTTCCTCTTTTACACTCTTTTTGAAAGACTCTAAAAATTGAAGTACTTTTTCCACTTCCTTTAATTTTCGAATGTAATCAGATCCATTTCTGTTTAAAGAACCGCCCCAAGTCATGCTATTACCTCTCTACAATTGAATTAACAATAAAATAATTATTGATAATAAAGATATAATTCCAATAAACCCTACTCCAAGCCAAGAGAACAACGCATTTCTTACATAATTAATCTTGAAATTTACTGCCTCATAAGGGCAAAGCTCAACACAACAAAAACATGTAATACATTTTTTTTTGTTCCACTTTGGAATATTTCCTTTTTTTATGATTTCTGGGGGAGTGATAGCACTAACTGGACAATTAGTCCAACAAGTAGAGCATAACTTGCATTTATCCCGGTTAAATTTAACTCTTGCTCTAAAGATAGCTTCTCCTATATAATCAGCTAACCATTTTGGTAATGGCATTGAAACGGGTCGAATCTTTGGAGGTTTAAATTTTCTTTTTACATTCTCAATATTTTCCCCTCTATACTCAATTTGGGTAAGATTAGTAATCCCTAATCCTTTTTTTTCAGCTTTACTTAAATAAAGTACGTCAGAGGGCTCAAATCCAACTATTTCACATACTGTTGTATCCAAAGCAACTCCATCATAACCCCCTAAAACTAAATTCATTTTTACAGGGGTTCCGCTAGAAGGACCTTGACCTTCCATACCATAATAGCCATCTATTATCGTTAATTGTGGTTTCGAAACCGAATATATATCAACTAATGCTGAAGTAAATCGACTCAAGGTTGCTGCTTGAGCATGCGTTTTAGGCTTATTTGCGAGTAACATTGTCCCAAACATATTTTTGATACAACATGTTAGTTTACATTGACCATGCGTTTTAATTTTTGGAAGATTTATAATTAGATCTGCATCTTTTATTAGATGAGAACTAGAAAATTCATTTAATTCAAGGGGATTATCAACCTTATAAATAATTCTCTCTGTTTTTTCAAAAGGAATACACTCTACGCCCTCTTCTCTACATACATCTTCAATTCCGCTTTCTCTCATTGCAGTTTCGGTAACTCCCGGCTTTTGACCCCCAGCAGAATCACACACGAAGATTTTTAATGGATTGTATTTTTTAACCCATTGAATCACTGAACGGACAATCTCGGGGTGAGTGTTTACTGCCCTTTCAGGAGGTTTCCCCATGAGAAGATTTGGTTTCAAAACTACAGTCATTCCTTCTTTATTCATCAATTTTTCTGCATTAATCATTTCAAGAACATTGAAAACTGCTGTTTTTACATCATCATTTGCTATCTTCTGAATTGCGATAAGAGAATTAATCATAAGACAATTTATACTTTGGAAATTAAAAAATTTTAGTTATTATCATAATCTTTTTTATTTTTAACATTAATTTATGATTCAAACCTTAACTTCAGTAAGAATGTTTAAATTAACCTCAATTGCTTTGCCTTCCTCTATTGATTCTAGCAAAACTTGCCCCTCTTCTGACGCGATGAGCATTTTTGATTGCACAATGCCTTCCATTAATTTTTCGCGTTCTATCTCTAAGAATCCCATATCGATCGCACTCTTTACTATCAAATTTACTAATAATAATTGGAATTGATACTTAATTGCACTCCAAATCAAGCCCATTTCACTTAATTGTTCTAAGATTTCTTCAGACATTAAGTCTAAGTCGAAAGTTAAGTCTGAAATCCCTTCCTGAAGAATAATTATTTCATCAAATAATCTATCTTTTATTAGCCTTAATGTTGTAGTTCCAAGTAAATCTTCTTCATGAAAGTAAAAATCGTTATTTTTACGTTTAATCAAGTAGAATCCAAAATCATTTTGGATCAATTTTACTCTCGCTAAATAATTTATCGCTTCTTTTCTCACTTTAAAGAGTTTACAAAATTGGTCAATACTCAATTTATATCCTTTAAATTGTTGAGTTCCTTCTTTATCGAAACGCCAATATTTATTCGCTAAGGCTCCTTGACCAAGTATCGAGTTATAAAAAATATAAAATACAGATAAGAACAAATCTCTATCTTGCTGCAGTTCAAAAAAGTTTTCTCCTATTTTAGATACAATTCTTATGATATGAATAATAAATGGATCCTCAAGATTAATCTTTTTATAAAAATCTATGAGTTCCTCAAGTCTTCTGACATTTTCTTTAAGCTCATTAATAATTAATAATTCATCTTTTAACCTAAGAGGCCCTTCTCCCAGTTTTTCTATTCCTTTATCTGTAATAACATATCCTTGATATTGATTATTACTATTTTTGTCAGTAATTAACTTCTGCTCAATGTTTTCGTTTTTAGTATGTAATTTCAGGTATTTAGAAACTGTGGATCGACTTAAATTAGAATATTTTACCAAATTGGTAAATCTTTGGGGACCTAAATTTCGTAGAATAAATAAAATTCTTCTGCTATTATCTTCAATATTAGCAGATTTCTTTAATAAATCATTTTTCAATTTTTTTGAGATATTCCACGTTTCCATACAAAATTAATATCTGTTTTATATATATAAACTTGTACTTTTTTTCTATACTTGGACTTATCCATAATAATAAAACAATTTAATATATATTCGGTATAATATAATTATGATTTTCAAATCGTTATTGTCGGCAAATCAAATAGCTATAAATTAAACAATAGTTAATTATAAATTTTAACTCATAAATTCTTTTATCAGATCCGAATAATAAAAACTATAATAATTTTAACAATGTGAAATAAAACAATGGGAATAGATTCTCCAAACATAATTGAAAGAATCAAAAGAATAGAAGAGAGATTAGATAAAATTGAAACACGACTTTCAAAAATTGAAAATCGAATTGGACGCTTTCCTGGAAGACCGAGCCCTCATCCTGGACCCCATCCACCCGGACCGCCTACACCTCCCCCAGAGCCCTTTAAATTCTGAACTCTATAATATTTTTAAAAATTATTTTTTAATTAATCAAATTAACATTATAATTAAACTATAGTATATTCCATTAGACCGTTTACCTTATATGTCAATTACTAGATTAATTATTAAATAATAAAAAAAAACAATCTCTTAAGTGAAAAAATATGACTCAATATCGATTTAGGCTTACAGGCGTTCCACCTGATCAAGCAATTAAGCTTATTGAGGTAGATCCGAATCAATCCATTGCTGAAATTAAAAAGACCGTTCAAAGAGAATATAAACTCAATCCAATTTTAGCAATCCAGTTTATTTTCAAAGGAAAAGTTCTACCCGATAATCTGAAGTTTGCAAAAGTAGGCATCCATCCTAAAAAAGACGTAATCACCGTAATGGCGACTCAAGCGGGCGGAAGCTAAATTAAACCTAATAAAAATTCTCTTTTTTAATTTTTTTTTAAAAATTTGCATAGACCACATTTTTATATATTTTAATATTTTATCTTTTTAACATCAAAAATCCTTAATTTCATCATCTAATTCCCTCCCTTTAGTCATGTTTGCTAATCCATCTTTGCAAAATAATTCAAGTAGTAAGGAGTTTAAGATAAATAAATATATGAAGTTAAAACTAGAAAATAGAAGAACTATTATATATGTAAATAATCGTCCCTTCCGACAGTGTATGTATCTCCTATTAAATATTCAAGTTGATAAAATAAGAGAATATGACGAGATAAATTCTATAGATGAAGCGGCATCCAAGTTAGACCGCAAAATGGAGCGTAATCATAATATAATTCCACCTGAAACAGAGTTTTGGGGACATTGCTCCAACCTCCAAGCATGGGCTGATAATAACTATGATACTCGAATCTTACATCGTAATCTGGCTTTTCCTTTGCTCAAAGCATTAGCAGATGCAGGAGATCCGACAGCTAAGAGCCGATTTAAAGAAGAAATTGCGATACGTTATGCGACGGGCCATCCAACTGTTGTTCGCTTTTTGACCCAAAATGGATACTTATACTATCTTACGGAAGAAGAATTTGAAAGCGTTTTAGTTGATATTGATTTTCCTACTATAGATGAATATTCACGAAAAATAATAGCATTTTTAGAGAATTTTGATAATCGCGATGCAATTAATAATGCCAAGAGAGCTACAACCAAATTCTTAGCTAATTTCCGTTTTGCTTACAAATATTTAATTCTTATTAAAGCGATGGACAAGATTCCATTAGAATTTCGACGGATGTATGTGGAGTTTATTTATAACAAATACAAAAATTATCGTGCTTTTCCTCTTTTAAAATTTCTAAATAAAGCGCAGATAAATTACGATGAATTAGAATTTGAACTTATAAAATATCAAGGAAATTTAATAGGGTTTTTAATTGATACTAAACTGAAACTTTCAAATAAAATGATAGAGAATATCCTCAATATAGAAGGAATTAATGATATTGCTGAGTCAATCGAGGAGCTAGACTTAGCAGATAATCGCATTACGAAAATCGAAGGCTTAGAAAATATGAAAAATCTAAAGAACTTAAACTTAAAAAACAATTATATTAAAAAAATCGAAGGGATTGAAGAACTCAATAAATTAGAAACCCTTGACCTTTCAGGAAACGATATCCAAGAAATCCCTGAATTTTTAGCTGAAATGAAGTCACTTAAAATGCTTAAGTTAACAAATTGTAGAATAAGTAAATTTCATGATTCTGTAGCCCAGTATTTTTGGATGGGTCAAAATTATCGCTATTATACCGAATATACTCAACAAGACGTGGAATATTATGAAAAATACCACAAATCAAAAGCAGGTACAAACGATAGATTATATAAAAATTTTGTAAAGTGGTTATTCAAACTCAAGGAACAGATGAATAAACATAAGTTCTCGCACAATGATATCCAAAAATATGAAATGAACGGTCTAGGTAAAGCAATTCCATCTGGAAAACCAACAAATACCTTCTTAAAATTTCTCGATGATAGATATCAATTAAAAATTACTCAGTTTTTTGAAAAACCGAATTAAGAATTGAGCTTTAAGAATATTCCAACATCTTATTAATTGGATTTAAAGCTTTTTTAGCGATCGTAGGAGGAACTTTTACCTCAAATTGTTTGTTATCTAGATGTTCTAATACATACTTAACCAATTCAATCGTATGTTTTTTCATGTTATAACAAATTAACTTTTCCTTCGCGGGGTAAAATTTCTTATTGAAGTCTTGGGCCATCCTATCAATTAATCCTTCCTCTGTCCCGATAATAAATTCGCGTTCTTGAGAATTACTATTCTTTACACGATTATACATCTGGGATGTAGAACCAACAAAATCAGATAAATTCCTCACATCCCTCTTACATTCTGGATGCACTAATATTAAAGCATTAGGATGTTTAGATTTAACTTCATTAATATCCTTAATAGTCAATTGTGAGTGAACATAACAATGACCATCGACTGGCATCGGAATACAAGATATACCCGATATTTGCTCCGCATAATCAGCTAAATTTGCATCTGGTCCAAAAAGAACTGAATTAGTTTTAAACTCACTACTAATTTTTTGGACTATATTTACGGCATTCGCGGATGTACAACATATATCTGATTCTGCTTTTACTTTTGCTGTACTATTTACATAAGTAACGACTGGTAATCCAGAATTTTCTTCTTTATATTTAATTACTTCTTCTGGAGTTAGAAATGCAGCCATAGGACAGCATGATTCTGGGTTAGGAAGGAGGATATGCTTATCTTGATTTAAAATAGAAGCTGTTTCAGCCATAAAATCAACCCCCGCAAATATTATATATTCTGTATTAGTTTTTTCTTTTGCGTTTCTTGAAAGTCCAAGGGAATCTCCAAGAAAATCAGCAATTTCCTGTATTTCTAAGGATTGATAATAATGTGCGAGAATTGTCACATCATTTTTTTTCTTTAATTTTAATATTTCTTCTTGGATTTGCTTTACAGACATAAGGAATAAATTCTATATTTTTTTTTACTTAAATTATCCAACAAATAATTAAAATATTTGACTATTCTTTAATCATACTAGGACTATTCGTCACCATTTTCTAATTTATTAAAAAAATGTATCTGTGATTAGGTATGGAGTGGTTTAGATCAATCATTTTACGTTCTTTAGGAGAGACATTGGACCTATTGAAAGATGATGAGAATTATATTCATATGATGCTCCCTATTAAAAAAATCTCAAACGAATTTGAAGATAAATTAAAACAAAGAATTAGTGATTCTCTAAAAAGTATTACTATTCGAAAAGCTACTAGATCAGATGCTAATAATTTCATCAAATTACATAAAAATATCTGGTCATCAACCAAAATGCCTTATAAACCATTTTCTAAAGAATTTGTGGAAAAATTAATTGATGACCCGAATATTGTCTTTTTAATTGCAAATTTGAATGAGATGGACGTTGGGTTCGGTATTATTCATTATACAGGTGAGGATAATCAAATAGGTGTTATCACTGCTTTAGGCATAACTCCTGAGCTCCAAAGGAGAGGTTTTGGGACAGTGTTGGGCTTAGAGATTTGGAAATACTTTGAGGATAAAGGATTAGAAGAATTAAGATGTAGAGTCTCTAAAGAAAATACAAAAGCATACTTATTCATTAAGAGTCTAGGTTTTGAAGAGCTTGATGATTATTCAGTATAATTCTAATTGTGAAGTTTGGAGAAGATCATTGGTGATCTAGTCATATGATATGGTATTTTTTCGCAATTTCTCGGAAAGAATTTGTAAAATATCTGATTTGCGGCCAAGTAAGCCCATAAGTGTTAAATTTTATTTCTTTGGATATACCAGGGGCCAAACCAATAATTTTTTTTTCTTTAAACTCTTCCCTTAAAAAAAACCCTCGCCTTGAATGATTTTTGGCTACCTCTGCAAAACTATCAGTTTTGACGTTGGTTAAAGGATGAATTTTTGGTAATTTACCTAGTATTTTAATTCCCTTGATATCTTTAATATGGTCAATGACATAATTAATTTTTTTTCTTTCTTCAGCGATATATTCCTTCTGAGTGCGTTTAACAACAGTAGGAAAACTTGCCATAAGAGTGACCAATGGCGCACCATATACAGGTGGGCAGCCCATAAATGTACAAATTTTATTTGGAAAGGATTTTGAACTAATATTTCCTTGGATTTTAGAAAATTTCATTATGGTTTCATAATATTCATTGGAAAATCCCAATAATCCAATAGGACCCGAAGAGCTCATGGATTTATGGCCACTACATGTTATAAAGTCTATTGAGTTATTCGAGCAATCTATTGGAAGAATTCCTGCAGAATATGCTGCATTTAGGAGAAATGGTATCGCGTATTGTTTACATATTTCTCCTACCAATTTTGGTTTATTATAATTGCCATATTTATAATCTACATGTGTTAATAACACCAATAAAGGGGGTTTACCTTCCTCTTTAATAGTACTTTTAATTACGTCTTCATAATTTTCTAATAATATGCTAAATTCGGGGTTTCCCGTGTTTGGAACCTCTCTTGCATTTAAATTGTTTGACTCTATCGCTAAGTAAGTAGTATAATGAGCAAGACTGTCCACAATCACAGTTTTTCTTTGAGGATATTTCTTAGCTAAAGCTTCTACAACTATTCTCTTGGCATCTCTTGCAGCAGCAGTAGGCATAACATGATCGACATTTAAAAATTTTGCCATATCTTTTAGAAAGTCCATCACGGGTGGATTTTCTATTTCATCAATACGTCCTTTTAAGCAGAAATCACAGATGCTATAGCCATCGCCGTAATGAATTAGTGCTTTAAATGCTTCTGGAGTTAATAAACCTCCTCTTTGGATTGGATGAATATTAATATATTCCTCATTTATAGAGCGAGTAAGATTCGAATACTTTTGTAATGCGTAGCTGTCCAACTTAAATTCATTCATAAGATATTCTCCTTCTGATTATTAAATTAAACAATTATAATTAATCAAAATTCTAATAAAGATTTATTAATTCCTTATTTTAATTCTAAACATTAAAATTGAAAGATAATCACTATGATAATTCCAAGTCCAGTAACAGGAAAAAAGCCACAAATTCATAGTTCTGTTTTTATAGCCCCAACTGCCGTAATCATAGGTGATGTTTCAATAGGAGAAGGATCAAATGTATGGTTCGGTGCCGTATTAAGGGGTGATTGGGGTTCAATACGTATAGGTAAAAATACTAGCATCCAAGAAAATGTAACTGTCCATATTGAGAAAGAAGGTTTGGTCACAATTGGAGATAATTGCATTATAGGGCATCATGCAATGATTCATGGACCAACAATGATAAATAATGGGTGTTTAGTAGGTATTGGTGCGAATGTTTTACATAATACAAAGTTAGGTGAAGGCGCGATAATTGGAGCCGGGGCTGTTTTAGTTAATAAAGAAATCCCTCCTCGAACATTAGCAGTTGGAATTCCAGCTGAAATAAAGAAAAAACTAGATCCAGAAGGAAAATTAATCGGTGAAAAGACTTCTGGGGAATATGTTGAAAATGGGAATATATTTAAGAATTCTTTTGAAAATGATCCTCAGTTTAAATTTTAAGCAGTGAAATAATACTATTTTATTAGAGTATAGCACCAAAGATTTATTATTATTTATTTAAGAATTTCAGAGAAAACGAAATTCGCTAAAATATTTAAATATTTGAAAGAATTTAGTATAACATATATAGAAATCTTATTACATAAAAAAAGACTTGATTCAAATGGATTTTTTAAAAACTTTTCTCGTTAGCCTAGTAATTTATTTAGGTTTAAATGCCCTATTCGTTTTATTAGCTGTATTTCTCGTACCAGGTTATCCATCAGATGTTTTGTATATAGTAGCTGCAATCTTTTTCCCTATCTCTATTGCACCAGGAGAAGCATGGATAGGTTCAGGAATCGTTGGATTAATTAATGCCGCAGATATTGTAATTGTACTTTTAACTTTTCTCGGACTTATAATCCCACCTTTAGTTGTGGTGATTGTCGCATCTAAACTAGGTGATACTAATCAAACTGGGTTTGGAGCTTGGTTTACTACTGCCTTAGTAGCATGTGGTGTATATGCAATTCTTTTAGGCGTAGGCCAAGGAGCATCTGCATTTCTTGCTGTAGAATGGTTTTCTTTAACAGCGCTTTACGGAGAAGTAGGAGCCATCTTGGCTATATTTATCGCAGGAGTGATAAATGGCTTTTTCTATGGATGTATTTCACTTTTACTAGCAAATAAATGGATTTAAATATTTCAATAATTTTTATTTTTTTCTTTTAATTAGAACAGATGCATTTATCATTTTTTACTAAATCTATCTTATCAAACGTTATAGTAAGTAAATTTACCATTAGTAATTGATTTTCTAAATTAGGTAAGCCTAAGGTAGTTTTAATTACTTCTAATGCCTCTAATGTTCCTAATATCCCAGGAGTAACCCCAATCACTGGTAATGGGTTTAAAGAATCTTGAGATTCCAATGGTTCATTGAAAACGCATTGATAACATGCGGAAACTTTGGGGTTTATAGACATTATTTGACCAAAAAAATCTTTAATTCCCGCTATAATACATTTTATATCATATTCAATGGCTGTCCGGTTGACTAAGAATTTAGTTTTGAAATTATCACTACAATCAACTATAAAATCGTAGTTTATTCTTTTTACATATTTCTTTATAGATTTTTCATTTACAAAATCTTTAAAGATATTGATTTTTACATTTGAATTATGTTTTTCTAAAAGAGTTTTAGCAGCATCGACTTTAGCAATACCAATTTGACTTTCATTATAAAGAATTTGGCGTTGTAAATTCGAGAGGGACACTATATCATTATCAATAATTGTTAACTCTTTAATACCCGCAGCAGTGATATATAAAGCGAACGGAGAACCTAAACCTCCCGCCCCAATTTGTAGTACTCTTGTCTCTCCTAACTTTTCTTGACCTTCTTCCCCTATTGACGGAGAGATAATTTGTCTATTATATCTTTCTTTTTCTTCTTTCGTCAACATTTAATTTACCCTTTTAATATATTAGTAATATTATTTAATATCTCTTCTGCCTGTAATAGCATAAATCCTAAATCAATCTCAATTTCCATTAAAACGACTAAAACAATATTAGTTTTAGAACTCATGATGATAATTTGAGAATCTTTAAACTCGATCATTAAATTCATCAAATTTTCATTAAATGGGAAAGTTGCGGTTTCCATTGCACCCACAATTGTTGCGGCTATAGCTCCAAATTTGCGCTCATCAAATGACCGTGGCAGATGCGAAAGAATAGTAAGACCATTCTCATCAACAACCGCTAAACCCAGGATTCCCCTAACTGTTTCAAATTTAGCTAGTTCTTTATTGATACCTTCAATTTGCAAAGAATCCATATTTTAGAATAAAGCAAACTGATAATAAAAAGATATTCAAGAACCTATACAAATCATAAGTAATCGATTTTATCTATAAAAACCTTTATTTCCATTAAAGGCTTTATATCGATTTCTCCAACTGGGCTTTCTTAATTTTGCTGACTTACCAAATCCACAACTAGCGCAATAATGCTTTCGACGGTGGTATGAGTGTTTTCCACATCTTCGGCAAGTTTTATGACTAGATGCTTTATTTTTCTTACCTTTACTCGGTGTTCCTTTTCCCACTAACTTTCACCTCTATATTTGTATTATTCATCTTCTTCGCGATACATCAGTTGATCCTCTTCATTATCGGCAAAAACTAATTTTTCTCGATCCTGACCAATAAAGATAATAGATGCACCACGGATCATAACAGTTCCTAAATCTTTACTTCTCTTGCCACCCCGTCCAAAGTAGATTTCTTTGGCATCTTCTACAATTAAATTCATATAATTATCAAATCGTTTTAATTTCCCCGTTAAATATGTATTCCAAATCTTCAGTTTTATTCGAACTTCTGGCTTTAAAATAGCTTTCGATAAAGTCCGAGATATTGTATGTTGGCTCATTAAGATATCAATTCCATTATTTCATATAAACTTCTAGAATACTCTATTTAATGAATGAAAAATATAAATATTTTTTTAAAATTACCAAGATTATCTAAAGGAAATAAGATTAAAATTGGAAATTACGATGAAAAAAATCGCTATTTTTGACAGTGGTGTAGAAACCCCAGAAGAAATAATCATGGCTGCTGGGTTTACACCTTATAGACTCTTTGGAGATCCAACCATTCAAGTTGATAAGGCTAATGAGCATATTCCTCCAACGCATTGTCTTTGGACTAGAAACCTTCTTGAGCAAGCATTAAGAGGATTAAATAAAGATATAGAAGGCTTAATTGCTGCCCATGGCTGTGATCGAACGAATAGAGAATTTGATATCTGGCACGAATGTTTAAATCTTAAATTTAAGTATTTTCTAAATACACCTCTAAAGAGAAATGAGATCGCTCTAAAATTTTTTATCAACGACATAAAAGAACTAATTCTTCAACTCGAAAATACATTTGATCTTAAAATTAATGATAACAAGATAAAAGCAGCAATAGTGAAGACTAATAAAATTCGAAGACTTTTGAAAGAACTTTCTGAATATCGCACCAAAAATGTCCTATTAGGATCAGAGTTTCACAGCTTAGTTAAAAAAGCATTGCAGTTAGAAAAAGATAAAACTCTTAATTTTCTCTCTTCAGAATTAGAAAGATTAGATGAAAAAAGCCCACTCAATTTAAATAATAAAAAAAGAGTATTATTAACTGGATCTGATATCGATGATACTGAATTTCTTGTTTTTTTAGAGGATCTAGGCTTTCATATCGTTATAGATGACTTGTGTGTGGGAACAAAATATTTTTGGCATGAAATCGATGAGAAAGAGGAACCTATTAAAGCTTTAGCGAAATATCATCTTGAAAAGCCAATTTATTCTTCTAAATTCCCTTCTTATGACAGATTCGATTTTTTAAAAAAGCTCACGCAAACTTATAAGGTAAATGGCGTTATTAATGTAGCCCAGAAGTTTTGTGAGCCTGTTTTGTATGATCATCCCTATTTAAATAAAAAATTTAAAGAACTCGAAATTCCCTATTTATTTGTAGAAGTTACCTATAATCGAGAATCTTATAAACAATTATCTACTCGATTTTCAGCATTTGCTGAAATGATTTAGAGGTGAAATAATGTCTAATCAACAAACAAAAAGTAATAAAATGCTTAATGCTACTCAAGGGTTAAAAAATATCATGGGAAGACACTTCCTGGCCATTGAACAAGCGTTTCGAGATGGTAAACCTACCGCTTGGGCAACTTCAGGAAGCCCTGTAGAAATTTTATATGCCATGGGTGTGCAACCTATGTTGCCTGAAAATTCGGCAACTGTGTCTGCCGCTCAACATTTATCTCAAGACTTTATCGAAAAAGCGGAAGAAGAAGGCTATTCGTATGATCTATGCTCTTACTTTAAAACTAACGTTGGAGCTGTTTTAAATAATGCAACAATGCTGGAAGGAGGTACAAGAAAACCAACTTTTATGCTTTCAACTGATGTTATATGTGATACACATGTAGATTGGTTTCAAGTTCAGGCCGAACGTATGAATGTTCCCCATTATACGATTGATGTTCCACATATAGTCAGTAATACCAATAATCGTCAATATAATTATTATAAAAACTATGTTGCAGAACAACTCTACGAGTTTTTAGATTTCGTCCAAGAAATCACAGGAAACGAGTATGATAAAGAACGTGCACGTGAAGTCTCTAAAAACTCATGGGAATTAAGTATGGTATGGCAAGATATATATCGATTGAGGAAAAATGTACCGTGTCCAATCTCAACGCGAGATACTTTTGGAGGACTTTTTCCGTTGTTTACCATGCCGGGATTAAAAGCACCGATTAGATTGTATAAAAAAATGTATAAAGAAGCTAAAGAACGTGTGGATTCAGGCATAGGAGCCTTAAAAGAAGAAAAATATAGATTAATGTTTGAAGGTATCCCCTTTTGGTATAATTTGAAATATTTTGGAATGCTAGAAAAGTATGGCGCCATTATTGTTTATGAACCTTATACCTACGCCTTTAGCAAATATATGAATCCAAATGTGACGAAAGAAATGGTTCTTAATAATCCTGTGGATGCTATGGCAGAACTTATGCTAAGTTTCTGGTACATCTACGACTTAGATACGAGGATTAAGAAATTCGCTGAAACTGTTAAGGAATGGAAAATTGACGGTGTAATAATGCATGAAAATCTCTCTTGTAGACCGAATTCTTGCGGTTTATATGATTTAAAGCGGCATTTGATGGAAGATTTTGATATTCCTTGCCTTATAATTAATGCTGATATGAATGATCCGCGTAAATTTAATGATACCCAAATCTCCAATCAAATTGAATCATTCATAGAAATTCTTGAAAAACGAAAATGAAGCGGATATATGACAGAAACTAATCCGAATATTCTAGAGGAGACTAAAGTTGGATTTTTTATACTAGCTGGAGCATTACTCGTTGTATTTGGAGGAAATTATCAGTTTACAGCGTCAATAACCATGGGATTAGGAATAATTGGGGGTTTAATGTGGCTTTTGGTGGCTATATGGATTCAAAAAGATGCTAATAGAGTTTCAGAGATACTTAAACAAAGAGGTATCGAATTAAATCAGAAAAAGGAAGAGAAAAAAAAAAAATATTCATTCTATTTATAATAATATCCAGTATATAATGCCGCAAAAACTATGTAGATACCTATAGGAACATTTAAAATCCAATGTAGACTCGCTGAAAGTAGTTCAATCTGAAGAACCATCAAAATAAAACTTATAAATATTAGTACTGTCCATACTGATAATACTTTCGTGGGTAAGGGTTCTTTAATAACGTAGCGTATCACTAATGCGGCTAACGCATAAAGAATGATTACTATGAGAGGAAGTGGTATCCATAATCCCTGCATCCAGAAGGATAAGAACAGTAAACAAGGGAATACAACAAAAAAGTTTATGTAATATAGGATCCTTCTTGGTAAATTCTTGAGGAGATCAATTTTGTACCAAAGTGTACCGAATCCGATAAATAAAATCCATAGAACTATCAAATCTATAATGTCGAACGGATTAAAAGGAAGATCCATTCCATAATGAGTTCCCCACCATGCGGTAATCATTCCAAAACCTAATATCTGAGTAAGAAGAATATGGTATGTTGCCCTACTTATTGATTTTATGCCTTTAGAAATACGTAAATTTGATTTATTAGGTATAAATTGGAGTGCAAGTAAAACTAAAAATGCCGAATATGGGATAAAGAGAAAATGATAATCACCCATAAGAAACCGTGTTCCGTCAATTTCAATACGAAGATCAAAGAACTGATAAAAGATAATATAAATTAAACTAATTGGAAATAATATCCACATAAAGGCATTTCTTTTACTTGTAAGCTTATATCCGAATGAAAACCACATACCTAAGCCTATCCCTGATAAATTAAATACAACGCTCGTCACGATAATGTTATATATATGCAGTTCTTCCCATGAGGTGATGTCTCCTATTAGGAAAAAGGTTATAACCTGCATAATGAATTCTATTACAAAACAAGAAACCAAAGCTAAAACCTTACTTTTGGTAAACACCCAGTATAATAGAGGCAATAATAGAATTGAGCCAAAGATGACGGGTAAAAACCAATTCCCCGGACCCCAGAAAGGCAGATATCCTATAAAATAGTTTATAGGACCGTGTTCAGGATAAAATTGTCCGTAATACATCACCTCAGGATCAAAACCGTACATAAACAAACCGATAAAGTTGGATGCTGCATATAATATAAGAAAAGGAACTAAATATCGAAAGAATTTTTTTTTAAAATATTTCCACGAATATAACTCTTTTAGGGTCGATGCTCCTTCTCTTTGAAATGAGAGCCCCATATTGAAACCAATAATAACTAGAAATATTGGGATCGAGATTCTTTCCCATAGCGATGCCGCAATTTCGCTTTTAATGCTCCAAGCAACAAAATGATCGAAGATTACTAAAAAAATCATAGCTGCTTTTAAAAAATCAATTTGAAAAAGATAACCCTTCCCTGATAACAAGTGATCTTTTTCTAATTTTTCAGAATCTAAATCATTCATTTATTTTATCATCATTTTTTGATTTCTTAAAATAAATTTAGTTAATTATACTCAAGATCCTTAATAAATTAGACCAATATTATCTCAATAATGATTTTAACCAATCAAGATTAATTGATTAGCTTAGTTTAAGATCTTCACTAGCCTATTTAGAGTTAAAATTTTTTATTGGATATAGTTATATCCAGTATTAAGCTAAATAAATAAGAAGTAAAAGAGTAGTAAATATTCCCTATAATAAGATTATAAATAATATGATGACTACAATAAAGATTGGTATTCCTATATATGCGAATTTCATTTGCTTGCGAATTCTAATGGCACATTCAGGGCACACTGAAACAGTTCGAATAAGATCCAAGTGACTTTCACAGATAAATTTGCCGCAGAATCTGCACGATGCAACTTCTGGAGCACCGCAAATATAACAAGGACTCAAAATCGATTCACTTCTAAGTATTCGAAAAATATTTTTTTATAGAAAAATCGAATCAACTCTCTAATAAATATCTATCTTAATAAAAATGGTGTAATATAAGTTATATTAGAGACAAAATTGAATGAAAGAGTAATTATCTACGATTTTTACTAATTTGTTTTTGAAAAAAATTGATTTAAATCCAATTAAAAAGAAAGAGATAAAAAAAGTTTGGATTATGTAAAAATACGAGCGTATTCTTTTTGTGCAACCGCTATTTTCTTTTCAATCTCTTTTGTTATTTTCTGCGCATTTTTAGAATCTAATTTTATGCATTTTTGATGGATATCTTTTATCATAGCTATTGCATGTAAAAATTTATCAGAATTTTTTAATGAAATCGATTCAATGATTAAATTGATTATGGGATAATATTCATTCGCAATCAGAGCGAATTCTTGTCGTTCTAATGCTTGATCAAGCATTTTTGTATAAATCTTCATAGTAGACTTTTTTTTTTGTAGCATAGCTTTCTGAAGAGTTAAAATGACTATTTTATTATCAGAAATAAAATCGTTATACTTATCAGCATCCCAATTCTTTTTTGATTGAAAAATCAAGGGTATAAACTCATAGTCATCACCAAATTTGATTTTTTTTAAACTAAACTTCTTTCTGATTTTCTGCTGTAATTTAAATTCTTCAACCATGGATGATTACCTCATATAATCGATATTTACGTAATCTGAATGGGGATTTTTGGTATATTTATGTTCATTAACCGATTCTAATTGTTTTATAATTTCGATATATTGATTTTCAACATCTTTTACAATCTTTTTACATCCATCTGGACAACTTAATTCATAAATCTTTTTACCTTTTTTATCTGATTCTTTACCTATTGATAAGAGTTTAAGATGAGTAGGACACGACCAAAAAAGTTCATTTCCCGCACTAATTGTGAGAATATCATCTTTCATGCTCCAAACTTCACGTTCCGCTCCACAATTTGGACAATGACTCTTAAATGCAATAACGTGACCAGGAAGTTTGCCGATGTAAGAAGGCATTTGCACTTGGTAAATATTAGAGGGAAACATAATAGATAGACATTCATTACATTGAAAAGCTTCGGGACCACTCAAAAATGGATTTTGCGGATAACAATCGAAAGTATCAGTAATCGGAAATTGACAATATTTCTCATATATAATTTGAAGCGCATCTAAAGGTTTGGAAAGGCTAAATTTTGGAAAAAAATTATCCTTTTTAATATTAAATTTGTAAAATTCCATTAATATTAAATTTAAATGACCGGGTTTATTGATATTATGTGCCATACTGACTGTTGCAGGATTGGAAAATATGAAAATATCTCTGCCCTTTTGGTATTGAAATCTACATGATAAAGTTTTCATTATTTTTGTTGGATCGAGTTCTTTATTTAAGAAATTGGATAATCGATCAAAGTTCTTACTCGAAAAACGAAAATCAACCCATTTTTCAAGGGTGGTTCTTTTTGAAGTTGCTTCTGATGGAGCAATTAAAGGAGAGAAATATGCTATATTTTCGGATCCGATCAATCCAATAGGGATCTTATATATATTACTGATAGAGGCATTTACAGAATAGACTATTTTGAGCACGTTTCTCTCCCAACTGACAACACTAAAGAGGATATCAACTTCATCAAATGAATAGCCTTTAACTTTTACCGTAAAGGGAAGCTTATCAATTTGTTTGGATCTAAACAAGATATATAACTCTTTTTCAGCAAACTCTTCAGGAACTTTTATTAAATTCGTATCTTTTCCAATTCTATCATTTAAAAATCTTAATAAATCTTCATTAGCCATTGCGTATATACCTCTAAAAAACATAAATGCTGTTAAAAATTATATATACTTAATCTTGTTCATTATTTTTAAAGCTATAGAATAAAAAAAAGCGCTTAATGCATTTTTAGCAAATTCACCGGCGAATTTGACAATTATGACAAAGTAGTAAGGATTTAGTTAGCGATTTTAACAAGTCGGTTTGGCGTTAAAATAAGATATTGATCACCAAGCCTCGCCATTGAACCACCATTTTCCCTCAAAAATATCTTTAAATCCTCGATACCTCGCTTGAGTTTAGTAACATCAATTTTTTGTAGAATCTCTTTTGCGTTTATGATTAGGATTCTTTTATTTAAAAGTTCGTTTTTAATTTCGTCAATCTGTTCGATAGAAGAAAAATCGTATTTTTTAATAACGAAACTGTGAGTGAGGGAAGAAAATTCTCGAGAAAAACCCATAGTCTCTTCCGCAGAACTTAATAATTCATCATCAACTTTTTTCCAAAATTTTCCCAAACTTTTTCACATCCGGTTTGAAATCGAATAGGACCACGCTAAAATTGTATCCATATTCTTATTTAAAGTATTAAATTATCGTGATAATAGTACCGAAATACAATATTTAAATTTCTAACTGTTTTCAATTGCGTTTAATTTAGAAAGATAATCGACACTAATCCACATTAAATCATGTAATATCTGAGTAATATTATTCTTCTCATTTTTGTCAATAGCTTAGCTGATAAATTTATTTATACTACTAATCATAATATTATAATAATTATAATCTAAAAAATATATGAATAAAATTATGAACGAAAAAGTTATTGTCGCAAATAGGGGTTTGGTAAAAGCCGAATTTGCATTCTGGGTTGGACAATATCTTGATAAATTCTATGATAACCTTGAAAACAAAAAAATCGTAGGGAATAAGTGTCCTAAATGTGGTGATGTATTCGTACCACCAAGAAAGGTGTGCGGTAAATGTAATGTGGTGATTTCCCTCGAAGAGAACTGGGTTAATTTACCTGAAACTGGAGAATTGATGAATTATACAATTACTCCTTATAAGGTAAATGATAGATCAGACAGAAAAACAAAAAAATCTCAAATGATTGGCATTGTTAAAATTGATGGAAGTAGTACGGGCTTAGTATACAGATTGTTGAACTTAGAACCTGATGAGCTTAAAATCGGAATGAAAATGAAAATTGAATGGGAAGAAAATCCAAAAGGAGACCCTTCTGATATAAAGGGTTTTACAAGAGTATAGGGGAGTGAAAAAACTTATGGATAAAGTAGGAGTTGTAGGATATAATCAAGTTAAATGTCAATCCGATGCAAACTATGGTCGATATGAAATGATTTTTGAAGCTGTAAGAGGTGCGATTGATAAATCGGGATTAAAAAAGAAAGATATAACAACGGTGATCTCTTGTACTAATGATTATTATGATGGTCGAACTATCTCAAATTGTTTTACTGTAGAGGTTGGAGGAGGCTATTTAGCAGATGAGAGTAAGGTTGAGATGGATGGAGCCCATGCAGCTTTATATGGATTAATGCGAATATTATCGGGAAATCATAAACTTGCCGTGGTTTGGGGAGGAAGTATGCCTTCATGTTATCCCTATCATTCTGCACGACTCTATGAAACTGACCCAACCTGGGAAAGACCATTAGCTTATGTAAATGATATTACCGCCGCTGGATTCCAAATGAGGGCTTATATGGAAAAATATGGGGTATCTAAAGAAGACATTGCGAAAGTTGCTGTAAAGAATAGAAAAAATGCGGGAAAAAATCCTTTAGCATTAGAAGAGGCTCAGAATTCAAATATCACTATTAAGGATGTACTAGAATCAAATACTTATGCTGATCCCGTAACTGAACTCATGGTAGCTCAACCTTGTGATGGTGTAGCTGCACTTTTATTAGCTCCAGAAAAACAAGCACTAAAGATTACTGATAATCCCGTTTGGATAACAGGGGTAGGTTGGAATCAAGATACTTATTATCTTGGTGATAGAGATCTATCAGGATGTATGTCGCTTGGATCAGCAGGAAAGATGGCTTATAGCGCCGCAAAGATCAAAGATCCACGTAATGAGATTCAGATTGCTGAATTATATGAAGCTTATGCTCATGAAGAATTAATATTCTCTGAGGCACTGCAATTAGCGGATAAAGGTAAGGCTCCAGAAATCAATACAAATATTGATGGAGATTTGCCGATCAATCCCTCTGGAGGAGCAATGGGAGGAAATCCACCATGTGGAACAGGTCTCATTCGAATTATCGAAGCTGCAAAACAATTAACCGGTGAAGCAGGAAATTATCAAGTGAGTGGTGCGAAAAGAGCGATTGCTTCGGGCCAAATTGGGATGTGCGCCCAAAATAGTATTGTATATGTATTAGAAGGAGGTAATTAAAGATGGGTAGACAAGTAGCAATTGTATCTGCAGGTTTTAGTGAACATGCATCAAAACGCTCAGATGTGAATATGGGTGAATTGGTGCATGAAGCTATTGACGATTGTTTAAAGAAAGTACCAAGTGTAGGATTTGAGGATATTGATGCCTATGTTAATGGCAATATGCCGGCTTTTGAAGGATCAAATATCCCTGAATTATGGATAACTGATTGGATGGGAGCACGAAATAAACCATTAATGAGAGTGACTACTGGAGGAACTACTGGTGGTAGTGTTGCGATCGCGGGATATTATACGGTCACCGCTGGATTACCCGGAGTAGATACAGTATTAGCGATCGCCTTTGAACAACAATCTCAAGGAGATACCAGTGTGGGACTAGCCAGTGTTGCATATGGTGAAATATCAATCTTAAATACACTAGGGATATCATATGATCAAATAACGCGCCTACTCTCAGCAGGAGCTGCAATTGGAGTGGCTGCATATCAAGCAACAACATATATGAATAAAACCAGAATTACTGAAGAAGATTTAGCAAGAGTGGTAGTACAAAATCGACGTAATGCTGCAAAAACATGGTGGGCACACTTAAAGATGCCAGATCTCACGATTGAAGAGGTATTAGATACGCCCTATGTTCAATATCCTTTACGTTATGGTATGGTGTGTCCTGCCAGTGATGGTGCTTGTGCGATGCTTTTTACAACTGAAGAAAAGGCTAAAGATATGTGCGATATTCCTGTTTATGTTAATGGAGTTGCGAGTGTAGCTAATGAAACTGCAGTTTTAGGATACGATGGAAGTGGATCTGCACAAGTGGATCCCTCCATGCAGTTAGGGGCTATCAGATCTTCTGAGCTAGCATATTCTCAAGCTGGAATCTCATTTCCTAGAAAGGAAATTGATTATGCTGAGGTTTACGCGCCTTTTCCAAATCAGGAGCTCATGTGGACGGAAAAGCTTGGACTTTTTGAAGAAGCAACAGCACCACAGATGTATGAAACTGGTGTCACGGCTGTTAATGGAGAGTTACCAGTTAACTGTTCTGGCGGTGTGAATTCCACCAATGCGATTGGCGCTTCTGCGATGGAGAGACCTGCTGAAGCTGCCCTTCAAATTATGGGAAAAGCAAGCAATCAAGTCCCAAAGACTGTTCATACTTCTATTGGATCGGGATGGGGAGGTAGCTTGAATCTTATTACATTGATGGCCATGAGTGATTCTCCCCAGAGAAAGTGGAGGTGAATAAGATGTCGAAAATGACTCAAAGAAAATCATTAGATTATGTGAAAAAGGACTATGTAAGAACGCGTACGATGCCGGGAAACTGGCACCTTACTAGTTATAAATATAAATTCAATATAACACATATGCAACCCTTTCTAGATAAGTTAAAAGAGAAAAAACTCATAGCAAATCGATGTTCTAGCTGTAATCGAGTTTTTTATCCTCCAAGGCTAGTGTGTGGGAAATGTTTGGTGAAACCTGATAAATGGGTAGACATTAGGGATACCGCGAGTGTTTCTACTTATGCGATTGCTTATTTAAAGGATCCAGAAACTGGAGAAGTTGTAGAAAGACCGATGGTTTTGGTCCATCATGATGGAAGCGATACATCAAACATCGCTGAATTGCATCCTGATATTGATGTAAAAGATACTTATGTAGGAATGCCGATAAAAGCCCATTGGAGTGAAGAGCGATCTGGTGGACTTATGGACATCGAATATTATGATAAACTAAAAGATGACGCAGAAGATATAGACACAAAATAAATTATTTTTTTATTTTCCTTTTTGTTTGAATATTATTCCTTCAAGTGGAGTGAGTTTAATTTTTCCATTGTATGCTTCAATGTCTATTGCAACTCTATTGGATAAAGTTGAAAATAGTAAATTGGGGTTCTCTACAGGACAAACTATTAATTTTTCTTTTCTCGAAAAATTTAGATAAATGTAAATTTCATCATTAGAATTAATTCTTTTTAATGTTATACAATTTTTATGCTCGTTTCCCTTAATAAATTCAAATAATCCATCAGATAACAGTTTATTATTCTTTCGTACTACTATTAATCTCTTATAACAATTAAGCATCGAAGCAGGATTTTTCCTTTCTTTTTCAACATTGATTTTTTTATAGGAATCTGGAATTTTTAACCAAGGATCCATCATCTCACCATCACTGAAACCTGCATTTGGTTGACTGTTCCACTGCATTGGTGTTCGACATCCATCACGAGTAACTGAAATTCCGAATAATTTAACTATACATGATAATGGAAATTTTGAAAATTTCCTGCCAATCGGATCCTTACTTGTTTTTAAGTCGAATTTCACATTTTTCATCCCAATTTCCTCACCGTAGTAGATAAAAGGAACTCCTCTTAGAGTAAGTTGTAAAGTCGCTAATAATTTTGCTACTTGTTGATTATCATTAATACGTGAGATATGTCGTACCATATCATGATTACCATATACATATGTAGGGGTATAAGGATATGGTAATGCATTTTCTATTCGTGTTATTACATTTCTATATACTTTTGGTTTAGGCTTTGCAGTAGAATATTCGAATAAAAAACACATATTTAATCCGTTATTGTTTGGACCATAATATTTACTTAATTCCTCAATTGAACCATAGACTTCTCCAACTAAGAATCGTTCAGGTTGATATTCATCCATAACATCGCGTAATTCAAATGCAAAATTTTTTGTTTCTGGAAGATTAAGATCATATTTATGTTTACGAAAGAGAGAAGAAACCCTTTTATCCGAAGGAAAAAGATGCCAACTAAATTCATCATCTCGAAGTTCCTCGTCTTCATAGATAGAATGTAAAATATCTAAACGAAAACCATCTACTCCTTTATCGAGCCAGAACCTCATTATATCAAACATTTCTTCCTTTAATTTGGGGTTTCGATAATTTAAATCGGGTTGGAAAGGGAGAAAATGAAAATAATACCATTGTTCTGTATTAGGATCATATTTCCATGCAGACCCTCCTATCATCGCTTTCCAATTATTTGGTGGCTTTTTTCCTTTTGGCTTCTTCCCATCTGCCCAAATATACCAATCTCGCTTTGAATTATCTCTGCTTGAAGCGGATTCTACAAACCAAGGATGTTCATCAGAAGTATGATTCAGAACCAAGTCTAATACCATCTTCATATTCCTCTCATGCATTGATTCTATTAATGTATCAAAATCGTCCATAGTCCCATATATGGGATCAATTTTCCGAAAATCAGACACATCATAACCATGATCTTTCTGGGGAGACTTAAAAAATGGGCTAAACCAAATCGTTTCTACCCCTAAGTCCTCCAAATAATCTAACTTTTCTATGATCCCTTGAAGGTCCCCAATTCCATTCCCCGTTGTATCGCGAAACGAGCGGGGATAGATTTGATATACCACAGTTTTTTGCCACCAAGAATATTCCTTCTGAAGCATAACTACTTCAATCAAGGAAAAAATATAACCTTTTTTTAAATATTAGCATAATTCTTTTAATGGTTGCAACCCAATTTGTAAAATATGGATTCAAATGATTTAATTAATCTGATACGATCAAGACGATCAGTGCGAAATTTTGTCTATCAGAAAATTGATAATCAAACCATTAGAGAGATTGTAGATTGTGGAAGATGGGCTCCTTCTGGTCAAAACAGACAACCATGGAAAGTGTGCATTGTTGCTCATCCCACAGTTAAACGAATGATTGCCGAACAGTCTAAATATGGAGGAATTATCGAAGGTGCGTTTCTGAACCTCGTCATTTTTTATGATATCGAGAGAGGGTATGATAGAACGAAGGATCTCCAATCCATAGGTGCCTTTATTCAAAATATTTTATTAGGGGCACATGCAAAAGGCTTAGGGTCTCTATGGATAGGTGAAATATTAGAAAATAAAGAGAAAGTAAATGAAATATTTAAACTCTCAACTGATAAATTCGAGTTAATGGGTGTTGTTACGGTTGGAGTTGCCGATAGATCTTCAGAAGATAAAGAGGAACAAGAAGACCGGGAAAGACGGCCATTAGACGATTTTATCGACTGGTATTAAGTTCTTTAACATTTTTTTCTATTTCTTTTTATTCTCTAGAAAGTCTGCTGATGATGTAACATTATCTCCATAATGAGAATATAGGATTAATGCCGGATTATGAGGGCTTGATCTATCCTTTGCGATCAATGTTGATACCGGGGCTTTTGACAATTGAGTGAAAGTTATATCATGACCTACACATAAACCCACAATTAAATTCAAATCCGTTTTACAATCATTTAATAAAAGAGCCTGAGCTACAGGATTACAAGATATCCATCCAATAGTAAAACCTGTTCTTGATTTCATGGTGTATTCCTTTGGAATTCCTAAGTCAGTCTTTTTTAAACTTCCCGTCTTACAACAAACTGAATAAACTTTAAATTGGGCTCGTTGGAGAATTTGTGCAATTTTTTTTGCTTCACTTAATAATCCCACGCAAAATGCTATTCCAATTTTAGTAAATTCCATTCTTCTTGCATATTCAATCGTATCTTTTAGACGAGGCCAATCTATATATCCCTCTGCCTCAACTATTGATGCTTCTTTTGTAGATTTTTTAACATTCTCATTAGAAGTATAAATATGTAAAGCTTCCTTTTCAATTTCTTTTTTATGCACCATAGGACAGTTATTAATATTCTCATTCGGTTTTCCAATGGTACAATAATGAAAACTATTACAGAGATGGCATGTTGGTTTTTGATTATTTTTTTTACTCATAATTTGATATAGGATTTATCTCATAAAAACCTTAGATGTACAATATCCGAGACGATTGGACCGATCCAATAATAAAATGCGACCCAATAAGTATATGTAAGTCCAAGAAATAGGATAGCATAAAATAAGGCAAAGAAAAATCCAAAAAGCACGTCTGTAGGATAATGTACTCCCAGAATTATACGACAACCCGCCATTATAATATCTAACATAATAAAAATGGATAAAATAGCCCAACTATCGAAATACCAACTAAATATAATACCAAAAAATAGCAGAAAAGTCACATGACCACTTGGAAAAGACTTATGCTCTGAATCAGACATTACATAAGGAATCCTAATATAATCGTCATGTTTTTGAACACCCTCGTCCTTAAGGACAATAAATGGACGATTTCTCTTTATAATCTTATAACGTATAAGCATGTGAATAAGAATTGATTGTTCAAATCCACTTGTAAAGATTACTAATAAATAATAGTCCTTAGTAATA
>Ga0180433_10001058_pt1 | contig 46539 bp, 62 predicted proteins | sample SS_ome_8_FD_132980 | JGI IMG/M metagenome (GOLD analysis project Ga0180433, IMG submission 132980) | Hypersaline lake sediment archaeal communities from the Salton Sea, California, USA - SS_1_D_1 metaG | ecosystem: Environmental > Aquatic > Non-marine Saline and Alkaline > Hypersaline >...
ATCGTCGAGGTCGATCCGATCGACAGCGGAGATCTGACTCAGGCGTATCGTATCTGGTTGGGAAGATAAAAGTGGGCGTCAATATCAGAATGGTCAACTCGAAATCCTTTGTGAAGGATCTGACGAAGTTCGCCAACAAGAACGCTCCGGAGAAATTCGATATGATTATGATCAAGGTCGTATCGGATCTCGTGACGTCGGTCGTCTTCCTGACGCCGGTCGATACGGGACGGCTCCGGGGAGGCTGGCAGGTCGGAGTTGGATCCATGGATCTCTCGAGCGAGCTCCCTCCCGATCCGGGAGGATCTCAGACGGTCAAGAGAGCTCAGGACGAGATCCGGGCTGCAGCTGCCGGAGGAAAGACGCTCATCGGAAAAATCGTGTATGTATACAACAACGTTTTCTATGCCGAGTATATAGAATACGGGACGGACAGGATCGCACCGTTCGCCATGCTTCGAGAGTCGATCGCTCTCGTTCAGGGATCTTTCAGGTAGGAGTGACAGATGGCATATCAGGCAATGATCACGGCTATAAAAGCGGACGTCAACACGAAACTCGGGACGGGCGGTTTTAACTATTCGATTCAGTACGAAAACGATCCGGCGTTTCAGAAGCCGGATAACGCAGTCTGGATCAGGGCGTCGATCAGGCCGGCAGGAGCGAACACTGTCTGCATAAGCGAAAAAAACACATATCGCCAAGAAGGGATTCTCGATCTTCAGGTTAATGCTCCGTTTGGATTCGGAGAAACAGAAGTTAATCTCGCGGTCGAGAGATGTATTCAGGCGTATGATTATGTTAATATAAACGTCGGTGACGCGGAGGGAACCATCGTGAAATTCGACATGGCTCCGTATCCGACAGTTGTCGGAAGGGCTGCTGGAGAACATCAGGTCAACGTGACCTGTCCTTACAGGGCTGATTTCACTCAAACTTAATTCGATTTTTTTATAGGAGACAATCGATGAGTGATGCTAATAGAACAGTACTGAGGTACTACGAGGAAACCACGTGGGGAGTGATCACCGGGAACCCGAAGATGACCAACCTGCGTGAAACAGGCGAGAGCCTGAAAGGAACGAAAGCAACGGAGGTCTCGGAAGAGATCCGTTCCGATCGCCAGATCCCTGGCATTATCCGTACAGGCATTGGAGCTGAGGGTGATCTCAACTTCGAATATTCGTATGCCAGTTATCACGACTTCCTGCGGGCTCTTCTTATGGCTGCAGCGTGGAGCTCGGCAGTAACAGTGGCGACGGCTGCTCAGGTGGACGTTACCGCTGCAACCGGGACATTTACTCACGCCACGGCGTGGGATACGGCTCCGACTGTTAATCAGTGGGTGAGAGTCTCGGGATTCACCGGCGCGTATATCGCGAACAACGGATATTACAAAGTTGCGACTTCTGCAGCCGGGACGTTCACTGTCTACAATAAAGACAATCTCGTGGACGCTGCCGGTCAGACCGGGATCACGATCAAGCAGGGCGCGCAGATCGTCAACGGCGTGACACCCGTTTCCTTCTCGATCGAGAGGGAACATGAGGATCTGACGAATATCTTCGAACTCTATCGCGGTATGATGCCCGAGAGCATGTCTCTCGACATACCGGTTGACGGGAGGATCACGGGCTCCTTCTCCTTTATGGGGAAAGACGAGCAGGCTCTTGCAGCTACTTCCGGAGACGGATCTCCGACTGCTGCGAACGAGAACGACATCGTCAGCTCTGCGAATGACATCCAGTTTATAAACGTCGATCACGGAAGCGTCTGCCTGATGAGCGGATCGATCGAAGTGACCAACAACCTCCGTCCGATCCGGTGCGCGGGAGAGCTCGCCAACCACGCGATCGGCACGGGACGTTTCGGGGTGACGGGAGATCTCGAGCTCCTTTTTGAGGATCACACTCAGAAGGATAAGTATCTGGCTCACACTGAAGCCGGGGTCGCGATCGCGATCGAGGATGCTATGACATCCGGAGCTCTCGGGCTCGGGAACGGCACCCTCTTCGAGATCCCATCTTTTCAGATGAGCGACGACGAGACGGTTGCCGGCGGAGTCGACACGGAGCTTTCAGAGAGCATCTCGTTCGAGGCTCACATGAACGCGACTGAAGACATAACCATGAGAATCGTTATCTGGCCCGCAGAGTAAACGGGCGTACTTTTTTATGAAGGAAAAAGAAATGGCCGACAAAGAGAAAAAAGGTTTCAGACTGTCGAATTTCAAGACAGACATGAAGGCGGAACAAGAAGGCGTGTGGGTGCCTTACGAGAACGGGTTCCGGATCTTGATCGCAAGATTCGGGAACAGGAAGTGCGAAGAGTATCTGCTGAAGAAGGGAAAGAGGTTCCTCCGGAGCGTGAAGAGCTCCGTGTCCTCTCTCAAGGATTCAGACAGAGACTTTATGCGCGAAGTAGTCGCTGAGACGATCCTCCTCGGATGGGAGGGGCTTCTCGACGACAACGATGTTGCGATCCCGTACTCGAAGGAAGAAGCTCGAAAGGCTCTCGAGATAGAGGACTTCTTCAAGGAAGTCATCGAGCTCTCCCAGCAGCGTGAACTCTACGCTTTAGAAGACAAAAAAGCGGCAGAGGGAAACTGAAAGCGCGCCTTGAGTGGGAGTACGAATGGGGACCAAGAGCGAAAAAACTCGAGGCGCAGGAAGCGTTAGGAAAGAACGTCAAGGCGCTGAATGCAAAACCGGATCTCAGGCTGGATCTTTTTCCGGCCTGGGATGCCTTTATATCCCTGCACAACCGACGCCAGAACGGGTTCGACATGAATCCGCTCGCGGTCTCGGACATAGAAGCGTGGATGGACATAAAAGGATATCACGATCCGGAAGCTCGCGAGACTCTTTTCCACTACATCACCTTCTTGGACGACACTTGGATGAAAAGGTATTTCAACGATCCGAAGCGAAAAAAGAAGAAGAAAACGGATCAGAAAAAGAGGTGATCTATGGCTAACACGGCAGTTCTCGCAGTAGCCATCAGCGCGAGAGGCGCGGTTCAGGGAGCACGTCAGTATAACACCGCAATCAAGCAGATGATCGCGGGAACTCACGGTGCATCCGGCGCGATGGCCGGCATGCGAGGAGTCGCGCTCAGACTCTTCGCAGCGGTCGGAGGATATATGGTGTTCAGGAAAATGACGAGCACCATAATGGACTTCGAGGACACGATGGCCAGACTTCAGGGAGTAACGAGCGCGACAACTGACGAGATGGAGAGGTTTAACTCCGTCGCGAGAGAACTCGGAGCGACTACTCGATTCACGGCCACTCAGGCGGGTGAAGGACTCCTGAACTTGTCTCGAGCCGGTTTTACAGTGAACGAAAGTGTCGCAGCGATCGAAGCAACTCTCAATCTCGCATCAGGCGCGATGCTCGAGCTCGGAGAAGCGAGTTCATTTGTCGCCAATTCAATAAGGCAATTCCGCCTTGGGGCGGATGAGGCCGGTCGTGTGACTGACGTTTTAACCAATACCGCCAATAAGTCTAACACGACCGTCAGGGAACTGGCAGACGGTATGAACTACGCCGGTGTTATTGCTGCCCAGGTCGGGATGTCGATCGAAGAGACGGCTGCGGCCATGGGTGTTATGGCAGACGCCGGTCTGCGAGGATCTAAATCCGGTATGGGGCTGAGACAGGTTCTTGCGGATCTTCTCGCTCCGTCAACGAACGCCGTGAAGGTCTTGAAGGAACTCGGCCTGACGTACGATCAGATAGATCCGCAGAAGGTCGGACTGGTTCCCGCTCTTCAGGCTCTGAAGGATGCAGGGATGGATACGGGTCAGGCGTTCCGGATCTTCGGAGCTCGCGCTGCAACCGCAGCTCTGGCGATGTCTCAGAATATCGAGAAGATCAATCAGCTGACCGACGCGAACCGGGAAGCGGAGGGAGTCGCGAAGAGAAACGCGGATCTAATTAACAACACTCTCCGGGGCGCGTACCTCCAACTGATCTCGACGCTTCAGGAAGTTACGCTGATGATCGGAGAGCGCGGATTCACGAACGCTCTGAAAACGGCGGTCCAGAACATAACTCAGTTCATCCGGGTTCTTGCCGGGATAAAGACGGAAAGTGCGGAAGTATCCGACGGAGTCCTCCGGGCGGTTATAATGGTCAGAAAGCTCTGGGACTGGCTCGTGAAGTTAAAGACGGTATTCATCGCGATCGTCGCGATCCATCTTTCTGCGAAACTCGTTCTTATGGCGAATGCAATGTTTATGTTCGGTAAAGCAACGATATTCGCTGCAGGCGGACTCTTAAAGATGGCAGCCGGGATTGCCGGCGTTCTTCTTCCCGCTCTCGGTATTCTCGCAACGGCGATCCTCGCGATCGAATTCGGCCGGTGGCTCGAGAGTCTCGAACCGGTTCAGGTGGCTATGCAGAACTTCATCTGGTGGATAGCTGAACGATTCCAGTGGTTGAAAAAAATCCTCAACGAAGTGTGGGTTGCGATGAAGGATCTCGCGGTCAGATTTTTTATAAATCCGCTTATCAATGTTTTCTCCGGAGTATTTACTGAGATTATGGATCTTCTTCGGAAAATGGCTGTTCGAGCAAAGAAGCTGACGAGAGCTCTTGGGATGGATGAGGCATCAGATAAACTCGCGAAGTTTATCGGTTTTGCAATAGAGAATAGGACGGCTCTAAAGGAAATCGATCTCCCGGATCTCGGCGAGGAGATGGCAAAGATCGCATCAGATTATGAAACAGAACTCGAGAATATAAAATCTGCTCATAAGCGTGCTCTTGATTCGATCGCGAAACATCAAGCCGGCAAAACAGAGGATCAGACCTTTTTTGATTTCGCCAGCGCGGACATCCAGAAGATTGTCGACAAGCTCGGACTCTTTAAAGAGGAGACATCCGGAGCGAACGACGAGCTCGCGAAATTCCGTGCTGAACTCGACGCGTTCGGAAAAATCGGCGTCAGCTCGACAGAGGATCTGAAGAACGAAATGATCGGGACGAAAGCAGCTATTGCTGCAGCAGGCGATACGGCGAGAGCTGCAATGGAGAAGATCGGAACCGATGCGGATGCGACGAAAAAGAAGGTGTCCGATTTTACTGTATCGTGGGATGATATGAAGGGAACAATCGGCTCCGGGATAACGGATCTGATTCTCCAGACGAAAAGCTGGAACCAGTCGATCCGGGACGTCACGGACTCGCTCGTTCAGATGGCTGTACAGGCTGCAGTTATGAGAGCGATCAGCGGAGGGATCGCCGGCGGAGGAGCCGGAGGAGCAGCGGTTGCTGCAAGCGGTCTTGTCGCTATGGCTGCAGGAGGAGTCGTTCACGGTCCAACGGCTGCTTTAATCGGAGAACGTGGGCCGGAGGTCGTGATGCCTCTCTCGAGAGACGAACGCGGGAGAATAGGCGTCGCCGGCGGAGGAGCGGAACAGGTAACAAATAATTTTAATTTAATCAGTCCGGATTCTCGAGGGATAAAAGATATGCTCCTCCGAGATCCGAAACTGATCAGGCAGATGAACGAGACGTACAAGCAAGGGTACGCGATAGATTAAGGAAGAGATATGGCGAAGAAGACATTCATACTGAACGACGAAGTCAGATGCTTCTCGTACGGATACGGATCGAAATATGCTCCGCTCGTCACGATTCAGCAGAATCCGAATCAGACGGTCACGCAGGAGCTCGTTCACGATCCATACGACTGGGCAACTTTTTCTCTTCCGATGAACCAGCTTCAGGAGGCCGATAAACTCGAGCTGGCGAACGTCATACTGAACGTCGGAGGAAATCAGGACAGCTTCCTTTTCCGGGACGAGTTCGGACTCGTCGGAAACAAGATCAACAGGAACACGATCGGGAACAAGCCGACTTCGGCTCCCGTAACGCTTCAAGCGATCCGGACATATACGATCGGAGTTGACAGCCGGACGTATGAGGTCTGGAATATAGAGCTTACTCTCGGATTCAGTCTCTGGGTTGGAGGAACGCTCAAAACTATTGTGGCGGATTACGTTGTTAATGACGAGGACGACGGGACGATCGACGTGAACTGCGCCGACACCGGTGACGTGGAGATCGAGGGATATTTTCTCCGCAGATGTCGCTTCACCGGAACAGCTGAGGCGATTCTTTCCGCATACGATCTCGTCAATATGACTTTAGGGATTAAAGAGGAGAGCCCTTTCAATGGTACTTGATGCCGATGTCCAAAACATAACTCTGATCGAGCTTTACGAGTTCGAATATGAGGACGGCACTTTCGAGAGGTTCACGAGCTTCTCGAAGCCGGTGACGTTCCAATCGAACACGTATATCAATGCGCCGATCTCGAGGGATAGCAACGAGATGGAATCGTCTATGAAAGTCGGTACGATGAGGGTTTCTTTTCTTTTAAGCGACTACACGAAAACGCTTATCGATTTGAACAAGATCCGGAACCGGCGCGCTCTCGATCGAGGAAAGTTTCGTCTTTATCAGGCGGAGCTCGGAGACGAGGACGCGAACTACAGATTGAAATTCGCTGGCACGACCGGGAAAGTTGAAGTCAGCCGGCTTTCTCTCGAGATAGAATTCCGGGACATCTTCTTCCTTATGAAGAAAAACGTTCCGCCGTACATATACGGAGAACAGTGCAACGTGATATTTGGAGATCCGATCGAGTGCACGATCGACTGGGATACGATAAAGGTCACGGGAGCTGCTCAAGCCGGAAGCGACGACAGAACGCTGATCGATTCCGGAAGATCCGAAGCTGACGGATATTTTACTCGAGGCAAGATCCGGATAGACACGGGAACGCTCGCCGGCGAGGAGAGCACGATTCAGGAATACACGGTTGGGGAGTTTAAGCTGATGCCTCCGCTCTCCGGAGATCTCTCGATCGGGGATCAGTACACCGCGTGGCCTCATTGTCAAAAATCTTATGGAGGCTGCGAAGGCCTCGTCAACACTGATAATTTTTTAGGATTCAGGCATGTCCCAAGACCTGAGCAGATGTAAAAAGGAAAGCGAGATCCTCCGGGAGGAAATCGTCAAGCACGCGAAGTCGTTGCTTGACGCGCCGTATGTCTGGAACGGCGTCCAGCCGGAAAGAGGATCTCATTGCGCGACGTTCGGCCTGACTCCTTACAAGATGGCCGGACTGATTCCGAAGAGCGCGAAACTTCCGATCCATCACAGAGATTGGATGCTCGGGAAGGACGTCGATCCGAACGAGTTCCGGGACTATATACTTCAATTCGGAGTTGAGATCTCATTCGACGATCGGAAGCCGGCGGATCTCGTGACGTTTATGTTCAGAGGGATCGAGAGCCACGTCGGAATAATAACAGATGTGGATCCAGACTGGTTTATTCATCAGCCAAGCGGATGTACGGTAAAATTTGACAGACTTCTCGAGATCGGATCTCTGAAATCGATTTACAGGCATAAAAGAATAGTGGAGCTTGAAAATGGCGGGTGCTAACGAAAACGTAAAAGCTGCCGGAAGACTCGGACTGACGTTCGGTCTCGGCGCGTGGTTGGGAGTCCCGGGCTACATAGCCGGCGGAGCTCTCGGTGCGGTTCTCTTCGCGCCAGATCCTCCGGAGGCTCCAGATCCGTACACCGCCCTGAATATGAACACGGCTGACGAGGGAGCGAGCTCCCCACTCCATTACGGCGTCTGTAAGGTCAAAGGGAACTTCATCTATAAAGGCCCACTGAGATCCCGGAAGATCGAAGAGGGAGGAAAAGGCGGACAGAAGACGGTCACGGGATACAAATACTGGACGTGGGCAGCACTCGGAATCGGTCACGGAGTTCTCGACGTTACGAGAATGTGGAAGAACGACGACATTATGGTCCCGGAGGGAGACTCGACGATCAACGTTTATCGAGGGACTCCGGAGCAGACCGTCGATCCGGACTGGGACTCGAGAGCAGATGACGTCGTTCCTTTACCGCGTCAGGCATATACTTATTTCAATCAGTTCTATCTCGGAGAAGACAACAACACTTTTCCGACGACGTCGAGCGAGGTTCATCGATTCCCGTGGGATGACGCCATGGACTCGATCCCTCCGTATATCGTAAACAAGGTGAGCGAGCAGACGGTTGGAGGGAATAAGATCCTCCGGGATAAGTTCGATCGGATCTATACTCTCACTCAGACGGAGATGAAAGTCTATAACGCGAATTGGACTCTCCAGAAGACGGTCGATCTGTCGAATCTTAATCTGACGTCATATACCGGAACGTGGGATGCCTGTATCACCTATCTGAGCAATCGGCCTTATATAAACATAAGTTATAATAATGGACTCGACGGAAAGCTGTACATCATTAGATGGGCTGCCGATCGCGGATCTCTAACAACCGAGAAGACGGACACGACTCGAGGTCAATACACGAAAACGGAGATTTACGATTTCGGAACCGGCATCACGAATACGAGGATCAGATCGAACAGTCAGTACATATTTATAGCAACGGATTATTTTGCTGCCGGCGTCGATATGTTCAAGGTTTCCTTAAACGGTCAGACGCTTCTGGCCCATTACGATTATTCGGCAGTATTCGATATAGCAGCCATGGGAGACTTCGCGGTCAACGAGGATTTCTGCTTCTGGAATAATAACGGAGGAAAAACTTCGATAATCGATTTCAACGGAAACGTGAAGGACACTCTCGCTGCGAGTTCCGACTGGGGACCAGCATACATAGTTCCGCTAATCGGTTCGAATTGTATTATGGGTTTCAGCCTCGGAATTCAGGTCAGTCCTCCGGATAAAGATTATGATCGGCTTCAGTTCGCTATGTACGATCGCGAGACCGGCCTATTCGAAACGGTAACGCAGAACGAGCTCGAACTCGACGAAACTTGGTGGACCAGCCACGGGAGCTCTCCGTTCTTCGGAGCGCAGGGAACTATGATGTGTCACGAAGGAGCGAACGGAACCGTGTATTTGTCCGGCCACGATAGCTCGAGCAATTTTTATACTCTTGAGCTTATAGTCGATGCGAATCCCGCTCAGATCATATACGACCTCTTTAAAAATACGAAGGGTTTCGATCTGACAATGGTTGACGCGACTCAACTCGAGACCGTCGGTGATACCTGTTTCGATAATCGGATCGGAATGTCGTTTTCGGTTCTCCGGAAGAGAAACGTCGGAGCGGTTATTCGCGACATACTCGGTCATCTACAAGCTCATCCGTATCAAACAACTGCCGGGAAATTCGGTTTCTTTATGCCGAACCCGAACGACGCCGTTGTTGATACGATCGGAGAAGAGGACATTCTCTCGATAAAGAATCAGGGAGCTCCGGACATGTCGATCGTTTCGTCGAGTATGAAAGATATAGGCCTCTGTCCGAACCGTCTGAACGTCGTTTACGAAAACCGGTTAAACCAATACAAAAAGGACGCGACGTTCCAGCTGGACGATATGCTGTCTCAGGATCTTGACGGAGAAATTATCGAAGAGAATCTCAATTATCAGATGTTCTCGAATCCCGCCGTTATATCGAAGATGGCATGGAAGGCGTGGAAGATAGGACGCTTTCAGAATATGCTTCACGTTCTCGTTCTTAATGGGAGATGGCTCGGGATACGTCACGGAGACGTATACAATATAAATCTTCCGGACGAGAATCTGAACAACGCGCGCTGCCGGGTTTTCTCGGTCGATGATCCGCCGGTCGGAATCGACGCCGGCGTGACAGTTACCTTTATGATGGACGACGAATATCTGACCTCGTATGAGGAAATCGATTATGACGCGTCGATATCAGAGGACACGTCTGTTGGTCCTCCGGAGGAAGTTACTCCGCTTCTCTGGGAGGAAGACGCGAGGCACAACAACGATACGTACACGATGGCGTTCAGCGCGATCCGGAATAGCGAAGCGACGGCCTATTGCGACATCTGGCTCAGTCTCGACGCTCCGGACAATTTCTTCTATGCGAAAAGGTTGACTCAGTTCGGGAATGTCGGAGATCTCGTCAGCGATATCGTTAAGAGGAACAGGAAGCTGACCATAAATACAGATGATTACGGAGGGAGCTCTTTCTCGGCCTATACGAGGACGAACCAGAGGAACAATCTCTCGTATTGTCTGATTGGAGAAGTCCGGGGCGACTTCGATCTCGCTATGACGAATATGGAATTTATGACGTATCGAAACGCTGAGGTTTCCGGATCGAATATCGTTCTAAAGGATTGCGTGCGGGGAAAAGATTACACGATACCGAAGGATCACGATATTGCAGACGATACAGTCGTGATCCATACCGGGATCTCGTATAACAAAATCGAGATCCCTTCCGAATGGATCGGAAAAAAGATATATGTTAAATTCGTTCCGTATAATCTCCGGGGAGACGGACTCGACATCGACGAGATCGACACGTTCGAATATACGGTTATGGGATGGACTCGGAAGGCCACCCACGCGGATCGGGTTCAGATCGAGGACAGCGCGCGTGGGGAGCTCGGTCACAGGACGAAGACTGAAGACTTGGATGTTAAGGTCATCTGGGAATATACGAACCGGAACAGCGGAATGGGCGAGGGAACTCTCGACACGTGGGAGTGGCAGGGATGGCAGGCCGGAGACGTGGACGACTACGACATAATAGTGTTTCAAGCCGATGGGGTAACACAGCAGGCAGAACACCTCGGAATCGGCCTTGTTGATAATTATACGTACGACAATGCGACGAACGCAGCAGACTTCGGAGGGACTCCGTCAGATCATTTCTGGCTGGGTGTGAGGCCTGTCGTGACCGGTCGAGGAGTCGGAAGAGAAGGCTATGACTTAGTCAAGCAGGAAGTAGAGAGGGTATAAATATGGCTGATAATCAGACACCTCAAGCACAGTACGAACTCCCGGAAGGAACCGGGAACAATCCGCAAGAGGATTACAACGAAAACTGGGAGGCAGCCGATCACGCCGGAGGATGGGTGACTGCTGAGATCGAAACCGGCCACGGAGGATCGGAAGGGGAATGGTACACCTTTAATAATTCCGGTAAAGCTGTCAAGGCTCAGGCGGACTCGCTCGATAACTGCGCGATTGTTTTTATGCTGACAGAGGATACTGCGGAAACAGAAGAGGGACTCTTTCTAAAAGCCGGTAACTGGTGGAAAAATACGTGGGGGCTCGATCCGAGCAAGATCTATTATCTGTCTCAGACGACCGCCGGTGCGTGGACGACTACCCAGCCGGCTTCTGGATTGATAATCGTTCTCGGACGATGCGATCAGGACACGGAGACTTTCCATATCGCTGAAGGCGGAGGCGGAGGAGGCGGAGGCCTTAACGACCACGCCACTCTGACTAATCTCGCGTGGAGCGTTGCCGGGCATACGATGGACACGACTCTGGATATGGCCCAGAATAGAATAATCAATATAACTCATCTCGAGCTGAATCCTCAGGGAACGGTTGAGGCAATCGCTGTCTCGATCAATCAGGGTAGTTATACCGCGAATCCGACTTTTACATACTACGGAACTTTTCAGTATATAAACAAAACCGGCGGAGCGACTTCGACCGCTTGGGAAATGACTGGACATTATACTGAACTCAGACAGTCAGACGCAGCAAACACGATGGGGTATATTTACGGGAATCATAATATCCTGCGGGCGTATGAAAGTTACGGGAATAGTTCGGACGCTATGACCGGTATGTGGAACGATTTTACACTCGCAGCAGGAAAAACTATAACCGGTCGTGTTAAAGGAACTTATTTCCGCTTTCATCCGGAAGGAACCGTCACACTTCAGACTTACGGAACGCTGAATTGGGTAGGGCCAAGTAGTGGCGGAACGCTTAACACCGTGTACGGAAGCTATCAGAATATAATTTGCGCGACGCTCGGAACAATAAACGGCGACGCATACGGTCATTATTCAGATATGAATATCAGCGGAACGAACAGGCTCTCGGGTGATGAGTATGCGTTTATCGCGAAGAGTGCCAGCACGGGAGTGACCGGGACCAGTTACGCATATTATGCGGAGGGAGCCGGGTTCGATTATTTCCTTTATTGTAACGTCGATACTATGCCGTCATATATCGCCGGAGTTGTTCAGATCGACAACACGATATGGGGCGAAGGGACGACCGGCGCGACTCCGACGAGCGGAGCCGGGACGCGGTTTATGTGGATTCCTTCAAAAAGAGCGATGCGGGCAGGAGAAGTTGACTCCACCCAATGGGACGACGCGAATATCGGACAGGGTTCTTTCTGTTTCAGTCGTTATAGAAGTACGGCATCTGGTGCCGATTCTTTCGTGACCGGTTGGAACTGCTCAGCGTCCGGACAGTACGGCGTGGCAATGGGATATTACGCTTCTGCGACTGGCGCAGCCTCAATCGCTTTAGGGAACACAGTAACAGCGAACGCTTTTAACGCGGTTGCTATCGGGCAGAGTATCACGGCCGGGACCAGCGCGAAATGCTTCGGTGAATCAATTACCGCTTTCACAGACAGTACGATAATTGGATTTAATCTCGTTACGAATACCTGTTATAGAGCGGTTTATGTCGGGAGAAATATTACTGGGGCAAGCGGAACGAATGACGACTGCTATGGGTTCGGACAGTTTATCGGATTCATAACCGGTGACGATAACTGGGTCTTCGGAAAAGGTGTTGACTCGGGTAATCCATTAATGAGTGTGGGATCTAATCAGCTCGTTATCGGTATGAATTCAAATCTGGCTTCGATCGTTATCGACGGATCATCTGCCGGAATCGGAACCAGAGCAGATGTAATAATTTATGGAGCTCTAACCTTAAACGATGACGTTCACGTTATCGGAGAATTTTATGTTACTCCTTCTGGATCGGGAATAAATTCTGAGGCATACGGTCAGGGTGCGGCAGCTACGGGTGATAATTCATTATCGGTTGGCTATCAGGTAACGAGTAGCGGAGTCGAGACGGTTATGGTTGGTAATAATATCAACACAGTCGGAAATTCGATCGTTGCCGTCGGTCATAATATAAGCGGACTGGCTCAGAGAAGTATCGGAATAGGTGTCGATATAACAGGCACAGCATCCTTAACCGATTCAGTACTTATCGGAACGCTTGGGCAGCTGACAGGAACAGAAGCTGAGAACGTTATGATCGGAGCGAGTTTCGGACTTGTTAATGCAACGGGAGTTGTCGGTATCGGTTATGACGTAGCGATCAGCGCAGATAATTGCGTATGTATAGGACAGGATGCATATATCGGAGTCGGCTTCAGTCAGGCAACGGTTGTCGGAGAAACATCGACTGTAACCGGAGCCAGCGCGACAATCGTTGGGCAGGGAGCGACGGTCGGAGCTCAGTCTGTCGGTCTCGGTTCTCAGGTAACAGGCGGAGGTGCCAGAGGCGTTGCTATTGGTTATGACGCAGATATTGCGTTTGATGAGTGTATCGCGATAGGTCACGGAGCTACGCCGACACAGGCGAATGAAATGGCAATTGGATCAACCGGAGAGGAGATCGACCATCTCAGATTTATTGTATCGGGGACACATTTATCGTGGTATAATCTCGTGAGCTTTCAGCCGTCAACTGCTGGAGCGAATTCGGAAGTTATCGGAGCGGGTTCGCAAGGCGTAACAGGTGCCGATACGGTTGCGTTCGGAAAAGACATTATTGCCTCGGGTGGCAACTCGGTTTTTATCGGACATAATATCCAACCTGCCGGCGGAACTGCAGCGAATTCCGTTCTGATAGGCGCAGATGTTGATTTGAATTTCAACGCGTCGGTAATAATCGGTTATGCGGCAAGCGCGAATCAGACGAGTTGCGTAATCGGTTATCAAGCCACAGGAGGAACGGAGTCAGTATCGATCGGAAACGACGCCAACGGCGGAAGCGGAGTATGTATCGGAGTTAGAGCAGCCGGGAGCGGAGTCACGATCGGAACGGACACGGTCGGCCATTCCAGCTGTACTATTATCGGAGAAGACGCGACGCGGAACGGATTCACGGATGTTATCTGTATCGGAAGGAACGCGACGGCAACCCAGGCGAACGAGATGATGATCGGCGGAACGTCGTACGAAATTGATTACTTGAGCTTCGTCGTTTCGGGAACTTTCCTGACCGTCGAAACGCTGTTCAGTTTTGAGCCGGGCGCAACCCCTGCCACGTCCCAGTGTATCGGAGGAGGGGCGAGCGCGTCCGGAGGTTTCTCGGTAGCTCTCGGAATAAGCGCGGTGGCAAGCGCGACGGGAGCGATCGCGATCGGTAACGGTCCAGACGCCGTGGGAAATTACGCCATCGCGATCGGGAATAACGCTCAGGCAACTACGAACGGAATCGTGATCGGAGGAAACGCGGACGACAATGCGAACTCTGATTGTATCGTAATCGGAACTGGATCGACTGCCGACGGACAGGACGCGGTTGTTATAGGACATGGAGCAACCAACGGAAAATTCGGAGTCGTTATCGGAAGCGGTGCAACGAGTACGGATCTCCACGCGATTTCGATCGGACTTTCAGCAACTGCGGATCTCGACGCGATCGCGATCGGAAGAGATGCTGATGCGAGCTTCGCCGAATCGATCGCGATCGGAAGAGGAGCGACGACATCTCAAGCCAATGAAATGGTTATCGGTTCTGTTGGATACGAAATCGATTATCTGACCGTTACCGTAACAGGAACAGCTCTGAGCGTTTCGACGATATTCGAATTCACGAACGGCCTCTGGGTTTCAGCAGATAACGATTTTAATCTCGACGGTTCAACAGGCGATCAGAAAATAAAGGCCGTATCAACACCGTTTGCTATGTTAGAATTTTACGGCGGGTCAAATGGTAATAAGATGTTTACCTTTATGACTGACCTCGGAGTTCTCGGAGATAAAGTTTCGTATGTCGCAGATATTGAAATGCAATCAGGAACCATTATCGATTCCGATGGTATAATTCGAAACGTTGTAAGAAAAACAGCAACCTATACAGTCACCTTAAACGATCATATACTTTTCGGTGTTACCAGCGGAGCTGCGTTTGACTTCGCGTTGCCCGCAGGTGCCCAAGGAGAGGAACACAGAATCGTTAATACGGGTTCAAGCAATTTAACTATTACGCCGAACGGGGCGGAATTACTTCTCGGTGTTAATGCTGCATTTACATTATCGCCGGGGAATTCTTTAATTATCCATTACGATACTACGGAGGGATGGTGGTAAAATGAGTAGACAATTTTCAAGAGATTTTTTGCTGGAAGTAGCAAAGGGAAGTATAGATGGATATTCCTGCATAAACAAATTCGGCCATAACCCGGACGTCGATATCGCATCTGCTCCGGAGGACGTGTGGGCCGGTGGAGGTATATACGGGTTTTATCCTACTACTGCCCAATCGATGGAGGCTGTGAGCACCAGCACGAATGATGACTATTCGCCGGCGGGAACCGGAGCCCGGACAATTCAGGTTTACGGTTTAGACTCTAATTGGGATCTACAAGAGGAAACCGTACAGATGAACGGGACGACACCTGTTGCTCTTTCGAATACTTATATTCGAATTTACCGAGCACTCGTCTTAACCGCCGGGAGTGTCGAGACGAACGATGGAAACATTACAATTCGGATCGTGACCGTTGGAACGGTCGCTGCGTATATTATGGCTGGAGACGGTCAGACTCAGCAGGCGGTTTATACTATACCGAATAACAAAACCGGATATTTTATGAAGGGATACGTCGGAATGTCTGACGGCGGAAGTTCCGTATCGAGAGAATCCGTTCAGTTTAAATGGAAAGCGAGACCGGCAAACGGAGCAGGTGACGGAGCGTGGCAGACGAAAGGTCAGATCGAGGTTATAAACGACGGCCAGCCGTGATGGCAATACGAGTACGGCGTCCCAGCCGGCGCGCTCGTCGAGAAAACGGATATCCGAATTGAATGCGTTGCTGTTACCGCTGACGACATTGGAGTCGTCGGTGGTTTTGATTTAGTTTTAGTTGACGATGGCTATTGATTTTAAAGGAGAAGAAAAATGGCTGATGTTTTAGAGATGAATGAAAGCGTCCAGAAAAAGATCCACGCTCAGGGGATCCAGATCGCGAAGGGACTGACCGGTCAGCTCCTGACGGACAACGGGAAGAGGGGCAAGGTATATCTTGCGGACTTTACCGAATCCGAGCAGGCGAAGATCAAAGAAGTCTATGGAATCGTATCTGCGAAACTGATTAAGCAGGTGGACAGCGCGTCAAGCGCGACTGCTTCGGCGATCGTGACCGAGGTGGAGAAGAACATCGAAGCGAAACCGGAAGAACCGGCAGAGTAATTATTTTTTTTGAAAAGGAGAAGACACAATGGCCGACAAAGACAAAAAGGAAAAAGAAGTGGAAGAAAAAGAAGCTAAAGAAGAAACGGGAGAATTCGAAGTTGAAGTTGAATACTCTGATATCGCGAATCCGTTTCATCCGACTATGCAATCGATAGGTCGCTTCTGCAATCTGTACATCGGGATCGAAGAGAATTTTCAGCTCCTCGAGCTAAATGATGCTATGCTCGAGAAGCAGAAAAAATTCGAAGCGATAAAGGCGAAACTCTACAAAGAGGTGTACGATCGCCCGATCCCTCAATCCGTCCACGCTCTTCCTGACGAAGACGATCAGAAAAAGATGACGACGGAAGAGAAGGAGGAAAAGAAAAGGCTTGACAAGGAGTATGGGAAGAAACTGACCGAAGCCCAGAAGGTAAAAGTCAAGCTGTCATATCCGGAGATCCGGATCAGCAAGGAAGCTCTCGAGGAAGCTATGGAGCGGGAGAAGAAAAAGGTGGAGGCCGGCAAGGACGCGATCTTCATCTCTCCGAACGACATAGCCATCTTGAGGCAATTCGTTACTTTCATATAGGAGGAAAGTCGTGAGCAGGGAAAAGATCAGGAGCGTTATACTCGGATGTCTCGTCGTTCTTGGACTCGCGATCCTCTGTTTTTTCGTTTGGGGATGCAACGGGAACTCGGCGAATGTTAAACCGAATAACGATATGGAGACGTCGCTGAAGAACCAGCAGAAGATGTCGGAGAAGATCGAGAAGCTGGACGGAGATCTGACGAAGATCCAGCAATCGATATCAACCGTCATAAATATGGTCACCCAGACGTTCGAGACGCTTCAGGGAAGTGTAAAAACGGGAGATGTTGAAGGAGGCGTGCACACGAGCCACGATACAAATTCCATCTGGTATGGCATCGGACTCGTGGCCGTGGTCTTGGCGTTCGCTCTGATCCTTATCTGGCTGCTCGCGAAGATGCTAAAAGAGGTCGCGTTGAAATTCTTGAAATGAAATAGGAGGAAGGGATGGACAACTGGATAATACAACTCGGAGTCGGCGGTATATTTGCGGTTCTGATAATAAGAGAATTCGTCAATCTTTTGGCGAAGATGAAGGGGAACGATTCCAAGCCGACAGGAACGAACCCTCAAATCTGTCAGGACATAAAATCGATAACGATCGACACGAACGATAAAGTCAAGGAGATCCATTCCATCCAATCGCAAAAGGATGCGGACGGATTACCGCTTTCCTATTTCCCGAGATCGATAGCGAAGAGTCAAGAAAAAATAGCGAAAGATCAAGCCGTGACCGCTCAGCACATGAAGACGATAGCGGACGCGGTAACAGAGCTCAAAAAAGAAAGGAGCCATAATGGATGAAGAGAAAAAATCGTTTAAGGACAAAGTAGTTGGAACTCTGGAGAGACTGTACGGCAGCGCGGAGAACGCGCTCAAGGCCGTGACGTCCAAACGCGCATACGTGATCGGGGCTCTCGTTTATCTCGGCATCAGCGAGATGGACTGGAGAAAATTTCTCGGACTCTGCGCGCTCGGATGCGTGTTCATCTGGAGCGAAACGAAGAGAAAACCGAAGGAGTGACGGGCACGTGGCGCGCATAGCGCGTCGCCCGGATCTCTGGCGGGGAGGGTATCAGGCGTCTGTCGGCCACCTGATCCCTCCTCTTTTTTTTCGAAAAAGGCCGAATTCCCACACCCCTATAAATGCCCGTTTTCGGGATCTCCCGGCCGAAACTGATCTTTTTAGACAAAAACCCTGATCTTTTTAGAAAAATACACTGGACAACCCTCCGGCGCATTCTATAATATAGGGTAAGTATTTAACAATTTATGAGGGTGCGAGCGTGAACGATATTACTTCACAACGGCAAGCAGGTAGCGGGAGGCGTGCACTCCATCTGGATGCTCGCACCCTCACTCCTGCTCCTGCTGCCGGCCATTTAATCGGAGGGTTAAAAATGGATAAGGAAACAAAGGAAAGAATGGACGGGCTTCACAGCCAGGATGCAGAACGTCGTTTCAGAGACGCGACTGCTGAAATGGTTCACGAACTTAAAAAGGAAGGGTTCGATGAATACGAGATCCACGAATTCCTTCAGGAACTGACAAAGGACAGTTTTGTAAAATCCTTTTTTAAATAAACATACCTTTTATTAGGAGGGCAAACCATGGTATGTGATCTCAGGGCAAAAGAAGAGAGGGCAAGACGCGAACGCGAGCGTCAACTCGAAGAGCTGGAACAACAGCTCAAAAACAAATCAGCTCAGATCGTTAGAAACGGCAACACCGTCACGATCGAGGGTTGGTCCACGCGCGGAGGCTGGTGCGACGCCTGCGCGATCCGGAAGCTCCGGAATTCAGACGACGCCTTTATCCGTCATCAGGTTGCTGCTGCGGCACCGGCGGGTCAGGCACTCACGTACGGACACGGTCATTAATCGGAGGGTTAACAATGACTAATTATTTAGAAGAAATCGAAGTTGCGATGCGGGCAAAGACCGGCATCGTATGGTTGCGGACTCCGGAAGAAGTCAGAGTCGAAAGATCTCTGGTCCCGATCGCCGACAGGCTCCAGTATGAGCTCTGGACATGGACGGTCACGAAGGGAGTCGAAAGAGTCGGACAGACGAACCAGATCAAAAAAGACGAGACTCGCCCGTTCGACGGAGCGATGGACTGGCTGTCCGGATACGAGAACCGCGTCATCCTGATCGCGAAGGATGCCGGCGCGTGGTTGTCAGATCCGATCGCGAAAAGGAAGGCTCGGGACATCCATCTCGATCTTCAGAGTATGCCGAAGGATAAAGCGAAACAGATCCTGATCGTCGATCAGGAGGCTCCCGGACAAGGGTTGAATCTCTTTACCTTTATAGAGTGCTCGCTTCCGGATCGCGAAGAGATGGCAGCGATACTGGAAAGCGTTATGACCTGGGCTCCTCCGAAGGCCATCCAGGATGTGAAGAAGAACGGGAACCGGGACGATATAATCGGCGCAATGCTCGGCCTTACTTCCGAGGATGCAGCAAACGCTCTCGCGCGATCTCTCGCAGCGACTGGGCTGTTCAAGCCGGATCTTATATCGAAGGAAAAGGCTCAGGTGGTTAAAGGCTCCGGCCTCGAATGGTACGAGCCAGACGAAAGAGGGATGAACGCTGTTGGCGGAATGGATCGCCTGAAGGCTTCTCTCGTCGTCCGGAAAAAGGCTTTCGGTCAAGAGGCGAAGAAGTACGGCCTCCCGGCTCCGAAGGGTTTTCTGCTCGTCGGAATTCCCGGCTGCGGGAAGAGCCTGACCGCCAAGTGCATCGCGAATACGTGGAACCTTCCTTTATTAAGGATGGACGTGGGCGCGCTGTTCGGAAAATACGTTGGAGAGTCCGAGGGAAAGATCCGGACGGCTCTCCAGACTGCGGAGGCGATCGCTCCGTGCATCCTCTGGGTGGACGAGATCGAGAAGGCTTTCGCTCAGGGTTCCGGGGAAACCGACGGAGGAACATCCACGCGCGTCTTCGGAGCCTTCCTGACCTGGATGCAGGAACGGAAAGACGGAGTGTTCATCATAGCCACTTCGAACGACATCTCGAAGCTCCCGCCGGAGTTCCTCCGCGCCGGTCGCTGGGATGATCTCTGGTTCGTCGATCTTCCGAACGTAAAAGAGCGCGAGGAGATCTCAAGGGTTATGGCGAAAAAGTTCGAACCCTGCAAGAACGCAGATGAAGTCAAAATCGCGGAGATGTCGGACGGATACACCGGCTCGGAAATCGAGCAGGCCTTCATCGACGCAATGTATATTGCTTTCGAGGACGACGCTCGCGAAGTCGAGACTCTCGATATTTGCGAAGCCGTCAAGAGTCGAGTCCCTCTCTCGCAGACGATGCGTGAGAAGATCGACGAATTGAAGAAGTGGGCAAAGGGGCGCGCTCGTGTCGCCTCGAGCTCGGAAACAGTTTCAGCCGAAATTGGTCGTTCAATCGAATAAAGGAGTACAGACATGACAAAAGCTAATTACATAAAAGATGGTTACCTGGTTGTTGGCGGGATCTCGCAGAGAGGTTGCGTCAGTTACACGCATTCCGGACGGAAGAAAAACGAGTCCGGCGAAAGACTCGAAGAGGACTGGGAGACACACAAGGTTGTTCTCTCGGTTGACGAACAGAAGAACCTCTCCTCAACGAGGAGACTCCTCCGGAGGAAGATCTCGAGTCTGGGATCTATTATAAACGATTTCGGGATATACGTTCCGCGCGAGGCCGGGAACGAACTCGAAGCTGCAATCAGCGTCGCGAACGAAGGAGTCCGGGAGTACAACAAAAAAGCGAAGTACACCAGGCTGCAGGCCAACTTCACGGTCTTCGAGATCGGAGGCGGTGACGAGCGCGTCGCGAAAGCTCTCTATGACAACACGGTTAATCTTCTCGACGATATGAACGAGGCGATCGAGAAGGGCGACATTAAGGCTCTTCGCTATTCTATAAAAAGGATGCGCGGGATCTCGAGCGTACTTCCTCCCCAGACCGGGAAGAAACTCGCAGCTCAGATTAAGGAAGCGCGCGAGGCAGCGAAAGAGGCGGTCAAGGCCCAGAGCGAATCGGGCAGCGAGAAGCAGAAACTCGAGAAGGCGGTCAAGGCTCTTAAAAAGGTGAGCGTCAACGGTCTGAGGATCTCGCTCGTCGAGACGGTCACGAAGATGGACAAGAGCGCGAAGAAAGCAAGCTATGTCCCGGACGCGGATCTGATAAAGGCTCGGCAGATCGAGGTCGAGATGAAGAAGGAGACGCCGAAAAAGAAGGCCTCGAAAAAGAGCCCGAAAAAGAGCTCGAAGAAGGCCTCGAAGAAGGGAGGAACCCGGAAATGAGGGTATTTCCGGCCTACACCAGCGATTATAGGGCTATTTGGGCAGGATTCACCTGCCCAAGCCCGTTTCCGGAGATCTCCGACGAGAAGGACGTCCGGATCTCCACGGCCTTAAACAGGCTATAAACAGGTGAGACCAATTTTAAAGGAGGGCATTTATATGGCAAGCCAAATCAAGAAACGGCTCCGGAAGGGCAAGGACAAAGTTGTCCACGTCGTCAACGATCTTCGGAAGGAAATCGAGGATGATAAAGACGGGAAGATCCCGCTGAAAGTTCGCGGGTTGATCCATCAGGCTCGGGATCTTTTAATCGACGCGACGAACAAGCTCACCGAAGCTATTCACGAATAGCCGAAACGCCCGGAGAGATCCGGGCGTCCGTCCGGGACGATCTCCGGACGCTGACGAGGCAGATCCCTCAAAGCCGACAGTTGGAGAAAAAAATGGCGAAGGCGAAGGCGAAGAAAAAGACGGTGAAGAAAAAGACGGTAAAGAAATCACCGGCGAAGAGCAAGCAGCCAGAACTGGAAAAGAAGCCGGCACCCGGGAAACTCTTCCCGGAGGCGAAGATGCCGAAAGACATGGTTGCGCTCGCGAAGAAGATGAAGAGTGCCGAACTCGAGAGGAAGCGTCAAGGCGGAATCGAGAACGAGGCGCGCGAACTTCTCTGCGCGAAAATGATCCAGAAAGGCTTCAGTCGTTTTCTTGTAGAGGTCGGAGGACAGGACTATGAATTCGAGCTCAAGGAGCTGACCAAAGTAACGTCACACAAGATGGACGACGAAGAGTAACCGAAACGCGGGGAGCCGTCCCCCGCGTCTCCGGGGAATAGGATCAGCCCCGGACTGACGAGGACGATCCGAAACTGTTCTATTAAGGAGGGCAAGATGGCAAAGAAGATTTTAACCTATTCATCGATGAGCTGCGCGAAGACGTGCTTGAGGATGTATCGCTTTCGATACGTTCTCGGACTTCGCAAACAGGTCGTGGACACCCCACTCTATGTCGGGAAGATGTTCCACGAGGGACTCGAGAAAAAAGAGATCCCGAAGAAACCGGAGAACCCGGACTGGCTCGGACTCGAAGGAGACTGGGACGCGGACAAGTACAAGTTCGATTGCGATTATCAGCTCGCGTGCGCTATGGTCAACGCGTATCTCGAATACTGGTCAGACGACGCGGTCGAAACGATCAAGGCTGAGTGGGAATTTAAAAATCCGATCGGAAATCCCGAGACGTCCGGATCTTCGCGAACGTTCGACACCGCCGGGAAGATCGATAAGATCGTCAAGCTCCCTGACGGGAGGATCGCGATAATGGAGCACAAGACGACGAGCGACGATCTCGATCCGGAGGGAGCGTACTGGCGGAAGCTCCGGATGGACCAACAGATCTCTCACTATTTCCTTGCGATCCAAGAATACTCCCCAGCCGATACAGTTCTCTATGACGTGACACGGCGTCCGGCTCTTAGGCCGAAAACGATCCCGAACCTCGACAAGGACGGGAAGAAGATCGTTCACGACGGAGACGGGAACCGGATGTTTAAAAAGAACGGCGATCCGTATGAGTCCGGAGACGAGAAGAAGGGACGGTTCCTGCAGACGAGATCTGAGAGCCCGGAGGAGTACGGACTCCGCGTGTTCAACGAGATGTCCTCGAACCCGGAGAGATACTTCTGCCGGCGCGAAGTTCCGAGGCTCCAGCAGGATCTCGACGAGTACAAATATGAGCTCTGGCAACAGCAGCAGATGATCGGAGATTGTTATCGAAACGATCGTTGGTTCAAAAATACCGGAGCCTGTTTCAAATGGAATAAGCCGTGCCCGTATTTCGACATCTGCACGGCAGGGTTAGAAGTAAACGAAGGCGATGACGCCCCATTAGGTTTTGAATTCGGAGAGAAACACGCGGAGCTCTCGATCAGGGAAGGAGGTGAGGAGTAATCGACCGCGATTTTTTATTTAACATTTTTCAAATAGGAGAAAAAAGAAATGGCAAAAAGAAAAGGAAAAGCCGCACCACCTCCTCCTCCGAAGAGGCACGTGGAGAAGGAAGGTGAAATCGTCAAAACGTCTCCGGCAGGATTCTCAATGCCCGAGACGGAATTCCGGCCTCCCAAGCTGGTAGTGGTCGGTGTAGAGGGATGGGGAAAAACGAGCCTCGCAGCGAACGTCCCGGACGTCGCGATCCTCATGCCTCAAACAGAAACAGGATACCTGACTCTCGTCGGAGCGAAAAGAGCTCGGGAGGTTCCGTGTCTTGTTTCGAACACGTGGAGCGAAACCCTGAAGGCGGTTAAATCGTTCGAGGGCTACAAGGCTCTTGCTCTCGACGAGCTTTCAGGATTCGAGAAACAATGTCACGAATACGTCTGCAACAACGAGTTCGGCGGAAGATGGGACAAGTTCTGGGCGTATTACAAAGGCATAAAAATGGCTATTCCGGAATGGTTAAAATTCCTGAAAGCTCTCGAGGATCTTAACTGTATGATTGTCGCGCTTTCCCACTGCGCGATAGAGACCTTCAAAGATCCTACGAACGACGATCACGATCGATACGTCGCTGCGCTCTACAAAGACACGTGGGGAGTAACAAGAAGATGGGCCGACGCCTGTCTCTTTGGAACGTTCGTCTCTTCTGTAGATCCGGAAAGCGGAAAAGGGATCGGCGGAGAGGAACGCGTATTATATACGGAGCATCGGGACACGCACGATGCTAAAAATCGATATGGGATGGCACCAGAGATGGATGTTCCGGACGAACCGACTGAGGTCTGGCCAATGCTCTGGGATGCGATAATAGATCCCGAAAAAACCATTGAAGAAGAAGAGGAGGAATAACTATGATTGACATTGGAGTATACACCGGTGTATTTCGTTCTATTGAAGTCGGAAAGTCTCCGAATACCGGAACGCCTTGCGTGGCAACGGTCTGGTATATCGAGGAAGAAGATTGCGAGCGTACTGTTTATACTTACATAAACAAGAACACGCAGAAGATCTCTTTCCAGAAGCTCGACTCGATCGGCTTTAACGGAGATTTCGACAATCCGGAAGTCTCGATCGAAACTGTTCAGCTCAGATGTACGCATTCTGAATACAACGAGCAGGAGCGGGAGAAGTGGGACTTCGCGAGCTGGGGCGGGGCTTCGGTCGAAGAAGCCGAGAAAAAAGTGATCAAAGATCTCAACGCCCAATGGAAGAAGGAGATGGGAGCTCCGGCGAAGAAGAAAAAGAAGTCGGACAAAAAATCGAAACCGGCTCCGCCTCCGGAACCCGAAGAGACCGAAGAGGTCGAAGAAGAAGCCGAAGAGGAAGAAGACACAAGCGGTCAGACTCCGCGCGAGATCGCGTGGGGATCTTTCCTCGAACATAAGGCTTCAGCCGACGCGATCGAAGGGCTCGAGAACGGGAAGAGCGCGAAAGCCACTATGGAATGGGCTGCGCTTCTCTCGAAGGCGATCCCGAACAAGGAGGAGGAAGACTTCACAGCAGAAGACTGGGAAGCCGTCAGACTCTATTGCTCGGTGCCGATGTAAGATGTTTACGCCACCCCCAATGGCATGGCCGTTTCAGCGGACTGCGGTAACACGCCTGACCGATCAGCTGAACGATCTTCCGATATTGGTTTCACCAACAGGATCAGGTAAGACGTTTATGTTGACCAGGCTCTGTAAGAAACTGGATACGGCTGTGCTATGGGTGGCGCATCGACGCGAACTGATAGGACAGGCAGCCAATCATCTCGACGAGATCGGCTTCCGGGACTACGTCGTGACATCTGTTCAGAAACAGGCGAGGAGACCGATTCCTGACGGGGTCGGTCTCATCGTCATAGACGAATGTCATCACGCAATTCGTGACAGTCAGTATCAGAAATTATTCGAAGCGGGATTGCCGGTTGTCGGAGCGACGGCGACTCCGTTCAGGCTTGACGGAAGAGGACTCGGAGATATGTTCAAATCGCTGGTAGTCGCAGCGACTCCGAAACAGCTCGTCAAGGAAGGATATATTCAAGATCCGACGATATACTCCCATCCGGCTCCCGATATGACCGGGGCAAAAAGGATCGGAGGAGACTGGTCGATGAGGGAGACCGGTCGAAGATCCAACAAACCGAAAATAGTCGCGGACATTGTCGATACGTGGCGTCAGAGAGCTGACGGAATGAAGACGATAGGGTTCGCGTGTACGATAGATCATAGCAAGGCGGTTGTCGCGTCGTTCGTTCGAGAAGGAATCCCAGCTGAACATCTGGATGGTACAACTCCCAAACAGGAACGCGACGATATTCTCGGACGGTTAGGTGACGGAATTACCCTTGTCGTGTCCAACGTGGGAATCGCCACGGAAGGATTCGACCTGCCGGCTCTTGATTGCGCGATAACCGCCAGACCTACAGCGAGCCTCTGTCTGTGGCTCCAGATGTGCGGTCGTATAATGAGAAGAGAGGGAGAAGCTCTGATCCTCGATCATTCCGGAAACGCGATCCGTCACGGATCTCCGTTGCAGGATATAGAATACTCGCTTGACGTAACGACGAAACAAAAAAGCGAGTCTCTCGGTCTGAAGATCTGCCCAGGTTGTCTTCTGATGGTTCGATACGGAGCTTGGAGATGTCCGGACTGCGGATATGACCTCTCACCGATCGCGAAGGTCCACGCCAAACAAGAGGCCGGAGAGCTCGTTCTCTTCCGGGACAAAGAGGAAGTCTGGATGCAGATCGACGGCGATCGGGACAAATACAAGATAATATTCGGAGAGGCTCCCGTCGTGATAGACGGCCAACTCGTTCAGCCGAACGAAGCTAACAAGAAAATGATATATGAACACTTCTGTCAGATCGCTTGGGATCGAGGTTATAAAATGGGATGGGCTCGGCTTCAGTATAAAAGAATATACGGTCACTGGCCGGGTTCCGCTTTAAATAAGATCGTGACAGGACTGCTTAATACAAAATGGAGAAAATAATGAAAGTCTGTCCGAAGTGCGGAAAGCAGCTCGTTGTCGTAAACGAAAACGAGAGCTGGGAATGCCGGCACTGTTTCACGGGCGCGTACGTTTATCAATGTCCCGGATGCGGACTCTGGATCGTTAAGGAATACGATACAGGTCTTCCACCGGCAATCGAATGCAGTGGTTGCGGGACAATCGTTTCTACATAGGAGGAAATATGATTATGTCGAAGAGAAAAAAGTTCGGAGAAAAACAAGAACCGACGATTTGCAAGAACTGTACAATAAAGCTGCAGGCGTCTTCGGTTATCCAATCTCAGGAAAAGGCCGGAGCGATAATCTGGGAGGTCGCCGGTCGAGCTATGCAGGACGCGCATCACGCGTGCCCGGCAGTGGTTTACAATACGAAGTTCGAAGATTGGTGCCCGAAGATCGAGGCCGTGTTCGGTCCATCCTGTCACCGGGAGGACGTCGGAGACGCCGTCCATCCGTCTTGGAAGTGCTGGGCGTATTATATGGGAAGGCAGATGCTTCCCGGCGGAATGTACGATTTAACGAGATTTCATGAGGAGCTAAAAGGTGGCGGAAGAGAAAAAGATCCAGAATCAGATCCTGCGTGAGTTCGCTACTCGTCCGGAGATGAGACTCTGGAGAGCGAATGTCGGAACCGCTGTTCCGATCTCCTTCTGCAAGCTTGTCGAGAGAGCGATTCTCGACGGCGATCGGAAGAGAGCTCTCGATCTTCTCGGATCTATGCCGGTGATTCAGTTCGGAATAAAAGGACAGGCCGACTTGACCGGGATCTTGCCCGGAGGAACTCGTCTCGAGATCGAGGTGAAATCTTCGAAGGGGAAGCAGCGGAAGGACCAGAAAGTGTTTGGAAATATGATCGAGAAAAAAGGCGGGTTATATGTACTCGCCAAGAGCACCGGCGATGTCGCCGATGCAATAGATTCTTTTTTGTAAAGGAGGGCAGTTATGTTTAATGAAAAAGAGATTTGCGTATCCGCAGAGGATTACGGGATCGACTCGAAGAGGCTCGCTGAGCTTGACGCGAAGATGATCGATTGCGTCTTCACGGCTTGCGGGAGCGAGGAAGAAGTCGAGGAAAGACAGAAGGAGCTCGAGGAGGCCGGGACTGAACGACTGAAAGAGATATACGACATCCTTCAGGACTTCAATCAGCTCGAGATCGCGTTCTATATAACGCATCTTGTCGGAGCGACTCTCCAGCCGGATGTTCTTTCGCATCACAATCGTATGCGCATGCTCTGGATGGCGAAGAAGGCTCAGGATACCGGCGAAGAAAAATATGCTGCGATCGCTTCGAGGATCGCTATGTCGAATATAAAAGATTTTCTTGGAGGGCTTTTCAGATGAACGAAAAAAGAAACAAAGGTGATTTCTCGTTCGATACGATCGAGAGTTTCGATGAGCATATAGGAACGTCGATCCCGAGATACAAAGATATCCACGCGTGCATAGACGGGATGCTTCAGTATTTCGTTGTTGACGGATCGAAGATCGTCGATCTCGGATGTTCGACCGGATCGCTTTTAACGCGGATCGATAAGAAGTATCACGACAAGGATCTCGTGCTGCACGGATACGACAGCAGCAAGAATCTGCTTCCGTCCGATTCGTCCGGGCGCGCCCACTTCTTCCTTAACGATATAACGGACGAAGAGCTCTGGGACGAGATGAAAAAGTCAGACATCATTTTCTCGATCTTCACGCTCTGTTTTATACCATACGCGGAGAGGCGCGAGCTCGTTCAGAACGTTTATTATAATCTGAACGATGGAGGAGTCTTTATCTTTACCGATAAAGTCTATGCTTCAGATCCGAGAATACAGGACATCTTTACGTTTCTGTATTACGATTTCAAGCGTCAGACTTATACGTCGGAACAGATCCTCGACAAGGAGATCTCGCTCCGGGAAATCCAGAAGCCTCTAACGACGGAACAGAACTATGACATGTTATCTGACGCCGGTTTTGATCGAGTTGAGAGCTTCTGGAAATATTATAACTTCCAGGGATGGATCTGTATAAAATGAAGATTCTCGTAATAGGGCAAGCCCCGAGTCGGAAATCAGATCCGTGCAAGCCGTGGAGTCACGGAGCGAGCGCGAAAAGGCTCTGGAAATGGTTCGGCGTTGAATCCCGCGATCAGCTTTTGGAAGTGGCTGATCTTTTTAACGCCGTACCATACTGGCCGGGATCTGCCGGTGCGAAGGGAGACAAGATCCCGAGAGGCGAAGAGCTCTCCATGGTCCGAGATCGAGTTATCCGGAAGATCCGGCGCGGAGGATACAAGCACGTGATCGTCGTCGGAAAATTCGTGGACGATCTTGTCAGGGATTATTTGAGAAGGAAAAACATAACAGCTCTAACGATCCCGCATCCGTCCGGAGCGAACATCTCGGCGAACGGGATCGACGAAGAGATGATTATGAAGCTGGTTAAATTTATGATGATAATAGGAGAAGAAAAATGAGGAACGTTCCGCCGGTTGCAAGAAGGTACAAACCACCAACTATGGTCCAAGTTTATCAGGGGGAGGCGAAGAAACTTTTCAACGTGATATCGACATTCGCCGGTACGGGAGGATCATCTACAGGATACAGATTGGCCGGCGGATACGTTCTCGCCATGAACGAGTTTATAAAAGAGGCAAGGGATTGTTACGCCGAGAATTATCCGTACACCATAATCATGCCGGAGGACATCCGGAAGCTGACGGGGAAAGAGATCCTCGAGAGAGTCGGACTCGACGTTGGGGAGCTTGACATACTTGACGGCTCCCCACCCTGCGCCTCGTTCTCTATGTCCGGGAAGCGCGAAGAGCACTGGGGCAAGGAGAAGAAGTACAGCGAAACGAAACAGAGAACCGATGATCTCTTTTTCGAGTTCGCGCGCATCCTCGAGGAGATCCAGCCGAAAGCGTTCGTTGGAGAGAACGTTCAGGGACTGACGGTCGGCAAAGCTGCGGCGATGCTCGGAGACGGTCAGCCGGATCTCTTCGGAGAAAGCGAAGACACGATCATCGGAACCCTTCAGAACTGCGGATACAGAGTCGCAGCGAAGGTTATAAACGCGAAGGATTACGGAGTCCCGCAGAATCGGCCCAGACTAATAATGATAGGCGTTCGGAAGGATCTCGAGATCTCACCGACGCATCCGCCGATTCTAACTCCGAGACCGTACACTCTCATCGAGGCCTTGACGGATCTCGAGCAGACGGAGGAAGACATACAGGAGGCCGTTATCGGAAAACAGTATCAGGTGTACAAGTGGCTCGAACAGATGGAGCCCGGACAGGCCGGCTCCGACGTTCATCCGAACGGTTCCTATTTCAATCTGAAAAGACTCGCGTGGGACGAGCCGGTCGGAACCGTCTGCCAGTCTCACGGATCTCCCGGAATCGCGTGCTCGCACATGCATCCGGACGAGATGAGGAAATTATCGATGCCGGAATTGAAACGCGTCTCGAGCTTCCCGGACGACTTCGTCTTGACCGGGACGTTCCAGCAGCGTTGGGAGAGGATCGGGAGAGCCGTCCCGCCTCTTATGATGAAAGCTATCGCAGAACATGTTTATAACACTGTTTTAAAGGATAAATAAATGGTTGAAGCAATTTTTAAGGAGGAGGCCGTGAAATACACCGACGAACTGCCGGACAAAGCCGGCCAGAGAAAACTAACCGCGAAGTGCCCGTTCTGCGGAGAGATCTCGAAGGCGTTCGTCTCTGATCACGCGATAACTTTTATCGGTGGATGCGGTCACTTCGACGACACTCAAGCGAATATAGTTCAGGCGATCTTTAAAGAAAAAAGGGAGGGTTGATATGAAAGACGATAGAAGAGAACAGAAAACACCGAAGACGCAATGTCCGAAATGCGGAGAATGGATCGAGGACCACGACGGGTTCGGAGTCCTCTATCACAAGGCCTGCGGGTATTGTAAGCACGCGAGCTCTACCGGGAACGACGAAGGTCAGTTGATCTGCGATTATTGCGGGAAACAAACCGGCTCGTATATCCCGAGAAAAAAGAACACCTGTTATAAATGCGGGAAAGTTCTCGAGCTTCCGAAAGCGAAAACTCAATTTATCGGAACGCGCATCAGCATTCTGATAGACGCTCCTCTCCCGGACGCGGATCTCGATCATATCAAGATGCTGTTCGGGAAGTATTACGACGACGTGAAGAAAAACGGTCAAATCGATTTCTGTCACGAGTGTTGGATCGATTCCCTGATGGGAAAGACAGGAGGAGCGAATGAGTAAATCAGTCAGAGTAGCAGCCACGAAACAAGGTTGGAATCTCGGCTGGTCGTATCTCGCACTGTCCGGAAAAAGACCGATCGAAAAGAAGTGGACCGAACGCGATCGGGAGACGGAAAAGGAAGCGACGAATTGGGCAGCTCAGACGAACGTCGGAATCAGAACCGGGAAGATCTCCGGAGGATTGATCGTTGTCGACATAGACAGAGGCGCGGATCTCTCCTCGCTCGATCTCCCGGACACCGTCACGGTAATGACCGGGAACGGCGGACTCCATCTTTATTATCGATCGGACAAGGAAATCGGGAACAGTTCCGGGAAAGTCGCAACAAAGGTCGATGTCCGGGGAAACGGCGGACAGGTCGTCGCGGTCGGAAGCGTTCACCCGAAAACCAAGAAGATGTACAGATATGCGCACGATCTTTCGCCGGCGGAGGTCAACGTTCAGCCTCTTCCGGGGTGGATAACCGAAATTCTGCTCGAGAGCAGGCCTAAATCAGGCGAGAATCAGCCGGAAGGGAACGGCAAGAGGGAATCCCGTCCGAGCGGGAACGGCTACTCGAGCGCAGCCCTATCGTACGAGGCCGAAAAGGTCTCCAGCGCGAACGAGGGAGAGAGAAACGATACCCTCAATCGATCGGCGTTTTCTATGGGGACAATGATCGGAGCCGGGATGATCGATCAGGCCGAAGTCGAAGCGATCCTCGAGGACGCTGCGGTCCAGGCCGGCTTATCGATAAACGAAGCGAGACAAACAATTCTCTCCGGGATTAAGGCCGGCATCAAGACTCCCAGAGAGGTGCCAGAACAAGCGGAGCGTTCAGGAACAGTCGGGAAGAAGGATAGCCCTCCTCCTCCTCCGATGCCAAAGGGTTCCAACGCTCCGCCTCTGGCTACAACGAGAAGTCAGAGGAAGGCCGTTATGGTTCCGGGAGCTCACATCAACACGTTCGGATACAGAGAGATCGGGAACGATCTCTTCGCCGAGGAAGTTCTCTCGAACCTTCCAGAAGGCGTGATATACCGACGCGGAGGGATACCGGTTGAGCTCGTCGGAGAACCGGGGCACAAGAAGCTCCAGACGGTTACGGTCGATCGGATGAGGCTGATAATGGACGAGCACATCCGGCTCTTTCAGGGAGTCCGGAAGAACAACAAGCTCCAGCAGGTTTACAAGAACGCGACGAGGAACTGGGCAGGGCTCGTTCTCGCGTCAGCCGGAGATTCGGTTCTGATTCGAGATATGAAACTCCTGACTCACTACCCAGTGTACATGTCGAACTGGGAACTCGCTCAGCCGGGATATTACAAAGGCGTTTATTACGACGAACCGGCGGAACTCGTTGGGATGTCTCCGAGAGAGGGAGGCTGGCCGGTTATCGAGGATCTGATCGTCGATTTCCCATTCCTGTCGGAGGCCGACAAACAGAACTTCATCTCGCTTCTCTTAACTCCGATGATCAGGCCGGCTCTTCTCGGGAATGTTCCTATGTTCCTGATCAAGAGTTCGCTTCCGAGAACCGGAAAGACGAAGCTCGCGGAACAGGTCACCGGCGGGATCTATCTCGGAGAGGAGACGCCGGCAATGCAATGGAGCTCGAACGAGGACGAGAGGGACAAGAGGATTCTCTCGATCCTTAAACAGGGCGACACGATCCTTCACGTGGACAACGTCGCTCATTACGTCGATTCTCCCGCGCTCGCGTCTCTCGTGACGTCGAAGTTCTATCAGGGACGGCTTCTCGGTCAGTCTCAGATGATGAGGATCGAGAACACCCTCAGCGTCGTTGCGACGGCGAACAATCCGAGAGCGACGGGAGAGATCGTCCGGAGAGCGGTTCCGATAACGCTTCAGCCGGAGGACGACGCTCCGGAGCTCCGGTCGAATTTCAAACACCCGAACCTCTTCAAGCACGTCCTGTATCGGCGTCCCAGAGTATGGAGCGTCATGACCGGCCTCGTCGAGGCGTGGAAGGAAAAAGGAAGGCCGGCAACGGGAATGAAGATGGGAGGATTCGAAGGCTGGGCCGAGGCGATGTCCGGGATAATGTTCGCAGCCGGAGCCGAAGAGTGGATGACCAACTGGCGCGAATGGGTGCGCGAGGCCGATCCGGAGGGAGAGGATCTGAAGGAATTCGTCAAGCTCTGGTGGGAAGACGCCGGGAATGCGACGATGCACGCGAAAGAGCTCCTGAAGATCGTCGAGGACAACGATCTCTTCGGAGAGATCCTGATCCGGGCGAAGAGCTCTCAGGGGAGACTGACCGTCTTCTCGACGAACGTCCTCGTGAAATATCTCAACGCGCCGGTCGAGGAGTTTATAATCAAAAGAGGTGGAGGCCGATCATATCATCTCGAAAGAATAAAAGGAGGAAATCTTTATGAATAGTTTCGAAGCGATCGAAAAGGTTAAAAAGAAAAAGCGGATCACGTGGAACGATCTTCTTTATCTGCGAAAGATCGGAGTCTCGGAAGTCAAGATCTCGAACGAGTTCGGAATATCGCTAAAGAAGATCCGGAAGAAGCTAAAACAGATAGATAAAGAGGAAGGAAGAAAATGAGTTTCGGAGAACGGAGTTGCAGATTTTACGAGGACTGCCCGATCCCGGAACAGCGCGACATAGACACCTGCACGATCAACTGTCGCGAATTCGAATGGAACGGAACGACCAAGCCCGATACGGGTAAACTTTTTTTAAATGAAGGAGAAGAAGATGAATGCGAGGATTTTTTTCAAGAATGAAGATCCGGACGATACCGGAATCAAAGAAGTGACGGACGAAAGCCCGATGCCGTTCGGGGAGCACGAAAAGAAGAAGATGAGGGACGTCCCGGCGAAGTATCTTATATGGATGCACGACAATCTCGCCGAACGCGAAGAAGCCGGACAGAAGCTCCGGGACGACGAGACGGCGGTTCTCAATTACACTTCCGAGAATCTCGACGCGCTCGAGCTTCAGGCAGCAGAGGAGGAAGCAGATGAGTGAGACAACAACGTGTGATTGCGTATTCGACGGGAAGACGGGAATCGGAGAAGAGTATTGCACGAAGTGCGGGAAGATCAAAGATCCGAAACGCCTTTTCCTCGTTCCTATGACGAAGGATAAGCGCGAAAGCGATCTCTGCTTCAAGGAATGCGGGAAGATCCACGTCGGTCTGATTTTCTTCGATGGCGTATATCCCTGCCTGCCCTGTTGGACGGAGGACTGTCCGCACGAGGAGAACAGGGTTGACGTCGAAGAGGAGGGACTCGTCGAATGTCACCCACAGAACCCGGTCACGTTAAGGAAACTGAAAAAAAAGGAGGGCTAAATGAACGACTTAGACAGATTGCAAACGTTACAGGCGGAAATAGGAGGATGGTCGGATGAGACTTTCGGAGACGGCAGCCGGTTGAAACCCTGCCTTGCTCATTTTAAAAAGGAAGTCTATGAACTCTATAACGATCCGAGCACCGAAGAGTTCGCGGACTGCCTGATGCTTCTTCTCGACGGAGCCCGGATGTACGGCCTCTCGACGGAAGAGCTCCTCGAGTACACTGAGCTCAAACTCGAGAGGAACCGAAAGCGGGAGTGGGGATCTCCCGATCGGAACGGAGCGATCGAACACGTTCGGGACGGAAAGCCGATCGTGTATCTCGCTGGTCCTATGCTCGACTGCAACGAAACTGAGATCTCGACGTGGAGGGAGACCGCGAAGATCCTCCTCGAGACGGAGATTCGAGATCCCGGACTGAGGCCTGCCCAGGACGTGGTTTATCAGTCGAAGATCCACGACTCGAGCGACATCGTCGAGCCGGACAAGGAGGATATATTCCAGAGCGACGTCATCCTCGCGAACTGCTGGAGGCCGAGCGCGGGAACCTCGATGGAGATCTATATGGGATGGGAGCTCTCGAAGCTCGTCGTCTCGATCGTCCCTCCGGACAAGAAGATCTCGGCGTGGGTTGACTACCACTCGGACGTCGTCTTCCGGAAGCTCGACACGGCGATCGACGCGATCAACGACTGGGCGAGGAGAAAGTAATGGCGTGGATTACAGGAAGGATGAACGCGGTAATTCGAGATATGAGCATTTCATACGGCGGATTCGGAATGGAAGAGATGATGTCAGTCGAGTGTGATATGTCTTTTATAAGGCCGTCGAGTCCGGAGGATCTCGAAAACGTCGTTCAGGATTTCCGCGCGCAGCTTTTGTCCGTCTTCTTTCCGGGAGAGGTTCCGGAGGAGAAGCCCAAGCCGATGTTGGAAAAGAAACCGAAGGCGAAGAAGGAAGAACCGAAACCAGAGCCCGGAGTCCGGGACATAGAATTTAAGGAGACGAAAGATGATCAGAAGCGCGTTTAAAAAACTGCTTCGCGCGATGTGCGTCGTTCAGAAGACGAAGGACATCCGCGCGTTATGGCCTCACATACGCCGGCTCGAGAAGGCCGTTGCTCCCTCGAGGTCATACGCCATAGTCGAGTGGCCGGATCTCGAGAAGGTCTGCAGCTATCAGCACGTACTCCCGGGAAAAACCGTTCTCGGATCGGGAAACGGGATCTTGAAGTGCTCTCACGGATCTCACGGGGAGGTCTATCGCTGCTGCCGGCTTATGTGCCCCGTCTGGGACGAGTGGTCAGGCGTTATGCCGGAAGTTCGGAAGGAGGGCGAAGATGATTAAATGGATAAAGAGACTGTTCGAGAAGGCGATGGAGTCGGAGATCGTCGTCGGAGATTACTGGATGGCAAAGAGGGACGAGGGGAACCCGTTCGCCGAGTGGAAATTCAAGATAACGGGATATCAGAACGGCTGGATCCAATATCAGTTCGTCAGGAACGACGACGGATATGAAGGGTCGAAGTATTCGAAAAAGGAGAAAGACTTCCGGCTCCTCTTCGAACCGAGGGAGGTCGTCTGTGGCGAATAGGATGATCCCGAGAGAGATCCGGGTCAGGCTCGAGCCGAACACTCCGAACCAATCCATCGAGGTGATCACGGAAGTCTTCACCGGCGATGATCGGTTCACCGGGAAATTCGAGATCTCTATGCGGGAGGCGAACAGGCCGGAGGTTCTCAACATCGTCGAGAGGCAGACGTCGAAGGTGGTCAAGGAGATCTTCGCGCAGGCCTTTTACGGCGGGTGGCCGAGTTCCGGGACGATCAACATGGAAATCGATACAGACGCTGCGGAAACGATTCGGGAACTCGAGAGAGTCAGGTTCGATATGGAGAAGCAGGCAGCGATCAGGGCGGAGGCCGAGAGACGCGCGGAGGAGGCTCGACGGAGATCCCCGGTCGCGAGCTCGAGACGCGGAGGAAAGACGACGAGCTGGATCGTCGATCTGGTCCGGGCTTTCAAGGAAACGAAGATCTCGCTCGATCAGTTTCAAGCTGCCGTCGCCGAGGTCGGACTGTCTGTCCCGGACGCCGTTCGGACGTACTTCCGGGAGACCGGGGAAAGCCCGATCACCGGGGAACCGGCGCGAAGATCCCGGAGCCAGAAATCGATCGAAAAACGGGGCAGAATCGAGAGATCCAATCGCGCACAGAATCAGCTGTTTAAAACCAAAAAGGAGGAGCCCGAGAACGGCACACCGGAGAAGGAGGAACGGGTGGCCGGAAAACGGGACATCGAATTTAACGATGGAAACATTACTGTGGATGAGGGCGAGAAATGAAAACGAAAAGAGGAGGAGCGCACGGCCTTACACGCCTGTGGCCTGTCAAAAAGGCTGTTTTTAAGTTCTTTTATTTCGAGCTTTCACCTGTTTGCTTTAAGTTCTTTAGGAGGAAACACACCTTTCACACCTTCACACCCTTTTCCCTACTGGCTCCAAACAGCTTTCTATCAAATATGATCAGTTTAAAGAAGAGCATTTGGAGGCTACGGGAAGAGGCCGCAAAGGTGTGTTAGGCCGTGACAGACGAAATTCATAAACACGTTAAAAAGGAGAAGAAAACCATGGATGAACAGACAAAGGCTTTAGTTACAATCGAGTGTCCCCATTGCCAAACGGAGAACGCGGATCTCGAGCTCGTCGTTGTAGATCCGGAGCTGCCGATCCGGGTCGCCTGTCGAGAGTGCGGAGAACCTATCTGGGTGAAGATCCTCGAGGTGAAGGAAGACGGAACCGCGAGGCTCCAGATCGGGAAGGCTATCAAGCCGGCGGACATAACGAAACTCCTCGAGGAGAACGGAGGAAAGTGTCCGGCCTGCGGACGCGAGATCAAGGGATCTCAGGAGCGGACGTACCTGCTCGACGATTCGGTCCACGTCGTCCGTCAGGGGAAGGCTCTCTCACCGAACGGCATCGCCGTTGTATTGCAGAGACTCTGCTCGGAGGACGTTATCCCGGCGCGGTTTATTTATCGCGAGACGATCAAGGAGACTGGTGCTCTCCGGGTCAAGCTCCGGTGGAATGATCTCGAGGCTGCTGATCGTGGGTTAAAGATTTGGGAGACTCTTATTCCAGAGGAGGTGACAGATGGCAATGAATGAGCAGGAAAGGATGTTGAGAGTCTTCGAGGATCTCGGAGTCCCTCACACCTTTAAACAATTTACTGCTGCTGCGGTTATCCTTATGGACTGTCGAAGCGGACACATCGCGTCTCAGGTCGATTGCTGGGTGGAGTTCAAATTCGACGACGCCGGGAGCTTCCAACACATGGGCGTTTACACTCGCGACGGTCACGGTCCATTCGAACTCAATCAGCGCGAGGGTAAAGCTCCGAAGCCAGACACGAGCTTTCCTCCGGAGGAACCGAGAAGGAAGCTCGCTGCGTTCGCTCCGCCTCCTGTCTCTTCTCCTGACGAGCCGATGACGATCGAGGATCGCGTCGCTCAGATGGATCTCGAGAAGGATTCGGAGAAGAAGAACGACTTGACCGAAATGTACGCGAATTTCAAGAAGGGTAAAAAATGATAATCGTCAAGTTCTTAATTAAGTGTAACAACTGTGGAACCAAACACAGCAGGCTCTGCGACTCCGAAGAGGACGCGCGAGAACGCGCGAAGCGGATCTGGATCTCGACGAAAGATGATCAGCATTTCTGTTCGCCTTACTGTCAGGCGAGATATAAGGAGAAGGATAAATGACCAGAAGAAATTACACCGGAGACAAATACAATTTTTCAAGACACGACGTCCAGACCGCGATAAATAATTCAGGTACGATCAGGGCTGCAGCGAAGACTCTCGGGTGTTCGTACGGCACCCTGATTCACGCCTGCGACGTCCTCGGAATCGAACGACCGAACCGGGGAAGAACCCGGAGAGCCTTCACGAAGAAGGAGCTCTCGAAATACCAGAAGGGCTACTCTTGGGCAGGAATTGCCGAAGTTCTCGGCTGCTCCGTCGGACTCGTCCGAAGGGAGTTTAAACGGCTCGGATTGACCAAACTCGACGAAAGGAGTAAAAACGCCGAACATCCCTGTGACATCTGATCAAATGGAAGATTGAAAAATTTCTGTACATACATAGTATTCCCGGTATATACTATGGGCGAAAGGCTATCGAGGCCGAGATCAGTTTTTACTGTTGGAAGGTATGAACAACGACAGCAAGTGGAAACCGAAAAAAGACCTCACGGCCAGAAAAACCCTCCAAAGCGAAGCGCAGCCGAAGAGCGCGCTCAAAACGCGAAGCGAAGAAGCCCGGATCAGCGAACTTTTTCAAGGGCGGAAAGCCAACCAAAGCTCAGTGCGAGCAAGTAAAGGCTCTGGCATCCTGCGGGGTCAACCAACGGACGATCGCGGACTATCTCGGCGTGGGCCGGAAGACGTTCTGCACGAAGCTCGAGGAGGACGAGGGACTCAAGAGAGCGTACCGTCTCGGGCTGGCGGAAGCGAAAGAAAAGATCATGACGAAGGCGTTCGAGAAGGCGACGGAAGGCAAGGGCGATACAGTCATGCTGATCTTCCTCTCGAAGGCTCTCTGCGGTCTGAGGGAACAGGGCGAACAGGAGGACGAAGTCGCGGACAAAGCTGCCGCGATTCGCGAGGCTCTCGATCGGATGAACTCCGGGCTGACGAAGTTTCAGGACAAGAGCGGGAACTTCAAAGATCCGGATGTTTCATCATCATCGACGAAAAAGAAGACCTCTCGAAAGAAGACGTCGAGAAAATCTTCAAAGTCCTTAAAGAGAGGGAAGTAAATGCCGTTTCCTAACTTCCACGCAGCACGCGTTAAATCGCCGGGACTGTTCTCGAGGATCAAAGTCTTGAAGACACTCGGCAACGGCGTGATGATATACGGCGGACCATTAAAGCGGGACGGAGGATCGACGGCGCAGTCGTATCGATTCCCGAGAAAACGATTCACCGCTGAAGAGGCGAAGGCCTGGTTGAAGCGGAACAAGATCAAATACATTATGTTCGAAAAGGCTACGGGATGAGTGCTGCCGGACTACTCGCACCCCCTCCTCCGATCGGAGGAAGAGCCAATCTGGTAAAGGCCGTTGAAGATCCTCTCTTCTTCGATCACCACGTCAAGCAGGCTCGATACGAGCTCTCGAGAAAGAGATTCAACGTCGTTCCCGCCGGTCGAAGATCCGGGAAGACGAAGGTGGCGAAGAGACGCGGGTGCAAGATGGCCATGTCGAATACCTTCTGGCCTGACTTCCGGATCGCTTTCACGGCTCCGACGTACGGCCAGGTCAAGAGGATCTACTGGGAGGATCTGAAGAAGATGCTCCACGGCCTCTATCGAGATCGGGACAAGAGCGAGTCGGATCTGATGATAAAGCTTTTTAACGGATCGGAGGTCTGGTGTATCGGGATGGATCGTCCGGATCGATTCGAGGGACCATCCTGGAACTGGGTTTTCGCGGACGAGGTCGCGAACATGAAACCGGAAGCGATCGAGCAGCACGTGATGCCGGCTCTTTCCGAACGTCTCGGAGGCCTTGATCAGTACGGGGTTCCGGAAGGCCGGAATCATTACTACAAGACGGCTCAGTTCGCGCAGGAAGCGGAAAACGCGGACGAGTGGATGTATCATCACTGGACTTCGCTCGAGGTTATGCCGATGTATCTCGGACTTGAGCAAGCGGAACTCGAGCTCGAGAGAGCGAAGAGGCGAATGGATCCATTGACCTTTAAGCAGGAATACGAGGCGGACTTCATTCACTTTATAGGCCGGGCATACCACGCGTTCGAAAGAGAAGTACACGCTGCGAAGCGTCTTCAGTACGATCCGAGAGCTCCTCTCCATCTCTGTTTCGACTTTAACGTCGAGCCGGGAGTCTCCGCGATTATTCAGGAACGGAGAGAACAGAGGATCGAAGGACCACGCGCAGACAAGACTTTGGTTATCGGCGAAGAGGTCATCCAGAAGAGCTCGACGACGAAACGGATCTGCGAGAAGATCTTAAAGAACTGGGGCACGCATCAGGGACAGGTCTATTGTTATGGTGACGCGACGGGCGGAGCGAGAGGATCGGCGAAGGTTCGAGGATCTGACTGGGATATCATCAAACAGATCCTCAGGCCGAAGTTTAAAGATCGTCTGAGGTTCCGGGTTCCGAGAAAGAATCCTCCGGAGCGAGTCAGAGTGAACGCGGTCAACTCGAGATTCTGTTCGGCGTCAGGATTCAGTCGTATGTACATCGATCCGGTAAACGCTCCGGAGACGGCGACGGACTTCGATGAGACTATGGTCAAGAAAGACGGAAGCGGGGAGATCGATAAAAGCAACAGCGAACGGACGCACCTCTCAGACAGTGTAGGTTATTACGTGGCGAAACGTCATCCGATCGATGGCGGGTACACGACGGAAAATAAACAAATTTGATGGAGAACCGAGATGGCGGTTGACACACCCAGTATACAATACAACGCTATGATGACGGCGGGATCGTGGGATCTCTGCATGGATATTCTTGGCGGGATTCTCTCTATGCGGGCTGCGGGAAAGACGTGGTTGCCGAAGGAGCCCGAGGAGAAGGAGTCGAAGTACAAAGTCAGGCTCAAGCGATCGTTCCTCAACAACGTCTATAAAGACACGATCGAGAAGTATGTCGCCAGACCGTTCTCGAGACCTGCCAGATGGGACGTCAAGGGAAACGACGAGGCGAAGGAAGCTCTCGCGCCTGTGATGGACGACATGGACGGAGAGGGACAGCACCATCAGGCGTTCTCCAAGAGCCTTTTCCGTATGCTCCTGAAGTGGGGCGTCTGCACGAGCTTTACCGATTATCCGGAGATCGATGATCCGGACAATGTCGACAAAGAGACCGAGAAGAACGAGAAGCTCAAACCGATCAACCGCGTTCTCGGCACACCGAAAGTAATCGGCTGGGAGACTCAGGAGCAAAGGAACGGGACGGAGAAGATCGTCGAGATCCGGGTCAAGGAATCGTACATCGAGGATACAGATAACTGGGAGCAGGTCGCGTACGATCAGATCAGGGTTATCAGAGCCGATGGATGGGAGCTCTGGAGACGCGAGAAGAGGAAGAAGGGATCGGCCTCGTCAAAGGAGGACGAGTACAAGAAGGTGAAGAGCGGGACTTTCGTGATGGCCGAGAAGACTCCGGAAGATCTCCCCATCGTCACGGCGTACACGGAGAAGATCGCAATGATGAGCGCGCTCCCTCCGTTCCTCGATCTTCTGTGGGCGAACCTCGAGGATTATCAGTCGAGATCCGATCAGAAGAACATCCTGAGATTCGACCGGCTCGGAATCATAATGGGCTCCGGGTTTACCGAAGAAGAGTGCAAGGCCGGGATCAAGATCGCTCCGACACAGGCCGTGATGAGCGAGAACCCGGAGGCGACTCTCTCTCGAGTTGAGACGACGGGAAAGCCGGCAGACAATGGCTGGAAGGATATCCACGATATACGCGAGAGAATGGAGGTTCTCGGGATGGCTCCGATGATCACGCGTCTGGCGAACGTCAAGGCGACGGGTATTGCAGCGAACGAGAGCAAGAGCCGGAGTCAGATCGAAAGCTGGATCGATGAAGCCAATCTCGCTATGCGGAAAATAATGCAGCTCAATCTGAAATGGATGGGATTCGACATCCCTCTCGATCAGATCGAATATAACATATATCAGGATTTCGTTTTTAACACTCAGCAGGCTCAGGAGGTCAAGGACGTTATCGAAGCGAGGAAGCTCGGAGCGATTTCGCACGAGACGTTTATCGAAGAGCTGCAGAGATACGGACGACTCTCAGACAAGGTCGATCCGGAAGTTGAGAAGCAAAGAGTTGCTGCCGAGAAGGGGAACGGCCTCTCGCTGTTTGACAGAGGAACCCCGACACCGGCGCAGGGACAAGTTGGAGCTGAGATCTAATGCCCAGTGTAAATGAAGAACTAATCGAAAGCGCGTTTCTCGCGGAGATCCGGAGATTCGGTGCGACGAACGAAGTCGTGGCCGAGATCAAACGGGTTATCCGAGAGGAGGTTCTTCCGGACATAGCCGAGACTCTGAACCGTCTTCCGTTCGATCAGTTGACGGCTCAGGACATACGTCTGCTCGATCTTCGGAACGCGATCACGGACGCTATGGGATGGGATCGAGTCACGTCGAAGCTCGAGCAAGCGACGATCGACGCAGCGAGATCCGAACTCGACGATTCGTATCGGGAGTTCAGGAACGCTCTTCCGTTCGAATGGGAACCGACACTGATCGCTCCGGCCCAGCTCGTAAACATCGTTATGGACAGGCCGTTCAATAACAAGATTATGCGGGAATGGTTCAGCGAGCTTCAGGCGACGTCTCAGGAGAACATATACGAGGCTTTCCGGATCGGAATGATCGAAGGGAAATCGATTCCTCAGATGACGAAAGATCTCCTGCTCCGGGAATACGGCGCGTTCACGACCGGCGGGATCTCTCGCGTGTTCGATAACGCGGAGGCCGTCGCGAGAACGGCGACGACTTATTCATCTGTTCAGACAAGGCTGGCGTTCGCGGATCAGAACAGCGACGTGATAAAGGGCGTCCAGTACGTGGCGACGCTCGATGATCGGACGACGTTCATTTGTATGTCTCTTCACGGAGACGTCTATTCGCTCGACGACGTTGGGCCGATCCCTCCCCAGCATTATAATTGCAGATCAACTCTTGCGTACGTAACGAAGAGCTGGGAGGAAATGGGGATCACCGGAGCTCGCGAGGTCGAGTTCTTCCAGAGATACAGAGTCACGGACGCGACGCGGATGGACGGAAAGATTGCGACGCCTCCGGATTTCGACGTCTGGTTAAAGGATCAGCCGGTGGGAACACAGAACACTTTACTTGGACCGGTTCGGGCTCAGATGTACCGGGACGGGAAGATCGAGAGCGTGAAGGATCTCGTCGATGCCGACGGAGCGACGAAGCTCCTCGATCAGTTCGGCGTGAACAGAGCAGGAAATCCATTAAAGGATGCAGGATGATGAAAGCGATTGCGGCTTTCTTTTTTGCCCAGACGGGTGAGGGTTTCGTTTTCTTCCCTCACCTGTCGTTTGAATTAAAAAGTCAGGTTGTGCGAGAGGCGCACCACCGAAGAGAGTTCGGCGAGACTATTTTATAAAGGAGACCGAGATGGTTGACGAACTTGATTTGATTGTTGATGATATCAACACTGTGGACGAGAAATACAGAGGAGCCTATCGAGAGGATGGTGGAAAGTATTTTCTCAACGGAATTGCGGTCGGCAGTTACGAGATAGCCGACACGGGAGCACTGAAAAGTGCGCTGAACAAGGAACGGAGGAGAGCGGACGACGCCGAGAAGGTCGCGAAGGGATTCGAGAAGTATTCCGACGTGGATCTCGAGGCTGCGATCGACGCTCTGGGAAGGATCGAGGAATTCGATGCGGGCAATATCGACATGGACAAGGAGATTCAGAGAAAACTGGAAGCCCAAGCCGAGCAGCTCGTTAAACAGCACAACGAGAAGTTGGAGTCTGTTAACACCAGAAGCGAGAAGCTGATGGGAAAGCTGAGAAAACTCCTCGTGGACAACGAAGCTATGAAAGCGATCGAAGCTGCAAAGGGCGACGTCGAGCTTCTTCTTCCTCACGTTTCAGGCCGTGTTAAAGTTCTCGAACAGGACGACGATTTCGGGATTCAGGTTCTGACAGAGCAGGGAGAGCCTGCCGTGGATGGCGAAGCCAATCCAATTTCCATCGAGGCACTCGTCAAGGGAATGGTTAAGCGTTTCCCCTCTGCCTTTAAGGGAGCCGGAAGTTCCGGCGGAGGCGGTGGAGGAAAAGATGGTGCGCCCGGAAGCTCTCAGGGCGGAACCATGACCATTTCTAAAGAGGACGCCCGAGATCCTCTCAAGTACCGCGCAGCGAAGGAGCGCGCGGAGAAAGCGGGTCAAACACTTCAACTCGAAGAGAGCTAACAGGAGAATTGAGATATGGCAAATTCATTAGGTTATTACGTACCGGAATTTTATGCGAACGAGGCTTTGATCCAGCTGGAAAAAGCTCTCGGGATGGCCAACACCATCTATATGGGCTATGATGAAGAGCGTCGTGTCTACGGACGCGGTGAGAAGATCAACATCAAAAAGCCCTCGTCTTTCACAGCGGAAGACGCTCCCGGTTCAGCACAGGATCTCGACACCGGTCAGGTGCAGATCTCGCTGGACTACTGGAAAGAGGTCAGGTTCGCACTGACCGATAAGGAACTCGCGCTCAGCGAGAAGAACATCATCGAACAGCACATACGGCCTGCAGCGTATGCGCTGGCGGACTTCATTGACTCTTCGCTCTGCGATCTGTACAAAGAAGTTCCCTGGCTTTACGATCTGAACGCCACTCCGGGTTCAGTCGTGACGGACATCACTGGACCGCGCAAGGTGCTGTTCGATAACGCCGTTCCGATGAAAGATCCCGCCATGATGCATTATATGGTCGATGGCGAGATGGAAGCGAACCTCCTCGGACTGTCCGCGTTCGCGCAGTGGCAGGGCGCAGGAGCCGAAGGTGTCAGAACTCAGGTCTCAGGTGCACTCGGCCAGAGATACGGGTTCAACTTCTTCGCGAACCAGAACGTTAAGACGCACACCGGTGGTACCTGCGCGGACGCAACCGGGGCGATCGACAACGTGGCGGGTTACGCGAAGGGCGTCTCCACGATCCATATCGACGGCGTGACCGACGGTGGTGACTGGAATATCGGCGACACTTTCGTGATCGCAGGAAACACTCAGCGGTATGCGGTAACAGCAGACGTGACCTTCACCGGCGGTGAGGGAGACGTGAGCTTCACACCTCCGCTCGCTGCAGCGGTTTCCGACGGCGATGTCGTCACCGGGACGATCGTCGCGAGCTCAACGCAGAATCTCGCTTATCACAAGAACGCGTTCGCCATGGCGTTCGGTCAGCTGCCTTTTGAGCTTCCGAACGAGCTCGGCGCGCGGGTGGTCAGCGTGACAGATCCCGTGACCAACCTCTCGATCCGTTCACGTCTGTATTACGACGGAGACAACTCCAAGGTTGTCGTCGTTCTTGACGTGCTCTTCGGAATCAAGACGCTGGACGGGAATCTGGCGGTGAGACCGTACAAGGACTAACCTTAACCGGGCGGGGAGAGTAGTCGCCTCCCCGCCCAACTCTTTTGAAAGGAGGCCGACTATGACTGGAACTTTTGTTGTTTGTTTGGTTCTGTTCGCACTCGCTCCTTTTTTCCTCGCGAGCCCGCAGAAGGTTCTGCCTAAATGCACCATCGTGAAGGGAAAAAAGAAGCTGAACATCAACGTGGCCGATCTCCCTCAGTGGGAGAAGGACGGTTGGAAGCGAGCAGATGATCCCGTACCTTCCGAAAGTTCCGACGACGGAGAGGATGGCGAATACACACTCGAGGAAGCGATCCAGAAGTGTAGATCTAATGCTGCACTGGAAGAAATCGTTGAGGCCAACGGCATTGACGTGGACCTCGCCGAGTTCGACAGTTTCGCGGACAAAAAAGACGCCGTTCTCGAAGCGTTGGAAGAAGCGGACGAATAATCCATGCCGGTTATGCGAGGCTGTCCAAAGTGTAAAGAGCGGAGGGCAGCCCGCATAGCTGAACTTTATGACGAGGAGAATAAAATGAAGACAGTTGAGATCCTTACAAAGGCCGGACTCGTGAAGGTTCCGGAAGCGGAACTGAGTCACTACAAGGGACGCGGAGCAACGATGCCGGACGGCAAAGAGATAACGCTCCCGGAGCCGAAGAAGGCGGAAGAGCCGAAGCCTGAGAAGAAGACCGAGAAGAAGGAAACGAAAAAGGAAAAACCGAAAACTCCGAAGGAGTAAACGATGGCCATACAATTTGTTTTAGAAACAGGTGCCGGACTGACGAACTCGACGACGTATGCGGATCTTGCTGAAGCTGCGCAGATCGTCGAGGATTACGGTCTGACGTGGCTCTCAGGATACACGGACGATCAGAAGAAGGTCGCCTTGAACAAGGCCACCCAGTATATCGATCAGAGATATTACGGAGCGTGGAAGGGGATCAGATCCTCTCAGGATCAGGCTCTGCTCTGGCCGAGACAGGACGTCCAAGACGACGATGGATGGTATATCGATTCAAACGTTATACCGGCGAACCTGAAGAAGGCCGTCGTCGAGGCTGCGGTGTATTACAGCAACAACGACAGTCTTTTCCCGGACACGGATAATGGCGGGACGCTCAAGAGCGAGAGGATCAAGATCGACGTTCTCGAGTTCGAGGAGGAGTATCTTGCGGGAGATTCCGGATCTGAGACGTCGAAGACGATCGGATCTCTTCTCGCAGCATATCTCAAAGGAAGAGGCTGCAACGTGGAGGTCGGAAGAGGATGAGCAAATATCTCGACGAGCCGAAGTATCAGAAGAAGGTCAAGGACAAGATCGAGGGATACGGGAGAGTTGCCCGGTTCTTCGCTGCAAACGACACCGATTATGAAGCGTGGTACATCAGTCCTCCTCGTCAGGCGAAGGCGACGGAGGCCGACAGCAATCATCCGGTTGACAGTATGATCTGTCTCGTCGCAGCTCTCGATATTCCGTTCACTCCGCAGAGAGGCCTCCGGATGCTCGATATGAAGACGAGTATCTCATACAGGATCGTCGAGGTCGATCCGATCGACAGCGGAGATCTGACTCAGGCGTATCGTATCTGGTTGGGAAGATAAAAGTGGGCGTCAATATCAGAATGGTCAACTCGAAATCCTTTGTGAAGGATCTGA
>Ga0180433_10001059_pt1 | contig 46520 bp, 36 predicted proteins | sample SS_ome_8_FD_132980 | JGI IMG/M metagenome (GOLD analysis project Ga0180433, IMG submission 132980) | Hypersaline lake sediment archaeal communities from the Salton Sea, California, USA - SS_1_D_1 metaG | ecosystem: Environmental > Aquatic > Non-marine Saline and Alkaline > Hypersaline >...
AGCAATGAGCAATGAGCAATGAGCAATGAGCAATGAGCAATGAGCAATGAGCAATGAGCAATGAGCAATGAGCAATGAGCAATGAGCAATGAGCAATGAGCAATGAGCGATGAGCAATGAGCAATGAGCAATGAGCAATGAGCGATGAGCAATGAGCAATGAGGAATGAGCAATGAGGAAGAGATAAGTGACTGGTGATTTGTAGGGGCAGGCCCCTGTGCCTGCCCTCGGAGGCCGGAAAAGAGAGACTAACACCTAATAACAACCCATGTCTGTAACCATAAAAGATGTCGCGTATATCGCTGAACTGGCAAGGCTCAGCTTTACCGACACCGAGAAAGAGAAAATGACCAGCGAGCTGAACGCTATTCTGCAGTATGTCGAGAAACTTGAGGAAGTTGCTACTGACGGTGTTGAGCCTCTGAGCAGTATTCATGATGAGGTTAACGTACTTCGTGATGATATCCGTCAGGAGTCCATTCCAAATGAAACAGCCCTTCTTAACGCCCCTGATAAACTCGATCGTTTTTTCAGAGTTCCAAAAGTTATCGGCTAAAGCCGAGCAGGCGTGCTTCAGGTTCAGGAAAAAGCAGGATCGGTCTTTTTTTCGATAAAGGCGCAACCGCGCTCATCGAAAAGTATGGTCACCGGTGCATATGACGGCAGCATAAAGGTGAACCTTAAAGCTCCTCCGGTCGATGGTGAGGCGAATATTGAGTGTTGCAGGCTTCTTGCCCGGACGCTCGGTGTCGCACGATCAAGTGTGGAGATTGTGTCCGGGACGAGAGGCAAAATGAAACGGGTTAAGGTCTTTGGACTTTCGGCTGTTGAATTTACAGAAAAAATAACGCCTTACCTGTACTCTTCCCCATAGTCACGGATGCTTATCCATTCAGCCTTTTCGCAAACCAGCTCTCAAGCCACACTACTTATGGAAATAGTGATCGTGATTCCTGCGAGGCTCGACTCAACCAGGTTACAGAGGAAAATGCTTGCAGACATAGAGGGTGAACCCCTCATTGTCAGAACCTGTCAGAATGCGATGATGGCCGAATGCTCCAACCGTGTGGTTGTAGCAACAGACAGTCCTGAAATCGCTGAAGTTCTCCGAAAAGTACAGGTGGAGGTTGTCATGACCTCTCGACATGCGCGTTGCGGTTCGGAACGTATTGCCGAAGCGGCGGAATCGCTTGAAGGCGATCTGTTTATCAATCTTCAAGGGGATGAGCCGTTGATCGCTCCCGCGACTATCGACCTCGTGGCAGCACCATATCTTCGGGGAGAGAGGCCTGACTGTACAACGCTTGTTTTTCCTGTTCCGTCAACAGAAACAGCCCTGATCGATGATCCGCATATCGTTAAAGCGGTCATTGATTCGACTGGCTATGCGTTGTATTTTTCACGCAGTCCGATACCCTGTCGGAGGGGTGCGAACCTGTCGACAACGTTTTACCGACATATCGGCATCTATGCGTTTCAGAGGGAGGTGCTTCAGAAATTTTCGGCGCTCGAACCGTCAATGCTTGAAAAGGAGGAATCTCTTGAACAGCTGCGACTTCTTGAAAACGGGTTTCGTATTCAATGTGTTGAAACCACGGTTGACTCACCGGGGGTCAATACCCTCGAGGAACTGGAGCTTGTCAGAAGGATATTCAGGGAAGCTCTTCCTTCCCTGTAATGGTAACAGCCGTCACGCCGTCATGAAATATCACTGATGCCATATCCCCTTCATGCAGGTCGTTACTGGAAGTGATAGAGCGTTTTTCTTTCCGTACAAGAGTAAAACCTCTTTCAAGGGTTTTTCGGTAATCGAGCAGAGAGAGGCGTTCCGTTACGGAAGAAAATCTGCGCTCCGTCTGCATGAAGGCGCTTCGTAAAGATTGAGTCATGAATCTCACTGAATGGTCGATTCGCTCCCGCATTCTTTCCAGCGTTACCTGCGGACGGTTGAAGGCGTAACTGCCGAGCAGTGAGTGCAGCTGCCGTTCCGTTCCTTCAATCTTGGCATAGAGGGCCGTAGACTGCCTGTCAAGCAAGGCATCATTATGTTTCAGCAGCTCCCTGGTGTCGGGTGCGGCGATTTCCGCTGCTATGGAAGGGGTTCCCGCGCGCATGTCGGCAACCATGTCAGCGATGGTTACATCGGTCTCGTGACCGACCGCGCTGATTACAGGAATAGTTGAAGAGAATATGGCGAGAGCTACGTTTTCTTCATTGAAAGCCTGCAGATCCTCAAGAGAGCCGCCTCCTCTGGCAACGATGATGATGTCTGGTTTATGTGCGGGATCAAGAGGCTGGTTGAAGTAGGACAATGCATTGATGATGTTCTGTGCCGCATCGGCTCCCTGAACCTTGACAGGAAAAAGAAGAAGCTTCGCGGCTGGCAAACGACGTTTCAGAACGTTGCTCATATCCTCGATCACCGCACCGGTTGCCGAGGTTACCATGCCGATTTTTTCAGGTATTCCGGGTAGCGGTTTTTTATGTTCCTGATTAAAATAGCCCTGTCCGGCAAGTTTCTCCAGGAGCATGGCAAACGCCTGCTGGAGCATCCCTGCTCCGGCAAGTGAAACTGATGTGCAGATAAGCTGATAACGTCCTGAAGGGGGGTATACCTCGATTCGACCGTGTGCAATGATTTCCATGCCGTCTTTCAGCTCGAGAGGGAGCCTCATCCGTACATTTTTCCATAGTACCGCAGGAATCTGTGCCCCTTCATCCTTGAGCGTCATATAGATGTGGCCAGATCCCGGGAGCTTGAAATTGGAGATTTCGCCTTTGACGCTTACAGCGGGAAAGCGGTGTTCAAGATCTGATTTGATCTTCCTGGTGAGTTCGGTGATGGTAAGAATCTGCTCTGACATTCGTTACTGCTGGCTAAACGTGGCGGTACTATGTTTTACTGAAGTTAGGTATTTCCACGGAATGGTTTTAGTATATTCTGAACTGTTCTGCTGCTGAAGGAAGGACAATAAGGAGTTTCATATAACACGACAGGCCAAGAGATGAAACATGACGCTTGTGTTGCACGTCTGGAGAAAAAGCTCTCTCTGGAGAGGCAGCAGCTTATAGAATTTCTCGATGCGGTTATGGCTGGATTTGTCGAAGAACTTGTCCGGAAGGGAGATCTTTCCGTCAAAGGGCTCGGCTTGTTTACAGTGCTCTACCTTCCTTTCAGAAGTAAGGTGGATGGCAGGGTGATGAAGGCGTTTCCTCCCCGTAAGAAAATAGCTTTTTATACCAGGCCGGTTGTCGATACCGCAACCCTTCGGATCATTGGTCGAAAGACCGGTCTGTCGGAAAGAGATGCCGATACGTTCTTCAGGATACTTTCCGGACATTTCAGAGAGCGTCTTGCCGCAAAGCAGGAGCTTCTGCTCGAAGGGTTGGGAGTGTTCAGGACTGTCGAAGGGAAATACCTTTTCGTTCCTGATGAACCGCTTCAGGAGATTGTCAATAACGTCTATGAAAACATGAAGATACTTGATTTAGGAGGTCAATAATGATTCATGATTGTCAGGCACAGAGTACGGAAAATAAAGCATGTGCCAATCTTCATCCGCAGACAATGTGCCCTGCGTTTGGCGGTTTGCGGGTTCTTACGAGGATAGAAGGGGCGCGGGTCTGCCTTGTTGCTGATCAGGGATGCCTCTACGGATTGACGTTCGTTTCACATTTTTATGCGGCCAGAAGGTCAATCGTTGCTTCTGAACTGATGAACGTTCAGATTTCAGGAGGAACCATGATCGACGACGTTCGGGAGACTATCCGGAAGATTGCCGAAGATCCGGCGGTAACCTTCATTCCTGTTGTCAGCACCTGTGTCGCGGAAACGGCAGGTATTGCAGAAGAGTTGCTGCCGAAACAGGCAGGCAACGCTGTTGTTCAGCTTGTTCGTCTGCCGGCATTTCAGATCAAATCACATCCGGAGGCAAAGGATGTAACGGTCTCAACATTGCTCGGAAGGTTTGCTGATTTTGACAGACCGAAGAGAGCGCGTTCTCTGGTTGTTGTCGGCGAGATTTTTCCTGTTGACGCTATGGCGATCGGAAGTGTACTGCAGCGGATCGGTGTCGAGTCGGTACTGTCGATTCCGGCTGCCGACCTTGAAGATTATATCGAGGCAGGCTCAGCGGAAGCATGCGCTGTTCTGCATCCATTCTATGAAAGGACAGCCTCGTTGCTTCAAGAAAAAGGGATGCGGATTGTTTCAGGAAATCCAGTAGGTGCAGGAGCAACTGCGCAATGGATCGAACGTGTCGGAGAGGCACTTGGGCTCGATATGGATCAGGTTCGCAAGGTGGCCGGTGAAGAAAAAGCGAAAGCAGCCGCTGTTATCGAAAATTTCAGTCATCTTTCAGGAAAAGTTCTTGTTGCCGGGTACGAAGGAAATGAACTTCCTGTTGTCAGATTGCTGCTTGAGGCCGGACTCGAAGTTCCCTATGCATCGACCTCGATAGCCCGTACCTCTCTCGGCGAAGAGGATCATCAGCTTCTGTCAATGCTTGGCACCGGGATCCGGTATCGGAAATTTCTTGAGGAGGATATGCAGGCGGTTGATACATATGATCCCGATCTGGTTATCGGTACAACCTCCCTGGACAGCTATGCGAAAGAGAAGGGGATTCCTGCGATTTACTATACCAACAACATCTCTTCCCGGCCCCTGTTTTTTGCCGCGGGTGCCGGAACGGTGCTTGGAATGGTTGCCGGTCTGCTTGGAAAAAAGGATGTGTTCAGAACGATGAAGGAGTATTTTACACTTCCATGATCTCTTTTTCTTTCTGAACGATCATGTCGCTGATCTGCTTTTCATACTTGTGGACAAGGTTGTCGGCGTCTTTTTTACAGTTGGCCTTGGCATCTTCGCCGATCTCCTTGTCTTTTTCAAGCTTGTCAGCGCCATGGAGCATCTCCCTTCGCAGGTTTCGAAGGGCTATTTTTGCGTCCTCACCATACTTTTTGGTCAGTTTCACATACTCCTTGCGCCGTTCTTCGTTAAGAGGAGGAATACTGACTCTGATGCTCTGGCCTTCCGCTACAGGATTAAGGCCGAGATTGGCATCCCTGATGGCTTTTTCTGCAGCTGCGACCATTGATTTGTCCCATACCTGAACCATGAGGGTATGGGCGTCCTGAACACCGACATTGCCGATCTGTTTGAGCGGCATGGTCTGTCCGTATGCGTCTACTTTTACACGATCCAGCAGTGCGGTTGTTGCCTTGCCTGTTCGTATTGCCGCGATCTCGTGCTGGAAGCTTTCAACCGATTTTTTCATTTTCGCTTCCGCCTTTTGAGTTATTTCTCTCAAGCTCATAGGAATCACATCGTTTTTTGATTATCAGAGGCCGCGCGGAACAGCTTATTCAGAAGCCGATGAGGAGACGTTTTTTTTTGCAAATCTTTTCTTGAAGCGCTCAACGCGTCCAGCTGTATCGACAAGAACCTGTTTGCCGGTATAGAACGGGTGGCAGTTGCTGCAGATATCGACTTTTATCGACTCTTTTGTCGAGCGGGTTTCAAAGCTGTTGCCGCAATTGGCACAGGTGACGGTAACGGTTGTATACTTCGGATGGATATCTTTTTTCATGACCTCGATTTACCTTGACTGAAAGGAAATAGTTTTGTGATCTATTCGGGAATAAAATAATTTATCATGTAATATACAAAAAATAGTGCGCAGATAACAAAGCCATCGACATGCGAGGCTGTCAGGGAGAGAGGATTGTGCCGGGACAAAGACCAAATGATATACCTGTAACCTGCATCAGGGGGGTCGGTCCGCGCAAGGCCGCTCTGTTAGGGCAGTCAGGAATAGAGACAATAGCCGATCTGTATGACTTTTTTCCTCGACGATATCTTGACAGGAGGATCATAAAGCCTGTGAGCGGACTTGTCGAAGGAGAGCCTGCGACGGTCGTCGGAACGGTTACAAAGGTATACAGGCAGCATGCACGACCCGGCCATACCCGCTTGAATGTTATTCTTCTGGACAAATCAGGAGAGCTTGAGCTGGTCTGGTTCAGGAGTGTGTCCCATGTTTCCGCTGCCCTGAGGCTGGGTGATACCCTTGCGGTTCACGGCAGAGTGGTTTTTTTCGGTCGTAAACGGCAGATGCAGCATCCGGAATTTGAACGTCTGAATGCTGATGCGCCCGGCAGTGCCGGGGGAGGGGATGATGTTTCCGCTCTCTTGTACACAGGTAAAATAGTGCCTGTCTACCCGTCATCCGAAGCCCGCAAAGGAGCGGGGATGGGGACAAAAGGGATGAGAGGGTTGTTGGAGAAAGCGTTCACCCTGAACCCTCCGTGTTTCAGGGAAAACCTCTCCGAAAAGATTATCAGTCAGTACGGTCTTCTGCCGATCAACCAGGCTTACCGGATGATTCATTTTCCTTCCTCGCCTGAAATGCTTGAACGCGCGCTTTACCGGTTTAAATGGGCTGAACTGTTCTATGCCCAGCTCTTTTTCGCTATCCGCCGCACAGCGCTCAAGGAACAGAACCGTGCCGTTCGTTTTGAGCGTTCAGGACTCTTTACCAAAAGGCTCTATGCGTCTTTGCCGTTCGTTATGACCGAAGCACAGAAAAATGCGGTAAGGGAAATTTACCGTGACTTGCGCAGCGGCAGGCGGATGAATCGTCTCCTGCAGGGGGATGTCGGTTCAGGCAAAACTCTTGTCGCCATGTTTGCCATGGCGCTTGCTGTTGATAACGGTTTGCAGGCAGCGTTTATGGCTCCTACGGAAATACTCGCCTTTCAGCACTACATGGTATTGAAAAAAAACGAAGGGGCCCTCGGTCTTCGCATCGGTTTTCTCGGTGGCCGTCAGAAAGCAAAAGAGCGAAGGGAAGTGCTTGACCGGCTTGAAGACGGTCGCCTCCATATCCTTGTTGGAACCCATGCCGTTATTGAAGAAGGGGTGCGTTTTAAAAAGCTCGGTCTTGCTGTTATTGACGAGCAGCATCGCTTTGGGGTGTTGCAGCGTAAGGCGTTGCAGGATAAAGCTGCAAGCCCTCATATTCTGCTTATGACAGCGACACCTATTCCGAGAACTCTGGCCATGGGTGTTTACGGAGATCTCGATGTCACGGTGATCAATCAGCTTCCCTTTGGCAGAAAGCGTGTTGTTACCCGGATGCGCAGTGAGCGTCAGAAAAATGAGGTTCTCGCAGTTCTTCGTCAGGAAATTGAGAAGGGAAGGCAGGCATATATTGTCTATCCTCTTGTTGAAGAGTCCAAAAAAATTGATCTTAAGGCGGCAACAGAGAGCTTCCTTCAGTTGCGTGACGAGCTTTTGCCCGGCCTCCGGATCGGTTTACTGCATGGCCAGATGGGTTCAGAGGAGAAAGAGTCTGTTATGGAGCGTTTCAGATCCGGCACGCTAGATCTGCTTGTAGGAACAACGGTTATTGAGGTTGGTGTCGATGTTCCAAATGCCACGGTTATGGTAGTCGAGCATGCTGAACGTTTCGGTCTCGCACAACTTCACCAGTTAAGGGGAAGGGTCGGAAGAGGGACGGAGCAGTCGTACTGTTTTTTACTGCACGCCGCTGTCGGAGGGGATGCGCGGGAAAGACTTGCCGCCATGGAGCGGAACCATGACGGGTTCCGGCTCTCCGAGATTGATGCCTCATTGCGCGGTACGGGTAATGTGCTCGGCAAAGAGCAGTCCGGGACGATGACCGGGATGAAGGTTGCCGACATTGTTCGTGATTACGATATCATGTGTTCTGCAAGAGAGGCGGCCATTGAGACGGTCGAGCAGGACCGCGACCTCCGTGATCATGCTCATGACATGATACGAGAGCAGTACAGGCGACTTTGTCATGAACGGTTTGCATTGGCGGATATCGGTTAAACGCGGAATTTGAACGATCAGCATATGAGAGGATTCGAGGTTGGACATACTTTTGAAGGAGTTGTTGCCGAGTGCAGAGGGGGGATGTACCTCGTTGAAGCTTCACCCGGGGGACTATGCCTTTGTACTACCTACAGGGGGACCAAGACAGACAATGTTGGCACAACGCTTGTTGCCGTTGGTGATCGTGTGTCGGTTACCGTAACGGCAGAAGGGGATATTCCGGAAGGGGTCATAGCGCACGTCCGGCTTCGCCGGACAGCCCTTATGAGAAAGAGGGAGGTGCGGCGAAATCGCAGTAAGGAGAAAATTCAGATTATCGCTGCAAATATTGACCAGCTCGCTATCGTTGGTTCGGCAGAGCAGCCTCCGCTCAACCGTCGTCTCATAGACCGTTATCTTGTATTCGCGGAATCAGAAAAGATACCGGTTATCATCATTGTCAATAAAATGGATCTTGCCGAGCCCGATTCAGTCAGCGAGTGTATGCGCCCCTATGACCGTCTCGGTTACACCGTCTGTTACGTCAGTGCGGAAAACGGCAACGGCCTTGCCGGTCTTCGGGATGAGCTGGATGGAAAAGTCACTGTTTTGAGCGGACATTCCGGTGTCGGTAAATCCACAGTGATCAACCGGCTTGTCGGGGAGGAAAAACTGAAAACTGCGGAGATCAGCGCATGGAGCCTCAAGGGTGTTCATACGACAACCAATGCGATAATGCTCGGGCTTCCTTGTTCCGGTTATGTGATCGATACACCTGGTTTGCGGGAGTTCAGTCTGTCGGATATCACAAAAGATAACCTCAGGTTTTATTTTCCCGAGTTTCTTGTGCACATGCAATCGTGCGCGTTTTCGTCATGCACCCATACCGTCGAACCGGGTTGCGGTGTCGCGTGTGCTGTCGACACAGGAGCTATAGACCGGATAAGATATGAGAGCTATCTTGCCATTTTTGATTCACTGCCTGAAAGCGAGCAGTTCTGATCGCGCGGCTCCCATTCCATGCTCATGAAAGTTTTTTTCAAAGGGGCACACCTGATCAGGCGGGTGTCCCGGTGCTGATGGTTTCAGGGGGTTTTACAAAAAGGGAAAATGCGCTAAATTACTCCTCGCGTTTTTCTTTCGGAACAGTATGCATTGAACGTCCGTCCCCGACAGAGGTGACGATGCGTTACAAAGCCGATAACAGAGAACTTCGATTTAATATAAAGAGTTACAGAGAATGATTGTTACCATGAACCCCGCTAACGAAGAACTGCTTGCCGAGTATCCGGTCATGACTTCTGCAGAGATTGACAGGATTCTTGAAGCTTCGGAGAACGCCGCCCTTATCTGGAAAAAAATCCCGGTAGATGAGCGAAAAATCGCGATGCATCGTCTTGCCGATCTGCTGAGAGAGCAAAAAGAGATGCACGGGGCGTTGATCAGCCGTGAGATGGGCAAACGCTATGCCGAGTCGGTCGCCGAGGTTGAAAAATGCGCATGGGTCTGTGATTATTACGCCGAACACGCGGAGGCCTTCCTGCAGCCGGAAAAGGTTGATATGGATGGCGGAGCCGGACTTGTGACCTTTGTCCCGCTTGGTGTCGTTCTCGGGGTCATGCCCTGGAATTTTCCTTTCTGGCAGGTGATTCGTTTTGCGGCTGCAGTGATGATGGCAGGGAACGGTGTTGTCATCAAGCACGCTCCCAACGTGACCGGATCGGCGATCGCGCTGGAAAACCTTTTTCGTGAAGCCGGTTTTCCCGTGAACCTGTACAGGACTTTGCATATAGATCTTGAAGATGTTGATCGCATGGTCGGCCACATCATCGCTCATCCGGTGATCAAGGCTGTTTCGGTCACAGGCAGTACCGGTGCGGGAGTTGCCGTGGCGTCTAAAGCAGGCAGTGCGCTCAAGAGAAGTGTTCTTGAACTGGGAGGTAATGATCCCTATCTGGTGCTCGATGATGCTGATCTTGATGAGGCCGTAGGGTTCTGTATCGCGTCCCGGCTTTTGAACGCGGGTCAGAGTTGTATTGCCGCCAAGCGTTTTGTCGTTCACCGTTCTGTTACATCACGTTTCGAGCAAAAGCTGCTCGATACAATGAGCAAAAAGAAAGTCGGGGATCCTTTTGATCCCGGCATACACATAGGGCCGATAGCGAGGAAAGATCTCAGAGACGCTCTCCACCTTCAGGTGGAGCAGAGCAGAGGGCTCGGGGCAAAGGTCCTTTGCGGGGGCCAGATCCCGGACAGAAAAGGCTTTTTTTATCCGCCGACGATTGTTACGGATGTCTCTGCGGATATGGCGGTCTATAGTGAAGAGACATTCGGGCCGGTCGCGACGATTCTTGAAGCACGGGATGACGATGATGCCGTCAGGATCGCCAATGACAGCCCTTACGGTCTCGGATCAGCGGTTTTTTCCGGTGATCCTGAGCGCGCCAGACGGGTCGCCGCCAGGCTTGATGCCGGAAACTGCTGTATCAATTCGATGGTAAAGTCAGACCCTCGTCTGCCTTTTGGCGGGATTAAACAGTCAGGTTACGGCCGTGAACTTTCCAGCTACGGTATTCGGGAGTTCGTCAATATCAAATCGATCTATATCGCTTAACGCTTATCGACAGAGCCGGATTTTTATCGTGAGGTATTTGGGGGGCGTCGATCTTTTTTGCGGAGGGGATTGTCAGTGTACATCTGTCTCGATCTCAAACAGGTATTTTTTTATGGTTTTTCCTTTTTCAAGACCGAGCTTTTTATGCAGCCTGTAGCGTAAACTTTCAGCTCCGCGGGGATTAACGCCCAGTGCATTGGCTATTCCGTTGTTACTGTGGTTATATTTTATCAGGAGACAGGTTTTCAGTTCCCTTTCGGTGAGAGAGGGGTGTTTTTGTTGCAGAGTGGCTATAAAGGCGGCATCTTCCGGTGTTAATGAAGCCGCATGGTGTTCATCTCCCTCAGTGCTGTCAGCAAGTTTGCTCAGGAGTTCAGTGATCTGTTTTCTTGTTTTCTCGTCAAAGCCTGCCTGCTCCATAAAATTAATCAGCTGACGGCTCGGTTCCAGGCTCCGGTTCATTGTTGCCTTGAGTCGCCTGAGTTCAGCATCATTTGATTCTATGCGGTTTGTCAGCGAAGCTCTTTTGCGGTCAAGCTGAGACTCAAGCGAGTTGTTCATGGCTGTCTGAGCGTTGAACTGAATGGATTTAGCAGTGACTTTCCGGTTGTAGGAATCTTTGCGTTCCTGACATTTCTCCACATGTTGCCGCTGCATTTCCCTGAGGTCCTGCTGAAATGCTTCAAGCGCTTTGAAATAGGGATATAGCGGATTGTTGCTGTCAGGAATGATGATCGGATGGTTAAGGAGGTCTAACCAGCTGAGCTTGGCTAAAGAAGAGAAAAACTCTTTTTTCAGGGTACGGTACTGCTCATCTTCACTTGAGCAGGTGGCTTCACGTTCACTTCCGGCACGTTCTGCATCCGGTTTCAGAATCATGTCCATCGCCTCTGGATAATCACTGGAGATGACAACGCTTGACCTGGTGGGTGCAATGGAAGCAAATGTTTCAAGTATGGGGACGATCTCCTTTTTTGCGCTATAGAGGGCAAGCGTCTTGAACGGCGGGCCTGAATTGTAAAAAAAGTCTACTATACTTTTTTTACAGGTAAACGATATCTTTTCCACCTGGCTCAGATCGAACAGCAGGTTGAACGGTTTACCGGAAAGATTGTTCTGGCTGAGAACGCTCATAAACAGTTCTTTATCGATGTATTCCATGATAACAGCTGTATTGGACAGGATCTCTCCATGAATAATATCATGTCCGATAAGACTGAATTTTGTGCTGTAACCCTGACGGTGATGATCAGCTTTCCAATGCTGTTGATGCAGTACAGGCAGTCCTGTACACGGGCATGTTGACTTCATAAGCAGAGCTGTTTTTGCTGGTGAGTCCGGACGTTATTTTCCTGGGGATTGAAATTCCTACGAAATGATAAGATTTGTAAGATAGTTTTTTATCGACTGATGCTTGGAGAGCCCCAGCTTTTTATGCATCCTGTAACGGATGCTTTCAAGTCCCCTTGTCGAGATACCTATTGTTCTCGCGATCTCTCTGGTATCGTAGTTCAGTTTGATGAGCAGACATATTCGCAGATCTCTCTGGTTAAGGTTCGGATGTTTACGCTGCAGCCTGGAGAGAAATTCAGAGTCGGTTACAGAAAGATCTGTATTGATCTGCTTTTCAATGGTTTCAGTTTCTATCATTTTGGAACATGAATCGATCAGTTCTTTTTTCACGGTTGCATCGATATCCAGTCCGAATATCTTTTCCCTGAGGGAGAGCAAGGTGGCGGTTTTTTCCGCTACAGCTGTTGAGACTCTTGTGAGTTCCATATCCTGCGAGGCGATACGGGAGCGCAGTGCCGCTTTCTCGCGACTGAACTGATTTTGAAGCTGATGATTCAGCTCGAGCTGGGCATTGAGGAGAATCTTTTTCTCCGAGATCGTTTTCTCGGCCTTTATGGCGCCCAGCCTTCTTTCCTCGGCAGAGAGTTGTTCTATTGCCAGCAGATCGGACTGCAATGATTCGAGAGCCTTGAAAAACGGATAGAGGATCTCATCAGGATCAGGCAGGTTAATCGGCTGATTGAGCATGTTCATCCAGCCGATTCGTGCCGTGGCGGCAAGGAACTCTTTTTTTCTCAGAACGTAGAGCTCATCTTCATGGTCTTCATACGTCTCGGTTGGGACAATACCTGACTTGATGTTCTTTACAGCCTGTAGCGCGTCTTCGTAGGAATCGACCATCAGGACCGGTGTGCTTTGAGGGACAATGGAAGCGAATGTTTCGACAGTTGTCTCAAATTCAGGGGAGATATTGAAAAAAACGATCAGTTTGTAATAGGGCTGCCATTGGTAGACAAGCCGTGTGAGTTTCTGTTTGTAGGTATATGAAATGTCCTTGACGTTGCTGAGGTCGCGAAGCAGGTACACCAGTTTGTCTTTGAGCCCTGTCTCATCAAGAACCATCTGAAAGAGAGACCGGTCTCTGGTCTCGATGCAGATTTCCCCGTCAGACTCGTAATAGGTTAACAGGATATCATCGCCAATTTTTCTTATGCGCGTTGTATACCTCTGATCGGGATGGTCGATTTTCCAGTGAGGTTTCTCTGTGATCTGTAAGTTTGATTCCTTTTGGTTTTTCATGTGACGTAGACGGATAGAGTTTACGTTTGAACTGCTTGGCGTATTATAAAGGTAAGAATACGTTTTTTTTTCTCTTCATACAACTTTGTTGTTCCGGTAATTGCCGTAACCTTTCTTTTGTACCCCGGGCGCAGCTTTTTCTGCAGGGGACTACGGCATGTTGTGCCTGTTTGTAGCGATTCAGGCGAGAGCCTGAGCTTCAACAGCAAGTGCGGCGAGGTGGTTTTTGAGTGACTGGTTTTTGTTCAGGCCTATTTTTTTATGCATGCGGTATCGTAGACTTTCCATACCCCGTTTTGAAATGCCATACTGATCGGCGATATCGTTATTGTCATAATTCTGCTTGATCAGCAGGCAGATTTTAAGTTCTCTGTTGTTGAGATGGGGATATTTTCTTTTGAGAAGCGAAAGAAGGATGGAGTCCGTTTCGGTAAGCGGCAGATCTATCTGTCGTTCGTTTCGATGGGTTTCAAGGAGGGTTTCGCTGAGGGTCAGGAGCTGCCTTTTTTGTTCCGGAGGCACTGAAAGACGGCTCATTTCCAGCGAAAGTGATTGCAGCGCCAGGTTCCGGTTCTGCAATGAGGCACTGATATAGATCGATTCGTTTTTTCGTAACGCAAGTGTGTTGGTCAGCCCGGATTTTTCCTTTTCAAACGCTCTATGAAGCTGTCGCTGGTTATTCTCGAATGCTCTGATTTCCGCGTCCATAGCGCGTGCTTTTTCTTCGTAGAACAGTTCGAGTTCGCGTTTTTTCTTTTCATGATTGTTTTCCTGGGCGGCGATATCTTCCTGCAGGAAAGAGAGCGCGCTGAAAAAAGGGTAGAGTTCATGATTCGCGGGAGGCAGGTGTATTTTCTGTCCGAGCATCTTGAGCCATCCGATCATTGCAGAGGCCCTGAGGAATTGATTTTTCAGGTGTTCAAACTCGTTGTTTTCAGTATGATCTGTTGGCGGGTTTTTTCCGGAAATATGGTTCAGCGTTACCTTTACGGCAGTGGCGTAACTTTCGGCAAGATACAAATGCATGGTGGACGGGAATATGGACCGAATGCTTTCCACGGTAGTCACGAATTCCGGCGCGACATTAAAAAATACCACACTGCTCAGGGGGGGCTGTATATTGTAAAGAAAATCAACTATACCGTGCTTGTAGGAATAGGCGATCTGTTTTACTTTGTCCAGGTTCCATATGACATGAAACGGCTTTTCTTTCAGGTCTGAATCCTCAAGCACTTTCATGACGAGGTTCAGTTCAAATTCTTCAAGTCTGACAGGCTCTTCAGCGTCTACCCGGATATACAGGACATTCCTGCCGATCCGTTTGATTCGGGTCGAGTAGTGTGCAGCATGATTGTTGTATGCCCAGTAGGGGTTCGATATAATTTCTTCTCCTGAAACCTTGCAGCGCTCCATGACGTGATTTTAGTTTTTATTGTAGTAACGCCGGTGTCGACCGGATGTGAACAGGGTAGGTGTGTTTACTTATGCGTACCGCATGTGTCATGCGGTACGGAGCTGCTGACTCTGGCTTTTCGGTAGTTGAGCGCGCTGCTTTCAGTCTCTCTGCATGATCAGTTCAGTGAGATAGCTTTTAAGGGACTGGTGTTTTGACAGCCCTACTTTTTTGTGCATTCTGTAGCGAATGCTTTCCATTCCCCGGGTAGAAATACCCACTGAACGCGCGATATCCCTTGTGTTGTAATTCAGCTTTATCAGCAGGCAGATTCGTAGTTCCCGCTGGTTCAGGTTAGGGTGTTTTTTCTGGAGTTTTGACAGGAACTCGGAATCAGTTGTCGTAAGCTCAATATTGAGTCTCTTTTCTATAAGCTCGGTGTCGATCATGTTCGAGCATATATCGATCATGGTTCTTTTTTGACTCTGGTCGATATCCAGCGTGGTGATCAGGTCGAGAAGCTGGCGAAGGGCCGATGTTTTTTCAACAACCGCTGTAGATATCCTCGTAAGCTCCATCTCCTGCGTGGCGATTCTTGCTGTGAGTGCCGATTTTTCCTTTTCCAGCTGATTTTTGAGCTTTTTATACAGTTCCTTCTGTGCGTTGACCAGAATATTTTTTTCGGTAAGAGTTTTTTCGCCGTCCTGTTCAATCTGTCTCAGTTCCTGTTCCTTATTGCGTGATATTTCCAGAATATCGCTCTGAAGATGACTGATCGCCTGGAAAAAGGGGAGCAGTTTGTCGTCGTTTGACGGCATGGGAATGCTCTGTTCCATCATGTCAAGCCAGGAAATTCTGGCAAGTGCAGCAAGAAACTCATTTTTCTGAAGTTCGTATTTCTCTTCCTCGGCACTTTCATAGATTGTGTCAACAGGTAATCCTTCTTTCCAGGCCAAAGTCGTGTTTACAGCTTCGGTATAGTTTTGCTTGATGAGTACCGTCATATCTTCAGGTACCATTGCGGCAAACGTTTGGACCAGTGTCATGCACACGGGCTCCACGTTAAAGAAGACGACAATGCCGAAGTGTACTCTGCGGTTATAGATAAGGTTGGCAATCTGTTTTTTATACGTCAGCGAAATATTGGTAATGTGCTTCATGTTCCATAAGAGGCAGACAGGCTTGTTCCCGATCTTCGAATCCTGCAGTACAGTCTGAAGCATGTCGATGTTCATGGTGTCAAGAGAAATGTCATGATCTGTTTCTATGCTATAGAGAATAACGTCATTTCCGAGACGTTTAACGACTTTCTGATACCCGTTGTTACTGTCTTTATGAAGGGTTCGCCAGTTCGGGTTTTCGGTTATTTCCATATTTGATACTGTACAGGTACTCATGATGTATTTGTTACTTAAAGCATTTGAAACTCATATGCGCATAAAAAGTACTTTCGCTGGTGTGTGAATTGATGTACTTTTATGCATAATAGGTATTCTTTTTGTTTTTGTAAAGAAATATTGGAGGATTTTGTCTTAAATACACCACGGCGGTAGCGTGGTGAGGGCTCCCGGGGATGTCCATGAATGCCGTTCAGGAGTGGGTCAGTGATCGCTATGCTCTGATTGTGGGAAATGTTCCGAGTCGTTTATATTGACTATCGTTAGTGTCCGTGAACTATCGATGTTTTACTATGAAGCATGCACTGCTGTTTGTCTGTTATGAAAATATATGCCGTTCGCCAATGGCCGAAGGGATTTTTTCGAGGCTTGTTGCGGAGGGAATGAGTCATGATCTGTTTACCGTGGCATCAGCCGGAACGGTCTGTTCCCAGAAAGGAGAACCGCCTGACAGTCGGGCAGTCTCAACCGCATTAGCGCACGGGATTGATATTTCAGCACAAAGGGCCCGCTGTATCCACGATATGGAGATTGACCGGTTTACGAAGATATTTGTCATGGACGTGGACAACTACCATGATGTTATCCGGTACGGTAACTCCATGAGTGAGTCCCTTCCGGTAACTATGGTGGCCGATTACCTGGCGGATTCTGCTGTGGACACGATTGAGGATCCCTACTACGGGACAACAGATGATTTTTTGTCGGTGTATTACCTTCTCTCCGAGGCATTGGGTAATATTTACAAGGAATTATCGCCTTGATAAAAAAGACAACCTTTATCATCAATCCGGCCGCTGATAAAGGGCGGGCGGCGCTCAAGATGGTCGATGTCGAAAGGGCGGTTGCCGGGGCGCTGCACGCGTCGGTGTACAGAAGCGATTATTCCGGCCATACATCGGTTATTGCCGGCAAGGCGCTTTTTGACAGCAGAGCGGTTGTTGCCTGCGGAGGCGACGGAACAGCTCATGAGATTGCAAATGTTCTGGCCTATACCGATGTACGTCTGGGCATACTTCCATCGGGTTCCGCAAATGATTTCATGAAGTCATTCGATCACCGGTTTGCATGTGACTATCCGGTTGAAGCGTATCTGGATGCTGACTCAGTTCCTGTGGATCTCGGAAGGGTCAATGGTGAGGGGGAATTTCAGCGGTATTTTCTGAATTCTTTTGGTCTCGGGCTTACAGGAAGAATCGCCGGCAAGGTACGAAATACGAAATGGCTCAAGGGGGAGCTTGTTTACCTTAATGCTTTGCTTGGTGTACTGTCAGCCTATAAACCGCCACAAATGCATATTAAGCTCATTACCCCTGAAAGTACCATAGAAATCAATGAGCCGATATTTGCGTTTTCAATTGGAAACGGGCGTATCGAGGGAGGAAAGTTTCATATTGCTCCGGAAGCCGAACTCAATGACGGTCTGCTCGATGTTTGTATACTGAAATCCGTTCCGAAAGTACAGTTTATCGCATACGCTTTGAAATATACCCGCGGTACCCAGATCTTCGATTCTCAGGTCATCTACAGTAAGGTCAGGGCGGTCGAACTTGAGCTTTTTGAGCCTGAGACCATGCACATGGATGGTGAAGTGTTTGAGGATGTTTGCGGTAAAATCAGCATTGAAAACGCTCCTTCCTGTATAAACGTGCTTTGTTGAGCCGGAAGCCGTGAGCAGGGATGCAGAAGGCGTAAGATCGACGGTAGACGCAGGGGTGTGCATGCCGATTGCATGGTTCAGGGAGGTTGACAGCATAAAGCATTTGTTGAAACGATCAACGTAGGTAATAACAAGTTTCGTTGTATGCAGATAGTCATATTCGAAGACGAGAAAGTTCACAGGTTTCACCCGCTGGTGCATTTCAAGCCTGTTTACGGCCTGTTTACCGGATGCAGGAATCTCTTGCAGAAGTTTTGTTTTTACCTGGGCGCCGACGTTACATTTTCCTGCCATCTTCGCCGTTATCTCCAACCCTATTACCGTTCTCATCTTCCGGTTTTTCAGCCCGGTGTCGATCCGCAGAGAGATATTCTGCTGGTAAACGGTCGATTGTTGTGTGATGAGAAAGCGGCAACTATCATACGTGACCATCCCCCCGCTCCCGGCCAGAGTCTGATGCAGGGAGACGAACTTGTCCTCGCGAGAGTCAATGAGGCCCGTATTGTGTCAGCTGATAACATGCTTCCTGATTATTTCGATACGCAACAGTTGGCAGCAGAAAGTGAGACCGTCGTTGCGGAGGGATTCAGGTTGCTGCGAAATATCTGGGACCCGGTCGCTTTTCATCCTGGAGAGCTGCATCGTGAAGCGTTTTCACTCGAGCTCGGAAGCATCTCCGGCAGAGTCTCATCACGCGCGGGGCTGGAGAATCCGGAAAGTATATTTATCGGTGAGGGAGCTGTGATCAAGGCGGGAGCGCTGCTGGATGCTGAAGAGGGTTTTGTGTATGTGAGTCCCGGCGCGGTCGTGGAGCCTCAGGCGGTTCTTGCAGGAAACGTGTTCGCGGGTGAGTTCTCCTGTGTCAGGACCGGAGCGAATCTGCACAGTAATGTCTTTATCGGCAGGGCGTCAAAAGCCGGGGGTGAGATAGAGGATGCCGTTGTAGAGCCCTATGCGAACAAACAGCATGAGGGTTTTCTCGGTCACTCGTATATCTCTTCGTGGTGTAATCTCGGGGCGGGAACAAATACATCGGATTTGAGGAACAACTACGGCAAAGTAAAGCTACAGATTGAAAATAAGGAGCTTCGCACCGGTGAGCAGTTCCTCGGGCTTCTTATGGGAGAGCATGCGAAGTGTTCCATTAACTCGATGTTCAATACCGGTACCGTCGCAGGCGCTTCTTCAAATATTTTCGGTGGCGGATTTCCTCCTAAATATATACCTTCTTTTTCCTGGGGAGGGCCCGGATCGGGTTTTCAGCCCTATGAGATAGAAAAAGCGGTTGCAACCGCACGTGCTGTTATGGGCCGCCGAAATGTCAGGATGTGCGATGCCTACGAGACAATGTTCCGTTATGTCGCGGCTGTTGAACAGGATAGTGGTGCCGCTGTGTAGTTTCCGGTCTTTCCGCATTTGTTTTTTCATTATGTTATGCTCTTGTCGGGCTTGCTATCGTCTCAATTGCAGTGATTTGAGTTCCGGAAAAAATGGATTGACCGGGAAATACGATGATTTCGCTTTCCGTTCAACGCATCAGCATTTCAACATCTTTTAAAAGCTCTCAGAACAGATGGTCCTTGTCATAGATAATTACGATTCCTTCACCTATAACCTTGTGCAGTATATGGGCGAACTCGGCGCAGACGTCGATGTTGCGCGTAACGATGAGGTTACGGTGGCGGATGTTCTTGACCGGAAACCTGAAAAAATAGTGATTTCTCCGGGCCCCGGAACTCCTGAGAACGCGGGTATATCGGTGCAGCTGATCAGGTCGGTCGAAGGGCGAATACCACTGCTCGGAGTCTGTCTGGGGCATCAGGCAATAGGAGAGGCGCTTGGAGGAAAGGTGGTTCGGGCACGTGATATCATGCATGGCAAGACCTCTCTGATTTATCATGATAACCAGGGAATATTCGCAGGCATTGACAATCCCTTTATCGCGACCCGTTATCACTCTCTTATTGTCGAAAGAGAAACGCTGCCTGAGGAACTCACCGTCAGGGCCTGGACGGAAGACAGGGTTATCATGGGAATGGATTGCCGTTCTTTGAATCTCTACGGGGTGCAGTTTCATCCTGAGTCAATCATGACCCGGGAAGGGAAACAGATTATCAGAAATTTTCTTGACCTTTGAAATCACATGCTGCTACAGTGAAAAAATCCGATAGAAAGGATGTGGTGAGCGGTAAAGTACTACCTCCCGATAAAGAATTTTCTCTCCAGACCGATTTTGCCGGTGACGGGTGGAGGGTGTTCAAGATTATGGCTGAATTTGTGAGCGGGTTTGAAAAAATGTCAGATATCGGTCCGTCGGTAAGTGTTTTCGGTTCGACAAGGCTGGATTCCGGGACCCCTGACTACATTCTTGCAGAACGTATGGGCAGGCTTCTCGCGGAAGAAGGTTTTTCTGTGATAACCGGGGGAGGGCCTGGCGCGATGGAAGCGGCCAACAAGGGGGCTCAGGAGGCTGGGGGTGTATCGATAGGTTTCAATATCGAACTGCCTAATCAACAGAGCCCCAACCTGTATATCGATCGTGACAGGATCCTGACCTTTCAGTACTTTTTTGTTCGCAAGGTTATGTTTTTGAAATATTCGCAGGCATTTATCGTGCTTCCCGGAGGATTTGGTACCATGGACGAATTTTTCGAGGCAGCCACAATCATACAGACCGGGAAAAGCAGCCGTTTTCCGGTGATCTTGATGGGAAGCGACTACTGGGAGGGTTTCTACACATGGATGCAGGAGAAGATGTATAAAGAAAAAAGATATATCTCGAACAAAGAGCTGGATATTTTGTTTATGGAGGATGATCCGGACCGGGTGATCGGGATTATCAAAAGTTTTTATCCGGAAGGCTACAAGCTGAATTTCTGATGCACGCTCCGATGGTGATCAGCAGGTTATCGATTCTGTTTTGCAGTCTGGAATGGTTGACCGGCATGACGTTGAAATTCCGGATGAGTATCTGCCGGATCGGGAGCATTCGGGGTGATTTGTCGAGGATCAAAAAAAGGGGGAGACCGGAAACAGTTCTTTTGTGTTATACTACTGTTTCTGGAAGTCGGGCGGAACAGAATCCAGGCTGATTCCGGAGTCTGGTTGTTCTCAGGTTAGAACTGCTACAGGAGATGTGCCCGGACTGATGGTTTTGGGATCGTATAGTCTGTAACAATTGTTATTTCCGGAAGTCATGTGCTGTAAGTCTTAATTTGACGGCATCCATGCTGTTAGCGCTATTCAACTAAAAGAGAAAATATTGTGGTATTTCCATGTGAAAGAGCCGTTTGGTACAATCTCCCCCAGATAAGGGCGGATATCGCCGTAGGACTGGTTAAATCAGGGATGACCCAGTCCCAGGCCGCAAAAAAACTTGGTGTTACTCCTGCGGCTGTCTCGCAGTATATGAATAAAAAGAGAGGTCAGCAGGCGGTGAAAAGCAAGTCATATAAAGAGGAGATAGCGGTAGCCGTCGAGAGAATAGCTGAAGGAGCCAATGCCAGGGAGCTGCAATCTATTGTCTGTAAATGCTGTCAGATTATAACAGCTGAAACAACCGGGGAGAGCAGCCTTTGCGAGGATAAAACGTCAAAGGAGCAGGATTCGGATGGGTAGCAAAGAAGTCAAAGAGTCCCTTGACGCGTGGTCGTTCAAAGAGGCATTTCTGTTTTCTGCGGGTGTTGTTGTAACCGGTTTTGTCGTCGAGATCGCTGGAGGTTCACAGGGCGTGGCATTGCCTTCGTGGCCCTTGAACTTCATCATACTCCTCCTGTTGGCGGCCAATATCGTTCTTGCAGGCCTCCTCCTGAGAAAGAGCCCGTTTGTTCTCTGGGTTGGGGGAATACCGGTCGGACTCGGTCTCATAGCTGCGCTTGCCCTGTTGTCATTTTTCGGCGGGGTCCTGCCCCAGGAAGCGGGAAAAGGGGCGTTATGGACGCAAAAGCTTCGGCTCAACGGGGTTTTTTCCAGCTGGCCATTCGCATTGACGGTCTTTTTTTTTCTTGTCAATCTCGGTCTCTCGCTTGTCTGGAAACTCTTCCCTTTCAAGGCGTCGAACCTTCAGTTCATACTGTTTCACGCAGGCTTCTGGATGGCGCTTGCGTGTGGCGTTATGGGCGCGGCAGATCTGCAGAGAGTCATTATTCCTCTCTATGAAGGTCGTTCTACCGCAAAAGCATACTCCCGTTCCAACGCCATGATAGATCTTCCTTTTTCTCTCTATCTTCAGGATTTTGAGATGCAGGAATACGAGCCGCAGCTTGCGCTGTTCGATCCGGATAATGACCGGCTTGAGATAGACGAACTCCTTTCGAACCAGAGTATTGCAGAAGGAATGGTCACTGTGTTGGGTGATCTGGAAGTACGGGTGGAGAAGTATTTTCCTTTCGCGATGAAAGATGAAAAGGGAGATCCGGTTCCGGTTTCTGCCGATAAGGGTGTTTCCTATGTGAAGATATCGGGAACCCATGTCGGAAAGGCCTTTTCCGGATGGGTCAGTACCGGGAGTCCGTTTGAGCGCCCCGCGTTTGTCACTGTTGAAAACAGGCTTCTTGTGCTGGTTCCCGGTTCCCCGAAAAAGTTTCGATCACAGGTGACTATCCGAACAGGTAAGGATGAGGACTCCCGGTCTGTAGCGCTTGAAGTGAACAGTCCGAAGAGTGTCATGGGCTGGAAGTTATACCAGATGGGATATGACGAGAAATCCGGCAGATGGTCGAGCCTCAGCCTTGTCGAAGGGGTAAAAGACCCCTGGCTTCCTGCGGTCTATCTCGGTTTTTTTATGATCATGGCAGGCAACGCGATTTTTTTCTGGAAAGGGATCAGGAAAAAATAGAGCGGGAGTGTTGATTTGTTGAATTGTTTAGGTGTTGAATTGGTGCGTTGATGAGGTGCTGCATCGCACAAAAGAGGGTGCGCCTGATGATTGAGAAGTGAAGTCAATGTTTCGTGGGAGAAGGCTGGTCAGCGAAGTGTTTCCGGATTGTAACCGGAGGTGACATTTTTTATTGTGGTAAAGAGAGGGAATCTGGAGGATAGGTGTTATGACCTGGGTTGAATTTCCATATGTTGCTCTCAGCGCGATGGCGTGCTGGGGGGGAGGCAGTCTGTTAGGTGTTTTTTCGGAAAAGCGGAAGGCTCTGAAAATTACGGGTACTGTACTGATGCTCGGAGGAACCGCCATCATGTTTTTATTTCTTGTGGCTTTCTGGTCAGAGCTCGATCGTCCTCCATTACGAACGCTCGGGGAAACCCGCCTCTGGTACGCTACCTTGATTCCCGTTGTCGGTTTTCTTGTGGAGTATCGATGGAATGTTCGATGGTTGAAGTACTACTGCATGGCTTTGGCCGCGTTTTTTCTTGTGATCAATCTACTCCATCCTGATGTGTATGACAGGAGCCTGATGCCGGCTTTGCAGAGCGCGTGGTTTGTTCCTCATGTGGTTGTCTATCTTGTCGGTTACGTTCTGCTCGCCGCATCTTCTGCCGCGGCCTGGCACAATCTTGTCCGGCGCAGACGCCCTCTGGAAACCGACGGAGAGTCTCTGAGTCACTATCTGGCTTTGCTTGGTTTTGTTTTTCTTACGTTCGGGCTTGTGTTTGGCGCACTCTGGGCAAAAGAAGCCTGGGGGCATTACTGGACATGGGATCCCAAAGAGACCTGGGCGCTGATTGCCTGGCTGGTCTATCTTGGTTATTTGCACGCGACTGCGGTAAACGTTGACAGGAACCGGCTGCAGTGGTATCTTGCTCTGGCTTTTCTTGTCCTTCTCGTCAGCTGGTTTGGCGTGAACTACCTGCCGTCAGCCCAGAACAGTGTGCATAGCTATCAATCGTGATGCAACCGGTAGAGTCGCAGTGAAGTACAAGAAAACAGTTCCTGTTGTCTCTCCCGGCTTCAACGATTCAACAGCTCAACGATCAACAATTAAACAACTCAACAACCCCATAGTCTCCTCACACACATGTCACTCCAACGGTTTACATTGCTGTTATCATGTATCGCACTCTGTCTTCTTGCATGCAGCTCACCGCTTCATGCGGGATTGTTCGGTGACGATCAGCCTGTTGAAGCTGAAGCGTTTCTTGTCGGGAATTCTTCCGGGGAAGGGCTTCTTGCGGCTGTTCATCTGAAGATAGAAGAGGGCTGGCACGTCTACTGGAAGAACCCCGGAGAGGCAGGGATGCCTGTGGAGATAGTATGGGAGCTTCCCGAGGGGTTTCGCTCACTTCCTGTCGAGTATCCTTTTCCGGAGCGGTTCGAGTCAGGGGGTATTACAGGGTTTGGCTACAGGGATGAGGTTGTCCTTTTCTCCAGAATTGTTCCTGAAAAACCATCTGATAACCGTATTTTTCCCCAAAGCGGCTTTCCCCTGAAGGCTGAAGTGTCATGGTTGTCATGCAAGGAGGTCTGTATTCCGGGTTCGGTTTCTCTGGATCTGGAAGCGGATTCCTCAAGTCAGGCGAACAGGGATCTCGCCGCGAAGTTTCTCGGGAGGATTCCCCTGCAGGGGGATGCGTCACTTGTCGTAGAGCGTATTGCCGCAGTGCGAGAGGACGGTTCCGGTTTTCTTGAAATTGATTTCTCCGGTCCGGATGCACGGAACGTGAAAGATTTCTTTCCCCTGTATCCGGAAAAAGGTATTGACATCAAAGGCACTACGGTTCAGGGCGGGTCGGTACAACTGCCCTTGAGCGCTGAAGAGGCTCCCGAACGCCTCAAGGGTGTTGTCGTCACAGAGCGCAGCGCGTATGTTGTCGATGCCGGGGTTGATTCCAGGGAGGCGGTTCCGGCCTCATCGGCTGTTTCCGGTTCGCTTCCCGTAATGCTCGGACTTGCGTTTTTGGGGGGGATTCTCCTGAACGTCATGCCGTGTGTGCTGCCCGTCATCGGGTTGAAGGTGTTCAGTCTTGTAGGCAGTGACCCGTTGGCTTCAGGCGGGCATTCACGAAAAACCGGCCGCGTTCACAGTCTTGTCTTTGCTGCGGGAGTGCTGTTGTCTTTCTGGGTACTTGCCGCCTTTGTCTGGGGGCTGCAGGGTATGGGGCAGCAGATAGGGTGGGGATTTCAGTTTCAGTCTCCCGTATTCGTCATGTTCATCGCCGCGATTGTTTTTGCTTTCAGTCTGAACCTTTTCGGTCTCTTTGAACTCGGCGCTCCGGTTGTGTCCGGTAAAATCGGCAGCGTCGCATTACATCACGATGTTCTCGGGTCGTTTGTCAGCGGCGTTCTGGCAACCACCCTTGCGACACCATGTACAGCTCCTTTTCTTGGAACCGCTCTCGGATTTGCCTTCGTGCAGCCCGTATGGGTGGTCTTTCTTTTTTTTACGGTTATCGCCGTGGGTATGGCCGCTCCCTATGTGGTACTTGCATGGCATCCTGCATGGCTGAAGCTTCTTCCGAAACCGGGACACTGGATGTTTGTCTTTAAACAGTTGATGGGTTTTATCCTTGTTGCCGTGGTGGTATGGCTTGCCGCTATACTCAACGCGCAGGTCGGAAGCGACGGCATGTTCAGTCTTCTTCTTCTGTTGTTTGTCATTGCCTTTTGCCTGTGGATTGTCGGAAGTCTGACGGCTCACGGAGCTTCATTGCGGAAACAGCTTGTCGTCTGGGCAGCGGCTCTTGTTTTTATGACAGGAGCATTTCTGATACTCATATCCGATATCGGAAGCGGAGCAAAACAGGGGATTGAGGCTGACCGTTCGGGATTGAGCGCAGCCGGTGACAACAACGGTGCGTTGTGGCAGGAGTTTTCCCCTACCCTCTTCGAGGAACTGCTTGAAAAGAAAAAAACGGTCTTTCTGGAATTCACGGCCGACTGGTGTATAACCTGCAAGGTGCTTGAGGCAAGCGTCCTGGGTAATAACGATGTTGTCGAAGCGCTGCATCGACCGGATGTCGTGGCAGTCAGGGCTGACTGGACGTCAAGGGACGATGCGGTCACTGCGCTGATGCAGCGGTTCGGCAGATCCGGAGTCCCTCTGTTTGTGATCATTCCTCATGGTGAACTTGATCGCGCTGTAGTCCTGCCTGAAGTGGTGACAGTCGATATGCTGCTCAGGGAACTTGAACGGGCGAGAGAATAAGGCGAGGACGCGTGCCGGTCAAAGCTCCAGAATGATATGGGACTCGGAAGAATGTGCGCGCAGCATCGTCGCAAACGCATCAAGAATTCCCCAGCCGTATTTATTGAGGTAATAGAAAATGTTGATCACCCTTTCCTGGGGAAGATCTTCGGGAAAGATGCCTGCTGCCGCCTTGTCGAGCTGCGCGACGAGCTCATCATGCTTTCTTCTGCCAGCCCGGTGGGTTTTCTGGCGAATACCTGTCAAGATCTTCTCGATCTGTACCAACGATCCGGCGAGGACCTGCTCAAGGTTCGGGTCAAGTTTTCCCAGAGTGGGGGAGAGCGCCTCGAGCTCTGCGAGGATATTCTTTTCCGTTCTGTCGAGAAGTGTATCGAAATCATGGTTTTCAGCTCCTGAAATAGCCTTTTTCTGCAGAATGCGGAGATCGTGAAACGCTGTGTGATAGAGCTGTTTTCTTGACTGGGTCAGTCGACCGGTTTTCTGCAGTACCTTGTCCATGGTTCTTCTGACTGCAGGTTCGATGAGGGTAAAGCTTCCTCTCGGGATGATAAAAGGCATTTTCAATCCGAAATGTTCATAGGTTTTCCGGTACTGAGCCATATAGCTTATTTCGCCCGGACCCGCGATGTATGCAAAAGTCGGCAGGACATGGTCCTGTACGACAGGACGCAGTATGACATTGGGACTGAATCTTTCAGGGTGATCGTCGCACATTTCCAGAATCTGATGTCTTGAATAGCGGTGTCTGTCCGGGACAATGCTGAACGAGTCAGCTGATGACTGCTCGATTTTCATCCGCTGGTCATGATGGTTCACGTAAAACAGGTTGACCGCACGCGGCTTTACCTGTGTCTGATAACCCATGTTTTCAAGCAGTGAGCTCTGTTCGATTATTGTGTGTGAGGTGTGCGGGCAGGTGGCAAGTTCCCGATAGTAGATCTCTTTTGCAAGATTCTTGAAATCCGGATCACTTGCCGAGAGAAAAATGAGCGGGTAATCCCTGAAAAGATGAGCCATCGTCTTTCCGAAGGCAAGTTCAAGAGAGCTTTCGGGGGTATAGATTTCCTGCAGCATGGAAACAATCTGCTCCCGGTAGTCGCTTTCCTGAAGCATCGAGGTAAAGTCGGAGAGCGTATCGGTTATTCCGGGCCCCATGGCTGAGCGGCTGACCATCTGGCCCGGGAGTCGTTTCCATGGATCGAGGGAGACCTGTTGTATCTGTCCGGCATCAATAATCGACGTTGTCGCTGACTCTTCGAAATCATGATCTTCACCTTCGATCCAGAAGAGCGGGATGAAATCGTACTCAGGAAACATGGCTTTCTGTCTTTCGGCAACAATCACCGCGGTAAGGGCTTTATATATGGAATAGAGAGGCCCTGTGAACAGTCCGGGCTGCTGGCCCGTAATCACGAACATGCATCGTGGCGACAGGGCTTTTTCAATCGATTCGAGATGCTTTGCCGCGGTTCCGAACCGCCTGTTCTGGCGGATGAGAAGCTCTGCGAGTTCCTTGCGCCTGAAGCTCCTTGAAACGAGAGTGTTCAGGTGCTTGTAGTAGTCTGCCTCCTTGAGATAATCGAAGTGAAAAAACTTTTCTGTCAGCTTGTCATGCATCTGTCCCTCATGGGAGTAGTCATTGAAAAGTCCGGAAAAGCCCTTTTTCGGGGTTTGTATGTCCCGGTAGTCAATCAGGAAAGTATTCACGGTCTACCTGTTAAGTTTCCAGCGTCTTAATGCTTTCAGTGCGCTGTGATTGGTCATATCTATGGAAACGGGTGTTATCGCTACATAGTGCTGTTTCACGGCATATTCATCATACAGCATCTCATTATCCAGAAGTTGCAGCTCTCCGCTCAGCCAGTAGTAGGGATTTCCATACATGTCCTCACGCTCTATGGTGTTTTCCGCCCAGCGGGATTTTCCCTGGGCGGTAATCGCAACCCCCCTGACAGCACTTTCAGGAAGGTTAGGGATGTTTACCGAAAGAATGGTGTCCGGCGGAAGACCTTCCCGCAGAACCTTTCTTGCCAGCTTGCGGGCGAACTTGCCAGCATAGGTGAAATCAGCATCTTTATAGGTGGCGAGCGAAAAAGCAAGTGAGGGGACATACTGAATGACCCCTTCAAGCGCTGCGCCCAGGGTTCCGGAATAGAGCGTATTGGTAGCTGTGTTGCTTCCGTAGTTGATGCCGCTGACAATAAGGTCCGGTTTTTCAGGTAAAATGTGGTTCAAGGCTACTTTTATACAATCCACCGGAGTGCCGGAGACGCTATAACCGAAAAAACGGTTGTTTTTGGTCTGTCTGTTGATTCTGATCGGTACGCCGAGGGTCATGGCATGAGCCATTCCGCTGCGGGGTTCGCTGGGGGCTACGACCGTAACGGTTCCGATTTTTCTCATGGAGGACGCAAGGACGTGCAGCCCTTCAGCGTCGATGCCGTCGTCATTGCATACCAGTATGTGAGGTTTTTTCCCCGAACCGGTGTTTTGTGCTTCCATGATGTTTCAGCTGGTTGCAGGTTTTACGAGCGGCAGACAAGATACAAAAAATCGGAACCTTGCGGAGCGCTTCAACAGATGGGCACCTCTATTTATTTATTCCGTGATGCAATTGCTTCGTTGAGCGGTGCTCGAAATCCTCATGTACGTTGTGTACACTCCGGTTTCTGCGCTCCGTTCGCCTCGCACTTGAACCGCTCAACTCAGGAATAAATAGAGGTACCCAGATGCTGCTTTCAATGCCGGCACGCATTCTTCGGCATGCGCGGCAATCGCTCGATTCAGGTGGAGCTGTGTCGTTTAAAACTCGTGCCCGAGGCTGAAATAGAGCAGCGTTTCGGCAAACCGCAAATCTGAATAGTCTCTGTAGCTTTGGCCGTCACTGGTGATGAACGCTTTTCCGGCAGTGAAGCGCGCAGGGCCGATAGGTGTATCCCATTGCACGCCGGCTCCGATGCCGTGAACAAGATCCGCTGCTGAAATTGCCGCTCTGGTTTCCCAGATGTTACCTGCAGTATAGTACAACAGAAACGAGGTGGGAAATATCAGGTCAAAAGGGGGACTGTACCGGAACGACGTTCCAAGGGAAACCATGTTGCCGCCAATGAGATCATTTTCTCTCAAGCCGATGAATCTGCTGCTGTATGCACTGCCTGCACCGCCGAGGAAAAACCTTTCCGAAAAAGGAATTCCAGGGCTGCTCAGGCCGAGAGCGAGTCTGAGCTGGCCTGAAACCCTTTCGCTGAAAGAGAGGTTCTCCTCATGTGCAAGAAGCAGTTTCCAGAAGGAGATATCATTAAGCAGCTCAGGCGTGAACGAGTAGCGCAGATTGGTGTGCCGTCCTTCTTTCGGGAGAAAGGAGTTGTCTCTTGTGTCGAGAGCGAACTCTACGGCCGCCGACGCGATGTCATTGTTTTCAGCGGTGAAATTGCCGCCTCCCCTGTTGTAGGTCTGCGTGTTTTTCATGGTCAGATCAAGCAGGAACTGACTGTTTTTTTCAATTCTGGCTCCAATAGAAGAGGTGATGCCGTAGCGCTGAATGCCGAACTGTCCGATCTGTTCAGAACCTGGGAAGAGAAACCTGCCGGAGAATTCAGGGTGGCGTATGTCCAGGTTACGCTGGTCATAAAACAGTTTTGTCGTGAAGGTCAGGCTTGTGCTGCCGATCCGCGGCATATTGAATTCAAGGTTTGCCCGGTTGTTTTTTTCTCCGATTTTCATCCATCCCCCGATGGAGTTGGCTGTTCCGCCAAGGTTTTCATTTCTGAAATCGATGAGGGCCTGGGCATTATAGGTGTTATCGTAATGAACCCCCAGTCTCAGGACATTGGAGGGCTTTTCATTGAGCCTTATCCTGAGCGTTCTTTTCCCTGTCGGGGCGGCAAGAGAGTCGTTCCCTGATATTCCGATGGAGACGCGGTTGAAAGCTCCTGTTCCAAACAGGTTGTCAATTGAACGTTCGATATCTTTCAGCCTGAGCGTTTTTGATGTATCAATGGACAGCTCCCTCATGACAGGAGTGGTTCCGGTGATGTTCTTGTCTTTTGAGACGTCAAGGGAGGCTATTTTTCCTTCGGAAAGCTTTATGGAAAGTGTGTCGTCGGATACCTGTAGCCATGCGATGTCGACAAGCGGGTAGCCTTTGTTCCTGAAGATCTTTACCAGTTTTTCCAGCGCTTCTGTTCCCTGGGCATTGGTGTAGCTTTTTCCTGTCAGCGTCCTGAAACAGGCGTCAAGTTCTTTTTGTTCTATCCCGGTTACCGGGTCGATCAGCTCAACAGTATCAAATGAAGGCGGGGTTTCACAAAAAAACACAGCCTCTCCGAGGCGAGGATTGACCTCCGCATATACCTTCGTGAAACGGTCTGTTTCAAGCAGCGCTTTCAACGCTTCCTCAGCATAGGAGGCGTTACGTATTATTTCGCTCGCGGCGAGGTACCGGCTCACTATTTTTCTGCCGCTGCCCGAGACCCTGAGTGTTTTTTTGTACGAAGATATGCCGGTTTTTCTTTGAGCGGGCAGTTGGATATCCTGGCGGATTTTACCGGCCAGAGCTTTTCCGCTGACGTATCCCGCGCTCATCAGTTTGTCAAGTTGTGAGAAATCAATGGCAGGGTTGTTGCCGACATCCGGCGTGATGACAAGGTCGGCTTTTTCAAGCTGACGAGGGTACTGCAGTTCGATGAGTATCGTCATGGTCTGGTCTGCCGCCTGCCAGGGGATGTCGATATCTTCCGCGAGGGTATACATGCTGCCTCTGGTGTCAACCCCGATTTTGTAATCAAGTGAAGCGTTTTCCAGCTCGTCTACAGCGAGATTTGCTACAAGTCCGCCGTCGGCGAGCTTCTGTTTGCCAAGCCCGATCGGCTCAAAGATAATCGGTATGGTACTGCTTGCTCGCATCGCTTCTGAAAGCGTCCCCTCTGAAAGCGTGACGCGTTTTCCCGATACCAGGTCGGTTGTGACGGCCTTGAATGAGACCGGAAGGGAGCTGAACGAGCCTTCAGGATGGTAGAGGGCGTTCATGGTGAGCAGGTCGAGGGTTCTCGTCAGCTTTTGTGCCGAGCTCAGTGACCTGGGGATAACCAGTTTAAAGTTCTCGAAACGTATGGCTATGGTTGCCCTGTCGCGGATTTTCTGCTGTTCAAGAAATGTTTTAGCTCTTGGCGCGTCATTTTCAAGGGAAAGGAGTTCTTTCCAGGGTATGCTGACCGCTATCCTTTCAAGTTCTTCGGCGTTATATCCGGTGCTGTAGAGTCCTCCTATAACAGCGCCTATGCTGGTGCCTGCTATGGCGTCGACAGGGATGTTTTCTTCTTCAAGAGCCTTGAGCACGCCGATCTGGGCCAGACCGTTGGCCCCCCCTCCCGAAAGAGCGAGTCCCACCGTTTTTCTCGCGGCTCTCATGTAGGGTGCTATGGCAACGCGTCGTACCGGCAGATCGAGAGTATCGGGATACACAACGCTCCTGTTTTCAGCCTGAACCGGTGCAGGAGCGTGAAACACCAGAAGACAGCTCCAGAAGAGCATGGGGATGAGTAATCCGGTTTTGCGCACTTGAAGACTCCGGAGTGTTGTTTTGAGATCTCAGGGTGACTTCATATCTTCACTGTACATCGTTGTAGAAGCGTTTGCTGATTTCTGCCGAATCCCTCATGATGAGAGGCAGCGCCGAATAACGGATGGAAGTCATCAGGTTGTGCTACTTACAGAACAATGCATTGTTCGCTTTACAGGTCAGCTGTCATGTGTCGTTCTTTTTTCCGACAGTCGAATGAATCGCTCAATTCAGTGTAATGTATAATCTTTACCGATAATTAAAAATGGTCTGGTTTAAACGGGCAAAGCCCTCGATACGTACCAGTGACAGGCGGGATATTCCGGAAGGTCTCTGGCGGAAATGCGACAGCTGCGGAGCGGCGCTTCATAAAAAACAGGTGGAGGATCATCTGCATACCTGTTGTGAGTGTGGTCACCATTTCAGGATATCGCCCGGCAGATACTTTTCGCTTCTTTTCGATGAAAATACCTATGAAGAGTTCTGTACCACCCTTCGTGCTGCCGATCCTCTTGTCTTTTCCGATACCAAGAAATATCCTGATCGGGTAGAGGCGGTGATTGAAAAAAGCGGCAAGACCGAGGCCTGCAGAAACGCGTCTGGTCTTATCGGCGGTCGTCAGGCTGTGATATCCGCCATGGATTTCGGATTTATCGGAGGATCTATGGGATCGGTTGTCGGTGAAAAGATCGCGAGAGCGATAGATACAAGCATTGAACGTAACGCGCCGCTGATCATTATTTCCCAGTCGGGCGGGGCGCGAATGATGGAGGGCGCCTTCAGCCTTATGCAGATGGCCAAGACATCCGCAAGGCTTTCAAGGCTTGCTGAAAAGAAAATCCCCTACATATCCCTTATGACCGACCCTACCATGGGGGGAACCAGTGCTTCCTATGCCATGCTCGGTGACGTCAATATCAGCGAGCCGAAAGCGCTTATCGGTTTTGCCGGGCCGAGAGTGATCAAGGATACCATCAAGCGCGAACTTCCCGAGGGATTCCAGCGTGCTGAATTTCTTCTCGAACACGGTTTTCTTGATATGATTGTGCATCGGAGGGACCTGAAAGGCCAGATTTCACAGCTGCTCGGTCATCTTGCAGAAGCGGACCAGCCGAGTGCCGAAGCGGTAACGGGGAACTGAGTGATGAAAATATCCCGGACTTCTTGCGCGATATCCCGGTGCTCTTTCTGGGTGCCGGCATCGGTACGGACTTCTATGTAGTGGATCCAGCTTCTTACCGATCCTTTCATATAGAGTTTTGTCTGTGTGTTGAGTGGCAGAAGCATTCTCGCGCACTCTCTGGCGATTCCCTTCTCAAGAGCCTCGTTATACTTTTCAACGGAAAGCGCGCGTATCTCCTCCTGAGCATCGGTAAACCAACGGGTTGTCGATGCATCGAGGTCGTTTATCGAGTGCTGGCGGTTGTTGCTGTCCTGTCTTCTGGGAGAGCAGGTTTCAAAATTATTGACTTTGGCGTAGCGTTGGGAGAATTCCTGGAAGACAAAACTGCGATGACGCAGTATCTGCGGGGAAATCGCACGGGAGGTGACGATTTCAACCGTCATGTCGACCATTTCAAAAATGCTCCAGTGCCTGTTTTTAATGCAGTAGGCAAGCAGCTTCTCATAATCGAGATTCTCCTGATGCGGGCTCGATACCCTGGCGCAGTATGCGATAAGCCCTTCAGGGCTGAGTTTTTCGTGTTGTATTTCGACAAGTGGATTTGTTACGGCAATCAGGCGGACTTTCATTGTAAAACGTTGAGAAGAGTGACTGGTGACTGGTGACAATGCCAAGTTAAAAAAGGAAAACCACTTTTCCGATTTCCCGGTTCTGCTGCAAATCACGACTTCATGACGGCAAAAAGCAGTTTTTTTTCGTTAAATCAGGGCTGTGATCTTGTATAGTTCACGCCGGAGGTTATCTTAAAAATTTTATACTTCGGCACAGCTATGAAATATGTATCGTTATAAGAACGCTCAGGGGAGGGATGCCACGGATTCCGGGATTGGTGTAACCAGCGTTATTTCAAGTCGCAGCTTCTGTTTATTCGACTTTGTCCGTTAAAGATTGCCGGTGCCGGAACGGATGAATGCCTGCAAAGGTTTCATAGGTGTACGGATCATCATTCTGTAATTGAAATTTGTCAGTTGAAACGGAGAAATGCTTTTATGGCCAATATAAATTTCGGGTTTGAGCACCAGGCAAAAAAAATGTACTCTGGCGCAATCGAACAGGGCATTACAAACAGCCTTGTGCCTATGGTTATTGAAACGTCCGGACGCGGTGAACGGGCGTTTGATATATTCTCACGGCTTCTGCGCGAACGCATCATCTTTCTGGGAACACCTATTGACGATCATGTGGCCAGTCTGCTTATGGCGCAGCTGCTGTTCCTTGAATCGGAAGATCCTGAACGGGATGTATTTTTGTATATCAACTCTCCCGGAGGCAGCGTATCAGCCGGTCTCGGAGTCTACGATACCATTCAGTATATCCGTTCTGAAGTCTCCACTGTCTGTGTCGGCATGGCGGCAAGCATGGGGGCGTTTCTGCTCGCGTGCGGGGCAAACGGTAAAAGAGCGTCACTTCCGCATTCGCGTATCATGATCCATCAGCCTTCAGGCGGAGTTCAGGGTCAGGAAACGGATATTCTTATCCAGGCCAGGGAAATCGAGAAGATTCGCAAGCTTCTCGAGGAGATCATGGCGAGCCATTGCGGACAGGATGTGGAGAAAATCAGAGAGGATTCCGAAAGGGATCGCTGGATGAATGCGGAAGAAGCAAAGGCTTACGGTATTATCGATCAGATTTTTTCGAAGCGTCCCGCTTCTGAAAAAGAAAAAACATCGGAGTAGGAAAACTTCCAAAGCCGGTGTTTCAGTTCAATAAATGAAGTAGATGCAGACATTGTCGGAAGGCGATGTCTGCATTTACGTATGGCATCATAAGCGAGTAATGAGTTCAAACCTCGAAAAGACCTATAATCATCATGATGTGGAGGGCCGCTGGAACAGCGCGCACTGGGAGTCTCTCGGTACCTTCGATGCGGAGAGTTCACGAGTGATCGAAGGGGACAAGGCATCCTATACGGTGCTGATGCCGCCGCCTAACGTTACCGGCAGCCTGACCCTCGGCCATGTTCTTAACCACACTCTGCAGGATATATTTATTCGTTATCAGCGCATGTCAGGACGAGAAGCGCTCTGGCTGCCGGGTACCGATCATGCCGGTATCGCGACACAGACCGTGGTTGAAAAAAAGCTTCGTACAGACGGGGTGTCGCGTCACGACCTGGGCCGCAAGGAGTTTCTTGAACATGTATGGAAATGGCGGGATGAGTACGGCGGGCTTATTCTCAAACAGCTTCGGACTCTCGGTATTTCCTGTGACTGGCGGCGTAATCTTTTCACCATGGACGAAGGCGCATCCAGTGCGGTTCGTCACGCTTTTGTCTCTCTCTACAGGGATGGTTTGATCTATCGGGGAAAACGGATCATCAACTGGTGCCCTGTCTCGCAGACAGCGCTTTCCGATGAAGAGGTGATCATGAAACCCCGGAAGGACAAGCTGGTATTTGTCCGTTATGCCCTGGCCAAAAGACCGGGTGAGTATATCACGATAGCCACCGTCAGGCCGGAAACCATTCTGGCGGATGTTGCCATCGCGGTCAACCCGGAAGATCCGAGGTATCGTGACCTCGTTGGAGAGCTGGCCGTCGTCCCGGTTGCCGGACGGCATATTCCTGTCATTGCCGATAAGTATGTCGATATTGATTTCGGGACAGGTGCGTTGAAAATTACGCCGGCACACGATCCGAATGACTTTGAGGTCGCGGGCCGTCATAACCTTCCCGTTCTCTCGGTTGTCGGACGTGACGGCAAAATGATCGATGAATTCGGGTACGCGGGTCTTGACCGTTTTGAGGCGAGGGAGAGGATTACAGAGGATCTTGAAAGCAGGGGTAATCTCGTCAAGGTCGAGGAGTACGAGCATAATGTGGGATACTCCGAAAGAGCGGACGTTGTCGTGGAACCCTATCTTTCCGAGCAGTGGTTTGTCACCATGAAGCCTCTTGCCGAAAAAGCCCTTGAGGTGGTCAATGACGGCCAGATACGGTTTCATCCTTCACACTGGATCAGCACCTATCGGCACTGGATGGAAAATATCCGGGACTGGTGTATTTCACGCCAGCTCTGGTGGGGGCACAGGATACCCGCATGGTATGACCAGGAAGGAAAAATCTGGGTTGCTGAATCTTATGAAGAGGCCTGCCATCTTGCCGGAACAGATAAGCTTGTTCAGGATGAGGATGTACTGGACACATGGTTTTCATCCTGGCTCTGGCCGCTGACGACGCTGGGCTGGACGGGCAAGGATGAGGACAATAAGGATATTCAGGCATTTTATCCGACCGATACCCTTGTGACAGGGCCGGATATCATTTTCTTCTGGGTTGCCCGGATGATCATGGCCGGTTTGTATTTCAAGGATGACGTCCCGTTCAGGGATGTTTATTTTACCAGCATCATCAGGGACATGAAAGGCAGAAAACTTTCCAAATCCCTCGGCAATTCACCCGATCCCCTGAAAGTTATCGACACCTATGGGACCGATGCGCTTCGCTTTACCATTGTCTACATAGCTCCTCTTGGACAGGATGTGCTGTTTGGTGAAGAGAAATGCGAGTTCGGCCGGAATTTTACCACCAAGATATGGAACGCCGCCCGGCTTGTGTTCATGCAACGGGAAAAAGTGTTCGGCTCTTCTGACGCTTTCAGCGATCTCTATCAGGGTTTTACTCCTGAGTCCGCCTCTCTGTCCGATGCCCAGCAATGGATAACGGGTCGATACCAGGAAATGCTCGGTTCCTATCACAAAGCGTTCGCGCAGTTCAGAATGAACGATATCACCAGGATTGTCTATGACTTTTTCCGCGGCGATTATTGTGACTGGTACCTGGAAACCCTGAAAATCGAGTTGGACGCAGAGAGTGACGAGACGAAAAACCGTCATGCGGTATGTCTTGCCGTCTACCTTTTAGAGGGTATACTGAAGGTGCTCCATCCTGTCATGCCGTTTATCACGGAAGAAATCTGGCATCACATTCTCGAACGTGACAGCAGTGAAAGCATCGCTCATGCATCCATGCCTCAGGCAGTGGAGGGATGGTCGGACGATATGCCGAAGCACTTCTCTTCCGTTCAGAAAATCATATCGGAAACACGAAGCCTTCGTGCGGTTTTCGGTGTTCCGCATGATATGAAAGCAAGCCTGGTTATCAGTGCTCCTGAAGAGTCTGCAAGGAGGATAGTTACCGCCAACGCTCACATCGTGACCAGGATGACCGACTGCAGCGTCACTATTGAAGATGGAGATCTGCCGCGTCCGTCCCATTCGGCAAGTTCCGTGGTTGACGGGAATGAACTTTTTATGCCTCTTGAAGGGTTAATTTCGTTTGAAAAAGAGATTGCCCGACTGGAGAAAGAGGCCGACAATATTTCTTCATATGTTACACGCATGGAGAAAAAACTTTCCAATAAAGGTTTTGTCGATAACGCCCCGGATGAGGTGATTGAAGGTGAGCGTTCAAAGCTGGCCGATGCGAAAAGCAATCTCGGCAAAGTGCAGGCCAGTCTGGAAGTTCTCTGCAACTGAAACAGAGGCTTCCAATGAGTTGTTTTTTTTCTGCCCCTAACGGAAACGTTCTGTTCGCGGGGAGAGCATGAGCAGACGGTGGATGTGGCGGGCCGGACTGTCATCTGTGATACTGAGAAGGTATATTCAAGTAATATGTAAGACGGAGAGTGTCAATGCGGCAATTGAAAATAAGTAAACAGATCACCAATCGCGAGAGTCTCTCTCTTGATCGTTACCTGCAGGAGATCGGTAAATATGAGCTTCTGACGGCGGAAGATGAGGTGAAGCTCACCAAGGCGATCAAGGCGGGTTACGATATGCCTGTTGATACCACCGAATACAAACGGGCCAAACGGGCTCTCGACAAGCTTATCAAAGGAAATCTGCGTTTTGTCGTCTCAGTCGCCAAACAATACCAGAATCAGGGACTGACGCTTGGTGACCTGATCAACGAGGGGAATCTCGGCCTGATCAAAGCCGCTAAACGTTTTGACGAAACCAGAGGGTTCAAGTTTATTTCCTATGCCGTCTGGTGGATCAGGCAGTCTATTCTGCAGGCTCTTGCCGAACAGTCAAGGATCGTACGTCTTCCCCTGAACCGTGTCGGTACGCTCAACAAGATCAGTAAAGCCTACAGCCAGCTCGAGCAGGAGTATGAAAGGGATCCGAATACCAAGGAACTCGCGAATCTTCTTGATATGGATTCTCAGGATGTCGCCGATACGTTGAAAATAGCTGGTCGTCACGTATCCGTGGACGCTCCGTTTGCCCAGGGCGATGATAACCGTTTGCTCGATGTACTGCAGAACGACGGTCACAAACCCGATCACGGTCTGACCCGTGATTCGCTCAACCTTGAAGTCGAGCGTTCTCTTTCCGTGCTTGCTCCCCGTGAAGCGGATGTGATCCGCTCCTATTTTGGTATCGGGATGGACAATCCGCTCACTCTTGAGGAGATCGGCGAAAAATTCAAGCTTACCCGTGAGCGGGTGCGCCAGATCAAGGAAAAAGCTATTAAAAGACTTCGTCAGTCAGCGTACAGCAAAATTCTCAAAGAGTATATCGGCAGTTAGGTATACCCGTCCCGTCGGAGGATTACCTGTTCAGCAGAAGCGTTATCCTGTCCCCGGCCTCCAGGCCGAGTATGCTGGATGCATTGCCGTTTCGTATCCCTATTTCAAGAAACCCGCTGCTGCCTGTATAGGCAAGCGCGACGCCTTTGTCGACATCCCCGTAGGTTCGATAGACCGACAAGATGTGGCCGTTTTCTGTACGTATTCCGGCCGTCTCTTCCTTTCCTTTGATCATATCACCCGTGAGCGAGGTGATAAGGTTACCGTAGACATCGGCATAGAGAACCGTCCCTTTCCATGAATTGCCGCTGTCACAGGGGCTGTTTTCAGGAAAATCAATTCGTATACAGCTGTCAGGATCGATAGCCTTTCCCAGCCTGGATGGTGCAACACCGTTAGCAAGGTGCGCCGCGGCTGGAGAAAAAACGTCTCTTCCGTGGAACGTGGCGCTCTGTCCTGCAAGCATGAAGGAGGGATTCGTTATGGCGAAACACTCCTTTATGTTCTCTGTTTTCATCACTGAACTCAGCAGACCGTTATCCGGGGCGATAAACACCTGTTTTTCCGTTACGAGGGCGATCGCGTTTCTCGCTGTTCCGACGCCGGGGTCGACCACTGCTGTAAATATCGTGCCGTCCGGAAAATACGGCGCCGATGAGCCAAGCAGCAGCGCTCCATGCAGGATATTCTGTGCGGAGATGCAATGGGTAAGGTCTATAACGCTCGTATGCGGGGAAATGCCGGCTATCACCCCTTTCATAACGCCTGCATAGGGATCCTGAAGGCCGAAATCAGTCATCAGTACGATCAGGGGTTGCGTTGTGCTCATGGATTATCTGTTTGCGGTTTTATAGATGGCAATGCCTACAGCGAGAAACAGCAGGTCAGGCAGCCATGCGGCCAGTACAGGATCAAGCAGTCCACGGTATCCGGCAGTGGAGAGTGTTCTCTGCAAGCCGAGGTAGATAAATCCTGTAAAGAGGCTGATGCCGAACTCGATTGCCAGTCCGCTGCGCTTTTTACGGGCCGAAAGAGGGACTCCTGTCAGGATAACGATCACAGAGGCAAGAGGCAGGGCCAGCTTGTTATGGAATTTCACTATTACCCTGTCGAGATTCGAGAAACCGGCCTCCCGCTTTTCATCGATATACTGGTAGTGCTGTATGATATCCATCTCATCCGGCTGGATACTCAGGTCTCTGAGGGATGTCGCGCTCAGAGAGAGCGTGAGGGTGTCGTTGCCCGGATTTAGCGTGTAGCTCATGCCGTTCTGGCTGAACACCCGCGTCCGGGTTTCATGGAGTATCCATTGATCAAGCGTTTCGTTGTAGGAGATTTTTTTCGCATCGATCCGGCTTGCGATTTCCGGGCCGTCGAAGGTTTCGAGTGAAATGTTCAGGCCGGTGTTGTTCTGCTGGTCCAGTGAACCGATAGATAATATCCTGTTACGGGACTCGAGAATATGCAGGTTTTTACTGCTGGAGATATTTTCGAAGGTCTTGTCGAAATACTGTGTTTCAAATCTGTTTTTCAGCGCGGCTGCTTTCGGGTAGAGCCATCCTGCATTAAGGATATTAAAAAACGACACAAGCAATGCTACGGCTAGAAACGGCTTGAGAAGCTGGTGCATTCCTGCTCCAGCCGTCTTCATGGCTGTAAGTTCGCTCGATCCCGAGAGCCGTCCTGTAATATAGAGCGAGGCGAGGAGGCTGCTTATCGGGGAAGTCAGGAGGATGGTTTCAGGGATGAGGCTCCAGTAATAGAGTATGATCTGTTCAGCCTCAATACCTTTGTCGATAAAGCTGCCTAAATTTTCAATCAGACTGACAACGATGAACAGGGAGACAAAACTTATGCCGGCAAATACATAGGTTGTAAAATACTGCCGGGCGATGTATTTGTCCAGAAGTTTCATGGGACAGTAGTGACTCACGGGGTGATCCGGCATCCATGCAGTTTTTCCAAACCTCTCACGGATTCCCGTGTAAGACCTGTGAAATTATATGCTCGGATTTCACAGGTCTTACACGGGAATGACTTTTCTTTTTCCGTTAGAGACTATCCAATAGTCATTTCTCATTCAGGTTTCTGGCCTCAAGGTTCCTGATTATTGCCCGATAAGAACGGAGGCTCCTTTGCCGTCGCCCATAATGATGACTTTTGAGTTCTCTGATTTCACAAGGTTTTGCAGGGCTTTTATCTGTTCGTATTTCAGTAGTTTATCAGTCAGTGATCGTGCAAGGATCTGCTGATAGTCGGAAATACCCTTTGCTTCGACACGTTTTCTTTCGGCTTCCTGGGTCTCCTTCTGCAGAACGAACTCCATTTTCTGGGCTTCCTGTTCAGCATTGATCTTTGCCTCGATCGCGGCTTTTACCGACTCGGGAAGGGAGATGTTGCGAACAAGCAGATTCTCGAGAATCAGACCGCGGCTGTCAAAATCAGCACTGATGCTGTCAAAAATTTTGGTTTGAAATTCTTCCCGTTTTTTTGAATAAAGGTCTATTGCATTGTAGCTGACAGCATTGTCCCTTATGCGTGTTCTGGCTGTCGGACGAACGATTTTATCGATATAGGAAAGTCCCGGGCCGATCTCTCTGCGAATTTCAGGTGCCTGAGCAGGATTGATGCGGTAGAGTACGGTCATGTCGATGGTGACCTCAAGGCCGTCCGCGCTCAGTACCCGTATCGGTGCGTCACTTAACTGGGTGAGCTCGGATTCAGTTCCGGACATCGTATAGGTCTGGGTGGTGATATCAAAGAATTCGAGCTTCACCAGCGGGTTGATGATGTTCAGTCCGCTGCCGAGCACTTCCTGCTGGACCTTTCCGAACAGCACTTTAACGCCGACTTTACCGGGTTCGACAATACGGATGCTTGCCGTCAGAAGGCCTAAAATAATAGCGAATATGCCGCCTAGTTTAAACAGCCCTGAAAACCGCAGCAATGAAGGATTGAGGGTGCGGGCGGTAATGCCTATGAACAAAAGAATAACGCCGAGAAACAGGAGTGAAGTCATGATGGTGTTTTGATTTTTTTAGGTTATTGATTCATTGAATGCTACAAAGTACGATTATTTTGTTTCTGCTCTCTTTTCTTTCCTGACGAAAGGCTCTCTCTTTTCCGATTGGCGATTGTAATCAGTAACCGAAAACGTCCTCAAGGGTCAGGCTGGTCACTGTGCCGAAACGGCCGAGGGTTTCCATGTCAAGGTTTTCTTTTTTGCCCAGGACCAGCAGCGTATACCGTTTATCTGCAAACCGGTCTTTGTGGAAAGCGGCAATATCGTTAAAGCCGAACCGGTCGACTTTTTCAAAGATATCTTTGCGGATATCATGGTTCAGGCCGAGTTTTTCCGCTTCCTCTCTGGTAAAGAGTATTTTTGATTTCGTGATGCGATCCGTGCGGATTTTGCTGCGTATTGCCTCTTTTGCCGTAGCCAGCAGGTGCGGAGATTCAGGAAGGTTTTCAAGCAGTTCCGTGATGCCGTCAAGGGCTTCAGGGAGTTTGTCTGCCTGGGTGCCTATATAGCTGAAGATGTAATGATGCTCATCCTTGTCTCTGGGGATGCGGTATACGGAAAATACTGAATAAGCCAGCGCTTTGGCTTCACGAAGTTCCTGAAACACGACAGATGACATGCCGCCGCCGTAATACTCGTTGAAAAGCGTGATCAGCGGAACCTCCTGGGCATCGTAGAGCCGGTCTCTTGACAGCATCAACAATTCGGCCTGTGTCATATCATAGTCTACAACGTAGACCCGGCTTTCTTCCTGCCCGATTTCCCTGAAGGGTTCAGAGGCAGGGAGAGGGTTGAGTTTCTCTTTAAGGTGCGGTAGACCGCTAAGTTTTCCGGCAATGTTTTCCGGTTTTTCAGGGCCATAGTACAAGACTCTGTGGCGGTAGTGAATCAGCGTATCGATTTCCTCGAGAAGTTCCTCTGAAGATATCTGTTGCAGTTCCTTGTTGTCAAGGACGTTGGTGAAGGGTGATGATGAGCCGTATCTTCCGAAGTTATACATGGCCTCAAACAGAATTTTTCGCTTGGAGAGCTTGTCGTCCGCGCGTTCCTTGAGCACGCCTGCCTTGAGTTTTTCAAGCGCTTCGGTGTTGGGCTGCGCATCTGTCAGAAGCTCTTCGAGCATCTCGAGCGCGGCATCGAAGTTTTCCTGCAGACCGGATAGTTTCAGGTAGAGGTGGTCGTCAGAAGTGAATGCCGAGAAACTTGCGCCGATTTTGTACATCTCCTGGCTGAATTCAGCCGGGCTGTGTCCCGATGTTCCGAGATAACCCAGATAGTCCAGAGCCAGATCGATCGTTTTCGAATGATTGGTACCGGTATCGAAAACGTAGTAGAGCGAAAAGAGCGTGTTGTCGGTGTTTGTGACCGTAAAAAGTGGTGTCCCGGAGGTTATCTCAAGTGATTGTATGTCCTTGTCGAAATCAACAAAGACAGGGTCAATCTCTCCGGTTTTTTGTGAGAGTATGTTTTCAGCGAATGTTGACGTTCTGTCCCGATTGACCGTGAGGGGGGTTATCGGCGGTTTCTCGATCTTGGGTGCCAGGGCATCCTTTCCGTGTTCCTTGTAGATCGCGATATAGTTTTCTCCGTAACGTTCCTGTGCGAATTCGACGATTTCCTTTTTCGTGATACGGTTCAGCCTGTCGATCCTGCCTTCCACGCTGCTCCAGTCAAGGCCGAGAACAAATGCGTCGACAAAGCTCTCTGCGCGGCCTTTGTTGGATTCATAGGTTTTGAGCTCTTCAAGCTTCAGATCGTTGATGACCGCTTCAAGCAGCCAGTCCGGGAAATCTCCCGTTCTTACTTTTTCAATCTGTTCAAGAAGCAGATCCCTGACCTCGTCGAGGCTCTGTCCTTCACGGGGTTTGGCACTCAGGATATGTGCCGAGTAATCCTTCATCTCGACCACCATCGATCCGGCGTCAAGTACTCTCTGTTCCTGATTGAGGCTGAGATCGATAAGTCCGGCAGTATGGTTATAGAGGATTTTATCAATGAGCGTCAGGATATCCATATCTCTGGAACCTGAACCGCCAAACCTGAATCCCATCACAAGTTCTTCGGCTTCAGGCCCTTTGACCCGGGTTATTTCCGGCTTGATGATCGGATCTTCCCCCGCCGGGGTGAATGCCGGTATCTCTCCCGGTACAAGGGCGGAAAATTTTTCATCGATCAGTTTGATGGTTTCATCCGGATCAAAGTCACCGGCCAAGCAGATCGCCATATTGTTCGGCACATACCAGGCGCGGTAGTATTCTATGACATTTTTAATCGAAGGGTTTTTCAGGTGTTCAGCTTCACCGATGGTTGTCTGCGTGCCGTAGGTATGATTTCTGAAAAGTCCTGCAAAAAGATTTTCCCAGATTTTCCGGCTGTCACTGTCCATTGTCATGTTTTTCTCTTCATAGACAGTTTCAAGTTCCGTATGGAAAAGCCGCATTACCGGGCTGCGGAACCGTTCGGCTTCTATCGAAAGCCACTTTTCAAGCTGGTTCGACGGAATGTCATTCAGGTAGACAGTCTGTTCTACCCAGGTATAGGCGTTTGTCCCTCTGGCTCCTATCGAACTGAGCAGCTTGTCGTATTCGTTGGGAATGGTGAGCTTTGCCGCGAAATTGGAGGTGCTGTCTATCTGACGGTAGATGTCGGCCCTTTTATCAGGGTCATCCGTAGAGCGGTACTCTTCATAGAGGTCGATGATTTTCTGCAGTTCGATTTTTTCCTGATCATAGTCGAGGGCGCCGATTGAGTCTGTACCTTTGAACAGCATATGTTCGAGGTAATGCGCAAGACCGGTTGTTTCCGCCGGATCGTTTTTGCTCCCTGCCCTGACGGCGATAGAGGTATAGATTCTCGGCTCATCCTTTTTCGGGCTCATATAGACCGTCAGACCGTTTTCCAGTGTGTAGATTCTCGTATGCAGCGGATCGTCGGGAATGGAAACGTATGAATACTTGTTTTCTGGGCTCATGGCAGTGCAGGATAGTAAATGAAAGAAGACAATACAGGATGTACAGATGGCGACGAGGCGGTTAAGAAGCGGGGTGTATGTACTGCTGGAAAGAAACAGAATCATGATACCTGAATTGAGCGATTCAATAGATGCAAAAAACTGATAAGATTTTATTTTTTAATCTGTTATACGTTTAACTACATCTGATGTAAAAAAACATTGGGTGAACGTGAAAAAGATCAGAAATCTGCATCTATTGAATCCCGTAGGGATTGACGATCATACTGCATCTTCTTTGTTACAGTGAACTTGCGGTAGTCCACTACAGCTGCGTTCCCTGCGCCTCGAATCTACAGCATGATCGACAATCGCTCAATTCAGGTGATAGAAAAACCGGTTTCACCTGTTGCCTTTTGAGAGAAACTTCATGGTACAATCCTGAGAAAGAACTAACAAATTTTATAAATAGTTTATTTGGTATGGTGACACAAAACCTTGCCGGTGATCGTAAGCGTCTGTTTTGCATCATCTTTTTACGTCCTGAGTTGAGCGGCAATCCCATAGGGTTTCAACAAAGGCTATTTTTATGCTTTACGGTCGCGCAACCCGTCGGGTGATGTCCGCTGTCAGAAAATTAAGCATAATGTATTTGTTGAAACGGTCAACGCAGGTACGTGTAATGAGAAAAGAAACAGCAGGTGATAATGAAAGGAAAAGGAGAGCAGGTGTTCAGGCTTGAAAGCAGTTATGAACCAGAAGGAGACCAGCCCCAGGCGATCGAGGCGCTGCGGCAGGGTGTTATGGATGGCCAGACAAACCAGGTACTGCTCGGGGTAACCGGTTCAGGGAAGACCTTTACCATGGCAAATGTCATTGCGGAGGTGAACAAGCCTGTATTGCTGATCAGTCACAACAAGACGCTCGCAGCACAGCTTTACGGGGAACTGAAACAGTTTTTCCCTCATAACGCGGTGGAATACTTCATCAGTTACTATGATTTTTACCAGCCGGAGGCCTATATCCCGACGATGGATAAATACATAGCGAAAGATCTGAAGATTAACGACGAGATCGAGAGGCTTCGGCTCAAAGCCACCAGTTCGCTTCTCAGCGGCAGAAAAGATGTGATCGTTGTCAGTTCGGTGAGCTGTATCTACGGCCTCGGGGCTCCGGAAGACTGGAAGGCGCAGATCATCGAACTCAGGGTGAACATGGAAAAAGAGCGGGACAGCTTTCTGCAGGAACTGATTTCGCTCCATTTTGTTCGTGATGACAGTGACCTCGCTCCCGGAAAATTCAGGGTACGCGGTGATGTCATCGATCTTGTTCCCATGCACGAAGAGAGCGCGTTACGGGTGGAGTTTTTTGGCGACGAGATAGAACGTCTGCAGCTTTTCGATCATACGACCGGCGAGATATTTGAAGACGAGGAGTATGCTTTTATCTATCCGGCACGCCAGTTCGTTGCAGGAAGGGAGAAACTGCAACAGGCCATGCTGGCTATAGAAGACGAGCTTGCTCATCGCCTGAACGTGTTTCGTTCAGGAGAAAAGTTTGTTGAGGCCCGGAGGATCGAGGAGAGAACCCGCTATGATCTCGAGATGATCAAAGAGCTTGGATACTGTTCAGGAATAGAAAACTATTCCCGTCATCTTTCAGGGAGAAAGGCGGGGGAACGTCCGTACTGTCTGCTGGATTATTTTCCTGAAGATTATCTGGTGATCGTTGACGAGTCGCATGTGACCTTTCCCCAGATTCGCGGTATGTATGCCGGGGACCGTTCAAGGAAAACCATTCTTGTGGAGTACGGTTTCAGGCTTCCGTCCGCTCTCGATAACCGTCCGCTGCGCTTTGAAGAATTTGAAACCATGGTGCCTCAGCTGATCAGTGTCAGCGCCACACCGGGGGACTATGAACTCAGGCGGTCGGGAGGATCGGTGGTCGAGCAGCTTGTGAGGCCGACAGGCCTGCTTGATCCCGAGATCGTTGTTCGCCCGGTCAACGGGCAGATTGACGATCTTCTCGAAGAGATCAGGAAGCACACAGGAAAAGGCTTCAAGAGCCTGGTCATGACGCTGACCAAGCGTATGAGCGAAGATCTTCATGATTATCTCAGAAAAGCCGGATTGAGAACCCGCTATCTTCATTCTGAGATAAAGAGCCTTGAAAGGATGCAGATCCTCAGGGAGCTGCGAACCGGAGAGATAGATATCCTCGTCGGAGTCAATCTTTTGCGTGAAGGCCTTGACCTCCCCGAGGTATCGCTCGTAGCCATTCTTGACGCTGACAAGGAGGGTTTTCTCCGCGACAGTAAATCCCTGATGCAGATCGCGGGCCGTGCCGCCAGGAATGTTGAAGGGATGGTTGTTTTTTACGCCGACCGGATAACCGCATCCATGCGGTATGTTATCGATGAGACAGAACGGAGAAGGAGTGTACAGAGGAAATTCAATGAAGACCACGGGGTGATTCCGGCTTCTATCGTTAAATCGGTCGATCAGGTGCTCGATACAACCGGTGTCGCTGATGCGGAGGACCGGTTCAGAAGAAGGCGCTACGGGCTGGAGCAGCGCTCCCGGAGAGGTATCGAGGAGCTTGTCGGTTCACTGAAACGCGAGGATCTTTATGCGATGGCTGAAGAGCTGAGACTGGAAATGCAGGAGGCGGCGGAAAGCA
>Ga0180433_10001060_pt1 | contig 46489 bp, 41 predicted proteins | sample SS_ome_8_FD_132980 | JGI IMG/M metagenome (GOLD analysis project Ga0180433, IMG submission 132980) | Hypersaline lake sediment archaeal communities from the Salton Sea, California, USA - SS_1_D_1 metaG | ecosystem: Environmental > Aquatic > Non-marine Saline and Alkaline > Hypersaline >...
ATTGGCTGACTGTGCAGAAGAATCGAAAGGAGTGAAAAACTCAATATGAATTTGAAATTTTAACCAAAAACCCTGTCAAGAACTTTTTTTAGCTTAGCAAAGAAAATTTTGGTGAGTAGTTACCATATCTTTATTAATCTCATTCACCTTAGAGACAAAACCCGCAGATCCGAAGATAGTAAGCAATTTGAAACTTTTGAAACTGCTGTCAGAGAATTTGTAACGCAACTGATGGACTCAGATAACTTACAAAATAGAATTGCAGCTGATTTTTTGCTGCAGCTAAACCCTCCTTACGGAGAAGACGAACAAGAGATCAAATTCACATTAACGCCCTCGAGCGATCAATTTTTGTTTCAACAAGCAATTAATGCAGTAGTGGTGGCATATGAAAGAAAAAATTACCATGCCATCACGAAGTCATTGAGCGAAGAGGATTCTGAAGAATTTTGTTCAGTTATTGCACGTCTCGAACAAGAAAACCGTGAGGATACGAAATCATGGGGAAATGAACAAGGTCTAAAAAAATTAATCCCTTACTATCATGCTCGAATCGAACAACTCAAAATAGATAATCCTCAAGATGACTCTCCAGAGGCAAAAGCCTATGACTACGTAATACAAGCGTGGGGATATCGAAACGAAATTTTTGAAAGCATTGCGCGAGATAAAGTATTTCCTGCTGCTGAAGCTGAAAGTACATCGCACTCATCAACTGCACGAGAATCTTCGCGACGAGAAGCCTCTGTGTCGCCAAGTAAAAGCTCCACTACACGCAGAGGACATAAGAAACGGTCACCTCAACGTAAGAGAAGAAATGGTGGTGCCGTTAGGGAGCTAGGCTCATCAGGAAATACACATAATTGTTTATCTCGTAATCAGGTTTATAGGGTTGTAGACAACATTGGGGGAGACCTAGGCGGCTATAATGCTAAGAGCGATCAATTTAAAATAAATACTAAATTTATTTTAAATCAAAATGGCACTCAGACCGCAAATGAAGCAGATTTAATTAACACATATAATGACAGAGAAAACTACGCTGATGATGACCCTTTACCTGACTTTCATCACATCGCTGGTGATATCGAAACGACGGTTGATAACAACCAGTATCGATTCATGGGAACTCGTATCACAACAAAATCTGTTGAGATCGGTGATACACAGTTCATACAATTAGACGGCGAATCAAGAGAAGCTGCACAACGAAGAGCTGTATATACTGCAGCTAAGATCATTCTAAATAATGCAATTGATTTAGGTTGGAAAGATATCGCTATTACTCCAGAAACCGATCCTGCTGTAGAGGCAGCAATGCGTGATATGATTAGTAATAAACGTTATTATAGCGAGCACCTTTCATTAGAAAATTTTGACCAAGCTCAACGACAGGCTAAAGAAGATAAAAAAGAACGAGTAGGAAGGGGTCTTAAAGAAAGACGTGAACCAACGAGAAAGCACCGCCGAGTACACAGCTTTACACATAGAACAAAACGTAGCGAAAGTAGTGAGAATGGTGATACACCTATGCCGCCGACTAGACCTGGTGGCCCGACCAGAGGCAAAGGCTAACAAGCATCACTAGCGTCTAAAAAGAATCTTGAATGATTAAACAGTCAAACCAGCTCTTGGCACTTCGTCAATAGCGGGGAGCTCTTCAGCTGCATCAGAACGCAGTTGTTTGTAGCGAGGCTCTTCATTGATAAGACGCTCACACTCATCAACGAAAGCTTGATTGTCAGCGTTAATTTCAACATTTTTAAAGCCTAGACTTAGCGCACGATTTAAGGCTTCACGCGCAGCATATTCGTAGTTTTCTTCATTAACACCTGTGAGATGAACATCACCTGGTGAAACGGTTACGGTTAATTCGCCGAATGTCTTATACGCTTTCTCGATACCGTCTTTAGTCTGGAACTGATAAACCGCTTGGCGTAATGCATCACGCTGAGCTGCGTTGAAGGTTACAGTGCTAGTCTTTGTCGATGATGTCGCGCGAGCCGTGCCTTTTGCAGTTGTTTTAGTGGTTGTTGCTGTATTAGGAGTTGGCGTCATTTTTTTTGTTGCACCAGAACGATGACGCTTAGAAGGATCGACTGTCTTGCTCGTATTTGTAAATAGACCCGGACGAGCAGACGTGGTTTTTTTAGTGTCGTCTCTTTTACGCTCTGAGTTAGCTGCCCCACCTAGATGCATACGTGGGACTTGAGCTTGTGCACGTTCTTTTTTAAGTTTTTTTCTAGCTTTGTGATCTTCAATCACAGCTGAATCCCAGCTAGCTTTATCTTTAAAAGCAGGGGCAATTGCTTCACCGGCAGACCCATCAAGCGTATCAAGAACTTCTTCATCAACGTTTGTGCTCTCTTTGCCTTTAGCTGATATCTCAACAAACTCTTCAGAATCAGAAGTTATCTCTTCGATAAATGGCATTTCAGTCCCCTTTTACTACACATACCCATATGATACTGGGACAATCTTAAGAAAATATTAAGCTTTTGTGAGCAAACTGATGGAAAAAGCTATAAAAATCAATGACGATGAGCAATCATAGTTTTTATTTTTATTCCCCCTCACCCCTAGCCCCTCTCCCCAAAGCTTGCTTGGGGGAGAGGGGGATATGAAGAGTGAAGAAGTGTTAGGGGGTTATACCCCGGCAGGCATTGATCATGATGCAGAATAGTCTTGCTGTCATTTCAGCATCGTAAATCGCCGAGTGGGCCTTGTTGCGGTCGAAACGTAGGCCTGCTGCATCAGCGATTCGCGCAAGTACTGTTTCACCAAAGACCATTGCCCCCATCGTCGCCGTGTCAAAGGTGGTAAAACCGTGGAAGGGATGTTTGTTGATACCCGCGCGTGCGATAGCGCTTTTCATGAAGAAGAGATCAAACCAGGCGTTATGGCCGACTAACACAGCTCGTGAACAACCCATTCGCGCTAAGTGCTCTTTGACTGGCACAAACAAATTCTCTAACGCGATTTTTTCATCCACTGCGAAACGAAAGGGATGGTCCGGATCGATACCGTTTAGTGCGAGCGATTCGGGATCGAGTCGTGCGCCCTCAAACGGTTCGACGTGTTCATGGTAGGTTTCCCCTACTTCGAGAAAACCTTCTTCATTCATCGTCACAAACACCATTGCGATCTCGAGCAACGCATCGGTCGTATGATCAAGACCACCGGTCTCAACATCAATAATCACAGGCAAGAAGCCGCGAAAGCGTTTCGCCATCGTTAATACATCATTGCCCATGGCACTGCCTCACACGCTCATAACAGACGATCCCAGTTGCAACTGAGACGTTAAGGCTGCCCACTTCACCGAGCATTGGGATACGCAATAACACATCACAGCGTTCACGCGTCAACCGGCGCAAGCCCTTGCCCTCACTGCCTAAAACGAACGCGATAGCACCCGTCAATGTTGATTCATAAATCGATTCAGTCGCTTCACCCGCTAGACCGTAAATCCACACGTTACGCTCTTTTAAATCATCGAGTGTGCGCGCTAAGTTTGTTACTACAACGATAGGTGTGGTCTCTGCGGCACCAGCAGCCGCCTTGCGTGCCACAGGTGATAGCGGTGCTTGGCGATCTTTAGCGACAATAACGGCATGGACGCCACTCGCATTCGCTGTGCGAAGACACGCGCCAAGATTATGGGGATCTTGCACACCGTCTAAGATTAAAAGCGTGGTCTTCTCTTGTTCGCGTTTAATCAGATCATCAATGAACGCCCAAGTCTTTGGCACTTGTGGTGCGACACGTGCGACGATACCTTGGTGTGTGGCATGGTTTGTCATGCGATCGAGCTTATCACGTGCGGTTGAGTGCACCGCAACACCTTGGTCGGTTAATTGTTCGACCACGGCTTGGTTATCAATACGTCCCTGAAGAATAAACACTTCACGAATACGTTCGATGTCGTGTTTAATCATCGCTCGAACGGCGTGCCAGCCGTATATCCATTCATCGTTCGTCATCATCCACCCAATCAAACACAATTTTTCGTTCATCAAGATCAACACGTGCCACAAGCACGGTAACTTCATCGCTTAATCGGAACTGACGTCCACTGCGCTCACCCGTTAACTTATGTCTTCCGGCATCCATTTTATAATAATCAGATGGCAGACCTGTGACATGCACTAAGCCCTCGACATAATAGTCGTGTAAACAAACAAAGATACCAAAGTTAGTGATACCTGATATTTTACCTTTATAAATTTCACCGACTTTTTCTTGCATAAATTCACATTTAAGCCATGCGACAACATCACGCGTCGCTTCATCTGCGCGTCGCTCGGTCGATGAGCAGTGCTCACCTAGCTCAACCATTTCATCGTGGTCGTGATGAAATTGTTTTGGATCACCGTTGCCAAGTGTGTGGAGTATCGCGCGATGGATCAGTAAATCAGGGTAACGCCTAATCGGTGAGGTAAAGTGTGCGTAAGCTTTATAGGCTAAACCAAAGTGACCGATGTTATCTGGTGAATAGGCCGCTTGTTGCAACGAATAAAGAATAACGGTTTGAATAAGGTTAAAATCATCGCGACCTTTTACCGCCTCAAGTAATCGCGCGTACATCTCGGGTTTAGGTTGTTTACCGCCACCTAGGCTTAAACCACATTCAGCCAAGAAATCGCGCACTTGGGTAATTTTTTCTTCGCCAGGTTTATCGTGCACACGATAAAGCATCGGTATTTTGGCTGACGTTAAGTAACGTGCGGTTGCCACGTTAGCAAGCAACATACATTCTTCAATTAAGCGATGGGCATCGTTACGAACTAGTGGTACGATTTTTTCAATTTTCTTATCATCGCCAAACAATATGCGCGTTTCAACTAAATCTAAATCGATAGCGCCACGCTTTTTCCTCGACGCGCGCAACACTTGATACAAGGCGTGTAGCTCATCGATGTGCTTAAGCAAATGATCATAACGCTCTCTCGTCGACTTATCACCTTGTAACATCTCAAAAACTTCGTGGTACGTAAGACGCGCTTTCGAATGGATGACAGCACGGTAAAATCGGTAACGCGAAAGCTTACCATCAGCACCGACAGACATTTCGCAAACCATACTTAAACGATCGACTTTAGGCCTCAACGAACACAATTCATTCGATAGCTTCTCAGGCAACATAGGTACAACGCGACCTGGAAAATACACCGAATTACCGCGATTTTTTGCTTCGACATCTAACGCCGTATTCGGTTGCACGTAGTGACTCACATCGGCAATGGCAACATACAATACCCAACCACCGCGCGAACGAGGTTTACAATATACCGCGTCATCAAAATCTTGGGCATCGATACCATCGATAGTAACGAATGCTAAATCGCGTAAATCCTTACGGCCCTCGCAGTCTTCTTCGGTCACACTATCTGGCAACATCGCAACTTCTTCTTGCAATGTTTCTGGCCATTCATAGGGAATGTCGTAAGAGCGTAGCGCAACTTCGATCTCCATACCGGGCGCCATGTGCTCACCTAAAATTTCTTTAACTTCACCGATGGGTTGCGCGCGCATTTGCGGATGAGTGCGTATTTCGACACTGACGATTTGACCAGGCTTAGCATTCATCGTCTTATCAGACGGGATCATCACATCATGGATCATGCGTTTATTATCGGGCGCGACATAAGCAACGCCACTGTCGCAATAAAACTGGCCGACAACACGTTCGGTATTGCGCTCAATCACATCCATGATGACACCTTCGGGCCTGCCGCGGCGATCTTCACCCGTGACCTGCACGAGTACTCTATCGCCGTGCCACACTTGACGCATCTGTCTTGCTGAAATAAAAATATCATCGCTACCGTCATCGGGAACCATAAAACCGAAGCCGTCTGGGTGAGTGATGACACGACCCGGTATTAAGGTTAGTTTTCCGAGCAGGCAGTAGCGACCACGCCTATCTTTCATCAGTTGGCCATCGCGCACCATGGCCTTGAGTCGAAATGCAATTCCGCTTCGCTCTTCTTCTTCGGCGATGTTTAACGCTTCACACAATTCACGCCAATACATGGGCCGACCAGCTGACTCGAGGTAGTCGAGAATAAATTCGCGGCTAGGCACGGGCTTGTCGTATTTCTTAGCTTCGCGCTTTGCATGTGGGTCATCGTAGTGTTTTTTGCTCAAGGCCTCTCGCCTCTTTGGTTGTTGTCTCGCTGCAGCATCTTATTGTAGACTCTACTGCTCTTGCCGAGGTGGTGAAACTGGTAGACACGCAAGATTCAGATTCTTGTGGGGGCAACCCCGTGGAGGTTCAAGTCCTCTCCTCGGCACCAGCATAACGTATCACATTTTTAATTCATCTTCCCCTCTTCCCCATGTCTGGGGAAGAGAGAATAAAAAAGACTCATAAGTTAAGACAGCGAGGGTAAGGCTTTTACCGGCTGAATGGATCTTCCAAGACGATCGTTGCTTGGCGTTCGGGGCCGGTTGATATTATGGTTATGGGTACCCCCGTTAATTCGCTGATGCGTTGCAAATAGTCTCTTGCTGCTTTGGGTAGCTTGTCGTAATCGGTGATGCCCGCGGTTGTTGTTTGCCAACCTGGTAATGTTTCATAAATGGGCTCTAGGCTGTCCCATGCCTCACTGTCGAGTGGCGGTGAGGTGATAGTCTTGTCACCTTGGCGATAGCCCGTGCAAATTTTTAATTCGGGTAAGGTATCAAGAACATCGAGTTTCGTCATGCAAATCGCACTCACGCCGTTTACTTGTAAGGCGCGGCGCGCGAGTATCGCATCGAACCAGCCGCAGCGGCGAGCGCGTCCTGTCACTGAACCAAATTCGTGGCCTCTATCAGCGAGTAAGCTTCCGGTATCGTCATTTAATTCTGTTGGGAACGGGCCACTACCGACACGGGTTGTATAGGCTTTGACGATCGCAACCACTTGTTGCAATTGTTGTGGCGCAACTCCACAACCGCTCGTGATACCCGCAATATGTGTGTTAGATGACGTTACAAATGGGTAAGTGCCATGATCAATATCAAGTAAGAAACCCTGCGCACCCTCAAATAAAATTTTATCATTGCTGTCTGCGCGCGCTAAGATTGCCTCAGTCACATCACCCACCATAGGGTTTATTGCGTTAGCATGTTCGAGCAACACATCGTAAGTCTTTTCAACATCAACAGCCTTGGCATTGTAATAATTTGTTAAAAGAAAATTATGGTAATCGCAAAGCTCTGTTAACTTTTCTTTGAAGCGCACGGGATTTTGTAGATCAATAAGACGCAACGCGCGTCTTGCAACTTTGTCTTCGTAAGCAGGACCAATACCGCGCCCTGTCGTACCAATTTTGTCATCGCCCTTGCGCGTTTCGCGCGCCTGATCGATAGCGACATGGCTTGGTAAAATAAGGGGACACTTACCGCTTATTAGTAAGCGCTCGCGAACAGCAATGTCTTGCGATTCTAATTCTTCAATTTCAGTTAACAGCGCGTCGGGGGCAATAACGACCCCGTTACCCAACATACAGGTAACCTGTGGGTGCAGTATGCCCGAGGGAATTAAACGCAGAACGATTTTTTGACCGTCAATAACAAGGGTGTGCCCCGCATTGTGGCCACCTTGAAAGCGGACGACGCATTGCGCATTTGCCGTTAACCAATCGACAATTTTACCTTTGCCTTCATCGCCCCATTGGGCACCAATAATGACTACATAACTCGCCATAAACTACTCACTCGAGACTTAGCTACTCGCCTTTTTGCCATTTGCTTTCGCTTTGTTAAAATACTTGAAAAACTGTCCCTGTGGATTCAATACCAACATATCGTCTTTACTTCTAAAAGCTTCGCGGTAAGCATCGAGACTACGTTTGAAAGCATAAAATTCTGGATTTTGTTGAAATGATTTCGCGTAGATAATCGCAGCTTTCGCATCACCTTCAGCACGAAGTTTACTACCATCACGTTTCGCATTCGCGAGCACAACCGTGACTTCACGATCGGCATTCGCACGAATCCGTTCACCTTGTGCTTTACCTTCAGCACGGTGTTCAGCAGCAACACGCTCACGCTCGGCACGCATTCTATCGAACACAGCGCCACGAACGGCAGGCGGTAAATCGATACCCTTAATGCGCACGTCGATAATATCAACACCCAACGAACGCGCACTCTCATCAGCTGCTTTACTAAGCGCTGCCATGATGTCTGTGCGATCGCTTGCGACAACTTCTTGAATTGTACGGCGACCAAACTGCGCACGAAGTCCATCGTTTAATTTTTGTTGCAACAGCGTTTCTGTACGAAAGCGGCTACCACCGGTACGTGTATAGAATAACGGTAAATTACTAATACGCCATTTAATGTAGTAGTCAACGAGTACGTCTTTTTTATTGACGGTCACAACACGCGATGAATCGATAGCAAGTGTTTGGATACGTGTATCGAAAATTCGTGCACGGTTAATGAACGGTGTTTTAAAATGCAAACCGGGTTTATAAACACGCGGTTGACCACCACTGTCAGTCACAAGTTTACCAAGACGCAGTAACAAGGCCTGTTGTCCTTCACGCACTTGGAAGAGTGCTGTGAACAGTAAAACGAGTATGACAATACCTAAAAATATTCCAACCGATTTTACTAGATTCATTTAGTACTCTCCTCGCCCGCGATAACTTTCTCGTCCCAATCGTGCTAAAGGTCGACCCGAGCGGCTAATGCTGCGTGTGGTGGATGTCGATGTCTCACCATTGGTTGACGATGTATTAACACGTTTTACTGTGACATTCTTTTCTTTGAGAATACGATCAAGTGGTAAATACAAAAGATTATTGCCGGACTTAACATCGACAAGTATCTTGCTAGTATTCATAAAGATTTCTTCAACCGCATCGAGATACAACCTCTCGCGGGTAACCTTAGGCGCTTGTTCGTAAGCTTTAAGTAATGCGTTGAAACGCGCAACGTCACCCTCGGCATTCAGTGTTACTTTTTGTTTGTACGCTTCACCTTCGTAGACGAGTCGTTGCGCTTTACCTTTGGCGATAGGCAACACACGACGCGCGTATGATTGGCCTTGGTTGATAAATCGCTGTTCATCTTCGAGCGCTTTAATCGCATCGTCGAAGGCACTCTTCACTTCTTCGGGTGGTTTCGCGGGCTGAACGACAACATCAGTAACGAGTAGCCCAGTATTATAAAGTTTCAAGATCACATTGAGTTGGTCAAACGTTTCTTTACGCACCAACTCACGACCTTTGGTCAACACATCATCTAACGTCGTGTGACCGATCACCTGGCGCAACGCACTCGCTGTGGCCTGGCGTATCGTTTGTTCAGGATTGACAACATTAAATAGATAATCGCGAATGTTCCCGATACGGTATTGTACAGCGAGTTCGATCAGTACAATGTTGGCATCTTCGGTCAACATATCGGAGGAATATGTGAAGTTAGAAATTTCTTGCACGTCGCGCTTATAAACGCTGTCGATAAGTCGAGGTACCCAATGTAGGCCCGGACCTACCGTTTCTACATAACGACCGAAACGGAGAATAACAGCTTCTTCGGCAGGCTGGACGATAAAAATACCGGAGAAAAACCACAACGCGAGAATGACACCAAATATCCAGGTGATAGACCAAGCAGAACCACTGCCCTCGCCATCGCCACCATCGCTACTCCCGCCACCAAACGAACGTTTGAGCTTACGTCTAAAATCACGCCATGCCGCATCAAGATCAGGCGGCCCGTCCTGACCATTGCCTTGTTTTCCAGGTTCTTGCCAACCCATGGGTCACCTCTATCTGAATGTGTCGCAACAGCTTGTGATTGTACGGAGGATGGATAGTGGAAGCAAGTGTGGTTTGCTTTGTTTTTATGCCATTACTTGTCATCACTATCGCCAGTTGTTAGACTGAACACGTACGACTATCAATAGAAAGGGCTCCTAGACAATGGCTAAGCTTGCTAACTCAGCTAAAAGAACCGCTAAAAAACCTGTGAGCTATGCCATTCGGTATGCTAAAAGACACCCCTACGTTATCGCATTTACCGTTCTCTGTTTTTTCGTTCGCAACACACTGTCCACTTTATTTATGCTTATGCTTTTTAACGTGGCACCGTTTTCCTTACTCGCTGCGATGCCCATTGCCTACTGGGCAATAAATATCTCAACAGCGATTCTGCAAGGCGTTGGCATGATGCCTATGCTCGATGCCCCGTACCACATCGACAAATTAATGTATTCAGTCGGTATTCTCTTTGCTGCGGGCTCTGCTTCGGCCATTATTCTTTCGATGTTTGTCCTAACCGGGCCTACAGCAGGTTTTGTACTCACGACAGCAATCCCCACCCTCATCGCTGCTGGCGTGTTTCTACCATCAAAAGTCGTACGGAATCAGACGTCTAGAGCATTCACAGGGGTATACGAATTTTTCAGTCCGAATAAACTGATCAATCTCGAAGAAAGCAGCGAGCTAGTTAGAACATCTACTCACGTTGGTAGCAGAGTGGATAGTGAATCAGGCTCATTCACCACATCAATCTCATCGAGTGAAGAGTCGTCAAGCAGCGAATCATCGAGCTCATCAGCAGAGCCCTCGGTTAGCCGTCGAGTCAGAAAAGGTGGTAGACGTTTAACACGACAGTTCACTCAGGGCAGTGTTCGTTTTGCAGCCGCAAGCGGCAGGGTGCTCTTAACAGTTGCTGCGGCACCTCTGCCAGTCGATGATGAGCTTAATCGAGAATTCAAACACCACCACGCAAAAGCTTCGTGATAGCCAGCGCCTAAGCTCGAAAAGATTTCCTGCACATCTTAGTCCCCTCTCCCCCTTGGGGGAGAGGGGAACTATTGTTTATACGTAGACCCTGTTCTGATAGCAGTTCCAGATAATGAGTGGTAAACTGCCGCTTACGAATTTACTTTACACTTTACGATTGTATGTTTGAACGTCACCAAGGCGGCGAAAGACTACTTCTTGTTCATATCGAAGAAGACAGTCATCCCGAAACACGAGAAGACTTAACAGAGTTTCACGAATTAGCGCGTTCCACCAAAGCAGATATCATCGAAACCCTTATCGTTAAGTGCAGTACCTTCGAACCGCGCACACTTATCGGACGCGGTAAAGTCGATGAGTTAAAGGCTCTTGTCGAAGCAAGCAACATCGAACTCGTTATTTTCAACCACACACTAAGCCCGGGCCAAGAACGAAATTTAGAGAAAGAATTTAAGTGTCGTGTCATCGACAGAACAGGCTTGATCCTCGATATTTTTGCCTCACGCGCGCGTAGCTTCGAGGGTAAACTGCAAGTCGAGCTTGCCCAGCTCCAACACTTATCAACCCGTCTTATTCGCGGCTGGACTCACTTGGAGCGACAAAAAGGTGGTATCGGGCTGCGCGGTCCTGGTGAAACCCAGCTTGAGACCGACCGTCGCTTGTTGCGAGAGCGGATCAAGATGATCAACAAGCGTCTTGCCCGCGTGCAACAACAGCGTATGCTCAGTCGTCGCGCGCGAAAGCGTGTGGACCTGCCGACCGTGGCACTCGTTGGTTACACCAATGCAGGAAAATCATCGCTTTTTAAAGCACTCACAGAAAGCGACACCCTCGTTGCCGATCAATTATTTGCAACGCTCGATCCTTTATCACGCCGCATCGACTTCCCAGGCATGGGCCACGGTGTATTGATCGACACGGTCGGTTTTATTCGCCACTTACCCCATGATTTAATCGATGCTTTTAGCGCAACGCTCGAAGAGACACGTGATGCAGACTTATTGTTGCATATCGTCGATGTTGCGAACCCACGACAACGCGAACAGGTGCAGGAAGTCAACAGCGTCTTGAGTCAGATTAATGCTGAGCATGTACCACAACTCATGATTTACAATAAAATCGATCGGGTACCGGGTTTAGAGCCACGTATCAATAACGATCAAGATGGTAAACCGCACCAAGCTTGGGTAAGCGCACTGACAGGCGATGGCATGGATGAACTTGTTCAAGCCATCGGCCTACACTTATTTGGTGATCCCGTTGTCCGCAGTGTTAATCTGCCACCAAGTGCTGGTAAGCTACGCGCCCAACTCTTTGAGCTAGGCGCGGTAACTCACGAGCAACCCACGGAGGATGGTGGTTGGATCCTCCAAGTGCGAATGAGTAAGCGTGATTATGAAGCCTTACTCGTCGCCCGTGGGTAGCTCAACTGGGAAACTCGGGACGACTGTCGACACCGCCCTTTTAAAAATCATTTGACTCACCGTATTCTTAAGCATGATCACGGTGTCATCAAACGATGCGATCTGTCCAGTCAACTTGATCCCACTGACCAAGTAAATCGCAACTGGTATTTCGTCTTTTCTTAGTTTTTCAAGAAAAGGGTCTTGTATATCTTGCCCCTTCATCTCAATCACCCCTTGTTTTTGTTCGATTGCATCTATAAGCATAGACGACTATTTCAATTTTGCAGGGCGAACTGTTCGAGAATCTGGTTAACTTGTTGATTTACTGATAATTTATCAATTTGTAATGTGAGATCGGCGGGTAATTTTCGCATCCAGGTGAGCTGTCTTTTCGCAAGTCCTCGTGTCTTAGCTATTGATTCTTCTACAAATTTCTCATAACTAAGCTCACCTGAGAGATACTGCCAAGCCTGACGGTAGCCAACCATGCGCATAGCGGGCAAGTCAGGGTTGAGCTCATGGGTTGCCATCAGGTTACGTACTTCATCGACAAAGCCCGCTTCACACATGGCTTTAAAGCGCTCTTCAATACGGTTATGGAGCAGGCTTCGCGTCTCCACTGTCAAGGCAACTTTCAAACACGGTACGTCGAGCTTAGTCCCTTCTTGCGCCCAGAATGATGACCAAGGCTCGCCGCTCGATTCAAAGACCGCAAGCGCGCGGTGAATGCGCTGTGGATCGGTGGGCTTGATGCGACTCGCAGCAAGGGGATCGACCTCTTGTAACCTCGCATGTAACACATCCCAACCGAGCGTCTCTCCTTCTTGCTGAATTTTTTGTTTAATCGCATCATCGACTTCGGGGAATTCGGCAATGCCTTGCCACAGGCTCGCAAAATACATCATTGTGCCACCAACAAGTAACGGCACGCGCTTACGCGCTTCGATGTCTGCAATGAGTGCTAAGCTATCGTGAACGAATTCACCCGCAGAATATATTTCGAACGGTTCACGAATGTCGATGAGATGATGTGGAATCATTGCGCGCTCTTCGCGACTTGGTTTCGCTGTCCCAATATCCATACCGCGATAGACACACGCCGAATCAACGCTGATAATTTCTACCGGTAATTCACGACTTAGCGCGAGACTCAGTTGACTCTTGCCCGATGCCGTTGGGCCATACAGTGCAATTACGCTAGCCACAGCGCGATCTCACTCGTTAATTTATCTATCCAGACTTGTTTATGATCTTGAAAGTACTGACTGTCGATTAAACGTTGCAAACGATCTGGCAGTGTGGCCACATCAGCGAGTGTATCGTTAGAAAATGTTGGCACATCATGTAGCGCGCTTGCGACATCAAATGTCGAATCTATCGACATGGGTAGCGCGCGTAATAAACTCATGACAAGGCTTTGACAATCACTCGCTTCGAATGCACTAGGAATTGTTAATACATGTAAGACATCGCCAGACAATTTCAGGTCAAAACCCCAGTTTTTAAACCTGTTTTGATGTGTTGTAATTTTTTCTCGTGTCATGTCATCAACAGGCATTTTAACTGGCACGAGTATAGGTCTTGTCACAACATCTTGCTTATCCAGTTGCTGTCTGTAGTCCACGTCTCTTAAGGCCTGCTCGGCCGCCGGAATATCGATGATGCGCAAACCCTCGGCCATCGCGCAGACCAAATATTTGTTATCGATGACGTGTGGCGATACACGATTCAAAGACTGCTCGGCGATAGGCAAGTCTTTTATCAATTGTAGTGATTCACTGATGGTGGCATTAGACTGTGTTGCGACATGTTCTAAGAGTAGCTCAGATACTCTTGTCACGATGAAGTCATGGACTAAGCGACTATTTTGAAATCGCACTTCATGTTTTGTCGGGTGAACATTAATATCAACTTCGTTAGGATCAATCGAAAGTGAGAGTACATACATCGGGTGACGCGCCTCATCAAAAACGCTTTGATAGGCTTGGCGCACTGCGTGAGTAAGTAACCTATCACGCATCACACGACCATTAAGTATCAAACATTGCTGATCGGTCTGACTGCGCGCAACGCACGGTTTACTTATCCAACCCGTAAGTGTCATACCTGTTGCAGCACAATCGACTTTTATGACATGTGCAAGCGCTTGGCTAGAAAAAACCGTACCGATACGCCTCAACTTTTCCTGCTCATTCAATGCTGGCGGACAATCAAGCAAGGTTCGAAACGGTGTGGCGACGCGGAAACCAACATCGAATCGACAAAGTGCTAATTGTTTTATCGTATCTAAACAATGATGCAACTCAGTCTGGGCTCGTCTTAAGAAACGTCGTCTTGCTGGCGTATTATAAAATAACGTATCGACTTCAACAGTCGTACCTTTGTCGTGGGCACATGGTGAGATGAGATGATTTTCTGCAAACTCAGTTGCTTCACTTGTTAACTGCCAACCGTGGTCATCACCTTCTTGTTTGGTCATGATTGTAAGTTGTGAGACAGATGCAATACTTGCTAACGCTTCGCCACGAAAACCAAGCGTTGCCATCGTATCTAAATCATTGAGCGTTGTTAATTTACTCGTCGCGTGACTCGCAACAGCAAGGGGTAAGTCTTCAGAGCGAATGCCTTCCCCATCATCGCGTATACGAATTTTCTCTTTACCACCTTCCTCTAAAAAGATGTCGATATGCGTCGCACCCGCATCTAAACTATTTTCGACTAACTCTTTGATCACAGAAGCTGGGCGCTCGATCACTTCACCTGCAGCTATCTGGTTTGCAACGGTGGCTGATAATGTTTGAATACGTCTTGAATTAGGCATTTGGAATCTTTAATAATTGACCTATACGTAATGCATTTTTACGCAAGCGATTAAGTCTTTTCAATTTTTTGACAGAAGTCGCAAACATTAAGGCAACACGCGATAAGTTATCACCCTTTTTCACGTGATAATGCTTACTCTTATTCCATTCTGCAAGATATGTATTCATCGGCGCATGCTTTCTAAAATAGCGATGGATCCCTCTAACAATAGCGTTTGCAATCTTTTGCTGGTAGCGGGGACTGCGTAACTTCAATTCTTCACTACGATTCGAGATAAAACCTGTTTCAACCAAAATCGAAGGAATATCAGGCGATTTTAAAACAACAAATCGTGCTTGCTCAACTTTGCGGTTATGTAATGCGGCAAACTGTCCTAACTCACTCAAGACGGCTTGTCCCAAATCGAGACTTGCTGCAATAGTCGCTGTTTGCGACAAATCGAGCAGCACAGAGCGCAGTACATAACTTTTATCATTAAGATCAACCCCACCTAACTCAGAATAGTTTTCTTGTTCGGCAAGCCAGCGAGCAGCTTCACTACTCGCACCTCGTTGTGATAATGCAAATACCGATACGCCATGTGCTTTTCGCGTTTTATACGCATCGGCGTGAATCGAAATGAAAACATCGGCTTTTTTATCGCGCGCTCTATCGAGGCGTTTACGTAAAGCGATATAATGGTCACGACTGCGCGTTAATATTGGTGTTATCCCAGGTTCTTTTTTTAATTCACTATAGAGTCGCTTAGCAATAGCAAGCGTTATCATTTTTTCTCTTGTCTTACGGTAACCAATCGCACCAGGATCAGTCCCGCCATGACCAGGATCAATTGTAACTACAATATTACGCAACTGCTTCGGTTTGGCTCGTGCGATACTACTACCGACGACAACTTTTAATAAACTACCTTGCTGCGTCACTGAGATAATCGCAGATGGTGCCACCTCGAATACTAAACGCGTCATCGCTTGTTGGTGCTGGCCAATGCGCATGTTGCGAAGCAGATTATTTTGTAGTGTTTCTCTGCGCTTAGGCACTGCGACGTGTGCTTTAGGAATATCGATAACGAACCGTCGCGGGTGAGATAAGTAAAAGCTACGGTATGTCACCTTGGAGTCAAATTGAAAACTACAGATGACTTGGTGTTCTTGTTTTTTGATATCCCAATGACGCAACGCCGCTAGTCCCGCAAATGCCACTTGCGAGAAAGTTAGCAAACTTATTAGTACATACCATATAATGGTTTGACGCTTCATGCCTGCCACAAGTTATTAAATTGCTCTAACCAAGCTTTTGCCTTGGCGTTATGTGCCTTAAGTTGTATCGAGCGTCCCTTGCTTTCGTGTTGCAAAGCTAGCGTTAAATCAGGGTTCGGTAACGTACTCGCAACTTTATTTGGCCATTCAACAAAAATTTTATCGGCATCTACACACGCTTCTGGTAACCCAATGGTGTGTGCCGTTTCGGGTTCTTCAATTCGATAGCAATCCATATGTGCTAAAACTTCACCCGTCTCTTCATACACTTCTAAATATGTATAGGTTGGACTTTTAATCGAGCCTTTAACGCCTTCTGCTCTAAGCCAGGCGCGAATAATTGTCGTCTTGCCCGTACCTAAATCACCGTTAAAAAAAACTAATGCTGGCGCGGAACACACCCGACTCAATACGTCACCGATGCGCTGCATTGTTTGTTCATCACCTGCAGTGATGGTTAACTCAAACGTCATTTCTCTTGTCTTACAAATAGTTTATCAATTAAAGCAAGATCGTCTTCGTCAAAGGGTAACTCTTCTTCGCCGTTACTCTCCATAACAGACGTTTGCTCAGGGTTTGCTAACATGCGTAAATAAGGCATCAGATCAGTTGCAATCATTCCGCGTTCACCTTCTTCGGCAGCAAGATCACCTGCTTGCGAGTGAAGATATACAGCAAGCGTTGCAGCTTCGTGGGCAACAATTCCTTGAGCAATGATAGCCGCGATAACACCACTCAACACATCACCCATGCCGCCACTTGCCATACCTGGATTTCCCGCGTCACAAATGTACGTCGGTTCGTCATCGGTCATGATGAGTGTGCCTGGTCCTTTGAGTACGGCCGTATCTGCATAGCGCTCACATAACGTTTCTGCCACACCTAGTCTATCATCTTGAACATCTTCTGCTGTCATCTTTAATAAACGCGCAGCTTCACCCACATGCGGCGTAATGACAGCATCTGCGACACGTTTTTTTCGTTTGATGAGATAATCAAGCGCGCCTGCGTCTATGACTTTTGGCATATCTTGCTCTAATGCAACTTTGAGTAACCCTTCCGCCCAATCACTCTTTCCTAAACCAGGACCGATGACCAGTACCGTTGCACGTTCACACAATGCTTTGAATGCAGCTGTATCGTCGATTCCATGGACCATAATCTCTGGTCGACCACTCACAATAGCAGCAACGTGTTCAGGACGCGTTGCTACCGAGACAAGCCCCGCTCCAACGCGTAACGCTGCTTCTGCTGCTAAGCGTGCAGCACCTGGCATACCGAGATCACCACCTAAGATAAGCACATGTCCGTAATCACCTTTATGCGAACTTTTCATGCGCGGGGTCAGGGCATCGTTTATTTCATCTTGTAACAAACGATAACAACTTGGTTCAACGGGCTCATAATACTTATCATCTAGATCTAAATCATCGGCGACAATAATACCCGTATAATCACGCGCCTGTCCCTGCAACAAGCCCATTTTCATACCTATAAATGTAACCGTGTATTCAGCCATGACAGCATCATCAAACACCTTGCCGGAATCAGCATCGAGACCCGTTGGTATATCGAGCGAAATCACAAAGCCATCAGCTTCATTCAGCATCGCAACGGCGGTTGCATATGGCTCTCGCAATGGTCCCGTGCAGCCAATACCAAGCATCGCGTCAATAACAACATCTTCTTCAAAACCGACTTCAGGATCGATGTCGAGAAATTCGATATCGGCATCTAAGCAGTCATCGGCAGCTTCTTTAGCAACGCCTTTTAATTTTTCAACGGGGACGAGAGGATACACAACCACTTCGAATCCTTCATCTGCAACAATCTTGGCAAGCGTAAAACCATCGCCGCCATTGTTGCCTCCACCACAAACGATGCCTATCGTTGCTTCATCATCGGGCATAACGATCGTAAGTTGTTCAAAGGCGGCTTGAGCGGCGCGGCGCATTAATTCTTTTGGTGCTATGGGGTCTTCTTTGTGCTTGAGACATGCTGTCTCAATAGCGCGGATTTGCTCGACTGTGTAAACCGCTTCTGGCTCGATGAACATGGGTTTCTCCTTCTCTTTAGCAGGCATTCTGTGGTAAAAGGGGCACCAATGCAAGGGCTGGTCTGACCTACACAAAAAAAACTGTTGCTTTCTTGGTCTATGGTATGCACACATCGCAGCTGCAGAGAGGGGAGTCCCCAGAGCAGACGCGCTCAAGCACATCCCTGTGTCGCTCGAGCAAAACCATCCATGGTTTTGCACGGTCTGCTCTGGGGACTCCCCTCTCTGCAACTTTATGTTTACCTAGATTGTTGTTGTGTAGGTCTTGGGTGTGAAGAGATATCTAAAAGTAAGTCTGTGTATGTTTGAATGAGCGTTTTTTGTTGGTTGGGATAACCAGTATCCCCCCCTCAACAGCTTTATGGTATTCTGGATCTTTGCTTTCATGCTGTGTGAAGATGAGAGAAGAAAGAGAGATGAGAAAAGAGATAATGCTTTATGGGTGGTGAATTAGATCTTTTTGAGTTGGCTTCTGCTATTAAGGTTTGGGGGCGGGAGCTCGGGTTTGCCGAGGTTGGGATTGCGGATGTTGATTTGCGTGAGGCCGAAGAGCGTCTTGCGCGTTGGCTTGCTAAGGGCTATCACGGTGAGATGGCCTATATGGCGCGGCATGGGTTGAAGCGGTCTCGGCCTGATTTATTGGTGCCTGGTACACGTTCAATTATTGTTGTGCGTATGGATTATTTGCCGCATGAGCCGCGCTTTCTAACTGTTATGCGTAATCCTCTTAAAGCGTTTGTCTCGCGTTATGCCGTTGGGCGCGATTACCACAAAGTAATTCGCAAGCGTCTTAAGCTACTCGCTGAAAAAATTAATGACGTCGCTAAACCATTTAATTACCGTGCGTTTACCGACAGTGCGCCTGTCATGGAAAAACCACTCGCAGAAAAAGCTGGACTTGGTTGGATCGGTAAACACACTAACCTTATTAATAGGCAAGCGGGTTCTTGGTTTTTTCTTGGCGTTCTTTTTACTGATCTGCCGTTGCCTCCCGATAAAAAAGCAAGTGGGCACTGTGGTAGTTGTCGGGCTTGTTTAGATATTTGTCCAACGCAAGCAATTGTAGCACCCTACAAACTCGACGCGAGACGTTGTATCTCATATCTCACCATCGAATTGCGTGGCAGCATTCCCGAAGAATTCAGACCGCTCATTGGCAATCGTGTCTATGGCTGTGATGATTGTCAGATCATATGTCCTTGGAATAAATTCGCGCGCCATACCCTAGAAAAAGATTTCGCACCACGCCATGATTTGGATCGTGCCGATTTATTGACGTTATTTTCTTGGGATGAGTCAACGTTTCTCGAAAAAACCGCCGGCTCTCCCATTCGCCGCATCGGTTATGAGTGCTGGTTACGAAACCTAGCCGTTGGTCTTGGCAATGCCCTACCTCACCCCGATATCATCAATGCCCTTAAAACCCGCTTGAATCACCCATCAGAACTGGTGCGAGAACATGTGCAGTGGGCATTAGATAACTTAGCTATCAAGAATCAGTAAAGTTTACCGATTTACTAATATGACAAAGGTTTCATATTAGTAAGTTATTGGGTAACTACATGAGATTTTGGCAGAATACATCTATACGCAATAAGCTTTTGATATCGCTTGTTATTATAAGCGTTGTCAACCTATTGTGTGCTAACCTCTTCTTTTATAGTAAGAGTATTAATGAAACGATGGAGTTATCTCAGAAAATCTATGATATTGAGTCGCATGCTGCATCATTAAATAATTCAATACAAGTCGGTTTAGTGGCGCGAAATAAAAACGCGTTACAAAAAATTCTCGATACGAGTCAATTTGTAAGTAGCCAAGATAGTGTTGCGTTACTTGATAAGCAAGGAACAATTCTCGCAAGCACAGGTGCGCTCACCAAAGCTCAAGCCCAAATGCAAAAACAATTACAAACTGAAAAGATTGGTAATCGTTCGCTCAAGAAGAGTTACCTTTTTGATGGCTCATCCTATTGTATGAAGCGCGGCCTCACCAGTCGTGGCGCACAATCGGGTTCAATTATTTATTGTGAGACGCTCGATGTCGCGTACAAGGCTCAGCAGCAGTTCTTTTTATTAATGCTTGTGGCAGCCTTACTATCTATATTACTCGCCAATTATTTACAAAGAGCATTTACATCACCTATCGAGCACTTAATAAAATCCATGCGCCATATTTCAAAGACAAAAGACTTACACTACCGGATTGATAGCTTATCAAAAGACGAGTTTGGTCAGATGACCACACATTTTAATAACATGCTCGAGCGCATAGAGTCGTACGAAATAGAGCGTGATAAAGCGCAAGAGCGTATTGTGAATCTCGCTTACTTTCACAGAACTAGTGAAAAACCAAACCGATTTTTGTTTAAACACGATCTTGACAAGTTAATCAAGGAACGTGCTAAGGGCACCATTATTTTCTTTGAGTGGACTAACTTTCATCGTATTGCGGAGCTCTTGAGCGAAAAAGGTCTTAGGGAGCTTACGAAGCAAGAAAATGCACAAATGGAAGCGTGTCTTGCTAAATACTCATGGATTCATCCCTTCTCAATATCATTAGAACAAAAACATAGGCTAGCACACATTGGCGATAATTACTTTGCTTGCATATGTCTCTCACAAGATGAAGAAGCGATTTCAGAACTCATCGAAGACATGTGTAAGGCGGGTAATAAAAAGTATGAGCTTGAAGACCACACGATACATTTAACCTTTGCCTATGGTGCAACACATTTTGATCGTAATGACAGCTCAGCCGATGTTGTAACAAACAATGCTAAACTTGCTTGTCTTGCCGCAGCGAATGATAAAGACGGTATATTTACTTATTTTTCAGAAACGATGGCGCAAAAAGCAAGCTACGTTTTGTCACTAGAAGCTGACTTAAAAGAAGCTCTCGATAAAAACGAGATCGGTGTTCATTATCAGCCTAAGTTTGATATGAAACTTAACAAAATCACAGGTTGCGAAGCGTTAATGCGCTGGATTCATCCCGTGGATGGTTTCATACCGCCCGATATTTTCATACCGATGGCAGAACGCACGGGATTAATCGAGCGCTTAGGAAATTATATCTTGCGACAAGCCTGCCTTGATTGCTTGTCATGGCGTGCCTTAGGATTTACTGATATGCATGTCGCCGTCAATGTCTCACCAAAACAATTCATCGCCGATGATTTCGTAAGCCATGTGTTAGCAACACTACAAGAGACAGGCTTACCTGCGAGCGCACTAGAACTCGAGCTCACTGAGAGCATGTTAATCAACGATGGTGAAGATAGCACGATGGGCACGCTACACAATTTATTTGGCGCCGGTATTACACTTTCTATCGATGATTTTGGAACGGGATACTCCTCATTACAATATCTCGCAAACTTACCCATCAATCAGCTTAAAATTGATCGCTTCTTTATCGATGGTGTTGACCACGACAAGAAGAAACAAACGCTCACGCTGATTATGTTAGCACTCGCTAAAAACCTTGATTTACAAACAGTCGCTGAAGGTGTAGAAACACAAGAAGAGTTTCAATTCTTGCAAGCTAACAATTGCGACATGATCCAAGGTTACTACATCTGTAAACCCCTGCCCGTAAAAGCATTTACTGAGTTCTTACAGGGATTTGGCATCAAAAAAGCCATCTAGTACGTTTTTTGGCAACAAATATGCTATAATTATAACGTCTTAGGGGGCGTCCAGGCTTCGACGTGGATTGCGAAACCTGAGGTGCATGCCGAGGATGTAGCTCACCTCGTAAAACATGCTGCGAAACAAATAATTGCAGTTAATGATGCAAACTTCGATGGTGGTGAAGCTATTGCTGCCTAAGGTAGCTTAAAGACTCATCACGAGCCGCTTAATAACCGGCACGTCGCCATTGCCTCGATTTGCTTGTGGGTCGAACGCGGTGGTCATATCACACAAGATCGCGATTTGATTTGTCCTAGCATCGAGTCGCTAAATTTAGTCTAGGACTCGCTGCTTAGCAACCTGCCCATCGGTTTCTAATCAGTTAATTAAATGATGAGGCTAAGCATGTAGTACCAACGGCAGAGGATTTGCGGACGCGGGTTCGATTCCCGCCGCCTCCACCATATAACTGTCTGATATTAAAAAAGAGGAAAGCTCATCATCCTCCATCTGGAGGGTTCCCTTAGGGTTTATTGGCTCAATAAAATGACCCCAATTATTGATTGGTAACCTCTTTTGACCCGAGTATCAGGGATCCATTTACCGTAAGTCTTCATCACCATCTCGGTATCCACATGGCCCATTTACCCAGCTACCCACATAATATTCTCTCCGCCAGATAGCATCATTGACGCATAGGTGTGCCTGGTTTGGTATGGATTGCGATAACGTACACCGGCCTTTTTGAGGGTGTGGATCCAGGCGGTGCGACGTATTTGATGATCAGTTTCCCATGGCTCACTAGTACGAGGATTATGAAAAACACGCTTGCTAATCATAAATTTAGTTTCAGGCGGAAACCATGCTTGATAAAAGTCATCAAATTTTTTATCCTCGTGCAATTTTCTAAATAGCACTGAAACCGAATGAGGTTTACGATGATTCTGTCCCTGCTGAAATAGTGCAGCAAAAACCTCCTGTCTAGCTTTAGAATCCATTTGCTCAAATACTTGCTCTGCCTCAGCAAATTTCTTTTGATGGAAATTATCCCAAAATAAATCCATCACTTTCATGTCTACATCTTTGTTCATATTGCCCCTCAAATTAAAAAACAAGCCATTTAATCAATACAAGCACTATTAGCGATCGTTAGTCTGAGCGTTGAAATCAAATTTCAGTATCGCTATCTTGCTTTAACTGCTTAATGACTCGATCAAAATCACTCTCGAATAATCGATCCTGAATGATGCGGTATTTTTCAAATTCGCTCTCGGCATGCTCTTTTGCTATTTTTGCAGTTACCTTGCCACTATTTTGCAAAATTTGTCGATCATCAAACTCCAAAAATAAATCTAAGCGCTTGGCCCAGTCTTCCATAGTCATTGGGATTTTTCGTTTAGCCCGTTCTTCAGCTAAATCAAGGTAGCTATTAACGATGCGACCCAAGGAAGTCAATTCTTCCTGCGTTAAATAATTCTTTGCGACAACCACATCCATTTTCATGATCTTGCCCGCTGGCGCATCTTCCCAGGAAATTAATCCCATGTTAGTTTTCTCGCTATTGGCACGGTCAACGATTAATTCAGCAGCCGTTTGGCCATGAATGGCAAAGTGGAGCTTGTTTTGGACCTTAGCGAAAAATATTTTTGTGGTTGGCGCATCTTTATTGTAATCGACACTGGTGGCGTAAATATCAGTGATTTTTTGATAGAATCGTCGTTCACTTAGACGTATCTCCCGGACTTCTTCTAGCAAATGTTCGAAGTAGTCTTCTCCAAGATAACTGCCGTTTTCCATACGTTTTTTATCAAGCACGTATCCTTTAATGGCAAATTCCTTCAAGACCTGCGTTGCCCATTGGCGAAATTGAGTCGCGCGCACAGAGTTAACCCGATAACCCACCGAGATAATGGCATCGAGATTGTAGAAGTCGATGTTACGTGCAACTTCGCGACTGCCTTCATTTTGAACTATCCGGAATTTCCGGATAGTTGCCTCAGGGGTAACTTCCTCCTGTTCAAAGATATTCCCAAGATGCTCACTGATAGTTCTGATATTGACATCAAATAACTCTGCCATCAGCTTCTGAGATAACCAGATGGTCTCATCTTCATAACGAGCCTCGATGCTCTGCTCACCACTCTGGCCAGTAAACATCAGAAATTCAGCAGTACTGTTACGGATCAACCGCTTATCACCCTGGCCATCTTTTTTTCCGCTGTTGCTCATCAAACTCTCCAATAAGTGCATTATCACGCATGGTATTTTTTGAACTGTTGCATTTTTTGCAACAATTGCTCATGCTTCTCAGTGTGTTCCCAAATGGAACATACTCACATGGTTTCACCTCGCCATGCTATAGTTACCAAGGGCTAATGCCCTGACATTGGTGGTGATTTTAACACGAAACACGGACTTAACTCGACGCAAACTTGGATCGAAGTGCAATATGGCGGCAATTGAAGGAATGAAGCAAATTGATTTAACAAAAGTTGATGTATCTGCATATAAACAGCAGAACACTGGCTGTATTGTGCTTACCCACGACAATCGCATTCTACTGCAGTATCGCCCAGACAATTGGCGCACCTTTCCTGGCATGCTTGCTACCTTTGGTGGTCACATTGAAACCAACGAGTCCCCACTTAATGCTATCGTTCGTGAGTTGTATGAAGAGCTAGGAGCAACAGCAAAGCCAGATGATTTGATCAGCCTTGGCGCTGTCACTGAGGTGATTACTCAGCATACTGAATTAGTCCATCTCTACTTCTGGCATGATGAGCAAAATACCATCACAGGCTGCTATGAAGGTGAAGCTCAGTATTTTGACAATATCAGCGATGCTCTTGCTAACCCCAAGCTAATGGATGATGTCAGATGGGCGCTTCTTGAATGCCAAAATCGAGGGTTATTAGGGTGAAATCTAAAGGGTTTATTGCGGGTTTATTCACCGACAATTATAGGCTATCAGGGACAACCAACTCCGCACCTCAAAACAAGCCTATCCCTTTGATTTCTTATTGTTTTTCGTGGTCTTTGGTGGTTTATCATTGTCGGGCTTTTTACCCCCCTGAGCGGGTTCGATTCCCGCCGCCTCCACCATTATTCGCCGATGCTACTAACGCTAAATTTAATATTTACAGCGCATAGGATGGATTGTAAATTTTAAATTCACAGTGTGTTTCAAACCCTAGTTTCTTATATACGTGTAGCCCTTCTTCTGATGCACCAAGACTTACTTGTTTGCAACCAGCAAGTTTCGCTTCATTTAGAACATGAAGCATCATGGTTGTTGCCACTCTCTTTCTCTGCGCAGCTGGAACAGTAATCATGTCAAAAATACCAGCAATACTTTCTGAAAAAAATAATGCACATGTGGTTACTGGTTGGTTATTCAAATATCCAACATAACACTTTATCGTACTACTAAATTTTTGGATCACAGGATCAGCTAATTGATAGAATCTTGTAATGGCAGAACTCTCATCTGGCAGTAAGGCACAAAACACTTCAATCCAATCAAGCAGGATTGCATAAGAATCAACTATTTTAATTTGCAATTCTTCATTAATTTTATCCGAGCTCAGAGCGTTACTGAGAACAACACTCATACCTAGTTCTACTTCAGCACAATTTAGATTACATTGAATTAGTGCCTTAGAAAGTTGCTTTTCATCTTCTGATATCAACCAGAAAGCAAATGGTAGTCTGTCAGTCTTAAAAATATCAACTGCCTCAGCTATTTCATCTGGATTTGGCATAATACTTTCATTTATGTAAACGATATTAAACATATCTGTGGCTAGGTATGAATTTATTACGGTAAGAGGGCCGACATGATTTATGTCCATATTAGAAATATATGATGGAATAAAACTAAATTTATCATGCAAATTGTGTGTGATGAGGTTTTTCATAGGTGTTGAAATCATGTTTCCTTTTCCTATTTAGCTATATTCGGCCTATCTGGAAATTTCTAGCACTCTGAATGTTCAGATTTATTTTTCTTTTGAAAATATCACAACTTTTTAAATAATTTAATAACGACTTCCCGCATTTTCTTATAATCTTCGATAGGTTTTGGATAGTCGATCTCATCAGGCGAGACACCGTGTGCATAAGGTGCATGAATCGATTTATTATCGAGCTTGGCGAGTTCGGGGCAGTACTTGCGAATGAAGATGCCATCGGGATCGAAGCGTTCGCTTTGTGTTGTTGGATTAAAAATTCTGAAATAAGGTGCGGCATCTGTTCCTGTCGATGCGCTCCACTGCCAACCGCCGTTGTTAGACGCGAGATCACCATCGATAAGATGTTGCATAAAATGTTTCTCACCTAAACGCCAATCGAGCAATAACGTTTTCGTAAAAAACATTGCAACAACCATGCGTACACGATTGTGCATCCACCCTGTTGCTTTCAATTGGCGCATAGCAGCATCAACAAATGGAAAACCTGTCTTTCCATCACACCAAGCAGTAAGTTTCTCTTCGTCATAGCGCCATGGAATATTATCTGTCTCAGTTTTAAACGGTTTATAACGACAGACTTCTTTGAAATGGAACATGATATGTTTATAAAATTCGCGCCAAATTACTTCGGATACCCAAACGCTCGCGCCCTTGTCTTTCCCCAAGCTCGATAAGTCTTCTGCATTTATCGTCGCAAGCGCACGCGACACACACTGGCGAGGGGAAATGACACCTTGTGCAAGATAAGGTGATATTTGGCTCGTCGCATCGAGATAGGGAAAGTCTCGCGTCTCGTGGTAACTTGTCATTTTCGTTTGACAATACTTTCGCAGGCGATGAATAGCTGCTTTCTCGCCTGCAGGCCACGCAGTGAGATCAAATGTTAAGTCGAAGTGTTTAAGTTCTTTTGGAATAGGATCAGGTTTGAGCGACGTTTTAAATGTCTTACTGGGTTTTCGTAAGACATGCCATGCGTGAGTAGCCTCAGCAATCTGTAGCCAAGTTTTTTTAAAGGGCGTAAAGACTTTAAAGGGCGCGCCTTGCTTGTTCATTAGAGCACCTGGCGGGATAACAAGTTGATCATCGAACGACTTAACCTCAACATCACCACGTAGCATATGACAAACTGCCTCATCACGCGCATCTTCATCGACTTCGTACTGCTTGTTAAAAAACAAAGTCTCTATAGAATACTCACGACACAGTGTTGCAATCACCTTAGGACACTCATCAAACGTCGCAACCTCGCGAATCAGAAGCGGAATACCTTTGTCTTCTAGATCGCGAGAGAGTTCAACTAAATTTTCAAGTATGAATTGAATCTTGATAGGTGCTGCATCGTGGGCCAACCAGGTTTCTTCGCTAATAATGTAGAGCGCGATAACTTCACTCGAATCATCTATGGCTTGCGTTAATGCAGTGTTATCTGTTACGCGTAGATCGGCTCTGAACCAATGCAAGCTTTTCATATATCTACCTTAAAAAGACAAACAAGACTTAATTGAATGATAACACTATTCAATAGGCTTATCTTTGATTTGGGGCCAGTGTTTATTTGCTGTTGCAATATTATTCGCGATATCTTTTTCCCAAACCATTAACACACGCTTATTTAAATTTAAGTAAAGCTTGCCATCATAAATTTTCCAAGCCTGAGGATCACCCACTACTTTCTTACCGTGCATCACCGCATACGCACAAAAGCCCCCAAACGCGGGGATATATTTTTCTGGATCTTGCTTAAATGTCTCAAGGTTTCTCGTGTCTGCGAAAATATAAGCAACACCCTTGTATACGAATCGATTGATGCCAACACCTTTGATAGGCATTTTGTCGGTAAAATAGGCAACAGGGTCGTAACCCTGGAGAGCAACGAGGTTATTGGTCACAGATGGCACCGCGGCATGTGCCATGCCAAAAGGCAAAAAACATAATAAAAAGAACATACTATAACAGCGATGAAGCGATTTCATAGACACCTCCAAGTATACCCGTTATTAACAAAAGCCTAGCACAAGTATCAGCATCTGCAACGTTAAATTCATAATCTATTGATTAAAATGAAAAAATCTTTATAATCGCCCGCTTAACAAACAAAAGATGCCTGTATTATTTAATATTTAGACTATTATCTACGCAAAGTTGATTAGTATTTACTATAATTCACAAGTAGTAGTATGTAACGGAAATTAATGAATCATGACTCTGACAGAACTACGCTACATCGTCGCCCTCGCAAAAAACAAACACTTCGGTAAAGCGGCAATTAGCATGCATGTAAGCCAACCTACGCTCAGTGTTGCCATCAACAAATTAGAAAAAAAACTGGGTGTGCAAATCTTTGAGCGCCACCATAACCGAGTGAGCGTCACGGAAATAGGCAAAGAAATTATCGACCAAGCCCTGCTTGTACTTGAAGAATGTGAAAAAATTACAAATATCGCCACGCAAGGTAAGTCACAATTGGCTTCGCCCCTACGTATCGGTGCTATTTTTACCGTTGCTCCCTACCTTTTCCCGCAGTTAATTCCTCAAATCAAAAAGCTTGCCCCCGATATGCCGCTTATCATTGATGAAGATTATACGGCGAACCTAAAGACAAAATTACAAATGGGGGCTCTCGATGTCGCCATCATTGCGCTACCTTTCAACGCGCAAGGCATTGTACATCGTAAAATATACAACGAACCGTTCGTCTGTCTATTGAGAAACGATCACTCGCTCGCTAAGATGGATAAAATTTCTAATGATGATTTAACAAACCAACAAGTATTACTTCTAGGTGAAGGGCATTGCTTTCGCAGTCAAGTCATTCAATTTTGCCCAAAGTACTACGGACCAGCGTCTACCGCAGGAAATATAGAAGGAACTTCGTTAGAAACGCTACGACACATGGTCGCATCTGGCATTGGCATGACGATTTTGCCAAGTACCGCAACCCAAGTAAAATATTATAAAGATGATCTATGCACGCGTCCTTTTAAAGGTAAACATCTACCCTCACGAGACATCGCAATAGCGTGGCGGGTCAGTTTCCCACGTCCTAAAGTCATCGATACCATAGAAAAAGCATTAAGTGCTTGTAACCTTGAAGGTGTTCACCTGTTATCTAATTAACTACATAAACGCACGTTTGGCGTAATTAATGATATGCGTTTTCTCATTCTTAGTAAGATTCGGCCATGCATCGATCAGGGCTTTACCGGCGTTACGCTGTAAAACAACTTGACGATGAATTTCCCAAGGGAGTTCATCGTTTAAGTACAGCCCCATCGTTAACGTAATAAATAGCGAGACGACCGTAACAAGGCTTACGTTTTTCCAATGGAACCAACGCACCACACGATTTACTTTACCAATCGCGCGCACACAGGTTTCTTCGACGCGATTCGCACATTCTTTCGCAACTTGGTGAAAGTCTTCCACACGAAATGAGTTAATCGCTTCGGAGATGTGTTTTATCGTAAACGTCGATGCTCGGTCTAGACGGTCAAAACTCTTTTTAGCGATCTTTTGGAATTCCGCATTCATCGCTTCCATTTGTTTGACGTGTAGTGTGGACATGTCTTCTAACGTTTTGACGTGGGCCTCACCCTTGGCAAGTACATCCATCGCTGCGCGACTGAAACGCACCACGCCATGTTCTGTTAGAAAATGTTTTAGGCTTTCGGTTTCTTCACAAATTTCTTGTTTGTGTTCTCGCCACTCTTTGCGACCTTCTACAAAAATGGCTTCCATTTCTTCTTTCCATTCTTGCATATTTCGTAGTGCGAGTTCAGAATCAGCAATAAACTCAGCTAGGCGACGGTGCATATCACGCAGCTTTTCCTCCTCCCCATCACCAAAATTAAAACTCATCGTTTTGGTATCCATGGCTCAGACGCGTTCCCTGTCAGAGTGACGGTGGACTAACTATAACCGAAGTGGTAAAAAAATGAAAGCAATTTGAGTGAAATTGATGCGTTTTTTTTCAAAAAATTATGTAAATAGAAATTTCTCGATTAAATCATTGTCTTATAACCTTATTACGCAACAATGTGTAGAACATTAACCTTTCTTCGTATTTTTAAGCATAAAGTATAAATGATACTGCCCATCTTCGCCGAGTAGTTCAAAGCGTTCTGTACGTCCCCACTGACTCATCGTTGAGACAGGCCCATCAACACGATTAGGAATGCTCCAATTCGATTCTAATTTACCCTTGTTGTTACGAAGATGCACTCGTACCGAACCAATTAAGTCATCTGTATTCCAAGGTGGTAAGTCCTTCTCCATCAGGGAAATGATAACCGTCACGGCTTCAGACTCAGGCAAACTACCTTCCCAGACCGGAACCTTTGTTACTTTTTTGAGGTTGTTCGATCGCCAGTGCTGCGGCTTACGTGGTAAGTGATAGTGTTTAGACTTACCCTTAGAAGGATAGACTGTCACCGTCAGATACAACTCATCACCTTGTTGTTCGACGGTTTTAATGCCCCTGATACTCAATAAATTGATCTGAGGGTGAAGTGATTGCGCAAATGCCGTCAGAGAAAACAATAATAGAGCAACAGAGCAAAATACAGCACGCATGACAAACTCCTTCTTATCTGCAAAACCCTAGAGTGTCACTGAACATCGACAAGGTCAAGTCTACTTTTTTATGAGCCCAGAAGTTAGTATCCTTAGGCATATGACAACTGATGACGGAAAAGAGACATGGATAAGATTGATAGGGGTACTCAAGGTAAATGCCCAGTCATACACGGTAGTATGACAACCACTGACGTATCAAACACCGACTGGTGGCCCGATGCCTTAAACCTCGACATATTACATCAACACGACTCAAAGACCAACCCAATGGGTAAGGACTTCAACTATCGTGAAGAGGTTAAAAAACTTGATGTGGAGGCCCTGAAGAAAGATTTACATGCGCTAATGACCGATAGCCAGACATGGTGGCCGGCTGACTCGGGACACTATGGTGGTTTAATGATTCGTATGGCTTGGCACGCTGCAGGCTCGTATCGCGTAGCAGATGGTCGCGGTGGTGCCGGCACGGGTAATCAACGTTTCGCACCATTGAATGCCTGGCCTGACAATGTGAATCTCGATAAGGCTCGCCGCTTGTTGTGGCCTATCAAGAAAAAGTACGGCAATAAGATTAGCTGGGCGGACCTCATTGTCCTTGCGGGTAATATTGCTTATGAATCCATGGGTCTAAAAATGTATGGTTTCAGTTTTGGTCGAGAAGATATTTGGCACCCGGAAAAAGACATTTACTGGGGCTCAGAAAAAGAGTGGTTAACATCGCAGCGTTATGATGAAGAAAATCGCGACTCATTAGAAAATCCCCTTGCCGCTGTTGTTATGGGGTTGATCTATGTGAATCCAGAGGGTGTGAATAGTCAACCCGACCCATTGCGTACTGCTCAGGATGTCCGTGTGACTTTTGCACGCATGGCGATGGATGACGAGGAAACCGTTGCCCTAACTGCTGGTGGTCATACAGTTGGTCGATGTCATGGCAATGGTGATGCCGACAGTCTAGGACCAGATCCCGAAGCCGCAGATGTTGAAGATCAAGGCCTTGGTTGGATCAATAAAACGAGCAGAGGCATCGGTCGTGATACAGTTTCAAGTGGTCTTGAAGGTGCTTGGACAACGCACCCGACGAAGTGGGATAATGGTTATTTTACGATGCTACTCAACCATGAATGGGAATCGAGAAAAAGTCCGGCAGGTGCCTGGCAATGGGAGCCTGTTAATATAAAGGAAGAAGATAAACCAGCTGATGTTGAAGATCCTTCTATTCGTTGTAATCCGATCATGACCGACGCTGACATGGCGATGAAAATGGATCCTATTTATCGTGAAATATCCGAACGCTTTCATAACGATCCAGATTCTTTTGCAGAAGCATTCGCTAAAGCATGGTTCAAGCTGACCCATCGTGATATGGGGCCAAAGGCGCGTTATATAGGTCCAGATGTTCCTAAGGAAGATTTAATTTGGCAAGATCCTGTGCCCGCAGGTAACAAAGATTATGATGTGGCGTCAGTTAAAGCGCAGATCGCTGCGAGCGATCTAAGTATCAGTGAAATGATTTCAACCGCATGGGACAGTGCGCGAACTTTTCGTCGTTCAGATATGCGCGGTGGCGCTAATGGAGCACGTATCCGCCTGTCACCGCAGAAGGACTGGGAAGGTAATGAGCCGCAACGTCTAGCAAAGGTTTTACAAACGCTAGAAACGATCGCGTATGACACTGGTGCCAGTGTGGCAGATACCATTGTGCTGGCCGGTAACATGGGTGTGGAACAAGCTGCTAAGGCAGCGGGCTTTGACATCACAGTACCTTTCACACCAGGTCGTGGTGACGCAACAGATGAAATGACAGATGCTGAATCGTTTGCCGCGCTCGAACCACTTTATGATGGCTATAGAAACTGGCTTAAGAAAGACTATGCCGTAAGCGCTGAAGAACTCATGCTCGATCGCACGCAACTGATGGGACTAACAGCCCATGAGATGACAGTGCTTGTTGGCGGCATGCGTGTACTAGGAACCAATCACGGTGCGACAAAACACGGTGTATTCACTACGCGTGAAGGCGCTCTCACAAATGACTTTTTTGTCAACTTAACGGATATGGCGAATACCTGGAAAGTAGCAGGCAATAATTTATATGAAATACGTGACCGTGAAACAGATACCGTTAAATGGACAGCGACAAGAATCGATCTTATCTTCGGCTCCAACTCAATACTTCGCGCCTATGCCGAAGTCTATGCCCAGGACGATAACCAAGAAAAATTCGTTCACGACTTCGTTGCTGCCTGGACCAAGGTTATGAATGCGGATCGTTTTGATGTGGCGTGAGTAGAAAATATTAATGAACAAGAAAGAGCTCCTAAGTTTTACCATCAACTACACTAATAATTACAACGCCAGTGAATTACGCGGCTCAGACATTGATAAGCGACCATGGGATCTTCAAGAAATTATATTAAGCTATTCTCATCAAAATAAAACATTATTAGATGTAGGTTGTGGGGATGGGCATAAAATTTTACCTCTCGCCTCGAGTTTTAAAAATATCACAGGTATTGATTATAGTAGGGATATGTTAAAAGCTGCAGAGAACAACCTTCACGCCACGTCAATTGAAAATGTATCGTTTCTATTTGATGATGCAAATAAATTATCTTTTAAGGACGAAACGTTTGATGTCGTAACATGTATGTTATCTCGTTGGGACGTATCTGAGTTGCATAGAGTCCTAAAGACAAATGGCATGCTTATTGTCGAACACTTAGGTTGTAATGATAAAGACGTGTTAAAAAATTATTTTAGCAAAAATGATGGTAAAAAAAAGCGAGGGCAATATCAAGAGTATGATAGTGAAACGTATTTAAAAAAATTTGAGGATCGATTTGGCGATTTTTTTAAGATAATTGAAATAAGAAATGGTTTTTGGAGAACCCAATACACAGCCAAAGGGATTTGTACACTTGTGTATCATACACCATTGATAAGAGATTTTGATGAAACAACAGATCGCGAAACATTGGAGCTTGCTATCGAAGAATTATCAAACTCGGAATGTGGGGAAGGTATTACTTTAACTCAAAACAGAATACTTCTTGTTGCCTCAAAAAAGTAAACTTGATTTTCTCCTTTCCAAGCTGTGCAAAATCGATACGATATCGATATCAGGACTCGCAATCTGAAAATTAACCAGGACTTGACCCGCGAGCGCATCTCACGGACAATATGCCGATGGCTATTGAGACGTTTCCCATCACCTTAGCAAAAGCCGTTAAGCTTTCGCCCTCGGTGACACACTTTTATTTTACTTTGGCACCTGATGCTGACTTTTCCTTCGTACCTGGGCAATTCATAACCCTGTTGTTACCCCATGAGGAAAAAACACTCAAACGAAGCTACAGCGTCGCGTCCATACCGGATAACGCAGAACCTAATACCATAGAGTTTGCGGCCGGGTATGTTGCGGGTGGCCCTGCATCTGAGCGACTTTTCAACATGCAGCCTGGCGAAACACTCACAGCGAGTGGTCCCTTCGGGCGACTCGTGTTACTACCCGAACACCCGAAGCGCTACATCTTGGTAGCCACAAGCACTGGCATTACCCCTTACCGGGCGATGATCCCTCAATTACGCAATTTTCTAGCTGCCGATAATTCACATGAAGTCATTGTCCTAGAAGGCGTACAACACAGGGAAGATGCGCTCTACCTCGATGACTGGCTCGCACTAGCCGACAACTACCCAAATTTCACATTGCGCATGCATTACAGTCGAGAAACGCTTACCGACAACAAAGCGCCCTACGAACACGCAGGCTACGTTCAAACGGCGTTTGAGAAGCTCGCTCTTGATCCGAGCCAAGATGTCGTGTATTTGTGTGGCAATCCACAAATGATCGACGATGCTTTCGCACGATTAAAAGACTTAGGCTTTACGCCACACGGCGTTAAGCGTGAGAAATACATATCACGTTAAGAGGACTCTATACCATGGCAACCCAAATGCTCGCAGATACGATTAACCATATTGCACAAAAAGGCAAAGGTATACTCGCTGCCGACGAAAGTACAAAAACAATCGGTAAACGTTTTGCTACGATCGACACAGAATCCACTGCTGAGACACGTAGACAATACCGTAGTCTGTTAGCAACAACTGAAGGCCTCGGTGAATTCGTAAGCGGTGTCATCTTATTTGAAGAAACCTTAGAACAAAAAGTCGACAGCGGTGATACAATTCCACAAGCGTTTCACGAACAAGGCATCATGCCAGGCATCAAAGTCGACAAAGGCTTAAAGTATTTACCTACCTTCCCACAAGACACAATAACCCAAGGTCTCGATGACTTAGCTGATCGTTTAACTAAATATAAAGAACTTGGCGCTCGCTTTACAAAATGGCGCGCCGTCTACGCTATTCAAGATGGTCAAGGCCCAAGCCAAACAGCTGTCGAAGCAAACGCAGAAAGCTTAGCGCGTTATGCTGCGATTTGTCAGGCAGAAGGCCTCGTACCAATCGTCGAGCCAGAATTGTTAATGGATGGTGACCATGACTTAGAAACCTGTGAAGTCGTCTCGGAACACATCTTAAACGCAGTATTCGATCGCTTACACGCCCATGCGGTAGAGCTCGAACACATTATCTTAAAACCAAATATGGTTATTCCTGCGAAACAGTGTGCGGATCAATCATCACCTGAAGCTATCGCTGAAGCTACAGTGCGTGTCTTACGTCGCGCTGTACCATCAGCGGTACCAACAATTAATTTCCTCTCAGGTGGTCAAAGCCCTGAAGAGGCAACCATTAACTTAAACGCGATGAATGTGATGGGCCCACACCCGTGGCAACTAAGTTTCTCGTACGGCCGCGCGCTACAAGAACCTTGCTTAAACACATGGCACGGCTCTGCAGACAATGTCGCTGCTGCTAAAAAAGCGCTTTATGTTCGTTGTCAATTAAACAGTGCTGCTGTTAACGCAACGTACTCAAAAGACCAAGAACCTGCTCGTGCTTAATTTCGCTAAAACGTGTTTCACAACTAGTGCAGACAAACTCGGCCAGTGTCCTAAAGACAGCCTGGCCGAGGTTGCATTTGTAGGCCGTTCAAACGCGGGTAAATCAAGCGCGTTAAACGTTCTTACTCAACAAAAAAAATTAGCACGCACGAGTAAGACACCAGGTCGCACACAACTCATCAATTTTTTTGAAGTCACCCCTGATCGCTATCTCGTCGACTTACCGGGTTACGGTTATGCAAAAGTATCGGCCGATCGTAAAGCGCACTGGCAACGTCTGCTCGGTAATTACTTACAAAAACGTGATGCGTTACGCGGGTTGGTCTTACTGATGGATATACGCCATCCACTTCAAGCAGGCGATGAACAATTAATTAATTGGTGTTTCGAAGCATCATTACCGTTACATATTTTATTAACGAAGGCCGATAAATTTAAATTCGGTAAAGCTAAATCCATATTGCTACAAGTCCAAAAATCACTTCAAGATGCGGGTATTCCTGCGACCATCCAATGTTTTTCAGCGCTAAAAAAAACTGGGCTCGAAGAATTATCAGAACGTATCACTGAGTGGTTGTCTACCGATAATTAGGGTTGTAAATAACACCCGCAACAACGTCACGGCTCGCGCCCGTGATATCGTGGAGCGGTAACGGTTGTTCATCGATACACTGTTTAGCAAACCAGGCAAACGCTAACGCTTCAACCCACCCTGGCGGAATACCTAGCGCTGTCGACGTTACAACTTCTTGACCCTTACACGCCGTTTGTAAACATTGCATCAAATAACCGTTTAATGCACCCCCACCACACACCATAATCGGCACGGGCTCATCGGTTAACATGTCAATAGCATCTTTGATCGATCGAACCGTTAGCGCAACGAGTGTGGCCTGCACATCTTCTTTAGCAAAACCTTCTTTAAATTGTGCAAGAATTTTTACGAGCCACGCTAAATTAAAACATTCCCGTCCCGTACTCTTAGGTGGCTGTTCTTGAAAATAAGACTCGCTCAACAACGCATCTAACAACGCTTCTTGCACGCGGCCACTTTGCGCATAAGCACCATCGATATCGAAACCCACACCGTGTGACTGACGCCACCACGCGTCAAGCAACATGTTGCCAGGACCGCTATCAAAACCGGCAACACTACCATCAGCCTTAATAAGCGTAATGTTGGCAATACCACCAATGTTGACGATCACTCGCGCGTGTCCAGATTTCGCAAAAGCTAAACGATGAAACGCGGGCGTTAACGGTGCGCCTTGGCCACCATACGCCATATCAGCCCGCCGAAAATCACTCACTGTCTTAATACCTGTTTTAGCTGCGATACGGTGAGCATTAGCCAATTGTAAGGAATGGCCAAGTATCGGTTGATGACATACAGTCTGGCCGTGGCAGCCTATCGCAACAACATCTGCGGGATCTACCTCTGCTTCTTTTAAGCAAGCAAGGGTTTGTTCGGCCATCAGATCGGCAAGCGCGTTATCAAGTTTAGCGAGCACATCGAAACTTGGCATCGTCTGCAAACGCAGTAATGCTTGGTGGGTTTCTTCCCCATAGGGATGATAGTGTGTCGCGACAATGGTTGGAATGTTGGGCGCACAATCGGCGAGCACGATGTCGATGCCATCGAGGCTTGTACCACTCATAATTCCGATAAAGTAGCGGCTCATGAGATACACCGTGCAGTGATTATTGTCATTATTATGCCCATATGATTCGTATACGATTTATTCGTGGTAATTTTAACGCATCAATCGGGTACCCTACAACGGCCAATACCATAAAATAAGTGGTACCCCGGTAATCAATACAATCAATTCGACGGGCAGCCCCAGCCATATGTAATCACCAAATCGATAGCCACCAGGTCCCATCACGAGTGTGTTATTTTGGTGGCTAATGGGTGTTAAAAATGAACAAGATGCACCCACCGCGACGGCCATGAGGAAGGGATCGATATTGGCGTGTAGGCCATGGGCAATACTAACACCGATAGGCGCCATGACGACCGCAGTGGCAGCGTTATTCATAACGTCTGACAGCGTCATCGTCACCATGAGTAATAGCACGAGAATAACTGTTGGCGATGTGTACTGGGCGAGTCCGACAATCGTATCGGCAATGAGTTTAGTACCGCCGCTAGATTGTAAGGCACCACCTACCGGGATCATTGCCCCGAGTAATACAATGATCGACCAATCGATGTTTTCATACAGTCTGCGCGTTGGAATGATGTTGATGAGCACAAGCGTTAACACCGCGCAACCAAATGCAATGTGTATGGGTAAGATTTGCAAACCTGCTAACATGACGGAGGCTAAGAAAACCATCGTGGGTAAAAAGGCACGTTGTGGTAAACCTACTTTTACACCGCGCTCAACAAGTGGTAAGAAGCCTAGGGATAATACTGATTCCAAAAGCTCTTCAGACTTACCCTGCAATAACACAACATCACCCGCCTCAAAGTCGACGTGATTTAAACGGTTTTTGACAGATTGGCCTTGTCTTGCGATTGCTAGCAAATTAATTTGAAAGCGTGAGCGAATGCGCAGGCGTTGTGCTGAGCGCCCTTCGACGCGCGAACCTTGTGGGACAACCGCTTCGATAAGCGACACATCTTCACTACCTAAAAGATGTCTCGTAATATCTTCACCACCTTCTAATTCGAGCTGACCATCTTTAATAATCTTTTCTAACGAGTCGGGGTTCGCCTCGAGTATCAAAATATCTTTAGCAAACAAGATTTCATCGGGTTGTATCACCACGTGTCGCTTCTTACCACGAATCAAACCGATGATAACCGAGTCGCTTGCGATATCTTTTTCGAACTCAGATCTTGTCATACCGACAGCGCGCGAGTCTTCGGTGATACGTACTTCGGTAATATAGTCGTGGACTTGAAACAGATCCTCTGGTCGCGCCGGTGCTTTGCGTTCGGGTAACAGCCGCCAACCGAGCAAAGCGATAAAAAATGTTGCTACCACGGCGACAATTGCGCCGACGGGCGTGAAATCAAACATCGCAAACGCTTGTCCTGTGACTTGCATGCGATAAGCAGAAATAAGCAGATTAGGCGGTGTCCCAATTGCGGTTGATAAGCCACCGAGTACCGATGAAAAACCAATGGGCATTAGAAAAAGCGCCGGTGACGACTTATGTTGTTGTGCGGTGCGAATCGCAACCGGCATCATCAAAGCGAGTGCGCCAACGTTATTCATAAACGCTGATAAAACAGCAGAGATAAGACAAAGACCCGCGATGGCTGTGACAATCGTGCCGCCATGTGGCGTAATCGCTTGCACCAACTTATCGATGAGTCCACTTTCAGTCATCGCATCGGTCAACACCATCACACAAGCAACTGTAATCACAGCAGGGTTGGCAAAGCCCGTAAACGCTTCTTGGAAAGGGATTACACCAATTAAGACGAGACTAAGCAAGGCTGTGAGAGCAACAATATCGTAACGCCAATAACCCGAAATAAATAACCCAAGCGTACCTGCAAGTACGAGGAAAACGCTTAAGTACTCGGGCCAGATCAATGTTAGTTAATCCATTTTACCGTCTAGTATTGAGCCAAGAGCCGCCATGTAGTGATGACGCCCATCACGAGGCGTTCTTGCATGATAATAAATATCGCTATGATCAGCAGCAAAAGCATATTGTGTATCTATCGAATAAATATCTGCTTCAGCTTTATCATAGGTTTTGACGTAGCTTTGTGTCGCACGTAAGTAACGCGCATCGAGCATCGTTTTATCTTTAATCGTCGCCTCGAACGTTCCCACCACACCGGCAAGTTGTAGCTCACCCGTACCGCTCGCGTTAACAATTAAGTCGTGCGAATCGATCCAATGCATACTCAAGCATCCCGCACCTTCATAATCGAGTTTCGTTAAGCCGACCACTCCTGTTAGCGTCACTTTGCTATCGCCTTCAATATCGACCGTTGTGTGCTCTGAATCAATACCTTCTAAAATGACATCGCCTTTGCCGAGCACTTTAAGATTAGCAAGCCCCATGCGTCCGCGCAGATGGACTCGTCTGTCGCTTTTCACATAGACCTTAAAGAAGTGTGTCTTGATACCGACACCGTCAACACTACCGTTACCCTCGTAGGCAAGACGGTGCAGGCGCTGGGAGCGAACGATTAGGACAATACTCTTGCCCGATGGGTCTGTTTTATTGTTCGATTTGGTTTGCAGATAAAGCACATTATCTTTTACTTCGGTGTACATACCCTCGACGGCTTTACGTGGGCCTAAGATGCGGACATCGTTTTGAGTCGTGTCCCCAATGATTTTTATCATCATATCCCCGCGCGCGACGATCGTATCGAAGGGCGGTAGTTTTCTCATCACACTTGCTTGGTTGGTAGAGGGTGTCTCACGCTTGTACGTGGTCGTACAACCAACAAGGCTGAGTATCAGAATAAGACTGAGCAGAACGCGCAGGCCCATGAAGTTTCTCGTTATCATTATTGCGTAGTGCTTACCATAGTCTAAGTTGCTGCCAGGTGCAATAGGTGACAAAGTGCCAATTTTCGCTTACATTGTGTTTTATTAGGTATCAGGTTGGACAATGGATATGACCACACGTGAGCTACCCTCCATCCATGGCCAATGGTCATCACGTTGGATGTTCATCTTAGCAGCGACAGGCGCTGCAGTTGGCTTGGGTAATATCTGGAAATTCCCCTACATTGCAGGCGAAAATGGCGGTGGTGCCTTCGTCCTCTTTTACTTACTCTGCATCATCTTACTTGGCATCCCCATCATGATAGCGGAAATTATGTTGGGTCGTCGCGGGCGCCAAAACCCTGAAAATAGCATGTGGACCGTTGCGAAAGAATCTGATCGCAGCCCACTTTGGCGTTTTGTCGGTGGCTTAGGGATCCTCGCGGCTGTATTTATCTTATCCTATTACAGCGTCATCGCTGGCTGGGCTATGAATTACATTGTCCTAGCCCTACGCGGTCTTTTTGAAGGCGCATCGGCACAGACTATTAACCAATTATTCGACACGATGGTAGGCAGTCCCTACAACCTCTTGTTTTGGCACAGTTTAATGATGGTCTTCACCATAGGCGTTGTCGCTGGAGGCGTTGAGAAAGGGCTTGAGCGCACCATTCGTTACTTGTTTCCTGTGATGTTACTTCTTCTGGTAATGCTTGTTTTTTACGCATTAGATACGGGTTATTTCGCCAATGGCTTAGTGTTCTTGTTTGCGCCGAATTTTGCGGCCCTTTCACCAAGCGGCATGTTAACAGCCTTAGGCCACGCCTTTTTCACGTTAAGCTTAGCGACAGGTAGCATAATGATGTATGGCGCTTATGTCCCACGCCATGTCTCGATCGTCACAGCCAGCATCTTCATCGCGTGTGCCGACACATTGATAGCGCTACTCGCAGGGCTTGCGATTTTTCCCATTGTGTTTGCTCATGGTCTACAACCCGAAGCAGGCCCCGGCCTTATCTTCCAGACCCTACCGCTCGCCTTCGGGCATATGCCTTACGGCCATATCATCGGCGTCATCTTCTTCTTTATGTTGCTCTTCGCCGCGTTCACCTCTGCGATATCGCTACTCGAGCCACCTGTTGCCTGGATGGTCGAGCGACTGAACATCTCGCGTCAATGGGCCAGTATCATCGTGGGCTTCGTCATATGGCTACTCGGTCTCGGCAGTCTGTTATCGTTTAACCTGTGGGAAAACGTTCGCTTTATGGGGCTTAATTTTTTCGAGTTGATGGACTATGCCACTGCCAACGTCATGCTACCCCTAGGTGGGCTTGGCATTGCGGTATTTACTGCGTGGGCGATGCGAAACGAATTTATTTTGGATGAATTGGAAGTCCCAAAATCGGTGCTCTTCAAGCTATGGAAATTTGCGCTTGCTTGTATTGCGCCTGTAGCAATTACCCTCGTTTTCTTGAATGTAGTTGGCATTCTTGAGTTTTAACTAAGCAAGGAGAACTTGCGATGAGCCGTTTACTGATTGCCTGTTTGTTCATTTGGCTTATGCACCCTGCTCTTGCTAAAGACAACCCGAACCATTGGGTTACCATTCCGCTCGTGCATCGCTCGGCCGAACAAGTCATTCCCATCTTGCGTCCACTGCTTAACGACTCGGTACAAATTAGCGGCACGGGCGATACACTGTTCATTCATGCAAGCCAACATATGATTAAAAACATACGCATGAGCTTGCGCGATATCGATGTGCCTATCATCAATTATCAAGTTCATATTCGCCAGTACCGCGCGCCTAGAAGGGTAAGTGGCGGTGGACGGGTTAAGGTCTACAGCACGCGTAAGCGCGATCGCTACGCCGATGAACAAATTGTGCGCGTTCAAGAGGGCAAAGCGGCCTGGGTGACAACAGGACTCGATAAACAAGTGTTGTCAGACAGTGACAGTCTGCTCCCGGGTTTACGATACGAACCCATACGCACGGGCTTTGCCATCATCGTCAAACGACAAGGCGAAGAAAGTGTTCAAATCCAAATCATACGTAACCGCGAGCGATTATCTCCTAATAATCAAAGTGATATCGAGCGCAACGCGACGAAAACGACATTTATCGTGCCGCTTAATCGCTGGACTAATCTCTCACGCACACGCCAGTTACACGATCAACGTGGCATCGTTTATGCAGCAGGAGAGGCATACCTTTCAAGACATGATCTTGCTATTAAAATAGAGCGTATGCCCCATGAATGAAGATTTTCCGCCACCAGCACCATCACCTTTAGAAAGTGATCTACCTGAGTTTTCGCTGTATCGCCGAGAAGCACAAGCTCGATTTACACGCCAAAAAATTGCGTTAGATACACTCGCGCGCTACTCAGACAGTGAAATCGAGGATTTTCAAGACTTTATTCTGCTCACAAATTTCCCACACTATGTCGATACGTTCGCTAGCCAAATGGGTGTAGATACGCATGTCGGCCCAGTACTCAAGGTCGCGCACGCACCTGAACATAATATCAGCATTATCGATTATCGTGTCGGTGCACCTATGGCGGCATTGATTATCGATGTGTTGTCATACACTAAGCCGCAATGTGTCGTCATGTTGGGGCTTTGTGGTGGGTTACATCGCAGACATCAAGTCGGTAATTTTTTACTGCCTATCGCCGCCGTACGCGATGAAGGTGCAAGTCGCCATTACATGCCGCCCCAAGTACCGAGTCTGCCGGCATTTATGGTGCAACAAATGATTTCGGAAGAGTTGCAAAAGCAGAAAGTGAATTTTTTAACGGGTGTCATTCACACCACCGATTATCGGATGTGGGAATTTGATGAAGAGTTTCGCCACGGCTTAACGCAAGAGAAAGCTACGGCTATCGACATGGAATGTTCGTGCTTGTTTACTGTCGGCTTTGCGCGTAAAGTACCCGTTGGGGCATTAATGCTCATTAGTGATCTGCCTCTGCAGAAAGAGGGGATCAAAACCCGCGACTCATCGCGGGCACTATTTAAGAAGTACACCGAGTTACATTTACAACTCGGCATTGATTGTACAGAGAAAATGCGGTTAGCGGCGAGCCAAGAAGGTATGAATTTTCGTCGCTTTCATTTTTCGCTTTAAGGAACATCATGCGACGGATTGTCACACTCATTATCGTGTTACTACTTGCAGTAACGTGCTTCGCCGAAGTATATCAGTGGCGCGATGCTGACGGTAACATTGTATTCTCCGACAAACCCGTGCGCGGCGCTAAACGAATCACCATCCGCAAGCCTCAAGTCTACTCGTCAGATAACAAAACACAAAACGGCGCCCCACTCATCGCACCCGTACCCAAAGAACGCCCTAAGGTTCGCAGACTCTACCCGACGACCGATGCCAACACCTATAAGCGCGTTGCGATTACCAAACCGCGACAACAAGAAACGATTCGCGATAGCTTAGGTCGTATTCAAGTAACCGTCGACGTCGAACCACCGCTCAAAGAGGGCAATCAAATTATTCTCTACTTAGATGGCAATCGTATAGGTCTGCCCCACCCGACTAATCGCTTTAGCATTCAAGGCATACACCGTGGGACACATGCGCTACAAGCGGTGATTATCGATGAGTTCGGCACCGAGATCGGGCGTAGTGATACCACGATTATTTATATGCAACCGCCTAGGATACAGCGGCGGTAGTTTTCAGTGAAGCGTGTTAGCTTCCTGAGCCCCCAGCCATGTAATACGCGACGGTATTCACAGCAGAGGCCCACATACCTTCTTGTTGATGTTCTTCTTTCGCTTCTTTCTTACCTGAGCTTTCCTCTGATTGCCAGAGAATACTTGGGTTACGCATAACCGAAGCAACCATATTCGGTTGTCCGCCAAATGTACCGAGCGTGTCATCACCCGTAGAGCTCAGTAATTCAAACACAAGCTCACGTGCTTCTTGCCATGCTTCATAAACAGTTTGAATCGAAGAATCTTTCTGATCCAACATGGCCACAATGCGCGTTCTATAAGCTTCTTGAGCTTCTTTTAATCTTGCTTTCTCATGCTCAAATTTAGCGAGCACTGCACTTGAATCTGCTTTAGTTCCTAACAACGTACCTAAACTTGAAAGAAAAGATTTCGGTTCCACATCTTCATTTCTAGTTGCAAAATGCTCGTAAATTTTGCTAACCCCATTCACTAACTCTGTAATGGTCGTCGAAATGTTTTCCATGTTCTGCTCGACAAAAGCAATAAAGAATTCATCACTCAAACAATTCATTCTCACTTTCGGCTTACACTCTTTACGCCCTTCTTCACGGCTATCTTCATAACTCTCTAAATATGTGTTAAAGACCTTCTGAACATTCTTTGCAATTTCATGATGAAGAAGTACAAGACGCGGAGCAAACTGGATCGTTTCGATGAGTAGACTTTCTGTATCTATGTAAATCTCTGAAGATTTAGTACAAGCTTCTCTTTCCTTCTCATCGTTAAGTCCAATGAGTTTTTTATTTAAAATATCGTCTTCTTGTATCTGAGTTAGCAGCTGTGTAAACGTACCAACATGCATCAAAAACCCTGTGATTTTATCATTGAGTTCTTTACGCGCGTCTTCATCTTCGCCACCGCAAATCATGCCGTAACACTGTCTAAGTACATTAGCTGAACCATCAAATGAATAGAGTTCATTGATCTTCTTTTCAAGTTCGCTAGTGTTCGTGTAATCGACCATCTCTGGCTCACCAAAGATGTTAAGCTTGAAGGGAATACTAGCCTCGACCTTCAGCAGTGCTTCGAACAATGCTTGTATTCTTGGTTCTAAAGTATCTTTGTTGCCAGCTTCCTTGAGCATTGTATATCTCGTTAGGAGACGCTGCATCTTATCTTGATAACAATGATAAGCCTTGATAAGTTCCGCAAGCGACATTCTCGCAGCGTAGCCCTCATCTTGTTTTATTTGTTTCGTTTTCTTGCGAGTGGATGAGCCCTCGCTTCTTACCTCGGCAGCTTTTTCTTTGCGCTTTTGTTTAGACGATGATGCTACTTGTTTTGCAGCCTCGGCAACGCTATGTTTGCGGTCTGATAAACTCTCCGCAGGATCAACGTTCGCTTCAACTAATACTGGGTAATTTTGTCCAGGGATGAATACTTGCCCGTCAGGATCGACGACGAACGCTGAGCTACCATTGATTATCGAACCTGTCCTTGAGATAAACGAGCCTACACGAGGTGTTCTACCATCAAAAAGTTCGAAAGTACTACTTGTTCCAGAGCTTGTGGCTTGTTTAGAGATTGGATTTACCGGAGGTTTGCTATGACCAAAAAGGTTGAAAGTATTACCTGTTCCAGAGCTTGTGGCTTGTATAGAGGCTGGATTTACCGCTAGTGTTTTTTCTGTATCGCTACTGCCTTCCTCAGAAGTTGTAACAACTGTTTTTTCTGTGTCACTATTGCTTCCTTCAGATGTTGCTGCACTATGCGCTCCAGTTGATGTCTGTTGCTCATCTTCGAATAACGCAGATTTTTCACGGCTTAGATGCAACTCAGAAGACGACAAGGTTCGTCGAATCGGTGGAGATTTGGGTTCTTCACCTTTTTGATTTAATTTAAGCGGTGAAGGTAGTACAGTACTTCCATAGGAGGAGCTTCCGCTAGTAGGGCTCGTTGCATCTGTTGTAACATTTGGGTTTGATAGGCCTGATGATACACCTGATTCATCAACCTCACTTGTGCCTGTCTCATACACCTTGCGATCAGATTTGGGTGACTCATTTTCAGTATGATGACTCTCGAGAGATGCTTTATGGTCACTATGTTCTTCCTCTGCAGCGTCAAGAGTGTCATCATCAGCCTCATTAAAGCGCTCGATAGCTTCTCTCAAGCTTTCAGCATCCTTCAATATCTGCTGGTCTAGCTCCAATTCTCGCGCTTTCGTTTCTCGTCTTACACGTTTCTTAGCTTTGGCTGATTTACGTAGACGATAAGCGAGATAACCGAGGCCACCTAGCGCAACTGTCGCGACGACTGCAGCGAGTATGATGGCGCCTGCTGCTGCCATGATAATGCCAACCGGCCAAGCGACACTAAATAATGTTAAGGAGAATGACAGCACACCTACGATATTGAGTATGCCAACAGTTAATAGTGCTGCGCCGGCGAGAGACGTTAGACCGATGCCGAAGGTTGCGACAGGGCCTACTAACAGATTGAAAAGAGTGCTGGCAGCTTGGGTAATTGCGTTTCGGAGATTGTTTTTCTTTGTCTCTGTGCCTGTTGGTGTTACTCTGGTTGATGTGGCTGAATAGACTGTGTCACTTCGAATGCTTCCGAATTTTGCATTTAAAAGTGCGTCTATACCATCCTTGCTGCTTTTATAAAAAGGGGTGGCGTCGAAGTCTGCATCTAAGCCTTCTAAAAGTGCCAAAAAATACAAGTGATCATAAAGATCTTTGAATTTCGCATCATCGTAAGCGATCCAATAACCACAGTCTAGCCAACCCATCTTAACTTTGCCAAACTCATTCACCTTAATCACGCAACAAAAGGTGAACCACCATGCAAGATACCCTAAGCATCAACGCCC